>FWWL01000257.1_pt1 | contig 153626 bp, 121 predicted proteins | sample 2228331 | NCBI WGS metagenome assembly FWWL01 (sample SAMEA103939775, study PRJEB20133) | metagenome | reverse complement strand
CCTCCTGATTGTGGAAAAATTGAAAAAGTAACCGGAGGGAAAATAAACGAAAGCCCCCTCCCCAGTGGAAGAGGAGGGGGCTTTGGGTTTTAACGGGGTTAGAAGCGCAGGAACGCGCCGATATTTCCGGCTTTTTCCAGTTTCTCTGCCTGCATGACCACTTCCACATCCCCGCCGGATCGCAGGGTGTGGTTGACCGCCAGTTCTACCACATCGAACACCTTGATGTAGCGCCCGTCCTGAAGGTCTTCCTCTGAGGGTTGCGTGGTCAGGAAGTCGGTGTCTCGCTCGCGGTAGCCTACCTTGCGGAAGCCCTCTGAGATGACCAGCGTCTGGACGCGCCCCTGATTGACGGCTTGCAGGGTTTCTTCAAGTCCTACGACAGCGCCTGCACCTTTTGCCGCAAAGGTGATCAGATCATCCATCAGGCGCTCTTCGCGGTGTTTTTCGGCTTCGTTGGCAACCTGCATGGCGCGCTGGAGCACTTCGGAATGGCTGGCGGTCATGCTCATCGGGAACGAGCCTACCACCAGACTTAACCACGATTTAGGCAGGTGAGAACGGAATTGCTGCACATTTTCATCGGTTCCAGCGATGAGGATACGGCGCACTTTGTGATGCTCGAAGAAGTGTGTGGCGTATTCCACGGTTTCCTTCATATTGCGCTCAATCTGCTCTTCTACGGCACGGGTGCGTCCGGCAACTCCACCCCTTCTGCCGGGGAAGGAAGAGGAGCCGCCGCGTTTGACCTGCTTGATGGCTTCTCCCATGATGCCTTCCTGCTCCACCAGCGTTCCAAGGTGGAAGTAGAACAGCCGCGCACCCTGTTTATCTACCAGGACGACGCCGTACCCGCCGTAACTATCCAGAAGCCCAGCCAGAATTTTCACGCTGGGACGATCTCCGACATGAATCGCATTGCGCACAGGTACCGCCAGCGGAATGCCGCGGAAAAAGCCCACCTGTGCGCATGAGAAAATCGCCACTCCTCCCCCTGTAAAGGGGTACTCAAAATCTAAGTAGCGGTGGATTGCCTCTACATCCTGCGGAAGGTTGATGTCTTTGAGCATACTGCGTGCCCGCAACCGGTGAAAATCCGCGTTGCCTTCGGAGGGGTCGGTGTTGAGGTACAGACTGAGCACCGGTGCTGGTGCAACAAATTCAACCAGTTCCCGCAAGTCCTGTTCGGTAAACATGGCAACCTCCTTATTCAGATTGTTGAAAGAACATGTCTTCCGCCTCTCGGCGGTATGGCAATAGATTACGGTCGTTTGTCCAGTTTGACGGTCACCTCCATTTCCTGGTTATCGCGCAGAATGGTGAGAACAATGGTGTCGCCGGGGCGTTTGTAGATCATCAGGTAACTGAGCAAATCGCCAAACACGCGCACCGGACGTCCATCTACGGCGATGATTAAATCGCCGCCAGCAGGTAAACCGGGGATGGATGAGGAGCGTGTCCCCGCGCGCAATCCCGCCCGGGCTGCCGGGCTGTTGGGGCGCACTTCCAGAACGTACGCTCCTGTTGCGCGGGGTAATCCTAAGGCTTCCTGCATCATCAGGGTAATTTCCTCCTGACTGCTCACCCCCAGGTAGGGATAATCATATTTCCCATTCTTAATCAATTCTGGCACAACTCGCGCCACAATGTCAACATTAACCGCAAAGCCAATTCCACTGTTGGTGGGTTCTCCCAGTGCCGTCATACTGGTGGTGCGGATGGCGCGGTTGACGCCGATGACCTCTCCATCCAGATTCAGCAAAGGTCCACCGGAATTTCCCGGGTTAATGGCGGCGTCGGTTTGAATCAATCCGCCGGTGGAGAAAAAGCCTCCCTGCGGCGCTTCGCGGAGCGATTCCAGCGTGCGTCCCTTGGCGGAGACGATTCCCAGGGTCATCGTGCTGGACAACCCAAAGGGGTTGCCTATGGCAACTACGGTTTGCCCCACTTTCACGGCTTCGCCACTGCCTAAGGGCAGGGGATACAGGTCTTCTGGCGAAACATTTACCTTCACCACCGCCAGATCCGAGTCAGGGTCTGTTCCAATGACTTCACCGCGCACCTTGATTCCAGAGGGGAAATCCACTTCCAGATCGGTTGCGCCTTCCACCACATGGTAGTTGGTGATGATATGCCCTTCACGGTCATACACAAAGCCCGATCCCTGACTGCCGCCGGTTTCTGTCAGTACCTGTAAACTGACCACCCCCGGGTTGACCTGCTCATAGAGCGCTACCAGCCGGTCCTGTTGTGAAACCAAATCGGGAACGGAGACGCTCGCAGGTGGTTGTGCCCCGGGAGCATTTTCGGTGACCGGCATTACGGGGGTTGGGCTGGGGAGGGGTTGTACCCTATCTGGAAGGGTGAAGCGGCAGGCAAGGGTAAAAAGGATGACAACGGCTAATCCGAAAAACAGGGGAAGACGATGTTTCATACCACCTCTATACATGAAAGACAAAATGAAGCAGGGCAGGACCCTGACTATTTGAGGCGCGCCAGTTGCTCAAACAAAGCGCGCTGTTCAGGGGTGAGTTGACGGGGAAGAGAAACCCGTGCCCGGGCGTACAGATCCCCACGTTGAGAAGGGTTCTTTAAAACCGGCATTCCTCTGCCTGCCAGTCGGAAGGTCTGTCCCGGTTGTGTCCCGGCAGGGATGGTGAGCAGTACGGTTCCATCCGGGGTTTGCACGCGGGCTTCGCCTCCCAGTACCGCCGTGTACAGGTCCAGATCGAATTCGGTGTAAACGTCGTTGCCCTTGCGCTCAAAGCGCGGATGGGGGGTGACCTCGACCACCAGATACAGGTCACCCCGTGTGCCGTCGGGCATCACCTGTCCCATGCCTGCCATGCGGATCTTGGTGCCGTTGTCGGCGCCAGCAGGGATCTTCACCTGTACCCGCCGCCCGTCGATCTCCAGGGTGCGCTCCCCACCGCGGTAGGCTTCTTCAAAAGTGATCTGGATGGGATACTCAATCGGGGCAGGGCGCGCGGTGCGCGTGCGGGTGCGGGTTCCTGCCGAAGCGGTCCCCGCAGATCTTCCGTACCCACCGAAAATCGTCTGGAAGAACTCGGAGAAACTGCCCCCAAACAGATCATCCAGATCGCCGACCTCGACCCGGACACCTCCCGGGTGAGATGCCCACTGGCTCCAGTCAAATCCGCCAGGAGCGCCTGACTGTTGCCAGCGGAAGTACGAGTCGCCCAGTTGGTCGTATCGCCGCCGCTTCTCCGGATCGCTCAGCACTTCATAAGCCTCGTTAATTTCCTTGAATTTCTCTTCGGCTTGTTTGTTGCCCGGATTGCGGTCGGGGTGATACTTTAAAGCCAGTTTACGGAACGCTTTTTTGATCTCATCGTCGGTTGCGTTCCGGTTGACGCCTAAAATCTGGTAGTAATCCTTGTATTCCATCCCTTTCATTGTATGCACTTCTTAAAGAACGTGTCAATACACAAGATACAGGTTTTTATGAAATTCTTATACCTGATTTGAGAAAAAGCCCTGAAAGAGTGTTACCTCTTTGAAAATCGAGTATCATAATAAACATATCGGGGAAAATCTTATGGATGTGACCCTTTTGGTTTCCATTTTGATTGCACTGGCGCTGTTGCTGCTGGTGACGTTCGGTGTGGTGCTGTTTCTCTACCTGAAATGGACGCGTGAGGTAGATGAGACGGTTTTATTCATCGAGGCGTACCTTAACGAGGTCAATGAGCGGGTGCGGGGGGTTGCGCTGGCGATTCAGGAATACACCCCCATTCAACGACAACCGTATCTCGGCACCGTGCAGGAACTCAGGGAGCGCGAGCAGAAAGTGGATCTGCAAAGGCGGGATGTGGAAAACCTGCTCAATACCCTGTATGACCGTCTGAATGCCATTCCCGGCACCCCCTTCCAGCAACTCCTGCGTGCTTTTCCGGAGGCTCAGGAAAATCATCTGGTGTCTCAGCAGTTGCGCGGTGCTCAGAAAACTCTGGAAACCTCTCTGAAAGATGCGGAACATCTGGTGGAGCGTTTGCGCCGCCTGCCCGAACAAATTCACAAGCGGGTTTTTCAGGCGGTGAGCAAGATGGATGAATTTCAGAGTTTGCTCGGGAAGTTAAGAGAAGCAGGGGTTCAGGGAGAGAATGTCGAGCAAGCAGGAGATGCGCTTGAGCAACTGCTCGCTCAGCGCCAGAAACTGCCCGCAGAACTGCTTAACCCCGCTCCCCCCGAGGATCGTGTGGACATCCGCGAGGCGGTCACCCTGGCATACGCACACATGGAGCATATTGAACCCTTGCTGGATGAGTGGCTTCCGCGGGTGCGGGTATGGTGGCAGGACTACCAGCGCGCGCTGGATGCGTACGAGAGTTTACGCAACCGCGCCAGGCACTTCCGCACCGTGCTGGAGACTCCCCCACCCAACCTGATCATCAACGAATTTATTGACATTCTGGAACAGGTTCGTCAGCAGGCAAAAGACCTGAATCGGCGCTTATCGCAGCCGCAAGTGGATGATCTGAGTGCCATTGCCCGCGAAGCCGAGCAACTGGATCAGAAAATTGTCCAGGCGGCAGAGCGCTACGACCGCGCCACCCAATCCCTTGCCGAACTGGATCGGGTGTTGTTGGAGATTGAGGCTCTGCATCAGCAGGCGCAGGAACTCATGCAGAGCAGTGAACAGCGGGAAGTGTATCCCATCCAGTGGCAGGCAAGCCGCCCCTTGTGGGAGAAGCACACCGAACAAATGGACACGCTGGGCAATCGGGAGCGCCGCCGCACCCCCGATGAGGTGGATCAGACGCTGGCGAAGGGGGCAAAACTCCGCGATGAAGCCGACCGCCTGCTGGAAGGGATTCGGGAAAGCATCGGCATCCATACGGAAGTGATTAAACTGCTTCAGCATCCTCATCTGGCAGAGGGAAAAGCCTATCTTACCTCGGTACAACCCACCATCGAGGCAATCCGCACTTTTGACCCCGCGAACTGGCGCAAAGAAGAACGCTTCAACGAACTGGATGAAGAATTCAAGGAAATCAATCGCCTGCAGGCGCAGGTAGTTCCCGCGGATGTTTCTGCTCCTCTTCCCGAAACGATATTAAAAACCCGCTTGCAGGAAGCCCAGACGTTGAAATCTCTCCACGAGAAGTTGCGTCCCCGATTCCAGCAAGCCAAAGCCCGCCTGGATGAACTCCGCGAGAAACAGAAAAACGCGCAGGAAGACCTGAGCCGCGCCCTTAAGACCATAGACCATCTTACCCTGCTCCTGAACGATCAGCCTTATCTGCGTGATCTGGCGTCCTCAGAATTGAAACGTCTCAGCACCGAAATTTCGCTGAAGCAGGTGGAATTCAACCAGTCCTCGCACGGCGCGGTGGAGAAGAAGGTCTCTCAGGCGCAGGTCTTGCTGGATGGCTTCAACCGTTCTCTTACCCTCTGGCTGGAAAAACTGAATCAGGAGGTCACGACGCAGGCGGCACGTCTGGAGAAGATGCTGGCTCAACTGGATGAGGTGGTAAAAATTCAGGACCGCACCGTGCAGGATGCCCGTATGCTTTCAGGGCGCTTGAGCGCTCCCCCTTCGTTCAACCCTGCTGGGAAGGGCTTCGAGGAACTGGCTGGGGAACTGAAACGCCGCAGTAACGAGTGGCAGGCGGTGACGGCATCCGCGCAGGCGCTGGAAAATTTATCCAGAGACGTGCTTTCATCCCAACAGGAAGTTCAGCAGGGGCTTAAAGCCGTGCAGGAACTGCTCCAACAGGCTGGCAGGCGGGCATCGGGCAGGCGCACCTGGCCCCCCCACCGTCAGCCGTTTGGGGAACTGGTTTCTCAATATCATGCCCTGTTGAACCGTCATCAGGCTCTGCGCGAGCGCACATGTTCTCCCACAGAAGCGGTAAAACTGCTGGGAGAACTCGTGCGAGAACTGGATCGGCTGGAGCGGCAACTGGAACAAGCCCTTCGAGAGGCGGATCGGGAAGAGCAGGAAGTCATTCAGCGGGAGCGCGAGGTCGAAGACCTGTCCCGTCGATGGGAGAGTCTGGGAGCGCGCTTTGGCACGGGAAATTCCACCTCTCAAGATATCCAGTCCATGCTGATGCAGGCAAAGAACAGGGTAGAATTTATCCGCCAGCAGTACCAGCGCGGTTCGCTGGATTATGACACCATACTGCGCGATCTGGATACGCTCATCCGTGAATTGCGCAGCGCTGTCTTTACCACAGAGGATGGAAGGCAGGTGACTTTAGAAGGATGAACACCCTCAAGCCCGCATTTTCGCTGGAAATTAACTTGATTCGCATCTTTCTGGTGCTGGCATCCTTGCTGGGATTTGCCAGTCAGACGGTTTTCTGGATCATCGTTGCCGTGTTGATGGATGGACTGGTCTTGCTCAGCCTGTACGCCGATTTGATCTGGGTGGATGTCCTGCCCGATGGCTTGCGCCTGCGCCGCTGGATTGGCAAAGAAAATTCCATGACATGGGATGAGGTGGAGGAAATTCAGTTTAACGATCTGGAGATCCGTCTGGTGGGCAAGGGGCGAAAACACCGCCTGACTTTCCCGACTCAGATGCGTGGATTGGATGCACTGGTACGCGATTTGCTCAAACGGTTTCCCTCTGCAATGTGGCGTCCTGCCTCGATGAATCAACCCGTTCGACTGGAGGGATACACCCTGATTTTCTCGGAAGGCATGTCCCGCCAGCGCCATCCGCTGACTGCCGTGCGCGGGCTGGACTTGCAGGAAGAGTACAGTTTCTGGTCTGGGGTGAAGTTCCGTTCCCGCGTGCGCCTTTCAGGCAATCAGGAACGGACGTTCAACGGCATACAGGCTTTCATTCTCCTGTTCAATTGGACGCGCAAAGAACCCGCCGCTTAAAGCAAACGGATTTGCTCGGCTTGTTCGAAGAAGGGTGGATCGGCATCCAGCAGGTTTTCCCATTCCTGCAGGGTGAGGCTGGGGCGTTCGTACAGATTGCGCACGTGGCGAAACTTGAGCAAATGCCAGCCCTGCAGGGCTTCTGCCAGGCGCGGGTCGCGCTTCAATTTCAGGCGTAGCAGGCGGGCGCGACTGCCTGGAAAGACCATCACGCACTGACGGGCAGGCGCGGTGGGCGTTGCCAGGGCATACCGACTCACCATCGAGGAAGCCAGCAGGTAAAACTGGTACACCGCGCCATACTCGCGGGGCGTCCACACCAGCGGATTTTCTCCGCTCACGCGATAACCCAGTCGTATTCCCAGTTCGGTCAGCATGTGGGACATCTCGTTCAGGTCGGCGCGACGGTTGCGGGGCTGTTCCGCGGGGGCAAGTTGCCAGTGACCGTGTGCATCGGGGATTTCCTCGCCGTAGGATTCCAGCACCGCGCCAATCCATTCTGAAGAGGGGGTTTGCTCGCCGCAAAATTCCTGAAAGATCCGGTTTTCCAGATCGTATCGAGAAATGCCCGGTTGTTGCAACAGGGTGCGGATGATGGTTTGTTCCACCCGGTCGGCAAGCGGCATGGGCAGGTCTTCGGGCGGTTCTGCCAGATACCACAGACTGCGTTCTTCATCTTGTGCCGATCCGGGGTAGCGTTTGAAGGTGTGCGGGTGAGAAATTGCCCTGCTGAATTGGTTTTGGAGCGCGGTGATGGCGTCTGAAGGGGGTGCCTGTCCCTCGGGGAAGAGGGCGGCGGAGCGGGTGGCACGGGCAATTCCAGCGGTGTATGCCATCAGGTAAGAGATTGGCTCAGCGCGCGCCGTCATGCAGGCTTCCATTCCTTCGACAAGCAGGGTTTCGGGCTTGAACAGCGAGCGTCCGGAAAGCGGTTGTCCTCGCTTCCACAGCATCTGTGCCAATTCGGTTTCGTCTTGAAGTGCCCATCCCTGGAGCATAAACCCGCTGGCAGCCATGGCAGAGATCACCGCCGCCAGAAAGCCGGGCACGGTTTCGGTGAGCAATCCGGCAACGGGCGTCTCTTCAGGGAGGGAGCGGCAGAGCGGGGAAAGCACGTGGTACAGCGCTGAGGTGTGCCAGTTCCAGTCGAAACGTTTTCGCGCCAGTGCCGCATGGAGCGATTGAGCCGCTTCTCGCCCCCACAACCATCCCGACCACAGGGCTGAGAGCGTCCAGAAAGCCTGATTGGGACGGGGGAAGACGGTGAGTACGGCGCGGGGTGTCACAGAGGCGGGCAAAGGCAGCAGGGTGCGAATAGAGCCTGTGTACAGGCAAATGCCCCCGTTTTCCGGCGGTAGATGCGGATAGCGCACAAAGGATAGCGGTGTCTGGGCTTGCATCCACGTGGATATGGCTTCTTCCATGACCAGCCACAGGTTGTGCTCCCGGAACTGGGCGGGCATGCTCAACTGACGCGGGCGCGCCAGTCCGCCGGGATGATGCCAGAGGGCGCTGGCGGCATCGCAGGCGCTGATGAGCAGGGCATGCAGGAGGCGCCGCCGCGGTTCGCTGATGGTCAGCCCTTCGGTTTTGTTGATCAGGGTGGTCAGGGCATACAGAGGGCGGGGCAGGAACATCTCCAGCGCGGCATGCACTGCCTCGTAATGCGCGTCGCGCGTTTCTGCCACCCGGGCAATGGCGCGGGCGCGCGCCAGCGCATCGCTCCCCGGCAGACGCAGGGCTTGCAGATCATGGGCTTCGAGCGGAAACTCCCCCTCGATGCCGCAGTGAGGACAGGCAAGGATGCGCATGGCAGGCTGCGTGGCGCCGCGCATCCAGACATACCCCCGTGCGGGAATCTCGGCGCCGCAGGAGGGGCACAGGGTGCGGTAAAGCCCGAGGATGTGCCGCTCCAGACGTTCATCGGCAGTGCGCGCCGCTCCCAGAGCCGCCAGTGCGGCTTTCCATTCCTCATCTTCGGGAGCCAGCGATAGCACCTCGATCATGGTGGCAAGGATGGGATTTCGGGTGCAAAACAATACCCGCAATCCGGCGCGCGCCACTTCCAGCGCCAGCCAGGGAGAGGCGCCAAAGGGGTCGAGAATCCAATCTCCGGGTTGGGCAAGCCGCGAGAGCCACCCTGCTACCATGCCTTCCGGCAAAGGGGGCAGAAAACGTCCAAGCGGCAACTCGGGTGGGGCGCCTTTTCCCGGCACGAAGGGGAGAGAATTGTTGCTCATGGCTCGATCTCAGCCTTTGTATATCATTAGTATAATAAATTATCCTGATGAGAAAAGAGGAGTGTGATGCATACGCTTCTCAACCAACCCTTCTTCACCGAAGCCCGCCGGGGACGGGATCATGGGGTGTTTTACTGGATCACCCTTGGGCTGGCGTTCATTTTCATGGTGGGGTTCACCCTTTTCCTTCTCATACCCATCATGCTCGTCAATCCGTCCATGACGATGAACCTCATGGACTTGCCCGCTCCCGTCTTGCTTACGGTGACCATGTTACCGTTTTCCGGGGTTATTCTGGTGATCTGGCTGGCGTTGCGGTTCCTTCATCGCCGTCCTTTTAAAAGCCTGATTGCCCCTACCGGGCGTTTTCGCTGGCGTTTGTTGCTGACCTCAGCCTTCTTCTGGCTGGTGCTTTGTGGATTACTGGATGGGGTACTGGCGCTCCTGCAACCCGGGAATTACCGCTGGACGTTTGAACCGCGTGCTTTCTTCTCTTTTTTACCCTTTGCGCTCCTTCTCACTCCCATTCAAATTTCCGCAGAAGAACTGCTCTTCCGTGGGTATCTCATACAGGGCATAGGGACGCGGGCGCGTTCGGTGTGGTTGCCTTTGTTGATTCCGGCGGCGTTTTTCACCCTTTTGCACTTGGGCAACCCGGAAGTATCCGAGTACGGCGCCGACTGGACGGTTCCCATGTATTTCATCATGGGGATTTTGCTGGGCTGGGTCACTCTGCGCTCCGGCGGGCTGGAACTGGCTTTAGGGTGGCATCTGGCAAATAACTGGTATACGGGTATTTTTGTGACCTTTCCTTCCAGCGCCATTCCTACGCCAGCCCTGTTCACCATTCAGCAATATGATCCCCGGCTGGGTCTGATCGGCTTGATCGTGATCAGTGTGGTGTATCTGCTCGGGCTGGAAGTACTGAACCGGCGAACGTTGAGCAATGTGATTCTTGCCGGGATGATTTTCCTTGCCGGATGTTCCGGCGTGCCGGTGCGTTCCCCGATTGCATCTACCCCGGGCGTGCCTCTGGAGGATTGTTTTCTCCGGTCGTCGCTTTCCCCGGTGGTTCAGCAGGCAAAGTGCACCGATTTGAAGGTTCCAGAAGACCCTGCCAACCCGAATGGTCGGCAAATTTCTCTCCACGTGGCAGTGGTCAAAGCCAAGAGCACCAATCCTGTACCCGACCCGATTTTTCTGCTGGCAGGCGGTCCCGGGCAGGCTGCCACCACGGCATTTGTCACCCTGTTGCCATCCTTACAACACCTGAACCTCAAGCGCGATCTGGTTCTGGTGGATCAGCGGGGAACAGGCGCTTCCGCTCCCTTGACCTGCCCATCTGAAGAGCAACTTCCCGATGTCTGGACTCGGGGGGATGCGCTGGATCTCGATCAAGCGCGCAAAGAAATGGAAACCACCTTTCGGGAATGTGTTCAGCAATGGGACGCTGATCTGCGCTTTTATAACACGACGGTTTCGGCAATGGATCTGGAAATCGTCCGACAAAAACTGGGGTATGAGCGCATCAACCTGCTGGGAGTTTCCTACGGCACGCGACTGGCGCAGGAATTTGCCCGCCTGTACCCTCAGCGGGTGCGCACCATGATTCTGGATGGGGTGGTGCCACCGGACTGGGTGCTGGGTGGCTCGGTCAGGCGGGATGCCCAGCAGTCGCTGGAGCGGATCTTTGACCACTGTGCGCAGGATGAAGCCTGTCATCAGGCATTTCCCGACCTGCCGGGAGATTTCCAGAAAATGCTGGATTCTCTGGAGAACAAACCGGTTGAACTGGTTATCCCTCATCCCAGCACCGGGGAAGACCAGAAGGTTATCCTGAATCGGCTTACGGCAACATCGCTGATTCGTTTGATGAGTTATCAGGGTCAGGTCAGCACCCTCATCCCGTGGATGATCCATTTGGCTGCGCAGGGAGATTACCGTCCGATGGCAGCGCAGGCGGTATATTTTCTGGGACAGGACACGGGGATTGAGGAAGGGCTATTCTATACCGTTATCTGTCAGGAAGATGTGCCTTTTGTCCCCGCAGAGGGTGAACAGGGAGAATTCTACTTTCAAGACGTACTTCCCCTCTGGCGCACCGCCTGCCAGATTCTGGATCTTCCCCCTCAAACAGTCTACCGCCAACCTTACCCCACCCTGAACATCCCCGTCTTGCTGATCTCGGGAGAGGTTGACCCGGTCACTCCACCTGCCAATGGCGAGCAGGCGGCAAAGTTCTTTCCCCAATCTCTGCACGTGGTGTTCCCCAAAGACAGTCATGGCAATCTTACTTCCCCCTGTGGGCTGAGCCTGACTCGTCAGGTGATTGAAAGAGGAAGCGTTGAAGCTGTAGATACCACCTGCCTGGAACGACACGCCGTCATGCCTTTCGTTCTTTCACAGGTTAAAATGGAGCCCTGAGTCATGATTCAAGCCGAACATCTGAAGAAATCCTTTGGAAAAGTGCAGGCGGTTAAGGACGTCTCTTTTACTGCTCAGGATGGACAAATTACCGGTTTGTTGGGACCCAACGGGGCAGGAAAGACTACCACCCTGCGCATCATTTACACCTTACTCAAACCCGACAGCGGCACGGTGATGGTGGATGGGGTAGATGTGGTGCGTCATCCGCTGGAAGGAGTGCGTCGTCTGGGAGCATTGACCGAGGCACATGGTTTGTATGTGCGTCTGACCGCGCGCGAGAACATCCGCTACTTCGGGCGCTTGCGAGGCATGGAAGGGCAAGCGCTGGAAAATCGCATTGAAGAACTGTGCAAACTGCTCGAGATGCAGGATTTCATTGACCGCCGAACTGAGGGGTTTTCCAACGGACAGCGGGTCAAGGTGTCCATTGCACGTGCTTTGCTCCACAACCCGCAAAACGTGTTGCTGGATGAACCGACCAATGGGTTGGATGTCATGGCAACGCGGGCGATGCGCGCACTGATCCGTCGCCTGCGAGACGAAGGCAAGTGCGTGGTCTTTTCCAGCCACATCATGCAGGAAGTCTCGCTCTTGTGCGATCGGCTGGTGGTGATTGCGCATGGAGAGGTGGTGCTGAACGGAACGAAGGAAGAAATTCGCCAGCAGATGGGCACCGAAAACCTTGAAGATGCTTTTGTCGCCGCCATTGGCAGTGCGGAAGGGCTGGAAGAATGAACATCATCTGGATTGTGTTTCGCAAAGAATGGATGGATCATCTCCGCGATCATCGCGCCATGTTGAGCGCGCTGGGAAACAGTTTGTTTACCCCCGTGTTTATGCTGGCGATGGTGTTGCTGTTAGGGAAGACGATGCTTTCCGTGAATGAAGACAAACCTGAACCGCTTCATGTGCTCGGACAGCAGTACGCTCCCGCTTTGATGCAATATCTGGAAGCGAATCAGATTGAGATTCTCCCTGCCAGTGAGAATCTGGTGGAGGAAGTCCGTCAGGGAAAGGTTAAAATGGGGTTGATCATCACCGAGGAGTATGCCCGGGCTTTTCAGGAAGGACGCCCTGCTCCCATTCAACTGGTGATGGATACGTCCCGGCAGTCCAACCTTCCGGTGATGAATAAAGTCATCAACCTGTTACAAGGATACAGCCGGTCGGTGACAACCTTACGTTTGATGGCGCGGGGTGTTGATCCGCTGATCACGGCTCCCCTTGTTCCCAATGTTATGGATGTCGCTACGCCGCAGTCTTCTGCCCTGATTTTTATGAGCATGCTTCCTTTCTTCATTGCCATTGTGGTGTTTTCGGCAGGCGCTGGGATGATCGTGGATGGTCTGGTCGGGGAGCGGGAACGCAATACGCTGGAGCCGCTTTTGATTAACCCGGTTCGTCGTTCCTCCCTGCTGATCGGAAAAATTCTTACGTCTTTTTCTTTTGCGGTAGTGCTTGTTGGACTCACCCTGTTTGTCTTCTGGTTGGGCTTTCAGGTGCTTCCCATCGAAGAGTCCATAGGGCTTTCGATGACCCTCAGCGCCTCTTCGATGTTTTTCATCTTTCTCCTTTGCATCCCCGAGACCGCCTTTGCGGCGGTTTTACAAGCCCTCATCGCCAGTTTTGCCCGCAGTTACAAAGAAGCCCAAACCTTTCTGGCGGTTTTGCCGTTTGTGGTAGGCATTCCCAGTGTGGTGCTGGCGTTCGTTCCCAATCCTACCGAGTTACTTCAAATTGCCATACCGGGCTTTGGACAGTCCGTTCTCACGAACCGTATTCTGCGGGGTGAGCCCATTGCTCCGCTGGAAATCGTCGTTCTCCTTCTTACCACGCTTCTCTTTACGGCGGTTTTTCTGTGGCTGGCGATTCGCTCTTTTCAGCGTGAGCGCATCCTTTCGAGCAAGTGATTACCTTACACTTTTGCAAGAACCCGCAGGGCAGGCGTTCACGGACTGACAATCCGCGCGAAGAGGCACTATAATAACAGCATGGATCAGCCTGTAACGGTACAAAATCGCTGGATGTTGCGAGGACAACCGGTGCGAGACTGGCTTCCGCTGGTTGTCCTGTTCCTCTATCTGGTTGTGGCGCTGGGACTGTTGATCAACGGCGCGGCGCTGGCGCTGGATAGAAAACTGCCTGTCCCGGGTGGACTGTCGCTCTCCCCGTCACTGGTCGTCATCCGGAGCGATCCCCTCCCGGTAACGGAATTGCAGGTGGGCGACCGCATTGTGAGCATCAATGGCGTGCCTTTGAAATCCCGTGCGGATTGGTACGCTACCCTGCGGAATACTCCCCCTGACGCTGAACTGACGGTGCAGGTCCTGCGCAATGGCGAGACCGTTTCTCTGCGGCTGTCACCGGCGCAGGTGAAAGGGACGCAATTCCGGCAAATGGTGTTTGCCGCCCTGCTGGTCAGTCTGGTGTACTGGGCGGCGGCGGCATGGATGCTCTGGGTGCGCCGGGGGCGTGCCTCTGGAAAATGGCTGGCGTTTTTCTTCCTCTCTGTGGCGGTTGCCTGTGCCGGTCTGGTTGATTGGGCGACCGTTCAGCGATTTGTGCCTTTCTGGCTGCTCTCGCTGGCGCTGACTGGCGGGGCTGCGGTTGGGGTCACCCTTCATTTTCCCCGCGAAGATGCTTTGCTGTATCGGATGGGCTGGATCCGATGGGCGGTGTTCGTGCCCGGGCTGGCGGCTTTTGGACTGGCGGTTCAGGGATATTTCCAATCGGAGATGGAGAGGTTCTCCCTGGGCTTTCAAGGGCTGATCGCTCTTCTGGCGCTTTCCGCCCTGTTTGCGCTGGGCTGGATGCTGGTTCGTCGTCGGCACGCCCTGACGCCGGTGGAACGAGAACAACTTCGCCATGCGCTGTTAAGCGCCGTGGTCGGGTTCACCCCGCTGGTGGTGTACTGGATCCTCAGCCTGTTCCGTCCGATGGACACCCCTTCGGCGCTGATTTTACTGCCCCTTATCGTCTTCCCGGTGGTCATCGGCTATACCATTCAACGTTACCGACTTACCCAAACCGAATTCATCCTCAGCCGTGCCTTGCTGTACGGGAGCATGGCGGTGCTGATTGCCATTGGATACGCTCTGCTGGTGTCCGGGTTATCGCTCATCGCCGGGCAGGTTTTGAGCGTGAATCAACCGGTGCTGTTGGGACTGGTATTTTTCATCCTGGCGCTGGTTTTTGTGCCTCTGCGCAATTCCCTCCAACACACCGTGGATGCAGTCTTCTTCCGTGGTCAGCAGGTTTTTCAGGAACGTTTGCAAACCTTCTCCGGCGAACTCACCCGCGCGGTGGAGTTGAAAGCCATCCTCAACATTTTGCGCCGTTATCTGGAAGAAACCCTCACCCCCGCACGTTTGCACATCTTTGTTTACGACGCTTTGAGTGATCAGTACGTGGCAACTGCCGCCTCCGATGGCAAAGTGACCAGCGATTTGCGCTTTGCTCCCACCAGCCCGCTGGTGCAGATGCTGGCGGCGCGGCGTGGTCCGGTGCTGTACAACGATCAGGAGAGCATCCCGGTTGCCATGCAGGCAGAGCGGGCACGCATTGAACTGCTGGGAGCCACCCTGTTCATCCCCCTGCCGGGTAGAGAGCGGCTGTCCGGCTGGGTGGTGTTGGGAGAACGCGTCACCGGTGAGCCCTACACTCCGCGCGAATTGGGCTTTGCCGAAGCCCTTTGCGATCAGGCGGCGCTGGCAATCGAACGCGCTCAGGTACTGGCGAACATGGAAAACCGTGTGCGCCAGATGAACGTTTTGACCCGTGTGGCGCAGGGCGTCAACGTCACCCCGGGGCTGGATGATATTCTTGAGTTAATCTATGCCCAAACCAGTCAGATCATTACCTGCGATGAGTTCCGCATCATGCTCCACGATGAGCAAAACGATACCTTTACGTATGCGTTTTATCTGGAGCAGGATGAGCGCATTTCGGATCGGGAAAACAAGCCCGTCCCGGCGGGACAGGCTCTGGAGCAGGAAGTCATTCGCCTTCAGCGTTCCATCCGCACCGACGATTACAACCGCGAAGTCCAGCGCCGCGGTGTGGGTGAACCCCGTCCGGGCGTGTTTGCCTGTCTGGCAGTCCCGCTGAACACCGGCGCGCGCACCATTGGGGCGATGAGTTTATTCAGCCATGATCCCCGGGTGGAGTACACCCCCGAACAGGAAAATCTGGCACAATCCATTGCCAATCAGGTGGCGGGTGCCATCGTCAAAGCCCGCCTGCTGGAAGAGACCGAGCGCCGCGCGTTGCAGTTGACCACCCTTAACGAAATGACCCGCCAGTTGACCTCCACGCTTGAACTGGAGCCCTTGCTTCAGAACATCCTGCGCTCGGCGGTGGACATCCTTTCCTGCGACGCCGGTAGTCTTTTGCTGATTGACGAAGCCACCGAGGAACTGGTCTTCCGCGTGGTGGTCAGCCCGGTGGCGAATACCCTGCTCAATCGCCGTCTGCCCCCCGGTAAGGGTGTGGTGGGACAGGCGGTGAAGAGCCGTCAGCCCATCATCGTCAACGATGTCAGTAAATATCCGGAGTGGTTCAGCCAAACCGATCGGCAGACGGGGTATTTCACCCGCGCGTTGCTGGCAATCCCGCTTATGGTCAAGGACAAGGTCATTGGGGTCATCGAAGTCATCAACAAGAAAGATGGCTCTCCCTTCACCCGTGACGATCAGGATCTGCTCTCGGCGTTTGCCGCGCAGGCGGCGGTTGCCATTGAAAACGCCCGCCTCTACACCATGACCGATCAGGCGCTGGCAGAACGTGTGGAAGAACTGTCCATCATGCAACGCATTGACCGCGAATTGAACACCAGTCTGGATACCACCCGCGCCATGCGCACCACGCTGGAGTGGGCAATGCGTCGCAGTGGCGCTCAGGCAGGGCTGATCGGCGTTTTGCAGGAAAATGGCTTGCGCATCATGGCGTCTCAGGGGTATACGGATGAACTGGAGCCTTTCCAGAATGCGCCGCTCCCACTGGATCAGTACAATCTCGAGGATGCGTTGAGGGAAGCCATTCCCATGCGCCGCACTCTGACGGAAGAAGACGGCGCCCGTCTGCTGCGCCATGCCCGCTCACAAATTCTCATCCCCATCCGTCGGGAAACCAACACCATCGGCGTGATTTTGCTGGAAAGCACCTCACCGGAACTGGCGTCTGAAGAGGTGGTGGACTTCCTCTCCCGCCTGAGCGATCACGCTTCCATTGCCATCTTCAACGCACAACTGTATCAGGCGGTGCAGAACGCCAACCTTGCCAAGAGCGAGTTTGTCTCGTTTGTGGCGCACGAACTGAAGAACCCGATGACCTCGGTGAAAGGCTACACCGAACTGCTTGCCGCCGGCGCGGTGGGTCCGGTCAACGATGCCCAGGCGAACTTCCTCAACACCATCCGTGCCAACATTGAGCGGATGAACACGCTGGTCTCCGACCTGAACGACCTCTCGAAAATCGAGGTTGGGCGCCTGCGTCTGGAGTTCAAAGCCGTCGCGCTGGCAGAAGTGGTGGAAGGGGTGGTGCGTTCCACCCGCCGTCAAATTGACGAAAAGAAGCAGACCCTGGAAATTTCCATTCCTTCGGATCTGCCGCCCGCCTGGGCAGATCGTACTCGTCTGGAGCAGGTGCTGGTCAATCTGGTCAGCAACGCCCACAAGTACACGCCACAGGGTGGGCATATTCTGGTTGCCGCTGAGCGTGCAAAGAACATCTGGAATCCGGAAGGCGTCCCAGAGGTCATCCATGTGTGGGTCAAAGATGACGGTATTGGTATCAACGAAGAAGACCAGAAGAAGATTTTCCAGAAATTCTTCCGTTCCGAAGATCCCAAGACGCGGGAAGTGCCCGGCACAGGGTTGGGATTGAACATCACCAAGAGTCTGGTGGAGATGCAGGGTGGAACCATCTGGTTCGAGAGCGAATTCCGCAAAGGCACCACATTCCACTTCACCGTGCCCATCTCCCAGCAGTGATGAGGGATATCCATGATAAGAATTGCAGTGTATGGCGTAAGTCAGGGTTTGGACGGGCGGGATGCCGCCATGAAAGCCACGCAGAAGGCGCTGGATCAACTGGGAGCGCTGCGCCCGGTACTGGGAATTGTGTTTGCCTCTGAGGAATTTGACCTGAATGAGGTAACCAGCGGCATGGCGAGCCTGTTGGGAGAAACACCTCTCTGGGGCATGAGCACGGTGCGCCCTTTGGCGGGTGATCGGGAAGTGCCCCGTTCAGTGGTGGTGGCGCTGGTGGCAGGCAGCGACCTAAAGGCACAGGCGCATTTCTGGAACACCTTTGCGCTGGAAAGCGCTGAAACCGCCCGTCAGGTGATGCGCCATTTTCGCGCGGATTTGATGCTCCCGCAGGCGGTGCTTCTTGCCGCCGATGGTGTCAACGGCACGCTGGCGCCGCTCTGCTCCATGCTGGCAGATTTGCCGGTTGCCGTAGGCGGTGGGTTGGCATCCGGTGGGTATTCCTCCGGCAAGACGGCTGTGGTGGGAAGAGCGCAGGCAGGACATAGCGCGCTTTCCACGGTGACTCTGGGCGGGCGTTTCCGTCTGGGCACCGGCAGTGGGCATGGCTGGCGCGATACCGGCATCCACGCCACCGTCGGTAAGACCCGCGATGTGTGGATTCAAACCATTGATGACCGTCCTGCGGTGGATTTGTACGTGCAGTATTTCGGACATGAAGCCCGCGAGTGGGCGTATCCCCCGCTGAACGAGGTGGTGCGCCTGTATCCGCTGGGCATTGAAAGCAACGGCAACCTGCTGGTGCGTTCTCCCCTTCGGGTGGAGGTGGACGGCAGTTTGCGCATGAGCGCGGCAGTGCCTTCGGGAAGTGTGGCGCATCTCATGCTGGGCGATGCGCAAGCCTGCCTGGAATCTGCCGAAGCGGCGGTGCGTCATGCTCTGGATGAAATCGGTCCGGCGCGTCCCCTGATTGCCCTGGCGCTGGTGGACCTTGCCTGGCTTCAATTGTTCAGCGTGCGCTCCGGGCAGATTATGGCGGCAATTCAGGACACGCTGGGCAGTATTCCTGTGGTCGGTGGCTATACCCTTGGACAGATTGCCCGCCCGGCGATTAATCACGCCCCCATGATTTATAATCAAAGCGTTACGATCCTGATTCTGGCTTCACAGGAGTAAAGCAACGGTTTTATGCCCGGAAAACGGGTCAGAATCATCTTTAACCCTATTGCCAACTTTGGGCGTTCCTGGGCAATTGCTTCGTCGCTGCGTCCTTTGCTCACGGAACTGGGCGGCGCGGAGTGGACGGGGACGGTGTATCCCACCCATGCGGTCGAACTGGCTCGGCAGGCAGGCGAAGACGGCGTAGAAACCATCATTGCCATGGGCGGCGATGGCACCGTGCACGAAATCGTCAACGGATTGATGAAACTCCCCCCTGAGAAACGCCCGGCGCTCGCCATCGTGCCGGTAGGTACGGGCAACGATTTTGCGCATAGCCTAGGAGTGTCCGCCGATCCGGAGATTGCCTTACGGCAGGCATTTCAGTCGCCAGCCCACCCGGTGGATATTGCCCATATCCGTGACAACCGCGGACATGAGGAGTACTGGGTCAATTCGCTGGGCATCGGCTTTGATGCGGTCATCAACATACGTTCCCGGCGTATTCCCGTGTTTCAGGGGTTTCTGGTGTATTTTCTGGCGCTCTTGCAAGCCGTCCTGCTCGATTACACCCCCTACCGGGTGCGTTTTTGCACCGATCAGGAAGAATGGGAAGACACGCTCTTGATGACCGTTCTGGGCAACGGCAGACGGGAAGGCGGCGGCTTCCTGATCGCTCCCCGCGCCAGTGTGCGCGACGGCGCCATTGATTTCTGCACGGTGCGCACCATTCCCCGCATGATGATGCTGTACACCATCCCGTATTTCCTGAAGGGGACACAGGCGCACCTTTCTTACGTCCGATTGGGACAACTGCGCCATCTGGAACTGCACAGCGACCGCCCGCTCTTCATCCACACCGATGGAGAGATTTATGCCGCTTATCATTCCACCGTGCGCCAGTTGACAGTGGAAGCCGTGCCTTCCGCCATTCGGGTGGTAGCGCCTGCGCTGGAGGGATGACATGCCTTTGCTCATGGATGTGCTCAGTGGACGGGATTTGGGCTTCCTGAAAATGGTGGCGCAGGCTTGGGGCATTGAACTGCACAGTGACGACCGCGTCAATGTGTTGAATGAGGTCATTCAGGGAATCCTTCAGCATGAGTGGCGGGATGAGGTGCTGGAAACCCTGCCGGAGCGCGCCCGTCAGGCTCTGCAGTTGCTGGCGCAAAATGGTGGGCGGATTTCGTGGGCGGTGTTCACCCGCCGCTTTGGCCAGGTGCGTCCCTTTGGACCCGGCAAGCGGGAAAAAGAGCGTCCAGACCTTAATCCCATCTCCCCTGCTGAGGTGCTCTGGTACCGCGCCATGATTGGCAGGGCGTTCCTGAATCAGCCCGGTGAAAAAGAACCGGTGGAATATGCCTACATTCCGGATGACCTGCTGGATTTGCTTCATCCGCTGACACAGCCCGACGAACGTCCGTTTGGACGACCGGCATCCCCGGCAGAGGTGGCGCATCTACAGCCGGTGCGGGATGACTTGCTGGATGATTTGTGCACGCTTCTGGCGGCATTTCGGGCTGGTGTGGGCGAAGAGGAACGCAACCGCCATTGTTTGCATCCCCCAGCCGTTTCTCTCTGGCAAGCCTTTCTGCATTCGGCGGGGTTGCTCGATCCGCAGGGACAACCGCTTGCCGAGCCGGTGCGTGTATTTCTGGAAGCGCCGCGCGGAGAGGCGCTTGCCCGGCTCGTTTCAGCCTGGAAATCATCAGAGACCTTCAACGAACTGCGCCTGATGCCCGGCTTGATTTGCGAGGGCGACTGGCAAAACGACGCCCTGCGCGCCCGGCAGAGAGTCCTGGAACGGTTGCAATCGCTCCCTTCCGGCACGTGGTGGAGCCTTGCGGCATTTGTGCGCGCCTTTCGGGAAGAAGACCCCGACTTCCAGCGTCCCGCGGGGGATTACGATTCGTGGTTTATCCGCCGTGCATCCGATGGTGTGTACCTGCGGGGGATTTCCTGTTGGGATGAGGTGGACGGGGCGCTCATCCGGTTTATCCTGACCGATATTCTGCACCCTCTGGGAGTGGTGGATCTGGCTCGCTTTGCGCCTGATGGCGAAGTGAGCGCCTTTCGTTTGTCGGCATGGGCAGAAGACCTGCTTCGGGGTACTGCCCCACACGGTTTGCGGGCAGAGGACGGGAAATTGAAGGTGTTTTCTTCGGGGGTAGTGTCAGCCGGGCGTTCCCTGCCTCGCGCCGTCCGCTATCAGATTGCCCGTTTTTGCGAGTGGGAAGACATCTCTGGGAATGAGTACCGCTACCGCATCACCGCCCGCAGCCTGGAACGCGCCGCCGCGCAGGGGTTGCGCCCGCGCATGTTGATTGCCCTGTTGCGAAAGCAGGTCGAGAAGTCCCTCATCCCCCCTGCGCTGGTACAGGGGCTGGAACGCTGGGAAAGCGCCGGAACACAGGCACGCTTTCAACATGCCACCCTTCTTCGGGTTGCTTCCCCGGAGGTGCTGGCGGCGTTAAAACGCTCCCGCGCCGCCCGCTTTTTGGGGGAGGAACTTTCCCCAACGGTGGTGCTGGTGCGGCGCGGCGCGGAAGACAAAGTGCTGGAAGCGCTGGTTGAATTGGGGTATTTCTCTGCTTTAGCGGATGACGAGCAGACTCCCTGAACTTCTCCCTTCAATTTCCGGGAAGTAAACGGAATAGGCGCGAGCCGGAATCACCTGAAAATCACCGCCGAAGGTGGGAATCAGGCGATAGATCAGCGTGTAGGTGCCGGCAGGCAGGTACGGGGCAAACCAGCGGATGCTCTGATCGCCCATGCGGGGCGGGTTGAACCACCACCATCCCCAGCCTTCCCGCAGGGGGCTTTGCAGATCGTAAAGGGGTGAATCCTGCTCGGGGATTCTCTGCGAAGTCTTCAGCCGCGGGTTGAGGGCTTCCGCACCGGCAGGGAAGGTGTCTTCCACCACCACATGGTACAGATCCTGCGGCACGGTGACGGTCAGGCGCACCAGCAGTTCGGTGGTCAAACCGCGGGTAATTTCTTTGATGGGTTGACAGGTTTGCTCGGTGCAGGGCTGGGTGCTGTCGAAATACTCCCGCTGGATGAACAGTCCCCGGGAAACGGGCGGTGCTTCGGCGGCATCCCGTCCCACGACCAGATAGGTGCGGTAATACAGCCTGCCGTCGCCCGGCTCACGGCGGATGCGCAGGGCATTGGGGGAGTCGGCGAGTAATTCGCTCAGCGGGAGGATTGCGGTGACCGGGTTAAGCGCATCGGCGGGGGTGCTGGCGCTCCCTGAAGCCACCACACTACCGTTCAATTCCGCCGAGTAAGCGAATCTGGCACGCACATCACCGGTAGCGCGCAGGGCTTCCGTTAGAGCGAGAATCGTCCAGGCGGTGTCGTAGGCGCAGTACCAGCCGCCATCCGGCTGACGGTTCATGACCAGATAGCGCACGGCGTCGGGAAGCAGTGTGCTGGAGGGTTCGAAGCGTGCCAGCCCGTAGATCACCACTGCGGTGTTGCTGATGGGCGTTTGCCCGATGAGGTTGTATTCCTTTGTGCCCTGCCAGAAAGCGCCGCTGGCGCTTCGCTGAGCGCCTGCCAGCAGTTCCTGGATGAGCGTTTTGGCGTTTTCATCCCCCGGTTGGAGATTGTCCATTGCCAGAGCCAGGAAAGTCTGCCCGGCGGGCGAGAGACGGCTGCGCAGGGAATAAATGTTTGACATGCCGACCGAATCGACTCCCCACAAACTGAGGACGTATCCCTGAAATACAGCGTTTTCCAGAGTAAAGGTATCGGTTTCTTCGTTGATCCCCAACTCGGCACTTCTCAGGGTGAGCCAGTTACGCACCCGTTCCAGCAAGTCTGCGTCGATGGGATAATCCTGCTGAGAGGCAAAGTGCAGTGCCAGCAGGGCGTAAGCGGTGAGGCGAGGGTCTCCCTGATGATCGGTGGGAGACCACCCCCAATAGCCGTTGTAGCGTTCGTTTTGAATCAGGGTGCGCAGGTCGGCGCGGATGGCTTTTTCGAGGCGGTTCTTCAGGTCGGGTGTGGGCAGGTTGAAGTCTTTCAGTGCCCGGTAGGCGGCAAGGTTTGCCATGAGACGGGATACCACCGCCTCGTTCCAGTCATCGGGATATGCCTTAAAGGCATCCAGTGCGCTCAAAACGCTTCCAGCCAGCGAAGGGCTGAGTTCAATGCGCAGTTCTCCGCCGGTGGGTTGGAAGGTGCGCGGCAGGCTCACCACTTCTAACCGTTCCCCGCCCTGCGCGAGCACTCCGGCGGTGGCGTAAGTTTGATAGGCGGTGAAGCGCAATACCGGAATGGGCGCCAGTTCGGCGCGGGTGGCATCGCTGTATGCGTCCGAGACCACCCGGAACACTGGGTCAATGGAAGGTACATCCTCGACGGTTACCCACCAGTCCACCCGAGCCCGTCCACCAGCAGGCAGTTCCACCGTTTGAGTGGCACGGGCAGGGTCATCGAGTGCCAGCCCGGCGGCGGTCAAACTTACCTGAGCCGTTCGGGATTGATCGGTGTTGTTGACCACCACTGCGCCTATCTGCAGATGATCGCCCACCACCAGAAAGCGCGGGACGACCGGGATCATCAGCACGGGGCGGCTAACCGTCAGTTCGGCGGTACCGCTCCCCACCCGCGAATTGCCGGTGATTGCATGCACATCCACCACCCAGGTGGTCAGGTTGTCGGGCAGTTGCACCGGCAGGGATGCGCGTCCCTGCGCGTCGGTTTCTACCGTAGCAAACCAGACTGCCGTATCCTCAAAGCGGCTCCGGGTGGATGCCGAGAGGGTGCCGGCATCTCCACCGCCTCCGCCGCCACGTCCCATGCTGGCAGTGAGTGGGTGAGGGATGGCGTGCGCCAGAGGCAGGTGCGTTCGGACGTGCAGATACACCTCTCCATAGAAGACATCCTCGATCAGAGGTGGCTTCTCCGGGCTGAGCGCCAGCACGGCTTTATCCACCATTGCCAGCGAAAATTCTCCCTGAACGGGTATGCCTGTCGGGTCGGTCAACCTTACATCGAGGTTCACTTCCTGCCCCGGCGCAACGGGCGAGGGGGGCACGCCGATTTCGACGTTCAACAGCAGGGCGTCGCGTTTAACGGGCAGTTCCACATACCCTGCCCGGAAATCGGGTTGTCCGTCGGGAGTGCGTCCCAGCACAATCACCGAGGCGAACACTTTGGGCGCATCCCGTTCATCTATGGGCAGGCGGAAGGTGGCAATTCCGGACTCCAGCCTCACCACGTAGGAGCGTAGAACCCGTCCGCGTTCTACCGTGATCAGCGCCAGCGCATCATCGCCGAACGGGTTGGGAATGCTCAATACGGCGCTGTCACCGGGGGCGTATTCTTCAGCGTCCCGTTCGATGGGAATACCCCGGTTGGGGCTGGCGCTGGACAACGGCGCGCCTGATCCGCTGACCCAGATCATCACTTCGGTGAGGGCGCGTCCGCTCTGCAGGGTCAGCAGGTAGGTGCCGGCTTCCGGCGGGGTGAACTCCACCCGTGCCATGCCGCGTTCATCGGTGCGCAGATCGGTGCGCGCCACAGGGGTGAGGATGCGCTGGTACTCGGGGAATCCAAACATCGAGTCGCTTTCCACTGCCTGCCATTCCATGCGGCTGAAGACTGCCGAGAGGTCATGATTCCCGCTGGGCTTGCCTTCCCAGTCAACAGTCTGAATGGAAAAACCTGCCGGATCATTCGCGCGCACGCTCCAGTTTTCCGGTCTGGCGCCGATTTCAAAGGGCTCCGGGTGCAGAATGATTTCAGTGCGAGCGCTGACGCTGAACTGGCTTTCATCGCTGGCGAACACATCCAGAATCAAACGGTAACGTTGGGTGGGGTTCAATTGCGTCAACTGGTCAGCGGGGATGCGAATCTGGGCGGTGCCGTCCTTCCCGGAAGTCCCATTCCCTTCGGCAATGAACGTAAAGGGATACTGGAAACCCGTGTACATGCGCATCCAGCCAGCCTGGTAGGCGCCCACCCGGTATCCGCCGGGCAGGTAAGGCACATCTTCGATGGCGTTGAGTGTCCAGTGGAAGGAGAGATCCGAAACCGGCGCGCCGAAGTAGTATTGCGCCGAGAGCGTTGCCTGCACATCCTCTCCGAGCAGAACATCGGCGTTTGGCGGGGTCAGGCTGAGATTGAACAGCGGCTTGCGATAGTAAGCCACCTGGAAGGAATGGCTGGCTTTCCACTCCGGAACCTCAATGGAGTACCAGCCTTCAAGCGCATCATCCGGCAGGGTAAATTCTCCGTTCAGGGTGCCGTTGGGGGTGAGCGTCAACCGCATGGTTGAGGTGGGCAAGCGGCTTCCCAACCCATCGTATGGAGAGAGGATCTGAACTTCGACTTCGCCGGGCTCCGGCAGGGTGTAGCGGTAATCGTTCTGATAGCGGAGAATTCCTTTGAAGTGTACGGTTTGTCCGGGGCGGTAGATGGGTCGGTCGGTGTACAGATATGCAAATTCCTGTTTGGACTCGTAGATTTGAGAAATGCCTGCCTCCCACACCGATGCCGCAGAACGCATTTCGGTTGTGCTCATGGAAAAGTCCGCGCTTCCCGGCGTACCGCTGACGGCAAACAAATTTGAAAATGGCTCTGAGGAATAGGGCAGGTTCACCGTGCAGATGCCCTGGGCGTCGGTGACGCATTCTCCTAAAATCTCGCGGGAATCGGACGTTGCCTGCCCGATGGAAATCCGCAGTCCCGCCACAGGGCTTTCATCGGGCATGCTGACCGCCCAGAGGTGTGCCTGATCGGGGCTGACCTTCAGCGTGAGGTGAATGCGCGAACTGATCAGATAGTAAAAGGGTGAACTGCGCTGATAGGCTCCCGGAGCGGACGACGTCAACAGGTAAATACCCGGCGCAAGGGGCTTCTCGTCGGGTGACACGTTCAGGTTGACCCTGCGGCTCTGGTCAGGGGTAAGGTCAAACGTTCGGGTGAAGGAACGACCGCGCAGGTATGGGGGGATTTCATTCAGGATCATGGAAGTGATAAATTCTTCCACTTCCATCTCGGAAATTGTGAACTTAACCGCAGACAATCCGGTCACACGTGCCGGGGTGACGGGGCTGCCCGCCGGCAGGTAGACTATTTGTGAGGAGTCCGAGGGGGCTTCCAGAATCAGCGAGGGGGGAATGCGGGCGGTTTCCATTTTCAGGGCAAGCGATGTGCCCAGCACCTGCCCATAACGATCGCGCAGGTTGCCATCCACAAAGATGGTGTACGTGGTGGATGGTGAAAAAATACCGTTGAATCCTATGGAATAGTCTGCCTCGTAGTACAGGGTTAATGACGAAACAGGCGGATCGAAGCGGATGAACTGCTTCAAGTCCTGGGTGCGATCCAGAGGTGAGGTAAAGATCAATGAACCGTAGCCGTAGCCCCAGGTCACGTCCATGGGCAGCCCCGGCGCGGGCGTGGTGGTGGAGAGGGCAAAGTCCTGCAGGGTGAGCAGGGAGAGCGTGTATGGACTCCCTAAAGGCTGTCCCCCCCGCGAGCGGGTTTCAGCAGCCAGCGTCAGGGTGTAAACCGTATTGCGCGCCAGCCGTCGGGAGGGTTGAAAGGTGAAAGTGGTCTTTTCCTCATCCCATTCTACGCTTCCAGCAACAGGCTCACCGTTGGGCGTGAGCAGACGCAGGTTTTCTACCACGCTGGCGGTATCCATGGGCTGATTGAATTTCAGGGTAATTTTCCCGTCCAGTTCCAGCCGTTCGGTATCCCTGTGTTGGGTGTAATCGATAGAAGTCACGAGAGGAAAAGCGGTGGTAAATCGCCATTCAGCGGGTTCCAGTGTGCTTAAATCCAGCGGAAGTCCTTCCACGCTTTGCAGGTCAGGATTGATTTGAACGCTGTACTCTCTGCCGCCTTCCAGCGCCGGTTCAGGGTAGAAGATATAGGTGCTGGTATTGAGCCATTCTCCGCGTCCCTCAGCCACTGGAGAGAGGGTGAAAGCAGGGGGCAGGCTCTGCGTGTCGGCGCCCAGCGGCACAAGAGGGCGGTTGAAGGTAACTACCACAGCCGAGTCCGGACGGATGTACTCAGAACCCGGCGCGGGGATGCGCTCTGCCACGTGGAGCGCGCTGGCGACGCGATAGCGCAGGGTGATGGCTTCCTGCAGGGCTTTGCCGTTTGCGGCGCGCGCCCCCGTTTCGAGGGTGATCTCGATGTCCGTTCCGGGCACCCATGGCTGGTCGGGAATGAAACGCACGGTGGCGTCATCCAGCCACTCAAAGCGCCCTGCCAGCGGCGGACTGCCGCGGAAAGAGCCTTCCACGCTGAGGCGCTCCATGGGCTGGTTGAAGTAAAAGGTCAAACTGGAGGTGGGGGCAATTTCACTGCCGACGAAGGGATCGGTTTCCACAATGGCAGGGGGTAAATCTTCCTGATGGCGTGGTTTGTCACTCTGAATGGGGGCTGAGGGTTGGGTAGGAGCCAGCGAGGTGGGAGTGGTCTGCGCCTGACCGGGTAACCAGGCGGGCAGGGAACATGCCATGCTGATCAGCAGAATGACCGATACCAGCACAAACACCGGTGATTTTGAGCGAAAAGGTGAGGAAATCATCATATTCCTTTCGTATCCGTCCTCTCAAAGGAAAGAACCAGACAATCCACAGGAGATAAACCTGTATTTTGATTATACAGTTTTAAAGACGCCGTGAATGACACCAGAGTTCCGGGATCCATACTCTCCCCAAACCGGAGTATAATCGGGCGCATGAACTGGAAAGCCTTTATTTTTGACATGGATGGAACCCTGCTGGACAACATGGCGTTTCACATTGAAATCTGGCGGGAATTTTTACACTCTTTAGGGGTGCAACTGGATGAGAAGCAATTCCTGCAGCGTGCAGTGGGAAAGGTGAACAGCGACATCCTGCGGGATTTCGTCCGCCCCGATTTGAGCGATGCGGAGATCCGCACGCTGGCAATGCAAAAGGAAGCCCTGTATCGTTCGCGCTATCGCCCGCTGATGAAAGAAGTGCCCGGCTTAACTCATTTGCTTGCACGGGCAAAGCAGAAGGGCGTCAAGGTGGCTCTGGCTACCAGCGCGGGGGTGGAGAACGCTCACTTTGTTCTGGAAGGATTGCAGATTCAACCGTACTTTGATGTGCTGGTCACCGGCGATCAGGTAAAACAGGGTAAACCACACCCAGAGATTTTCCTCAAAGCCGCCGAGCGATTAGCCGTCGAGCCTGCCGAATGTCTGGTGTTTGAAGATTCCCCTCTGGGGTTGGAAGCCGCTCACCGCGCCGGGATGGCGGGCATTGCCTTATCCACCACCTATCCGCCTGAGCAGTTGATCTCTCTGCCGGGTGTCCTGGCGGTGGTGCCGGACTATACCGCTTTGCTTTCGTACGACGCTCACCTGGGGGAATTCTTCCGCACCTTCCAAAACTGAAAATACCTTTCAGGATAAGATTAGGGTAAAATTAACCATAACCAGCCACAAGTAAACGAATGATTCGGGTTGGGGTTCGTTCCGGGGGAGGAGCATGGGGGGAGAGGTTGAGTCATACCTTAAGATCATCCGAAGGCTGAGATTTGCCTTTCTGTTTTTGTTTCTCGTCGGCTGTCAGTTTGCGCCTTCTCTGGGTTCTTCATCCTCTGTCCAGCGCGAACTGGTTTTTTTAAACTGGGAAAACGATGTCCCCGTCGCTGTTCTGGAGCAGTTTGAACAGGAACAGGGGATCAGGGTCATTTACCGCACGTATGATTCCCTTGAAGAGGCAGTGGGGATGATCCGCTCTGGGGAGCGCGTGGATGTTGCCAATCTGGATGTGCGCTATATCCCTGCTCTCAAAGAGTCAGGCTGGTTGCTCCCCCTTCGTCAGGATCGTTTGCCCAATTACAGATATATCTCGCCGGACTTCCGTTTTCTGGCGTTTGATCCGGAAAATCATTACTCCATTCCGTATAACTGGGGTGTCATGGGGTTGCTTGCGCGTACTGATTTGCTTTCCCGCCCCGTAACCCGTTGGAATGATTTATGGGATGAGACGCTTTCTCCACAGGTGGCGCTTTACCGGGGGGAGATGCGCGAACTGGTGGGTATTGCCTTGAAGTCGTTGGGATATTCAGTCAACACCGAAGATCCGGCGGAACTGGAACAAGCCTTCCAGCATCTGGCGGAACTGAAACGCCGGGCGGTCTTTGTAGAAGATCTGGGGTTGACCACTCCGCTGGATCTCTTACTGGAAGGGGAAACCCCGTTAGCCATGGCGTTTGCCTATGACTGGGTAGAAGCCGATCAGCGAACCACAGATGTGTCCATGGTCATTCCTGAAGAAGGAACGTTGCTGTGGTATGAGAGTTTTGTCATTCCGCAATCCTGTGCGGATCGGGATGCGGCAGAATTGTTCTTAAACTTTCTGATGCGCCCGGAAATCGCCGCAGAGATTGTCAATTTCAATCATTATGCTACACCGAACCTGGCGGCTTGGAAGCACATCTCCCCGGAGATTCTCCAGAACCCTCTGATTTTTCCAAACAATGAAATTCTGGAACGGGCAGAGATGATTTTACCGCTTTCCTCTCAAGGTGAAAAACTCTATCAGGAACTCTGGCAACGCTACATAGAAACCCCATGAGGTGTTACCGATGGGCTTTAGATTAAGAGTATTACCACCTTCTTTTTATCACTCGCTCCGCATGCGCATGATGACATGGCTGGGAACGCTTTTGCTGGTGGTATTCATCAGCATGGGAGTTTCGGTGTTTGTTTTTCTGCGCGTTCATCAGGAAGGTTTGTGGAGTACTTATTTACAGGATATTAATCGGAAAACCGTCTCAAATATTGAGTCGTTTTTATCCATTTATGGACGAGCCTTAAAAAGTTTGTCGATTTTAGATCCTGAAGATGAGGATATTCATTCTTTGGCACGGCAGATTTTGCGGGATTATGGTGCCTTCAAAGAAATTGTCTGGGTAGATGCTTCTGGAAAAATCTTGCTTCATCAATCCTCCGGTGAAGCCGTCATGGGGAATCTTTTTACCGTGCGTCAGTCGGTCTGGTTCCAGACGGCTCTGCGCGGGGAGCGTTATTTCAGCAGTGCTCAACCTACTCAAGAGGGAGATTTTCTCCTTTTGATGGCAATTCCCGCCGAAAATGGCGGTGTGATCACCGGGCTGATTCGTCTGGATGTCCTTCTCGACCGGATTGTGATTCGGTCAGAAGACTATTCCATTCTTACATGGGTGATCGAAGACAATGGTGAAGTACTGGCGCACCCTAGCCAGGAACACATTCGCTCTTCTGTTCAGGAATTATCTTTCTGGGAGCCGGTTGCAAAGAACGGTCAGCCAGCATGGTCGGGAAAAATGATCGGTCTGGATGGGGTGGAAGTTCTGGCGGTTGCCTCTCCCATATCTGAAACCGGCTGGGTTCTGGTTTCGGAGGTGCCTTTCTACCAGGTCGCGAAAGCCCCAGTCCAGGCGGTTGCCGTGCTGGGCGGCGGCATCCTGATTTTATTCATCGGGCTTACTTATTGGAGCCGGTGGTATTTACGCTTGTTGATTTTTACCCCTCTGGATCAGTTCCGTCAGGCGATCGAGAGGTGGAAACAGGGCGAGCGAAAGATTCCTCTGCCCATGGATAGGGAAGATGAACTGGGCGCTCTGGCGCAAGCCTTTCAAGGCATGCTTGAGGAAATTGGAGCGCGCGAAGTCCAACTGCAAGAGCGCAATCAGGCGCTGGAACTGGAGACTGCTCGCCGTAAACACGCCATGCTGGAACTCCAGCGCATGGCAGAGCAACTGGAAGAGCGGGTGCGCGAGCGCACTGCCGAACTGGAACACGAAATCGCCGAACGGCGTCAAACCGAGCAGGAACTGCGCCTCAATCTGGAGCGCCTGTCTTTACTCAGTCGTTTGTTGAAAGTCCGTGATCCTGAAGAGGCGCTGGAGCAACTGTGCAACGAACTGGGGAAATCGTTGAACGCTTCACTGGTCATGTTATGCCTGCGGGAACATGCCAATGCGCGTATGGAGGTCCGGTCGGTTTTTTCCATCCGTCAAATGTCCTTCCCCGAACGACTGGATCCGCAATCGGATGCTTTCATGAAGATGTTTTACGGCACTCCCGATCGCATTGTTCCGCTCACCCTCTCTCAACTGAATACTCAACCGCCTTTTATTGCCGATTTGACGAACGAAAAGATCGAACATCTGTTGTTGCTTCACCAAACCCCTGCACGCTCATCTGGCTCTCTCTTGATTTTGGGGCGAGAGAATCAACCGTTTACCCCTGTTGAAGTGCAGACGCTGGAGATTGTCTCCGGGGGCATCCAGCAGATGATTGAACTGGCTCTGTTGTATGCTTCCCTGAACGATGAACTTTCCGAGCGTCGCCGCATTGAAAATATGCTGGTGCATCAAAATACCCGCGACTCGCTGACGGGATTGTACAACCGGAGAGTGTTTGAAGAGCGCATCAGTTACCGCGCTCCGCACCATATGCCGGTATGCGTCATTGCCTTGGATCTGGATCACTTGAAGCGGGTCAATGACACGCTGGGACATCTCCACGGAGATGAGTATATCCGTCTGGTGGCACAAGCCATTCAAGCCAGCGTGCGTTCCGAGGATATGGCGGCGCGGGTAGGCGGTGATGAATTTGTGGTGATCATGAACGATGCAGACGAACGCGCGGGCGAAGCCGTGGTCCAGCGCATTCGAGAGACGCTCCAATCAATCCTTGACCCTGAAAGCCCCATTGCAAACATGGTGCGCGTTTCGATGGGCTTTTCCGTTTCTCATCCCGGAGAGCCGCTGCTGGAAACCTTCCGCCGCGCCGATTCCGCCATGTATGCTCAAAAACAGAATCATCGGCTGGAAGACAGCGCACAGGTTTTCTAAATTTCTAAGGAAGTAAACCCAAAACGCAGGCGGGAGAGCCGCTTCCGCCTGCCAGCGCCAGCCGTCCAATCATGACCCATGCGCCGGTAGGGGGAAGTTCATGCAGGTTGGTCAGATTTTCCAGCGCCAGCCCATCCTGTTCGGCGATGCACCGGTTGACGCGAAAGGCAGTATCCCAGGCAGGTTCCACCCCGGGGGTATCGCAACCCAACCCGGCAGCCTTGCGTTGGGTCATAAGGAACCGGGCGCATTCGGTGCCAAACCCCGGAAAGTGGGGAATGTGGTGTTCATCCCAACCGTAGTAGCGATGAGGCGTATCCCAGTACCTTGACCAGCCTGTATGAAGCAGGACCAGCGCCCCAGCCGGAACAGTGCCGTGACGATGTTCCCATTCCGCCACATCTTCAAGAGAGAGGGCGAAATCGTGATCCTCACAGGCACGATCAACGGCATGGATGACCACAACCGGCAAGAGAAGTTGATGGGCGGGAATTTCATCCACGCTGCGCCCGCCGGGGACGAAACTGGCAGGCGCGTTGAGATGAGTGGCGCTGTGCTCTCCCATCGAGAAGGCACGCAGGAAATACCCCGCAGTCTCAATGGCTGTGTGAGGGGTGAACTCAATCGGGGGATCACCCTGCCATTGCGGGATGTCGGGGTGAATGGGGTGAGACAGTTCAATCACTCGAGAAACATTGAGTACCGTCATACACGCTCCTTAAAATGCCCCCAGCAGTCTGGGGGATCCAGACTGCTGGGCATTATAACCGGAGTTTCCCCTCTTTCTACCGGTCAGGGTTTGGGCTTTTTCCCGGGCGGCGTGATTTTGGGTTTGGGGGTCTTCTCAGGTTTCCCTTTGACTTCGGGGGTCGTGGTGGCTTCCACGGCTTTCTTGATGTTGCCCCAGCCCATGCCGCTTTCTCGCATGGCAAAGATTTCGGTTACAGGCATTCCGCTCTGCACGGACATTTCGTATGCCAGATCAATTTCGCCAAATCCATACCCCTTGCAGAACCACCCCATGATCTCTTCATAAGGTACGCCGTAGCGTTCGGCAAGGCGCAGTCCTTCGGGATGCTGTTTATCTCCGGCATCGCATCCGGCGCGGGTGCCCTGAGTTGGCTCGACAGTTGGGGTTGCCTCCAGCGTGGGGGTAATCTCCAGCGTGGGGGTCAGTTCAGGAGTTCCGGAAGGCTCGGTGCTGGGGGTGGCTTCGGTGGTGGGGGTGGGTTGCTCTTCTTCTTCCACCGGTTCGATTTCTTTCGCCAGCCATGTGCCGTCTTCCAGAAGGATGAAAGCCACATGAACCACATCGCCCACCTGCGGGGTGCCCACAATTTCCGTCTCGGCGTTAATGCGCACCGGAATGCCGCTGATCACCCACTGATCTGCCGACATGCTTTCCACCACACCGGTAAAGCGCAGTTTTTCTTTGTCGTTGACGGCATAGTCAAAGCGGTCGGCTACACGGGTGCCGTCGGGGAGAATGCGTCCCCAGACCCGCACCCAATCGCCCGTCCGATAGGACAGCGTCGCCGCAAGTTCGGGTGGGACAAGGATGTTCATCCCGGCAATGGTCCACAGGTCGCCGGTAATGGCGCTGATTTGCCCCTGGACGAAGAAATCCACCGCCGGGTCATCCACTGCCCCGCTATCATCTACCACGGTTACCTGTCCAGCGGTCAATTTCACATCTTCTTTGGGGCTGACCACCTGAACCACGCCGCGTTCAACAGCAATCCGGCTGGAGATTTGATCGTTGACCAGCACCGAGAAGATGGTGCCGTGAACGACGGCTTTCCCCGTGGGGGTGTTCACCTCAAAGAAGGCGGAAGCATTGCGGAACGGTACCACCGAATGGCGGGTTTCTCCACTGGTTTGCTTCAGGCGCAACTGCAACACCTTTCCGCCCTGGGTGCTGAGCGTTGCGAGTTCAACAGTCGTGTCGGCACTCAGGGTGGTGCGTGAACCCTCCGGGTAGAGCAAAACCACACTTGAATCGGCGCGGGTGCGGATCTGCTCCCCTTCCTGTACCTTTTCCCCTGCGTTCACAAGTTGCCACTCGCCATTGCGAAGGACTTCCACCACGCCCTGAACGTCCAGCAAGGTGGCGGTGTGAACGGTGGTGGGACGCATCAGCATCAAGGCGGCAAATGCTATGAGCAAGACTGCCACCACCATTGCCACAGCGGGCTGAAGGCGGAAGTTGAGGAACTGCCATTCCCATTGGCGCAGAGGGCGCAGGACGCGCTCGCGTTGTTCTCGGGAACGCTGAGCGCTCAGGTTGGGATGGGGGAAGCGCCGCAGTGTGCTGGCGGTTTGGAGCAGGGGCGCCAGATCGGCGTGTTGTGGCGGCAGAGAGGCAAGGATTTCCTCCAGCGGGGTGCCTTCTTCCATCCGCTGCAAATATTGTTGGAGTACAGTATCCAGTTCAGACATATGGAACCTCCATGGATTTCAATTCTTCACGAAGAGCCATCAAGCCTCGGCGTTGAAGCCCTTTGATGGCGTCCTCACTGCGGTGCAGAATGCGCGCAACTTCTGCCAGCGGAAGCCCGTTTAAAAAGCGCATAACGAGCACATCGCGCTGATCCTCAGGTAGACGCTGTAAGGCAAGGTACAGGTCACGCACTTGATTTTGGGACTGTACCGCCTCTTCAGGGCTTTGCGCTGATGCCTGGTGTTGCTCCGAGAGATTTTCCTGCGGGTGAGATTTTCCCTTGCGGTAGTGGTCAATGGCAAGGTTGCGGGCAATCTGATACAACCACGCCCGGAAGGGAGCCCCATTGGAGCGGTAGTGAGGGAGAGCCTCCACCATTTTCAGGAAAACATCCCCTGTCAAATCTGCGGCTGCGTCTGCATCGCCGGTGCGGTATGCCAGGAAGCGGTAGATTTCGGCGTGGTACAACTCGTATAACCGTGCGGTAGCCTCCCGGTTTCCGCGTTGGGCTCGCAGGATGAGGTGAGGAATGGTTGTCGTCTCTGGCATGGTATTTTCTGCAAAAGAAATGGCAGGGTTTTCTTATTAATTGAAACGAAAACCCTGCCCAAAAGAGTCGCGAAAGTCCTTACAAAATTGTCAGATCTTAATCTTCCAGCCTGCGGTAATTTACCCCTAAACGCTCCAGACGTGTCACATGGGTGCGCAGGCGTTCCGTAAACTGCGCAAAGTCTTTTTGTTCGGGACGGCTCCAGACAACTTCGCTCAGTGCGCACAGACGGGGAAACGCCATGTATTCCACATGCTCTGGCGCTGGCATGTATTCCGTCCATAACTGTGCCTGTGCTCCCAGGATGAGATGGGCTTTCTCAGGGGGAATTTCTGCCGGGATCGGTTCGTATGCATACACTTTCTCCAGCGGGACAAACCCACCGATGGCGAGCGGTTCTCGTTCCGGTGGACCCTGGTAGTAGTCCAGATACGTGTAGGTATTGGGCGCCATGACCACCTCATGTCCAGCCTGCACCGCGGCAATTCCACCGGCTTCTCCGCGCCACGACATGACCGCCGCACCGGGCGCCAGTCCACCCTCCAGAATCTCATCCCAGCCAATCAGATGCCTGCCGCGAGCAAACAGGAAGGCATCCATGCGGTGCACGAAGTACGACTGCAGTTCTTCCTCGCTGGAGATGCCCAGTTCGCGCATCCGCTGTTGAACGCGCGGGCTTTCCCGCCACTGCTGTTTGGGCACTTCATCTCCCCCGATGTGAATGAAGGGAGAGGGGAAGAGGTCCATCACTTCATCCAGCACGTTTTGCAGGAAGCGGAAGGTGCTCTCTTCTACGTTGAAGATATCCTCAAAAATCCCCCAGCGGGTGGCTACCTCGATGGGGCGACCGGTGTTCCCCAGTTCGGGGTAAGCGGCGATGGCGGCGGTACTGTGTCCGGGCATCTCGATTTCCGGAACGATGTTGACGAAGCGCTGACGGGCGTACTCCACCACCTCGCGGATTTCTTCTTGAGTGTAAAAACCCCCATGGGGGATGCCGTCAAAGCGGTCTTCTGCAGGATCTGTCCAGCTGGGGCGCCCGATGATGGTTTCTCTGCGCTGGGATCCTACTTCGGTCAGGCGGGGGTAGCGTTTGATTTCGATGCGCCAGCCCTGGTCATCGGTGAGATGCCAGTGGAAGGTGTTCATTTTATGCAGTGCCAGCAGGTCAATGAACTTCATCACGAAGGATTTGGGCATGAAGTGGCGCACCACATCCAGCATGGCGCCGCGCCAGCGGAAACGCGGGTAATCCTCGATTTCCACACAGGGCAGGCGAAAATCCTCCGTAGAGGCAAGTACCATTTGCCGTAAACTTTGCAGTCCGTAGAACAGCCCTGCGGCTTCCTGTGCGCGAATGCGTATTTCCTCCGGGGTAATGCTCAGGCGGTACCCTTCTCTGCCGGGCAGATGCAGGTCGGGGTCGAGTTCGAAAATAACCTTTCCATGAGCGCCTTCTTCGCCCAGAGGTAAATCCAGTCCGGCTTGTTCCAGTTGTAAATGCGCCAACGCGGTCACTTCTTCCGCGCCGGTTCCCGCCACCAGGGCGGTTTCGGCATTGAATTGAAATGTCCCGGGTTGCGGGATCATAGAGATGGGTTGAGGGACGATGTGAAGAACTTTCATGAGAACCTCCCAAGGTTCGGATCGGTTTTGCAGCGTTCAAGGATGCTTTCCATGGTGCCTGCCTGTTGTTCCATTTCCTGAAGCAAACGAATCTGGGTGCGCGCCCGGTGCAGGTTGTGTTCGGAGTACATCACCCGATAGTATATATCTCCCTGCAGGTAATCGGTGAGGAAACGCAGGGCTTGCTCGTAGGTGATCAAACGGGGGGCAAATGCCATCAATTCCCATTCCAGGGGGGTGAGCGTGTTGCGGACGGCGCTCAGGAAGCCGCGCGCTAACTGGATGAAGCGGGGAACGTCGAAATGCACCCGGGAGAGATTGGTTTCATCTTCCAGTGCGGTGCTCGCCGCAGAACGGATCAGGTCGCCAAAATCGAATAAAATCGAGCCGGGCATGACGGTGTCTAGGTCAATCACACACAGAGCCTCGCCAGTGGTGCGGTCCAGCAGCACGTTGTTGATTTTGGTGTCGTTATGGGTGATGCGGGTGGGAAGGCGTCCCTGCGCCAGCGCATCGGTGACCATGTCGGCATCGGCTTCGCGGCGCTGTAAAAACGCTATTTCCTGCCGAGCCAGCAACGCCCGGTTGCAGGCATCCTGCTCGACCGCCTGGAAAAAGTCGTTCACCCGTTTGCGGGTGTGATGAAACTGCGGAATGGTTTCATGTAAACGGGTTCCTTCCAGCGATGCCAGCCGGTACTGGAACTCTCCAAAGGCTCGCGCCACTTCAAAGAGGATTTTGAAGTCCTGCGTGGTTTCGTAGGTGCACGCATGGGGTATTTTCTGCGCGGTTCTCCAGACGCCGCCTTCTGGATCGCGCACCAGAAATTCCCCACCGGGTGTGGCAAAGAAGTGCAACACCCGCCTTTCAGGGTCTTGCCCCTCGGCAAGGTAACTTTGTTGCAGATGGTGGGTGACCAGCAAGATGTTGTCCATGACCTGTTCGGGGTGTGGAAAAACATGCTGGTTGATGCGTTGGAGCACCACTTCGTGAATGCCCTGTGGAGTTTGTACCTGTGCGGCAACCGTCCAGTGAATGTGCCCGTTTTCAATGGGCTCCACGGAGAGGCATTGCTGGTGGGGGAAGAATTGCTCTAAGACGAACAAAAGGACGGACGGCTCTGGCGTTTTGCTCATGGTTTTCTCATTCACTGCCCATTGTTGTCTGTCGGAACGTTACGCAGGAAAAGACCTCACAGGGCAACCTCTTCTACTGTCTGGAGGTCAGACAGTCATGAGGGTATTTTCTATTATACAATTTCCCCCAACAAAGGGCGGGGAAATTGTATTCAGGAGAGAATTTCGAGATTGGCGATGGAGGCAATCACGCGTTTGAACCCCACACTGTCAAAGAAGATGTCCACCGTCTCATCCTCGTCTTGAATACGGCTGTCCACTACCAGCCCTTCTCCCCAGGAGGGATGTTTGACGCGCATGCCCGGCTGGAATCGGGGTTGTAAAATCGGCGCATGGGAGGGTTTGACTTTTTCTGGACGGCTCCCCCATGTCCCGCTGTAGGAATTGTCCCAGCCGCGGCGCGAGTCGGATTGCCAGGATTTGCCCATGCGGCGCCCGCGCCCATCCTGCTGAATCAGGTCGGCGGGGATGTCCTTCAGGAAGCGCGAGGGAATGGAATCCTGGAAAGAGCCGTAGGTACTGCGTTGGGCGGCGCGCACCAGATACACCCGTTTCTTTGCCCGCGTCAGTCCCACGTAGAAGAGACGACGTTCCTCTGCCATGGCTTCGGGGTCGTCCAGCGAGCGGTTGTGAGGAATCAAGCCGTCGTCCAGTCCGGTGATGAAGACGATAGGGAATTCCAACCCTTTGGCGGCGTGCAGGGTTAACAGGGTGGGGGCTTCGACGTTTTCAGGCAGGGTATCCTGATCGGAAACCAGCGCCAGGTTTTCCAGAAAAGCCGTCAGCCCTTTTTCCTCGTATTCATAAGCAATGCGCAACAATTCCTGCACGTTTTCCCAGCGGCTGTGTCCTTCTTCGGTGTTGTCGTCAATGTATTCTCGATAGGAGAGGTCGCTCAGAATGCGCTGGAAGAGCAGGGGCAGGGTGATTTCATCCTTAAGGCGGTGCCATTCTCCCAGTAATGCGCCAAAATCTGCCAGCAAACTGGCGTTGCGTCCCAGCGCCTGCCAGTGTGGGGAGTCTTTGCCCAGTTGTCCCAGTTCCATCAGGATTAGCCCCGCACTGCGACCGGCGCGTTGGGCTTCGATTTGCAGGGCAAGTTGCGATTTGTCGCCGATGCCGCGCGGCGGCACGTTGAGAACCCGTCCAAGGCTGGCTTCATCGGCGGGATTCTGCACCAGTCGCAGGTATGCGATCATGTCTTTGACTTCGCGCCGTCCGTAGAAGCGCATGGCGCCCACCAGACGGTACGGCATGCCAGCCCGCAGGAAGGCTTCTTCCAGAAGGCGGGACTGGGCGTTGGTGCGGTACATGATGGCAAAATCTCCGGGGCGGGCTTTTCCCCCTGCCACCAGTTGCTGGATGGTATCCACCACAAAAGCGGCTTCGCCGTAGTCATCCACGGCTTCGTACAGCACCAGTTTCTCCCCTTCACCGTGTTCAGGGGTGGATTTGAGCCGTTTGGGGGTGCGGTTGCGGTTGCGGTTGATCACCGCCTGGGCGGCATCCAGCACCCGTTGGGTGGAGCGGTAGTTTTGCTCCAGCAGGATTTTCTGCCGGTCGGGAAAGTCCTCTTCAAAACGCAGGACGTTGCGGTAATCTGCCCCGCGCCAGCGGTAAATGGACTGATCTTCGTCGCCTACCACAAACAGGTTGCGATGGTGAGAGGCGAGCAGTTTCACCAGTTCGTACTGCGCCAGATTGGTATCCTGAAACTCATCGACCAGAATATACTCAAACCGACGGGCGTATTGCTCCCGCACGGCGGGGAAGTCGCTCAATAATTTCCATGCGTATAGCAGTAAGTCGTCAAAATCCACCGCGTTGCTGGAGATGAGCAGTTCCTGATAGCGTTTATACACCCGTGCGACCACCTCATCGCGGTAGGTGCCGATGGGATAGTCTTCGGGCAAAATCAGGTTGTTTTTGGCGTTGGAAATGGCGGCGTGGACGCTGGTGGGGCGGTACAGTTTTTCATCCAGATTGAGTTCACGCAGGGCGCGTTTGATCAGCGCCTGCTGGTCGTCATCATCGAAGATGACAAAACTGGCATCCAGCGGCAGGTATTGCTGTTCCCGGCGCAGGATGCGGGCACAAATGGCGTGGAAGGTGCCCAGCCACATACCCTGTAAGGAATGTCCCAGCAGTTTTTCTACGCGGGTTTGCATTTCCCGCGCGGCTTTGTTGGTGAAAGTCACTGCCAGAATGTGGTGGGGGGCAACGCCTAACTGGCTGAGCAGGTAGCCGATGCGGTATGTGAGCACCCGCGTTTTGCCCGAACCCGGACCAGCCAGCACCAGAACGGGACCAGAGGGTGCCGTAACCGCGGCGCGTTGTTGAGGGTTGAGATGTTCCAGTGAGTCCACGCGCTCGATTGTACTATAAAAAAGCGGCAAACTCCGGCTTTTTAAGCCGGGAGTTGCCGCGGGTTGGAGGAATGCCGGGTTTACTTTTGGGACATGCTCTTGATGATCTCGCGCTGGCGGTAGATGATGTTCTTCACCACATCGCCAATCGAGATCATTCCCACCAGTTTGTCGCCTTCCATGACGGGCAGATGCCGTACCCGCTTGTTGGTCATGAGTTCCATGGCTTCTTCTACGGTTTGATCGGGGTGTATGGTGTACAGGCTGGTGCTCATGATTTCGCGCACCAGTGTTTCCTTCGATGATTTCCCGTGCAGGATGATTTTTCGAGCGTAGTCCCGTTCGGAGATGATGCCCACCACTTTGTCATCTTCCATGACGAGCAGGGCGCCTACGTCTTTATCTGCCATCATGCGCAGGGCGTCGAACACAGTGGCATTGGGTCCAATGGACCACACGTCTGTGCCTTTCACCTCCAGAATGTGTCGAACGGTTTGAATCATATGGTTTCTCCCTTCTTGATCCATGCATGGAATTGGCGGGTGGGTGAATACGTTTACGCCCACAGGGGGGCGGCTTCATATCGGGACATCAGTTCTCTCATCTCATCGTCCGAGGGGGCGGGCTTGGGGTTGGCGGCGGCTTCCAGCATTAACGGGAGAACGTGGATATCGCCTAAGGTATTGAGGAACACTCCGGGGATTCCCAGCGCCCAGTGGACTGCCATTTGAACGGATTGCGGGTCATCGAACGGCTGATACCATGTGGTATGCGTGTGTGGACCATCTCCGTAAGGACGGCGCTGTAAGGTCTTGATGCACTGAACCGCCACATTTCTCTGGCGGCACAAGTTGAGCAACTTGTGGAAGTTTTCTGCATATTCGGCATTCTGCAACAACATGAAATTGCAGGGGAGCAATACCGAGTCGAAGTCAAAGCGCTCCAGCGCGCGCAGATGAATGACTGGCGCGTGTAAAGTATGACTGGTGATGCCGATGTACTTCACCAGACCTTCCTCGCGGGCTTCCAGTGCCGCTTCCAGCGCTCCACCCGGACCCAGTACTTGTTCCATTTCGCTGTCTTCGATGACCGCGTGGAGTTGAATCAGATCTACGTGATCGGTGCGCAGACGCTCCAGCGAGCGGTGAATTTCCTCGCGGGCTTTTTCGCGGGTGCGCTCGCCGGTTTTCGTCGCCAGGAAAAATTGGTCGCGGTATTTTTCAATCCATGGACCCAAACGGATCTCCGAGTCGCCGTACGATGCCGCCGTATCAATGTGGTTGACGCCGTACTGCATCAGAATTTCCATCGTGCGGTCAGCCTCTTCCTGTGTCACATTCCAGAAAGCCGCCGCGCCAAACAGGGTACGTGTACTGAGGTGCCCGGTGCGTCCAAAAGGAAGTTTTTCAATCATGGCAACCCTCCTTGATATTCTGGTTGTATTTATAGTATACGTCAAAGATTGGGTGAGTGACTATCCTCAGAAGGGATGATGTCTGTATCTTTTTTTTAATTCGGAATTCCTCCATTCGTTTTATGGCAGGTTGTGATACCCTTTAAGTATGGACGGAAAAAAGCAAATGACCAATGCAGAACTGGCGGATGTGTTTGAGCGCATTGCCAACCTGATGAAGATCCAGGACGAGATGGTTTTCAAGATCCGCGCTTATGAGCGTGCCGCCGAGAGTCTGCGCGCTTTGGGCGAAGACGCCAGCGTGCTGGCTCAACGCGGAGAACTGACTCAGGTACCCGGAATTGGCAAAGCCATTGCCGAGAAAATCGAAGAACTGCTCAGCACCGGCAAATTGGGCTTTCTGGAGCGTCTCGAACAGGAAGTCCCGCCCACCTTGCTGGACCTTCTGCGCATTCCCGGCGTTGGACCGCGCAAGGCGGCGCTGTTCTGGAAGACCCTGCACATCACCACGCTGGCGGAACTGGAAAAAGCCGCCCGAGAGGGACGATTGCGCTCTCTGCCCGGGATGGGGGAAAAGTCGGAAAAAGCCATTCTGGATGGCATTGCCGCGCTGGCTCAGCGCAGTCAGCGCATGACGCTGGCGCGCGCCTGGACGCTGGCAGACCGCTGGCTGGCGTGGCTTCGGGCACAGCCCGGCGTGGAGCGGGCGGAACCGGCAGGCAGTCTGCGCCGCTGGAAGGACACTGTGGGCGATCTCGATCTGGTGGTGGCAACCCGCGATCCTCTCCCGTTGATGGAGGCTTTTGTGCACCACCCTGATGTGAAGCGGGTGCTGGGGCAGGGAGAAAACAAGTCCAGCGTGGAGTTGCTGGACGGCGCCCGTATTCAAATCTGGGCGCAGCCGCCTGAGTCCTTTGGGGCGCTTTGGATGTATGCCACGGGCTCGAAAGACCATAACGTGCGCATGCGTGAACTGGCTCAACGTCAGGGATGGTCTCTATCGGAACGCGGTTTGACCGACGAAGCAGGCAATCTGCGCCGGATTGCCAGCGAGGAAGAAGGCTATGCGGCGCTTGGACTGGCGTGGATTCCACCCGAACTGCGGGAAGACCGCGGTGAGGTGGATGCCGCTCGCGAAGGGCGTCTTCCCAAACTGGTTGAAGTGCAGGAGATCCACATGGAACTGCACACCCATTCCACCTGGTCGGATGGAGCGGTCAGCATTGAGGAGATGGTGCGCGCCGCCGTTGCCCGTGGGTATGATGTCATCGCCATCACCGACCATTCCAGTTATATGGGCATTGTGCGCGGGATGAAACCGGAAGATGTCTTGCGTCAGCGGGAGGAGGTGGAAGCGGTGCGGCGGCAATGGGGGGATCAAATCCTGATTCTGCACGGCGCCGAGGTGGACATCCGCGCCGATGGCACGCTGGATTACCCGGATGAAGTGCTGGCGCAACTGGATATCGTCATTGCTTCGTTGCATGCCAGTCTGCGCCAACCTCGAGAGCAGATTACCGCGCGGGTCTTGAACGCCCTGCGCAATCCGCATGTGGACATTCTGGCACACCCAACCGGCAGGCTCTTGCCCGACCGCGCCGGCGCTGATCTGGATTGGGGGCAGATTTACCCCGCACTGCAGGTTTCCGAAGTTGCGCTAGAGATTAACGCCAGTCCGTACCGGTTGGATGCCGATGATGTGCATGTGCGTCATGCGGCTTCGCTGGGCATTCCCATCGTCATTAATACCGATGCGCACGCCCCGGTAGGGATGGAAGAGATGCTGTTTGGCGTTTCGGTGGCGCGCCGGGCATGGCTGACTGCCCCACAGGTTATCAATACGTGGAAGCGGGAAACCCTGCTGGAATGGCTGAAACAGCGCGGCTCTGGATGAGCCGGGTTACCACATCCCATCGCGTTCAAAACGAGGCAACCGCTCACCCGCAAAGCGCAGTTCGATTTTCCCTCTACCCCGCACGCAGGTGCCCTGTGGGGTGAAAATTAAGGCAGTAAAGCCCTCGATGCCCACGAACAGCCACTGACGGAGCAGGGAGGCGACGCTCTCCAGCATGAGGCGGGGAATCTCATCGTAGTGGGGGATGATGCAGGCGTTTTGCACATACCCGAACCCCTGAAAGGTTCCGGCGCCCACGGGGGATGCCAGGACACGCTCTCCAAAAATCATCGCACCGGCACTGCACCCAGCCACCACACCCCCTTTTTGCAGCACCCCCTGAATGGCGTCCCAGGCAGGGGTATTTGCCAGGGTTTGATACAGATACGCTGGTTTCCCCCCGGAGAGATAGACAAAATTTGCCTTCAGAAGTTGCTCAATAAAGGGAGAATGAAAAGCGTCCTGCCGCTGTATGAGGGGGATTGCCTGAACCTGTTCTACTCCCAACCGTTGAAAGTGCTCCACCCCTCGATCCATCCAGAATTGCACGCGCTTTTGTCCCTCTGTGCCTGCGGCGGTTGGCAGACAGACCACTCTGGCGGGTTCATTCAGCAGAGAGAGCAGAGCCCTGTCCACGGATTCCATCTCGGGCAGGTATTCGCCTGCTCCCACCAGCGCCAGAATGCCCTTGCCCGGCAGTTTTGTTTTCAGTTCCAGCATGGAATCAGTAAACCACAGGTCAGGGAGGAAAGCAAGCCTTCTTAGAAGGAATTTCTACCCTGAATGGAATTGCATTCTCATTTATCTGGATGTACAATCAGGGCGAAAGTTGTCTATACCGGTCTCGCCTGACCGGGCAATTCTTTTAAAGCGAGGAAGGAAAGATGGAAGCACTTAAACAGCGGATTTTGAAGGACGGCAAGTATCTCGGGAGAGGCATTCTCAAGGTGGATAATTTCATCAACCATCAGGTGGATCCGGCTCTGATGGATGCCTGTGGGGCAGAGTTCGCCCGCCGGTTTGCCGATGTCGGTGCCACGCGCATCCTCACGGCGGAAATTTCCGGCATTGCTCCTGCTCTGATGACCGCGCGCCATATGAATCTGCCGGTGGTGTATGCCCGCAAGAGCAAGCCCATCACCATGCCCGATACGGTGTATCTCACGGTGGCGCCCTCCCATACCAAAGGGGTGATGACCGAGTTGATCGTATCGCCGGAGTATCTCTCAGCCGGGGAGCGGGTGCTCATCATAGACGACTTTCTGGCATCCGGCGCCACCATTCTGGGGCTGGTCAGGCTGGCGCAGGCGGCGGGGTCGCAGGTGGTGGGCATTGGCACGCTCATCGAGAAGATTTTCGAAGGCGGGCGGGCGGCGCTTGCGCATCTCAACGTTCCCATCCACTCCCTGGCGGTGATTGAGCGCATGGACGAAACCGGCATTTATTTTGTCAATGACTTGTGAGAGGCAGGATGGCGGTGGATACCATTGTCGTTCTGGATTACGGTTCTCAGTACACGCAGTTGATTGCCCGCCGGGTGCGTGAATTGCAGGTGTACAGCGAGTATATGCCCTGGGATGTTTCGCTGGAAAGAATCCTTGCCGTTCGTCCCAAAGGGGTGATCCTCTCCGGAGGTCCTCGTTCGGTGTACGAAAAGGATGCGCCTGTGCTTCCCGCTGGTTTGCTGGAAACGGATCTGCCCATTCTGGGCATTTGCTACGGGATGCAGTTGCTCACCCATGCCCTTGGTGGGGTGGTGGCGCAGGCGCTTACCCGGGAGTACGGTCACGCCTCTCTGCACACCTTGCAGGAAAATCCGCTCATCCCTTCGGGGGTGCATACTGTATGGATGTCCCATGGAGACCGCGTTGAGCAAATCCCGCCGGGGTTTGTTTCCCTTGCCAGCAGTGAGGGAAGTCCATACGCGGCAATGGCGCATCTGGGGCGCCGCTGGTTTGGGGTGCAGTTTCATCCTGAGGTGCATCATACTCCGATTGGAAAGGAGATTTTGCGCCGTTTTGTGGTGGATATCTGTGGGGCAAAGCAGGAATGGACTTCCGAGTCGATCATTGCCGAGGGAGTGCGCCGCGTGCGGGAGCAGGTCGGCACGGCTCCCGTTCTTTCGGCGGTGAGCGGTGGGGTGGATTCCAGTGTTGCCACCGCGCTGGTACACCGCGCCGTGGGTGATCAACTGACGGCGGTTTTCGTGGATACCGGCATGCTCCGCAAGGGCGAGCGGGAACAGGTGGAGACCGCCTTTCGCCAGAATCTGGGCGTCAGGCTCATCACCGTGAATGCGGTCGAAGAATTTCTGGATCGTCTCGAAGGGGTCACAGATCCCGAGGTCAAACGGAAGAGAATCGGCGAAACTTTCATCCGCATTTTTGAAAGTCAAGCCCGGCAGTTGGGCAACCCGCCGTTCCTCGTGCAGGGCACGATTTATCCCGATGTGGTTGAATCGAGTGCGCCTGACCGCCAGAAAGCCCATAAAATCAAAAGCCATCACAATGTGGGTGGCTTGCCTGAGGATATGACCTTCCAACTGGTGGAGCCGTTGAGATACCTGTTCAAGGATGAGGTTCGACTGGTGGGCGAGGCGCTGGGTTTACCGCCGGAACTGGTCTGGCGTCAGCCCTTCCCGGGGCCGGGGCTGGCGGTGCGCTGTCTTGGAGAAATCACCTGGGAACGGCTGGAGCGTCTTCGCGAAGCCGATGCCATTTTCACCGAAGAGTTGACCGCCGCCGGACTGCTCAATCAGCGGTTGATGGATGAACCCGGTTCGATTGCTCAGGCATTTGCCGTGCTCTTGCCGGTGCGTTCGGTTGGGGTGATGGGCGACTCGCGCACCTATCAGGAAGTCGTTGCCCTGCGCGCCGTGACCACCGAGGATTTCATGACCGCCGATTGGGCGCGTATTCCTCACGAACTGCTTTCCAGAATTGCCAGCCGGATCGTCAATGAGGTGCCGGGGGTCAATCGCGTGGTGTATGATCTGACCAGCAAACCGCCTGCAACCATTGAGTGGGAATAACGTATATTGAAGTAGCATGACATCCAGGCGCCGCCGGCGTTCTGGTAAAAAATAATGGAGGGCGCATGAATTACGGAGAAGTCTTATCGAAAGCCTGGCAGATCATCTGGAAGCACAAAGTGCTCTGGATTTTCGGCATTCTGGCGGGCTTGCTGGGGGGTGGCGGCAACCCGGGTACGAATTATCAAGAGGATTACCGCTCCACTACACCCGACTTTTTTGGCTATCGGCTGGAGGACTGGATCAATCAAAACCTCTGGGTCATCGGGTTGATCATCCTGATCGTCCTCATTCTGGTGCTGGTTTTTCTGGTGCTGGGAACTTACGGACGGATTGGCTTGATTCGCGGTGCCTGGAAAGCCGATGAAGGCGCAGTCAAACTCTCTTTTGCGGAATTATGGGCGGAAAGTGGGGAGTTCTTCTGGCGCGTGCTGGGATTCTCCTTCCTGCTTTTTGTCATTTTCCTGATCGTAGGCGTGGCGCTGGGCATCTTCGTTGCGCTGGGGACGGTCATGACTCTGGGAATCGGGCTGATCTGTCTGTTACCGTTCCTGTGCCTGCTCATCCCTCTGGCGTGGCTGTTGCAGGTCTGGGTGGAGCAGGTCATCGTTGCCATGGTGTCGGAGAATCTTTCCATTGGTGCGGCAATCTCGCGGGCATGGCAGATTTTCATGGCGCATTTGGGCGAGTACATCGTCATGGGGCTGGTGCTCGGATTGGGGAGTCTGGTAGTGCGCATCGTTTTGGGCATCCCATTTCTCCTGGCGGTGGCGCCGTTCCTGGGCGCGTTGATGATGAACGCCGAGCAGGCGATTGGCGGCGCCGGCATGATTGTCAGCATCGTCTTACTCTGCCTTTACCTGCCGGTATTTATCTTCCTGAACGGGGTTCTCACTGCCTATCTGGGAACGGCATGGACGCTGGTCTTCCGTCGCCTGACGGGGCGCCCAGCCCAATCTGAGGTAGTGGATGTGGTGCCGGTGAACGCCTGAGAAGAGCGCATTCCTTTCGACAACAACCCATCAGCGGAGTCTCTCCGAGCGACTCCGCTGATCTTTCTTAAGCCCAGGGCTGATCCAGTTCGATTTCGATGATGGTGTCCGCTTCCTGTTGATCCTCGGGAGGCACCCGAATGGAAAGGGTGGTGGAAGTGCGCTGAATGCCAATCGAGGCGGCGGTCAGGCAGGTCACTTTGCGGATGTGACCGTTGGGCAGGGGGAGTGAGACTTCTTCATCCACCCAGTCAAGGACATGCACGTAAAGACGATTTTCCCGCCATGTACATCCACCCCACAGTTGCGGAGGGTACGGACCTGCCTGAGTATCGTACAGGGTATGACCGTAGAGACGGAGCCAGTTTCCCAGTCGCTCCAGACGGCGCTGGTGGCGATCCTCAATGCCGTGAGGCGAGACCGGCACACTGAGCAGGAGATTGCCGCCGCGGGTAGCAGTATGCACCAGCAGATGAATCAACGTGCGCAGGGAGCGCATGGGGGATCGCAGGGGATCGTGGGGGTCGAGTGTTAACCAGTCCAGCGTTTCCCATGCGTGAGGGGCAAGCCATTCGCCCATGTCGCGCTCCAGGGTGAGGAAATCCGGTGGAGCCTGATGGCGGTGGTTGCTGAAAAGAGCCTCTTCCTCTTGGGGCGGGGTGTGGGCGGAAGCGTGGGGTGGCGTCCAGGCGATCTGCAGGGCTTCTACATCTTTCCAGCGGCGCATCAGATGAGCGCTGGCGGCTGTGGTGGAAAATCCTGTCAGCACGTGCTGTTGGGTGCAGATGCTCAGCGCGGTGTGAAAGTAGGCGACTTCTTCATCGGAGAAGTCATCCTGAGGGGTGGGGCAGAAGATGGCATAACGTGCACCTGCCTTCTGGCATAGAGATGCCCAGAAGTCTGGTGTGATCGAAGGGGATAAACCGTTTGTCCACTCAAACAACAACCCCAGCCGTGCCCCTTGCCATCGGTTGAGAATGGGGTTGAGAGAGTCGGTTTGGATCACCATAGAAGGACGTTCATTCATCGTCATCGTGTTCTTTCGCTCTGGTAAGGCGCCAGCCGGGTATTTTTGCCAGCCAAGCCAGTGATTTTTTTTAAATTTTTCGCCTGCGCAGGCTTTGTGTCTGCCGCAGATCCGTTTGTAAAATACATAAAGTTCACTGTTAATTATAAAAAAGCCGGATGCCATCAGGGTTTGCGAAATTGCCAGTTTACAAAGTTGTAAGCGAACAGGGAATTTCCTGGTTTGTATCCATGCATTGTCCATAAATGCTCAACCGAGGTAGATTTTTTTCGGTATAATGCTTGCAATGGATGGAAAAATTTCACGCCGGAGAGCATTAAAGTGGCTTGCCGGTGGTTTGGCAGGAACCTTATGCGCCGCATCGGGACTGGATGCCGCTCTGCTGGAGCCGTATCAGGTTGAGGTCGTGCGCCAGCCTCTTTCTATGCCTGAATTCGGCAGTGCCTGGCGGGGAAAACGTATGGCGCAAATCAGCGATCTGCATTTTGGGGGGTTCTACACCCTGGAACAGGCGCAGGTTGTCCTGAAGCGTCTGAATGAAATCCAGCCCGATCTGGTTGTGATGACGGGGGATTACCTCACGCTGGGTGGCAATTTCCAGCGCGCTTTCCGGGATTTACAGGAGTTGCTCCCCGAACTGGCGAAATCCTTCCCGGTGTATGCGGTGAGGGGCAACCACGATTATGGTCCAGCGCGGCAAACCCTGCTGGATATTTTTCAACAGAGCCGGGTTCACCTGCTGGATAATCGTTGGGAAGCACTCTCGCTGGGAGGGGATGATTTAATCCTTGCCGGGAGCGGTAGTCTCCTTGCCCAATGGGGTGGGGTGAGGGATCTGGCGGAATCTTTACCGCCCAATAAACCTGCCATTTTGCTTCTCCACGAACCCGACGGGGCGGACTACAGCGCCTTTTTGGGGCGGTTTTCTCTTCAGTTGAGCGGACACTCGCACGGTGGGCAGGTGCGTTTTCCCTTTTTGGGCGCCCTGTTTTTACCGGAAATGGGACGCCGTTACCCCCTGGGACTGTACCGCGTGGGAAAGATGTGGTTGTACACTAATCGGGGAGTGGGCACGACGACTCTCCCTTTGCGTTTTCAGTGTCCGCCCGAGATCACCCTGTTTGAATGGGTTTGAGCGCTCCGTCCGATTCGGATTTACAAATTGATAACCAATTGTTAACTCTTTTTTATTGACTTTTTGGCGTCCTTTGCCATAATGGGGGTAAGATGATGTTGTTCCGAAGACGACGATTTACCCCTCAACGGATCCTACACGGTCGGCGGCGACCCTCGCCCGCCGACCGTGTCGCTTAAGTCGGGAAAGGAGCCTATGCTGACACTTCGTTTTGACGGTCTGTATCGTCCTCTCACTCAGGAAGGGGGCAGTGATCCTCATGCGGGAGTCATGTGTTATGGTTGGGTGATCAGCCGCAACGGCAAGCCCATTGCCCGTGGACATGGTGGGTACATGCGCCGTTCCGAAGCCAGTTCCAACATTGCCGAGTACCTCGGCTTGATTGAAGGACTGGAAGCCCTGCTGGATATGGGCGCAGAAGATGAAGCCGTGGAAATCATCGGAGATGCGCGTTCCGTCATTGATCAAATGGTGGGACGGGCGGCGGTGAACTCGCCCAGCACCCGTCCGCTTTACCGGCGCGCCCAACGTCTGGCAAGCCGTTTTCACCGCCTGCTGTGGACGTGGACGCCACGGCGGAAGAATCATGCCGCTGATCAACTGACTCGCCGCGCCATGAAGCAGATTCGTGCCAATTCCCACCAGTACCGTGAAACCATCCGCACGCTGGAGATGGAGAGTCAGTCAGCCCGCTCCAAAGCCTTTTTCCCGCTTTTGAACCTGCGGGTGTACCAGCCCAGTGGTTTGATTGTGTAAATCGGTTGGGAAATTGCCTGTAATCGTTATTGAATCATAGAATGTTTTTTTGTACACTATAAGAAAATCAATCAAGATTTTGTTTTCATCTTGTTATTTTTTACGCGAGGGTACAGCATGAATCTTCGGGGTGAGCGCTCCCCCCGCACAGGATGGTGGGCAGGAATGGGGAGTGTGTTTGTTTTAATTCTCCTTGCCTGGTTTTCTTATCTTCATGGGGGGAATTTTTTATTTGTTTTGGGCTGGGCTTTCCTGCCGCTTGCCATGGCAATTTCCCGCGATCAACGGCTGTCTCTGATGGATGAGGACGGGGTGCTGAACCAGATGGATATTGCCGTTCTGATGGTGGATGGGAACGCCACGCTTCTGGATATCAATGAGGCAGGCGCTGGATGGGTAGGTAAAGCGCGCGTAGCCCTCAGAAATCAGCCAATCGGCGAGGTTTTTGGCTTACCTCTGGAGCAGACCCTGCGGCGCGCCTCGGCGTCTTCGGTGATGAATCTGGATCTCTATCTGGATAGCATCCAGCCTGCCCGTTATGTGCATGTGCGGGTCAGCCGTTCGGGCTGGAAGCCCGGCTTTCCGGGTGTCCGTCTGGTGACGATGCAGGATGTGACCCGCTTTTTCGAAGAAAAGCAAAAAATTCAATGTAATCTCGCTCTGCTGGAGGCAACCCTCTCGGATCACCACAACGGCATGATGATTACGGATCCCATGGGCAGAGTCATCTACCGCTCCAACTCGCTGATTCAGACGTTTGGAATCCCTGAACAGACTTTTGACACGGGCTTAATCGGCTGGCGGGGGAAAATGGCGCGTTTAATGCGTCATCCGGATCGTTTTTTGCATTTTCTGGATCGCACCATTCAGGAAACCTCAGGAGAAAATCTGGAAGTGTACGAGACCACCAACGGGCGCTGGTTGGAGTGCCGCTCCCGTGTAATTCAACTGCCAGAAATGGATGGTTTGTACCGCGTCTGGTTGTTCCATGACTTTACCGAGCAAATGAAGCGCGAGCAGGAACTTCAGCGCTTTTCCATGCAGGATGGGCTGACGGGCGCCTATAATCGCGCGTATTTCGATTTGGAACTGCGCCGCATGCAGTTGGGCAGGCGCTTCCCGGTGGCGATGGTTATGGTGGATGTGGATGGATTGAAAGCCGTCAATGATCAGAAGGGGCATGAAGCAGGCGATTACCTGCTCCGCCAGACGGTGGATCTGCTCCACCATGCCTGTCGGGCGGATGATGTGGTGGCGCGCCTGGGTGGGGATGAATTTGCCATTCTCCTGGCGCCCGCCGATGAATATGCCGCCGAGCAGGTCGCAGAGCGGATTCGCTCCCTGCAGAATCTCTACAACATTCGTCAGCCCGAACTTTCCCTCTCGCTTTCCTGTGGATGGGCAGTGGCGGAAAACCCGAATGAAGTAGATACCCTCTTCAACCGTTCCGACCGCATGATGTATCTGGAGAAACGAAGAAAAAAGCCCTGAAACAGGGCTTTTTTCTTATCCGCCAATTTCGCTCATCACCCGGTTGAGTGGAACACTGCCTTCTGCCAGACCGTGTCCCCAGGGCTTTTGCCAGATGCCGTCCAGAATCAGACGACGTAAATCGGCTGGGGTGGCGCCTTCTCGCAGTGGGGTGAGCAGATCCACCTCTTTTTCCCGCAGCAGACACAGGCGCAACTTGCCGTCGGCGGTCAGACGGGCGCGGGTACAGGAGGCGCAGAAGGGCATCGAAACGGTGGAGATAAATCCCACCTCGCCTTTAGCGCCGGGCAGGCGGTAAACGCGCGCTTCGCCATCCAGTTCTCCTTCCCGTACCGCTTCCAGTTTGCCCAGTGCCTGCTCGATGCGCTCGATCATCTCGCGGGTGGTGACCACCTGCGTTTGCTGAAGTTCGGTGGCGCCTGCAAAGGGCATCATTTCAATGAAGCGCACCTGCCAGTCGTGTTCATAGGTCAGTTGCGCCAGATCCACCACATCTTTCTCGTTATACCCCCGCACAACCACGGCGTTGAGTTTGATAGGGGTCAACCCTGCTTCTTCGGAAGCGCGAATGCCTTCCCAGACCTGCTCAAACGTTCCCCAGCGGGTCAGACGGCGGAACTTGTCGGGGTCGAGCGTATCCAGGCTGATGTTCACCCGTTGAAGCCCAGCCTCTTTGAGGGGCTTTGCCAGTTTTCCCAGCAGGATGCCGTTGGTGGTCATTGTCACGGTGCGAATGCCCGGCGTGGAGGCAATCTCCTTCACCAGCGGGACGATATGGGCGCGCACGGTCGGCTCGCCGCCGGTCAGGCGGATTTTATCAATTCCCAGACTGGCAAAGAGGCGTACCAGCAAAAGCAGTTCGTCATCCTGCATCATCTCTGCATTGGGGCGGAAGGTCATCTCTTCCGGCATACAGTACACACAGCGCAGGTTGCAGTGGTCAGTCAGACTGATGCGCAGGTAGTGAATGTTTCGCCCAAAACGGTCGTATGCCATGGATCACTCCGGGGGGATTTTTAATCCATTATACACATAAATTGTCCGATTAAGCGGGTGATTCGGCGACGGGGGAGCGCAAAAATTCCGGTTCTTTGAGTCCGGTCATCTGCAGGCTGATCTCCCACAGACGTTGGGCAGAGGCAATATCGTACGACTCAGGGGAGGAGGGAACCGCCTTGCATTTTTCAAAATACTTACCGCTTACGCCCTCAACCTCTGGGGAAGCGGCAAGGTACACGCTGGTGCGGGCGCCCTCTTCGGGAGAGATGGCGGCGAATTGAAACAGGCGGAAGAGCGGATCGAAGATGCCGCCATTGCTCCTTCCAAACCGGGTAGCCACAAATCCCGGATGGAGCGCGTTGACGGTAATTCCACTGCCTTCCAGGCGGCGTGCCAGTTCATAGGTGAAGAGCAGATTAGCCAGTTTGGATTGACTGTACACCCGCCATCCCTGATAAGAACGCTGGTTCTGTAAATCCTCAAAATCCAGCCGGGCACCGCGGTGTGCCACAGAAGATACGTTGATGATGCGGGCAGGGGCGCTGGCTTTCAGCACATCCAGCAAAAGAAGCGTGAGCGAAAAATATCCCAGATGATTGAGCGCAAAGGTCATCTCGATGCCGTCCTCACTCACCTGACGTTGCATGAAAATGGCGCCGGCGTTGTTAATCAGGACATACAACGAGGAAGTTTTCGCCTTTACGGTCTCGGCAAGGCTCCAAACCTGCCGCTGACTGGAGAGGTCTGCGATGAGAAAATCAATGTGGGGGTTGCCCGTAAATTGACGAAGTTCCTGAACGGTGGCTTCGGCTTTCTGGTGGTTTCTGCCGGTGATGAGGATGTGTGCGCCGTAGGCGGCAAGTTGCCGGGCGGTTTCTTTGCCGATGCCATCGGTGGCGCCCGTGATGAGAATGGTTTTTCCGGCTAAGTCTCTGGTTTCCATAAGATCCCTCTCTGAATGGGTATTGGCTTGACGATGATAAGGCAAAGGATGAGTGCAGATTTGGTTTTCTGCACTCATCCGGGAGGATGACCGCCTGTCACAGGCGGGAGAAGATGGCTTTACTGCGGCGGCAGGATGACCGTGTCAATCACCTGGATCACGCCGTTGGAGCAGAGGATGTCGGTGATGATGACCTGAGCGTCGTTGATGTACACCTTGCCGTCCATAACCTTGATGGTGACATTCTTACCCAGTACGGTGGTGGCTTCTGTCAGATTGACAACGTCTTTGGCATACACTTTGCCGGAAACCACATGATAGGTCAGAATGTCGGTCAGTTTTTGCTTGTTTTCGGGTTTCAGCAGTTCATTCAGCGTACCGGCGGGCAGTTTGGCGAAAGCCTGGTCGGTGGGGGCAAAGACGGTGAAGGGTCCTTCGCCTTTCAGGGTTTCCACCAGTCCAGCGGCTTGCACGGCGGCAACCAGAGTCTTGAAGCGGGCATCTCCGGCGGCGGTGTCAACAATGTCCTTGGGGGGCAGGATGACCGCGTCAATGACGTGGATAATGCCGTTGCCTGCGCGAATGTCTGTGAGGATCACCTGAGCATTGTTGATGAAGACTTTATCTCCATCCACCTTGACCAGTACGGGTTGACCCTGTGCCGTCTTGATCTCGAATTGTTTGACAACCTCAGCCGCGGGTAACTTGCCAGCCACGACATGGTAGGTGAGAATGTCCACCAGTTGCTGTTTGTTTTCCGGTTTGAGCAGTGTGGTCAGCGTGCCAGCGGGCAGTTTGGCGAAAGCCTGATCGGTAGGGGCGAACACGGTGAAGGGTCCTTCGCCTTTCAGCGTCTCCACCAGCCCGGCGGCTTGCACGGCGGCAACCAGAGTCTTGAAGCGACCGTCTTTGATGGCGGTGTCCACAATGTCATCCGGTGGGAGAATGACCGTGTCAATCACGTGGATGACGCCGTTGGAGGTTCTTACATCGGTCAGCACGACCTGAGCATTGTCCACAAAGACCTTACCTTCTTCGGTGCGGATCTGCACAGGGAAGCCCTGCACGGTCTTGAGTTCACTGGCAGCCAGCACATCGGCGGCTTTCAGTTTGCCCGGTACGACATGATAGGTCAGGATTTTGACCAGTAAATCTTTATTCTCGGGCTTGAGCAGGTTTTGAACGGTTCCGGCGGGCAGTTTGGCAAAGGCTTCATCCGTGGGGGCAAAGACGGTGAAGGGTCCTTTCCCTTTGAGGGTTTCTACCAGTCCAGCGGCTTGCAGAGCGGCAGCCAGCGTGTTGAAACTGCCGTTTTCAACTGCGGTGTCCACAATGTCCTTGGGAGGCAGAATGACGGTGTCGATGGCATGAATGATGCCGTTCCGTGCCATGACATCAGCCACAAGTACGCTGGCGTCGTTGACTTTGAGGCTGTTGCCGTCGGATTGTAGATCAATGGTATTGCCTTCAACGGTGGCAATTTCTGTCTGAGAAGAGAGCGACGTGCTGTTGTAACGTCCCGGAATGACGTGATAGGTCAGAATTTTAATCAGGGTGTCTTTGTTTTCGGGTTTGAGCAGTTCATCCAGCGTGCCTGCAGGCAGTTTGGCAAAGGCTTCATCGGTGGGAGCGAAGACGGTGAAGGGACCTTTGCCTTTCAGGGTGTCCACCAGCCCAGCCGCCTGGATTGCTGCGGCTAAGGTGCTGAAACGCTGATCCGCGAGGGCGCTGTCCACAATGTCAGCAGGGGGCAGAAGCACGCTGTCGATCACATGGATCACGCCGTTGCTACCTACCACGTCGGTGATTACCACCGTGGCTTCGTTGATTTTGACGGTGTTGCCGTCCACTTTAATCATGACCGGCGTACCCAGCAGGGTCTCGGCTTCGTTCAATTTGACCACATCCGCCGCCATGACTTTTCCGGCTACCACGTGGTAGGTCAGGATATCTACCAGTTTTTGCTGGTTCTCAGGCTTGAGCAGTTCATCCAGCGTACCGGCGGGCAGTTTGGCAAAAGCGTCATCGGTGGGGGCAAACACGGTGAAGGGACCATCGCCTTTCAGGGTATCGACCAGCCCGGCGGCTTGCACAGCGGCGACCAGGGTATTGAAGCGTCCATCGGCAACAGCGAGGTCAACGATGGTCTTGGGGGCTTCCGTTGGGGTAGGTTGCGGCATGGGGGTGGGCGGAAGCGGAGTGGGCGTAGGTGCCGGGGTAGCGGCTGGGGCACATGCCGCCAGAATCAGGGCGAGTGCCATAAACAGGGAAAACAGGGTAACACGGTTCATCTTTAAATCTCCTTCTTATTGAACCTTTAAGAATGGATTGAACGATGACCCTATCTTACAGGTTTATGGGGGAAAAACCAATACAAACACTATACATGTATAATGTTTGTCAGATTAAGAGACTCTCAGAAAAAAACTCCCACCCTGTCTTTGGGGTGGGAGTTTTGACTTTAAAGAGGCAGTTGTAGATTAGCGGGCAAACGGTGGACGGACGCGCAGGGCATCCCAGCCGGCGTATTTGGCGGTATCGCCCAGTTCGGCTTCGATGCGCAGCAGTTGATTGTACTTGGCAACGCGGTCGGAGCGGGCGGGAGCGCCAGTCTTGATCTGCCCCATGTTCAGCGCCACTGCCAGGTCGGCAATGGTGGAATCTTCGGTTTCGCCGGAGCGGTGCGAGCAGACAGCGCGCCAGCCGTTGCGGTGGCACAGTTCTACGGCTTCGATGGTCTCGGTGAGCGAGCCAATCTGATTCAGTTTGACCAGCAGGGCATTGGCGGCTTTTTCTTGAATACCGCGGCGGACGCGGGCAGGGTTGGTCACCAGCAGGTCATCCCCGACGATCTGGATGCGGTCGCCCAGTTCGGCGACGAGCAGTTTCCACGAGTCCCAGTCATCCTGCGCCAACCCGTCTTCAATGGAGACAATCGGGTACTGATCGACCCACGACTTCCAGAACGCCACCATCTCTTCGCCGGAGAGCATCTTGCCTTCTTTGCGCAGGTTGTACTTTCCGGTCTGCTCGTCGTACAGTTCCGAAGCGGCGGGGTCAAGGGCAATGGCAATTTGCTCGCCGGGCTTGAAACCGGCTTTCTGAATGGCTTCCAGAATGACTTCCACGGCTTCCACATTGGCTTTCAGGGCGGGAGCGTAACCGCCTTCGTCACCGACCAGCGTGGTGTAGCCGCGCGATTTCAGCACCGATTTGAGAGCGTGGTAAACTTCAGCGCCCCAGCGCAGACCTTCCGCAAAGGTCGGCGCACCAAACGGCATAACCATGAATTCCTGCGCATCGGTGGACTGCCAGCCGGTGTGGGCACCCCCGTTCAGGATGTTCATCATCGGGACGGGGAGAACATGCGCATACACGCCGCCAATGTAGCGGTAGAGGGGCAGTCCCAGCGCGTTTGCCGCGGCTTTGGCTACCGCAAGGCTGGTGCCCAGAATGGCATTGGCGCCCAGTTTGGATTTGTTGGGGGTGCCGTCCAGCGCCAGCAGTTGCTGATCAATGGCTTTCTGCTCCAGGGCATCCCAACCGAGCAGTTCATCGGCGATGACCGTGTTCACGTTTTCCACGGCTTTGGTCACACCCTTGCCCAGATAGCGGGACTTGTCCCCGTCGCGCAGTTCCAGCGCTTCGTGAATGCCGGTGGAAGCCCCAGAGGGTACGGCGGCGCGTCCCCATGATCCGTCGGCAAGCACCACTTCCACTTCCACGGTCGGGTTGCCGCGCGAGTCCAGAATTTCGGTTGCAACGATCGACTCAATAATGGTGTCCATCTCTTAACATCCTTTCTGATGATTTTTCCGGGCTTTGATTGCCTCGGTAAGTATAATACAGAATGTGAAAAAGCACACAAACTCCCCTCATTCTTTGGGGAGTACGCCGGCGCGTTCGGCGGCGGCTTTTACGAAGCCCAAAAATAGCGGGTGGGGGCGGTTGGGACGGGAAAGAAATTCCGGGTGGAACTGCGTGGCAACCATGAAGGGATGATCGACAATTTCCGCAATTTCCACCAGTCGCTCATCGGGGGAAAGTCCTGAAAAGCGCATTCCGTGTTCCTCAAAAATCTTTCGGTAGGCATTGTTGAACTCAAAACGATGACGGTGGCGCTCTTCCACCCGATCCACGCCGTAGCAGGCATGTGCCAGACTGCCCGGCTGTAAAATACACGGGTACAATCCCAGGCGCATGGTGCCTCCCATATCGGTGACGCCGTGCTGTTCGGGCATCAGGTCGATGACCGGGTATGGGGTGGAGCGGTCAAACTCGGTGGAGTTGACTTCATCGGTGCCGAAAATGTGACGCCCAAATTCGATGACCATCAACTGCATGCCCAGACACAGCCCCAGATAGGGGATTTTCTGAGTACGGGCATGGTGGATGGCTTGAATTTTGCCCTCAATGCCGCGACTGCCGAATCCACCCGGCACCAGCACTCCGGAAGCGGCTCGGAGTTCTTCCCAGCCTTTGCCCTTTTCCAGTTCGGCGGAATGGATCCAGCGGATATCCAGTTCCACGCCCAGATGCAGTGCAGCATGGCGCAGGGCTTCCCGTACGCTCATATAGGCGTCGTGGAGTTCCACATACTTGCCCACCAGAGCAATCGTCACGGTGGGCTTGGGCATTTTCACCCGCTCGACCAGCCTTTCCCAGTCCGTCCAGTCGGGTTTGCGGCGAGCTTCCAGTCCCAGCCGTCCCAGCAGATACTCTCCCACCTGCGCTTTTTCCAGCGCCAGCGGCACTTCGTACAGAATCGGCATGGTGACCATGGGGACAACGGCGCGTTTTTCCACATCGCAAAACAGGGCTATTTTTTCGCACAAACTGGCTTCCACCGGATAATCGGAGCGGGCGATGATCATATCGGGTTGAATACCAATAGAGCGCAGTTCGGCGACCGAGTGCTGGGTGGGTTTGGTCTTTAACTCTCCGGTGGCGCCGATATAGGGGAGCCAGGTGACATGGATGTAAAAGGTATTTTCGCGTCCCACGTCAAAGCGCAACTGACGGATGGCTTCCAGGAACGGCAGACTCTCGATATCGCCCACGGTGCCGCCGACTTCCACCAGAACGATTTCAGCGCCGGTAGTGCGCCCAACCAGTCCGATGCGGCGCTTGATCTCGTTGGTAATGTGCGGGATCACCTGAATCGTGCCGCCCAGATAATCGCCTCGCCGTTCGCGGCTGATGACCTCGGCGTACACCTGTCCGGTGGTCACATTACACACCCGATTCAGGCGGACATCAATGAAGCGTTCGTAATGTCCCAAATCCAGATCGGTTTCTGCGCCGTCGTCCAGTACGTACACTTCCCCATGTTGATAGGGGCTCATCGTCCCCGGATCGACGTTAATATAGGGGTCGAGTTTCTGTACGGCTACCGAGAAACCGCGTTCCTTAAGCAGGCGTCCCATGGCGGCGGCGGTTACCCCCTTGCCGACCGAACTGACCACACCACCGGTAAAGAAAATGTACTTGGTTGTCACCCTTTCACCCTCCTCACAAAAGAGAAGCGGGGAGAGCCGTGCGTTCGGCTTCTCCCCACTCTGATTTCACCCAATGTCTCCCCGATTTTCATCGTTCTTCTCACCATCATGATACCCGATTCTGATGGGGTGTTTAGACCTGTCAAAAGTTTACCATAAAAATTCATCTACAAAAGAAAACACCCCATGTTGGGGTGTCTCTTTCTTCCCAATGGGAGAGGAGAGACAAGGAGCCTTTTTCAGGAAGTCTGCACCTTGTTTTCCAGAGTGCGGGCAAGGATATCTTCCTGTTCCTGAGAAGCGGCTTTCTTGCGCCCTTTCTCTTCGGCTTTGCGGGCTTTGGCGCGTTCCATTGCCTCACGCCAGGCAATTGCCATGGCGGTTTCGACCTCAGGCTGAGGTTCTTCGCCCAGCGATTCCAGCAGGGCGTCCACGCTGATGGTGTCCTCTTCCCGCTGGCGAGGGGCTTTGGCTTTCTTGCGCCGCTGAGCCTTTTCTTTGTCTTTCTCTTTGTCCTTCTCGCGATCTTTGGTGCGTTCGCGTTTGGGGGCTTCGATGAACGCCTGGATGGGTTCTTCCTCTTTGACGGGTTCGGGCAACAGCGCCTTGCGGCTCAATTTAATCTGGCGCTTCTTGCGGTTGAAGTCAATGACCTGCGCTTCGATTTCATCGCCTTCCTTGACCACTTCAGAAGGCTCGCGCACGTATCCATGCGCCATTTCTGAAATGTGCAGCAGGGCAGGGCGCTCGGCGCCGATTTCCACAAAAGCGCCAAATTTTTCCAGGCGCACGACTTTGCCTTTGACGACCATCCCTTTTTTCAGGTCGCGCCATTCCAGATCCAGCGGTTTGAAGGTGGTGACTTCGATGCGTCCTTCTTTGACCCGTTTCACCCACACGTCAATTTCCTGCCCTTCCTGCAGGACATCGCTGACGCGCTTGATGGGTTCATCGTCTAACGGCTGAATCTGTGAGATGTGCAGGAATGCCGGTTGACCGATTCCCAGATCAACCGCCGCTCCTGCCAGCGAAATTTTAAGCACTTTCGCCCGAAAGTGCTGTTTGGGTTGGATTTGGGGCGTATTTTCGACCCCTTGAGTAGTTACTTCCGATTCCATCGTCTTTACCTTACCTCTCCCGGGATAATTGTCACGAAAGGCGATTATACCGCTCCCTCGAGGTTATGTCAATTCTGCGTGCGAAAAATTTCACAAAGTGATTGTATTCCGGGGTGGCATCAGGGAGTTACCCCTTCCCAGAACACGCTGAGCAGCATCTCAAGCATTTCAGGAGAGGGAGACGGCTGACGCTGGTTTAAGAAGGGATAAAAGATTCCCAGAAATGCCCATACCAGCAATTCAGGTGGGAAGGGACGAATCTCTCCCCGCTTTTGCCCTGCCTGAAGGATCGTTTCGAGGGGGTGCAGGAATTCACGGGCATATCCTTCCCTGAATCTTTCCCGGGTTTCGGGGGAGAGTTTCTCCATTTCCTGAGAGGCAAGGCGGATGATCCCGCGCGTCTCGGGTGGAATTTGCGTAAAAATTCCAAGAACGAATGCGCGCAGGCACTCGCGTGTAGAATCGGAATGCTTCCATTGCGCTTCCGAAAGCAATTGGGTAAATTGTCCCAGCCCGTGTTCCAGCACTTCCAGAAATAAATGCTCTTTATCCGGAAAGTGATAGTAGAGCGCGGCATTGGTTACCTCGCAGGCTCTGGCAAGATCCCGGATGGAGACGCCGTCAAAACCGCGCTCTACGAACTGGCGGGTGGCTTCTTCAAGAATGCGCGCTCGCATCTTTACCTGTGGGTGAGCCAATGAGTGGGGCATGGGTGCTTTCCTTCGATAACTCGTCCTGTCGCTTTTTCAGCCAGGTGGCGCCTGTCATCATCACCACGCTGATCACGAGGACAAACAGAAACGCCGCCCGGTATCCTGCAAAGGGTTCGGTTTTCCCAAACGACGCGGCAAGCGCGCCGATGAAGGCACTACCGGTCAGTTGACCGATGCTGGAAAACAGGGTAATGACTCCCTGTGCCAGCGAACGTTCCTCGGGTAGGGCTTCGTTCAGCATGATGTAGCGGAGGGGAGCACCCAGCAGGGCACTCAGTCCCAGTCCAATCCATACCCCCGAGAAAGTGATGTTGAACAGGGTGGTTCCCAAACTGCTCAACATGAGAAAACCCACACTCATCACCGCCGTGCCGGTGAGAATGACCGAACGCGAGCCGAATTTGTCCAGCATCCGCCCGCTGAGCGGCGCCCCAACCATCATCGCCAGCACTGCGGGGATCAACAACCATGTGGCGTTTTTCTCGGTGATCCCCTGAGACATCAGTCCACTCACCGCCATGAGCGGCACAAACACCAGACTGGCTTCGGTAAAGCCGGCTCCCCAGGAGAGGGCGTAAGCCAGTCCCAGTTGGCGGCGGTTGAACAGGCGGGCGGGCAACAAAGGCGACTCAACCCGCTTTTCGTATTGAATCAGCACCACCAGCAGGAGCAGAGCAAGCAGGATCAACCCACCCACCTGAATTTGCAGGATACTGGTGAAGAACTGACTGGAGTCCAGTTGATTGATGCCGATTGTCAGCGAAACCAGCGTCAGGCTGAGGAGCAGTAGCCCAACCGAGTCCAGGCGGGTGGTTGTTGCTGGACGGCTGACCGGCAGAAGACGGGCGGCAAAGATCAGGATGAGCAGCGCAATGGGAAGGTTGATTAAAAATAACCAGTGCCACGAAGCCACAGCCAGAATTATGCCACCCAGTAGCGGACCGATCAGGAAAGCAAGACCGAAGACAGCCCCGATCATCCCCAGCGCGCTTCCCCGTTTTTCGGGTGGGAAGGTGTCCCCAATCACGGCACTGGCGACCGGAAAGATGCCACCGGCGCCAAAGCCCTGAATTGCGCGCCCCAGAAGCACCATCCAGAATGCCGGGGCAAGCGCCACCAACAGCGAACCGGAGGCAAACAAAGCGATATCCAGCATGTAAATCCAGCGCCTGCCGTACAGGTCGGAGAGTTTTGCCATCCACGGGGTGCTGATCAATTGCATCAGCACATAACTGCTGAAAATCCACGCCAGGGTGCGTTCGTTCACCGCAAACTGCTTGCGGATGGAGGGCAGGGCAGGACCCAAAATGGCAATGTCCAGCGCGCCCATTAAGACGCCAAAAAACAAGACCAGTAGAATGCGATTTCGTTGTTGATTGTCCATGAATAACCTCTTTACTGAACGTTCGTTTAATACAATAATATCCGGTTTCCCGTTGATTTTCTATCCTGCTTAAGGGTGATTGTGAGGCGGAAAACAAAAAAGGCTTGGGGCATTGCCAAGCCTTTTTGAACGGGTATGCAACTCAATTATCCCTGCTCGGGAAGTGGCGCAGGCACAGGTTCCGGAACAGGGGCTTTTCTGTTCTGATAGGTGAACCACATCGCGCCCAGCCCGATGAGGGTGGCAATCAAGCCAACGATCCATCCCAGGAAGGGAATGGCGCGCACGATGGCATACACCGCCACACCCACAACCAGTGCCCAAATGGACAGGTTACGGGTTTGGGGGGCGGTTTTTTCGAGCAGAAGTTTTCCCACCCAGAAAGAGACGACCAGTTTGCTGCCGTATCCCACCAGCAGGGTGAAGACTGCCACTGCCAGGGCAAGCGCCGAGAACCCAATCCCGAAGATGGCATTGCTCAATCCGCCCAGAGTGACCAGACTGAGGATCACGCCGATGGCAAGGATCAGCAGACCTGCCAGAATTGCACCGGCATATCCCCCCAACAGGGTCAGGATGCCCACGCCCGCGGCAGGCAGGGGCTTTGCGTTTGCCGCTTCCACGGTCTTCTGGAACACACCCGGAACCAGCCAGAGCGCCAGCCCTCCCAGAATCAGCAGGACGATGAGATTCCGCACCAGTTGGAGCAGGGTTTTCAGCAAAGGATGCTCCTCCCAGCGTTGTATGGGGGATTTCGAGCGTGTGGTTTCTTCGGGGGTGGGCGTCTGGTAGATCACCTGCCCTTTGGGACGTGCCTGAATCGCGCTGGCTTGATCGGCAGGGCTGGTGTAGGACAAATCGCCACCGATCACGGCTTCCGGTGCAACCCGCAGACCGGGTTCAATGGCGCGCGGCATACCGGGCTGGTACCAGAACATCCAGATGCTGGAGTCTATTTCTCCAGGCGCGGCGATTTCCAGATGTACGTTCTTGCCTACTTTGCCCTTCAGGTCAGCACCGGCAACACCACCTTTGAGGTTCTGCTGAATTTCACCGGCATGAATGATTTGATAAGCGCCCACCAGTACGTCGATTTTAACCACAGAGCCGCTCAGGGTTTCCAGGCTGTAGCCGCCGAAGTACAGGTTGCGGTCAATGCGCGCCTGACTTCCCAGAAGCATGGAGGCACCACCGGTGAATACACTACCGCTTACCTTGCCGCGTACCTCGCTGGATTGTGCGCCGATGAACACATTTCCGCTCACCTTTCCGTTCTCGGCAAGCAGGACGCTCTGTCCGAACATGAACAGGTCGCCGTTGATGGTGCCGTTGACGACGACGCGCTCGCCTGAAGCCAGCACGGCGCCGTTGACCGTGCCGTCTATGATGACGTTTTGTCCCGAAATGATCAGGTCGTCCTGAATGATCTCTTTGGCGCCGACGTTGCCGTCTTCATCGATTACTGCCGCCTGAACAGGCTGGACACGCAGTCCCAGCAGGAAAATGCCGATGACAAGCACGGCAAATCCTGCCGCAATCGAAAAACGAATGCGTTTCATGGGTCTCTCTCCTTTGGAAAAAAATCAAAACTCGTCGAAAGGTTATTTCTGCCTTAACTGCTCGATGAGTTTTTCGAGTTCCTCGTTGACTTTTTGTAAACCTTCTACGATTTGGGGCTGGACTTCCTGAATGGTTTGTTCTCCTGCGGCGCGCAAACTCTCAAGGGTGTTGCGGGCATGGACTTTGACTTCCTGGGCTTCGGGGGTTTGTGCCGCTTCCTGCAGGGCTTGTTCCACCTGCTGGAATGCCGATTCCAGCCCTTCTTTGATTTGACGGGCTTCCTCGCTGGATTCCACCCGACTCCATAGCGCGGAGAAGGCTTTGGCAAGGCTGTTGCCCAGCGCGCTGATTTCGCTGGCAACTTCATCCCAACTGTTTTTGGGAGGCGATGAGGGGGTTTCCTGCGGATTTTCCATATCTGACCACCTTTCCTCAACCGGTTTCGGTTGTTCCTGTACTTTCTACGTAAGTTCGTCCCAAAGGTTGCACAAACCTTTAAAGAGGGGTTTCTTCATGGGAAGGCAAGAAGGACGAAATTACGGGCGCAATGCCCAGCCAGAGCCCGACCACAAAGAACACCAGCGGGAATGCCATCCACAGCCCACCTCCGGTTTGCACCGTTAACTCAGGCTGAGAAGGGTTTTTTACGAAGGTTTGAATGGTTTCAACCATATCCTCTTTGGATTTCAAACCCGATGAGTAACCAACGCCCAGAGGAATGTCTCCGCTTCCGGTGCGCAGAACGACCCGATAGGTACATCCATCTTCGTCGCAGGATTCATCTACCCATGCCCCTTGAAGAGGGCTCAGGATTTGATGACGGAGGGGGAGGACGCCCATCCACGAGACGTCAATCCGACAGTTCTGGCGTTCCCCAATGCGCTGGCAACTCAGGGAGTGCACCTGCCCGAGCAGGTATGCTGTCCCCAGCCCCACCGCCACGAAGACGAAAGCCAGAATCAGGCGGGGCAGTTCATACCGCTCGAGCAACGTCTCCAGAAAAGACATGGTTGATGCCTGAGAAGATGCCCGTTATCCGGCGCGGACGGTCACCTTCAGCATCTTATCTCCCTGGCGGATGGCATCCACGACTTCCATTCCTTTGACCACTTTGCCGAAGACGGTATGGCGTCCGTTCAGGTGCGGTTGAGGGGAGTGGGTGATGAAAAACTGACTGCCGTTGGTATTGGGTCCTGCGTTTGCCATAGAGATGACCCCGCGTTCGTGCTTGAGGGGGTTGTTTTTAACTTCATCCTCAAAACGATATCCCGGTCCTCCGGCGCCCGTGCCGGTAGGGTCTCCGCCTTGAATGACAAAATTGGCAATCACGCGATGAAAGGCAACCCCGTCGTAAAAGCCTTCCTGTGCCAGAAACACAAAATTGTTCACCGTCTTGGGAGCGTATTGGGGGTAGAGTTCCAGTTCGATGTTGCCGCGTTCGGTCTCGATGGTGGCATAGTAGGTCTTTGAGGGGTCAATGATCATCGCGGGAGGGTTTTTCCATTGTTTCATGAGAGTCTCCAGAAAAAGAAAATTGTACCTTCTTGATTATATGCTCTTCCAGTGTTCCTGGTTGAGAAATCCTGCCCGTTTAACCTGTTATTAAGGTCGAGCCTGGGTGTAAATCCGTTCAAATGTTTGGGAAAACTGCTTTGCCAGTTCCACATTCTCCACGATGAGCACATTTTCATCGTTGTTGACATCGGCGCTGCGGGTGAAATTGTACGAACCAAAAATCACGGTTTTGCCATCCAGAATCATGACTTTGTGGTGCATCAGCCCGGAACTTCCATCCAGACGAACGTCCAGCCCGGCGTTTTTCAGCGTCTGGTATTCGCTCCCTGTGGCGGTGGATTGATCGGCGTCGAAGACGATGCGCACTTCCAGCCCACGATGAGCCGCTTCCAGCAGGGCATCGCGCAGATCGTTCAGGGTGAAGGCATACGCCAGCATGTCAATCGAAGTCTGTGCTTGCCGGATTTGCTCCAGAAGGGCTTGCGAGGGAGCATCTTCCGGAGAAAAGTATAGCCATGCCCGACTGCCGTTGAGGGTGAGGGCGCTGCGTTCTCCCAGAGGGGCACCGCCTCCGAACACATCCTCTTCAAACATCTCGTTGAACTCTTCCGTGTAGCGTTCTGCCAGTTCAGGGGAGTCGATCCGAACCAGATTGTTTTCGTCCTGAGTCAGCCCGCCGTAGGTCAGGTTAAGCGAACCCGTCCAGACGGTCTTACCGTCAACGATGACAAATTTGTTGTGCATCAATCCTTCCCGCCGATCCCCCAGCACCTCAAACCCTTCCTGGCGCAGTTGCTGGAGCAGGGTGTTGTCCATGGCGTCTGAATCCACTACGATGCGCACCACAGCCCCGTTATCGCGGGCTTTGCGCAGGGCATTGCCCGCTTCGAGCAGATTGAAGTTGTACATGGCAATATCCACCGAGGTGTGGGCGTTGCTCAGGGAATCCAGCAGGGCATCCTGAAGGGCTTGATTCTGAGACGAGGAAGCGGGATTGGTGAAGTAAGCCTGAACGCTGGTGGACGAGAGGACAGGTTGCTCACAGGCAACCAGCAGGAGGGCAAGCAGGCTCAGTGCGATCAGGGTGTTCAGTTTCAAACGGGGAGTATCCAGCATTGGAGCGGCTCCAGAGTCAGGGTGAATTGCAAATGTTTCAGGGCGTCCTTGCGTTCGGCTTCCACGCTCATGACCATAAATTCCGCCATGGGGAACACGTCTTGCGGGGGAACCACAATGGGCAGGAAGGGCACGGGTTTGCCGATTTCCATAGGTATAGGTTGGCGTAAAAATCTCACTCCCATGGCAACGGCTTCTTTCAGGGGCAGGGCAAAGGCGGGAATGGCAAAGAGACGGGGCTCTGCCCAAAAGGCTTGCATGGCTTTTTGTTCGTTTCCCTGATAGGTGATGCGCTCTTGAAAGGTCACTCTGCCGCGGGTGACCCAGAACGGTGCGCCCTTTTTGCCTTCCGAAAGGCTGGCATGGAAGAATATGTTCAGGGGCACAGCGCCTTTCTCTTCGTCCAGCAGTAGCCCTCGCTGGCAGTTACTGCACACCCATGCCACCTCATCGGGTTGGGCTGGGATGGGAGTCTGGCAGTGTGGGCAGAGCAGGGGAATCAAATGCACAGACTGGCTCATTCCGACCACTCCTTCAGGGCTTTGAATAACCCCTTCAGTTCTGGTAACCCCTGGATTTCCAGAGTAGCCGCGTCGTTGCCTTTCAGGCGGTGATATTCGTAATGTTCCCCAAAGCGAAAACGACGATAGGCTTCAAACATTAACCCCAACCCTGCGCCCAGTGTGAGCAGGGCAATACCGGCTATATCGTCGCTGTCGGAAATGGAAAGAATGAAAGCCGAGATATCCACGGCTAAAAATGCTCCAAACGCCATACCGGCAACCAGCGTGACGGCACGCATGAGCAGATTACCCGGCGCTTTGCCGTAGAGCACATTGCCATTGTAGCCATCGATGACGACCTGAAAAGCGCGCTGGCGGTAGAGATAACGCACCACCCAGACGGGATAATACACCAGTCCGAGACGTGGGTTGATCAGCCGGGTGAACACCTGCGAGGTGCGGCTGAGAGAAACCTGATCGCGAATGTGCGCCTCAAAGGTGTTTTGTGCCTCGCTCAAAGCCTCTCGGGGAGAGCCTAGCGGTTCGAAGACCATGCCGGTGCGGTGCAGAGTCTCGGCATCAAATGGCTCCAGGGGGCGTCCGCTCAATTCAATGCGTTGCACCCCGAACTCGCCCACGTCGCAGGCAACCCGATTCCAGTTGAGTTCCACCACTGCCTGACGTTCCCGCGCCTCGTAACGCACGGTCTCGCCGTGATCGATCTTTTGTTGTCCGAAAGCCCATGCGACGCCCCGTGCCCATGCCGTCCAGAAGGGCAGATACACTAAAAACATATCGGTCAGTTGTGCCCGTTGGGAAAGTCCGGAGGCAATCGAGGGGCTGCTGGTCAAAAATCCACGAAAGGCGTTTTCGGCGCCCGTCCGATCCACTCTGAGGGGAACCTGATAGCGGCGAATGCCTCCTTCCCCGCTCACCACGGAACGCAGATCACAATACGGGCAAACGACGATGCGCTGTCCTTCGGGGATGGGGACGGTACCCCCACAACGGGGGCAGGTTAATCCATGCAGTGCCTGTGTGTTCATACGCGAGATGCCACCCACAAAGCCCAAACCAGAAAGACGGGGGCTGCCACCACACCAAGACCGGTGCAGATCGTCATGCCCAGCGTCAGTCCCTCTTCCTCGCCTACAAGTCCCATGAGTACCGGCAGGAGTGCCAGACATAAATAGACTCCTGCAACCACGCCCCCCACCATTCGGTAAGGCAGTTCATTCTTGGCTGGGTAGAGATTCGCCAGCACGTGAGCGCTGGATCCATCCACCACGGCGATATAGGGTTTGTTCTGATAGGTGTACCGAAAGGTATACAGTGGAACGTGCACCAGCGCCATTTCGCTCACGCTTCCCTTTTCTCCCTGCTGTGTGGTCCACTCCAGAGCCGCCTCGAGCGGGACGGTTGGGGCATCTGCCTGCGAGTCCAGTTCTGGCGGGTAGGGGCGCAGGTCTCCGGCGGGGATCTTCAGGTGGGTGATCTCGGTTTGAGAGGTTGCGGCGGCAGGCTGGAGGGAGATGTGTTCCTGATCTCCGTTTTGAATGCGCAGATACCATACCGGAAAATAGCGAAAGGTGACTCCCTGAACCTGTGCTTTTTTGTCCAGATCTTTGACCGTTTCGTTGCCCGACATCCAGCGGTAAAGCGCCGACCGGGCTTGTTCCTCGTTCAGGGTGGGCGCCACATACCAGTGAAACACCACGCGGCTTTTATCCACATAGACGGTAGCGTTGCAGTACGGACAGGTGAGGAAAATTTGTCCCTCGTCGGGATGTAACTCTCCGCCGCACTGGGTGCAGGTCAAAAGGGTGGAAGGAAGGGGAGATGCCATGTTTGAATTATAGGGGATTTGAGGGGGGATGGGAAGAATGTTGACAAAATTTTGACTCTTTTATGTGAGAATTTGCTTAATTTTTTGCGCATCTCGCAGGGGGAATAACGGGTCTGCGCTGTGCTATAATCCAGCATCAGAGGTTTTGGGTATGTTTAAAAAACTGGTCAATTTTTTAGGGTTGGATCCGAATAAGCGAGAAATTGAACGGCTGGCGCAGATTGTTGAGCAGATCAACGCGCTGGAAGCCGAATATGAAAAACTGAGCGATGATGCCCTGCGCGCCAAAACGGATGAATTCCGCGCCAGAATCCGCGCTGCTGTAGAGGGAATTGAGGATGAAGCCGAACGCAATCAGGCGGAGCAAACGGCGTTGAATGAAATCCTGCCGGAGGCGTTTGCGGCGGTCCGCGAGGCATCCAAACGCACCATTGGCTTGCGGCACTACGACGTGCAGTTAATCGGCGGTATGGTGCTTCACTACGGGCGCATTGCTGAAATGCGTACTGGTGAAGGGAAAACCCTGGTGGCTACCCTGCCGTTGTACCTGAACGCGCTGACCGGGCGCGGGGTGCATCTGGTGACGGTGAACGATTATCTGGCGCGCCGGGATGCCCGCTGGATGGCGCCCATTTATCAGGCGCTGGGGATGAGTGTGGGCGTGTTGCAGATGGCGGCGCGTACCGATAACGGTCGCAGCGCCTTTCTGGTGGATTTGAGCAAGGCTTCGGCGCACGAGGATCAGCATCAACTGCAGATGGTCTCGCGCGCCGAAGCCTACAAAGCCGATATTACCTACGGCACGAACAGCGAATTCGGCTTCGATTACCTTCGCGATAACCTTGCCATGCGTCTGGAAGATCGGGTTCAGCGCGGGCATTATTACGCCATCGTGGACGAGGTGGACAACATCCTCATTGATGAAGCCCGAACCCCGCTCATCATCTCTGGTCCAGCGCAGGATGATTCGGCGTGGTATGTGCGCATGGCGGCGGTGGTCAAGCAGTTGAACCCTGAGGACTACGAAATTGACGAGAAAAACCGCACCGTCACCCTGACCGAGGTGGGTGAAGCCCACGTGGAAGCCCTGCTTGGGGAGCCCTTGCGAGATCCTGAGCGCCCTGAAGATATCAACCCCGAGCAAGCCCGCCTGCTGGGGTATCTGGAGCAAGCCCTGCGGGCGCAGTTTCTGTACAAGCGGAATAAGGATTATCTGGTGCAGGGCGGTAAAGTCATCATCATTGACGAGTTCACGGGGCGCCTCATGCCAGGCAGACGCTGGTCAGAGGGCTTGCATCAGGCGGTGGAAGCCAAAGAGGGCGTCAAGGTGGAGCCTGAAAATGTCACCTATGCGACCATTACCATCCAGAACTACTTCCGCATGTATCAGAAACTGGCTGGCATGAGCGGTACTGCGGAGACGGAATCTGAAGAGTTCTACAAAATCTACAAACTGGATGTGCTTCCCATTCCCACCAATCTGGAATATCTTGCCAGCCGTCCCAATTCGCCCTACATGCCAGTGGAAGCCAAAGACCCTGAAGGGTACAAATTCACCTACTATGCGCGCCGCGATGACCCGCAGAAGCGTCCCATCTTCTGGAAGCGCAAGGACTATCCCGACATGGTGTTCCGCACCGAGGAAGCCAAACTGCGCGCCATCACCATGGAAATCCTCAAGTATTACGTCATCGGCAGACCGCAACTGGTGGGCACCACTTCGGTGGAACACTCCGAGCGCCTTTCCCGCCGATTGGATGCCGATTATCTGCGCAAACTGGCGCAGATTCAACTTCTGCGCGATTTGTACATTGAAACGCGCAAAATTGAAATCATCGAACGGGCGATTCCCGAACTGCAACCCCTTTACCGTAAACTGGAAGAGATCGAGACGGGCGAACTGCGACAACTGGCACGCTCGCTCAACCTGCCCATGTCCTTCAATGTGGAAGAACCGCAGAATATTCAGCGGCTTGCCCGCATGCTCGGCGTGGAAGGGCACGACCTGAGCCGTCTTCAGCGCGCCTTGCAGGGCGGTATCCCTCATCAGGTCTTAAATGCCCGCAAGCATGACGAAGAGTCGCAAATCATTGCCCGTGCAGGTGCCTTTGGCGCGGTGACCATTGCCACCAACATGGCAGGGCGCGGTGTGGACATCAAACTGGGCGGCGAACTGGATGAGGAAATCCTAGGCGATACCAACCGCGTGCTGGCGCGCGCGGGATATGACGCCTATAACATGACCAACGAGGAACGCCGTCAAGCCCTGTTGCAGATGTCTCCCGAAGATTACGGCATCTACGATGAGCAGGTGCGCGCCTTCCTGCAGTACATGGAAGAGATGGAAAAAGTCCGCGAACTGGGCGGCTTGCACGTGATTGGCTCCGAACGCCACGAAGCCCGCCGCATTGACAATCAGTTGCGCGGTCGTGCTGCCCGTCAGGGCGATCCAGGATCATCGCGGTTCTATCTGGCGCTGGATGATGAACTCATGCGCCTGTTTGGCGGTCAGCAGGTAACTGCTTTGATGCAACGGCTCAACATTGACGAGAGCATGCCGATTGAAAGCGGATTGGTGGGACGTCTGGTGGAGCAATCGCAGGAACGCGTGGAAGGGGCAAACTTTGATGTGCGCAAGCATCTGCTGGAGTACGATGACGTGCTCAACACCCAGCGCAAACGCATCTATGAACAGCGCGACCGCGTCTTTACCAAGGTGGATTTGAGCGAGGACATCGAGGAGATGCTCAAAACCGAACTGGCGGAGCGCGTCCCGCAGGCGTTGAAGCAGGAAGAGGGTCCCTGGAAGTTGCTGGCATTCCTTGAGGATGTTCAGCCGTCCATGCAGTGGGGTGAGCGGATTTACCCATCCTTTACCCTGCGCCTGCTGGTGGACGAGGTGCAGGAACGGGTGAGGACCAATCCTTCTCAGGGACAACTGCGTAATGCCGTTCTGGGGATTGCCGAAGAAGCCTTTGAAGCCGAAAGCCAGCATCTCATTCACTCCCTGCAGGATTTGCTGGAAAAAACGGGCGAATCCATCGAATCGCAGGTGGCAGAGCGCATGGAAGGGGTGGAGAACTTCTTCGATACGCTGGATGACCGCAAGGAAGAAATGCCTCAGCGCCGTCCTGCGGAGTACGCCGAAGAACTGGTGACGCTGGCGCGTCTGCCCAATTACCGCTTGAGCGGTGAGGCTCTGCGCTGGCTGGATAGCGATCCTGACCGACTCAAAGATCATCTGCGCGAGCAAATCGAAACCTACCTGTTCAATCTGAATCTCAACCGCGTCATTGGCGCAGTGGAGCGCCGTTTGGGAGAGACGCTTAATTTGCGCTCGAACCGCTTCAGCGGCATGGACTGGGATGAAGCCGCCGAAGCCCTGATGGGCGAGGTGGAAGCCTTCCTTGCGCGGGTGCGGGAGCGTTTGTTTGGCGCCAGCGGACAGGTGGTGGGCGATCTCGATAACGCGCTTCAGGCGCAGGATGACGATACCGATTGGCAGGATGAGCAACTCATCCTGAACCTGTTGACCCGCATTTCCACTGGCACACGCAAGGTGTTTGACCCACGCACCCACCGACAGGGCATTCAGCAAACCACCCGTCTGCGCTGGGTGTATCTGGCGGCGAAGATGCTGGGCGATGCCGATCCCAATACCATTACACAGCGGGTGTTGGAGCATTTGCAGGGCGCGCAGGAATTTCTGGAGGACATTTACGGCGAGGTGGATTACTACACCCTTACCCAGATGCGCCAGACCCTGCGTCAACTGGATGCCCGTCTTCATCCCTACATTGTGGAATCTCTCGGTGAGGAGGCGCTGGATGCGCCAGTGGAGACGCTCACTGAGGAACAGCGCGAGATCCTGAAAGAAATTCTGGGCTGGTGGCGCGCCAATGAAATTCAACGCTCCCTCTTGCTCAGCGTCATTTCGGAACTATGGGTGGATTACCTGACGCGGGTGGAAGCCCTGCGGGTTTCCATTGGGCTGGAAGCCTACGCTCAGCGCGATCCGCTGGTGCAGTACAAGGGGCGTGCCTCGGAGATGTTCTCGCAGTTGCTGGGCGACATCCGCATGGGGGTGATTGCCCGCATGTTCAACATTCGACCGCGCGAGATGGTTCCTGCTGGTTCACCTGCGGGGCAGAGTGAAGAGGTTTTGCCAGTACGCGGAAATGGGAACAACGCCACGGGGGCTTCTTCTTCGCGAAGTGGCAAGAAACGCCATAAGCGTCATTAAAAAACGCAACCGCCGAGTGGAATATCCTCGGCGGTTTTTATTTACGGGTACGGACAGGACGGGTCAGCCCAGAATGTCTTGAAACGTGACCATCTGGTTGTTGCGGGCGGTGTCGATCAGTTTCAACCGCACCGTCTTGACGGCTTCCAGAAAACCAATTTCCGTGACTTCGATCTGGAAAATGGGGTTGCTCTTGTAGCAGGCTTCCAGTTGATAGTTGGGAATGCGCGGGCTGAGGTGGTGGATGTGGTGGAAGCCGATGTTGCCCGAGAAGAACTGTAAAATCCGCGGCAGGCGGTAGTAGGATGCGCCTTTCAGCGCCGAAGCCACATAATCCCACTCGGTATCGGGCGCCCAGTACACGCCATCGAACTGATGCTGAACGTAGAACAGCCAGATGCCGAACATGCCCGCCAGCCAGAATACGGGCAAAATCACTTTGACCATGTTCCACAGCCCGCCAAACAGCAGACTGATGCCGCCGAGGTAAAAGACCAGCGCCACGTTGGTCCACACCACGCTCATGGTTTCTTTCCTGGAAAAGCGCGGCAGGGCAAATCGGTGGGCGATGATGAACATCCAGATCGGTCCCAGCCCGAACATGATGAAGGGGAAGCGGAATAAAGCGTATCCCATGCGCTCAATCCACGGTTTGGCGCGGTATTCTTCGACCGTCAATGTGGTCACGTCGCCTACACCGCGCTTGTCCAGATTCCCGCTGGTAGCGTGATGAATGGCATGGGACTTCCACCACTGCTCCGATGGCGTCAGGGTGATGACGCCCAGAATAAAGCCGATGATCTTGTTGGCTTTGCGGGAGGGGGTGAATGAGTTATGCCCGCAGTCGTGAAAAAGAATGAACATGCGCACCAGAAATCCAGCCGTGGGCAGTGCCAGCAGAAGCGTCAGCCAGTAACCCACCTGTAAACTGGCTCCCATCAGTCCAAGCAAAGCAAAGAACGGCACTACCGTATTCACCAGTTGCCAGATTGCGGGTTTCCACTCTGGCTTTTGGAACGGCAAAAGCAGAGGGTTGAGTTCTTTCATGGTGGGCAGTTTTTGAACAGGCGGCGGTGTCTGCAGGGTGGGTTGGGTTTCAAGTGTGGGTAACGTTAAGGTATCCATAAGGTAATCTCCTGCCTTGAAGGATAAAGGTACTCCGATGAAAACAAAACTATCTGGAGTCACATTGTAGGATATAAAGGCGGTGGATTTTCTTTGTGACTTCATCTCCAACGAATATGACTCCTCGATTACAATAAACCCGATGACTGCATTGATTCCCTCTTATGTTGCTCTGCTGGAGAGCGGAGAACTGCAGGAACGGGTGAAGCGTGCCTATGCGGGGCTTGAATCCTGTGAGTGGTGTCCGCGCCGTTGCCGTGTCAACCGCTTGGCAGGAAAACTGGGGGTGTGTCATACGGGAGAACGGGCACGGGTTGCCAGTTATGGTCCGCACTATGGGGAGGAACGTCCTTTAAGCGGATGGAAAGGCTCTGGGACGGTCTTTTTCAACCGCTGTAATCTGCGCTGTGTGTTTTGTCAGAACTACGAGATCAGCCAGAGCGATGAGGGCATGGAGGTCACTCCTGAGCAGTTAGCGCAGATTTTCCTGCGCCTGCAGGCGATGGGATGCCACAACATCAATCTGGTCTCTCCCAGTCATGTGGTGCCGCAGATTTTGGCGGCGGTGTGTCTGGCGGCGCAGGCGGGGTTGCGCCTTCCGCTGGTGTACAACACGGGTGGGTACGATGTTCTGGAAGCCCTGCAGTTGCTGGATGGGGTGGTGGACATCTACATGCCCGATATGAAGTATGCCGATTCTGCCAGCGCTCACCAGTACTCGGGCGCGAAAGATTACCCGCGGGTCAACCGTGCCGCCGTGCGGGAGATGTACCGTCAGGTGGGGGATTTGCAGATCAATGATCAGGGGCTTGCCGAACGGGGCTTGCTGGTTCGTCATCTGGTGTTGCCCCATGGTCTGGCGGGCACGCGTGAGGTGATGACCTTTCTGGCGCGGGAAATCTCCCCCAATACTTACGTCAATGTGATGGGACAGTACCGCCCCGAATTCCTCGCCAGCCGCTTCCCGCTCCTCAATCGGCGGGTAACGCTGGAAGAGGTGCAACAGGCACGCCAAGAAGCCCGGCGAGCCGGTTTAATCCGTTTAGATGAATAACTTTCAGCGATGTGGACTCAAATTTACGATCCTCTTCACTCTCCTCTTCTCTCCGCGCTGGTGGCGTTTTTGCCTGCCGCGCTCTTGCTAATTGCGCTGGGCGTTTTCCGTCTGAGGGTGCTTTATGCCGCCGCTCTTGGGCTGGTTGCGGCGTTTCTGCTGGCGGTGGGGGTGTTTGGCATGCCCGCAGGTATGGCATTTGCCAGCGCCGGATTTGGTGTGGCGTACGGCTTTCTCCCTGTAGGGTGGATTGTCCTTAACGTTCTTTTCCTCTTTCGCCTGACCGAACAGAAAGGGCTGTTTCAAACCCTTCAGCACAGTCTGATGCACCTCACATCCGATCGGCGTTTACAACTGGTGCTGGTGGCGTTTTGCCTGGGGGCGTTTCTGGAAGGTGCCGCGGGCTTCGGCACGCCGGTGGCGGTCTCCGCTTCTTTGCTGGTGGGATTGGGCTTCTCTCCCATCACTGCCGCGGGGCTTTCTCTGCTGGCTAATACTGCGCCTGTCCCGTATGCGGGTTTGGGCACGCCGTTGATTGCCCTGCAAGCCGTGACCGGTCTGGATTTACAGGAATTGACGCGGGCTACTGCGCTCCAGTTGACGCTCTTCAATCTGCTCATCCCTTTCTGGATGGTGACGGCATGGGTTGGTTGGAAGCGCATGCTGGAAGTGGCGCCCGCCTTGCTGGTCGCCGGGGGCACCTTTGCCGGGGTTCAGGTGCTGGTGGCGTTCTTTCATGGTCCATGGCTGGTGAACATCTTTTCTTCGGTGGCTTCCATGGGAGCGCTGGTGCTTTTCCTGCGGGTGTGGAAGCCTCGTCATGAAATGAGGGAGACCGATTCAATCCCTTCAGGGAGATTGACCTCCCGACAGGTCTGGCGGGCGTGGATGCCGTGGATTGTGCTGACCGTTCTGGTTTTCCTCTGGGGCATTCCTCAGGTGCGCTCATTTCTGGATGCATGGACGCTGATTCGCATCCCGGTGCCGGGACTGCACGGGATGGTTCAACGGGTCCCGCCGGTGGTGCCTCAGCCCAGAGTGGAAGATGCGGTGTTTCAACTGCCGTGGCTCTCGGCTTCCGGGACGGCGATCCTGCTGGCGGGGATTCTGGCAGGCTTGTTCATGGGGTACCGCCCCGGCGAACTTCTGTATCAGTATGGGCAGACACTCAAACGGGTAAAAGAATCACTGTTGAGCCTGAGCACCATGATGGCAATGGGTTTTGTCTTGCGTTATGCGGGCATGGATGCGGCTATGGGGCTGGCTTTTGCTTATACCGGCGGGTTTTACCCGTTTTTTGGCACCTTGTTGGGATGGTTGGGGGTGTTCATTACCGGCTCGGATACTTCATCGAACGTGCTGTTTGGCAGTCTTCAGCGTATCACCGCCGGACAACTGGGCTTTTCGGAGGTGTGGATGTCTGCCGCCAACACGGCGGGCGGGGTAATGGGGAAGATGATCAATACCCAAAGCATTGTGGTGGCAGGCACGGCGGTCAACCTGAAGGGGAGAGAAGGAGAAGTGCTGCGCTTTGTGCTCTTCCACAGTCTTGCGCTGGTGACGCTGGCGGGCTTGCTGGTGTGGGGATTCTCAGGAGCGGCAAAAGCGCTTTTTCCCTGAAGTGTGTAATTGGCTGAGTTATAATTAGCCACATGACAGAAAAAACTGCTCCACGGCGCACGCAGGCAGAACGTCGCCGCGCCAGCCGTGAAAAGATTATCCGCGAGGCGTCGCGGTTGTTTGCCGAGTACGGCTATCGCGGTGCCAAATTAGCCGAGATTGCTCAAGCCGTGGGCATGAGCGAGCCCGGTCTTCTGCATCACTTTCCCAGCAAGGAACACCTGTTGATCGCTGTTCTGGAAGAGCGCGACCGTGTGGATCATGAACGCTTTGGTCAGGCGATTCAGGAAGAGCGTCTACCCTTGATGGAGGGCTTACGTGCGCTGGTGGCGCACAACGAAACCGTGCCCGGGTTGGTGCAGTTGTTCATCGTATTAGCCGCTGAAAGCATTCAGCCGGAGCATCCTGCCCACCGATACTTCTCGGATCGTTATCAGCAGGTGCGCGAAGGTATGGTGAACCTGCTCCGAAAAGCCCAGCAGAAGGGCGAAATCCGTACCGATGTGCCGGCAGAAGACCTGACGGCAATGGTGCTGGCACTGATGGACGGACTGCAGATTCAGTGGCTCTTCCATCCCGATCAGGTGAAGATGAGCGCCGTATTCGATGCCTTCCTGTCCTTGCTGAAGGTCACCTCTCCTGAAGAAACGTTATGAAATTCTTCCAAAAATGGCTCATCCGAAGCCTGCTGGGACTGCTTGTTTTCTGGGTGGCAGGGTGTACGGCTTCTCCCATTCCCGGTGAGAATGTCCTGAATACGCCAACCCGCGCATGGACGTTGAAGCCCTATCATACTGCCACATCCACACCTTCCCCACTGGCTTCACCAACCTCGACTCAACCCCTTCCTTCGCCAACGCCCACCCCCATTCGTCATGTGGTTCAGAAAGGCGAGGACATGTTCGGCATTGCCCTGCGTTATGGCATTGCCCCACAAGCCCTGCTGGAAGCCAACCCCACGGTGAATCCGCGGGCGATGAGCGTGGGCACGGTGCTGATCATCCCTGCGGCAGGATTGCCTACTCCTACCGGTCAGGTGCCCACGCCGACCCCACAACCGTTGACCTTAAGCGACCCCGTTTGTTATCCGGTGTTGGATGGCGGCGCGTGGTGTTTTGTGACGGTGCTGAACCCGCTCGATCAGGCGCTGGAAGACGTGGTGGCGGTGATCCGGGTTTCCAAGAACACGCAGGGAGATGTGCTGGAACGCACGGCTTACGCCCCGCTCAATCTCCTGCCCGCGGGCAAACGGATCGTGCTGAGCGCGTATTTTCCCGCGCCGTTCCCTGAATCGCCTCAAATGGCGGTTGAACTGCGCATGGCGCACCCCATCCCTGCCGAAGATGTGCGCTACCTGCCTGCCACCCTTGAGGTGGAATCCGTGCAAATTGCCCCGGATGGCAAGAGTGCGGTTATGCAGGGAAATATTCTGTTGGAAGAGACCTCTGCACTGCCTCAAACTCTCTGGGTGGCGCTTCAGGCATTCGATGAATCGGGAAAACCGGCAGGCATTCGCCGGGTGGATGTTCCCATTCGGGATTCTCAGCGCATTCCCTTTGAGGCGGTGGTTTACAGCGCAGGCGCGCCGATTGCTTCCGTCGAAGCGTTGGTGGAAGCCCGCCCCTGATTTTCCCAGACGAATACCAGCGCCAGATCATTCACATTGGTGCGGGTTGGACCGGTGTGGATCAAGTCTCCCAACCGATTGAAGAAGGTATAGGCATCGTTGCGGCGCAGAAATTCGGCAGGATTCATGCCCAGAGAGCGGGCGCGGCTGAGCGTTTCTCCGCTGACCACCGCCCCGGCGGCATCGGTAGGACCGTCACTGCCGTCGGTTGCCAGGGCAATCAACAGGGCATTCAAGCCGTCCATGCCTGCCACAGCCCCCAACGCCAGTTCCTGATTTCGCCCCCCTTTGCCGTCCCCTCTTACGGTGACGGTCGTTTCTCCCCCGCAGATCAGACAGGCGGGTAAGGGCAGAGGAGAAGCATGGAACGCTTCTTCGCGGGCAATGGCGGCAAGGAACTGTCCCGCTGTGGAGGCTTCACCCTGCAGAAATGTGGTGAGGATGGCGGCGTGGAAGCCTGCGGTTTGGGCTTGCCTGCGTGCCGCTTCTGCCGCCAGGCGGTTGCTCCCGATGATGGTGGTGAACACCTTCTCGAAGATAGGGTCGCCGGGTTTGGGCGTTTCGGGAAGGTTTCCGTTCAGCCCTGCCTGTAAATTCTCCTGGATTCCGGCAGGAATTGCTGATGTCAGGTCATAGTGATGGAGGATTTCCCAGGCATCAGCGCAGGTGCTTGGGTCTGGAACGGTGGGACCGGATGCGATGACGTCCAGTGGATCGCCCAGCACATCGGAGAGAACCAGACATGCCGCTTCCGCGGGTGCCAGCAGACGAGCCATTCCCCCACCTTTCAGGCTGTCGAGGTGCTTCCGCAGGGTGTTGATTTGCCGGATATCCGCCCCGGAGCGCAGGAGCAGTTGGGTGAGGTGCTGCAGGTCGTTCAGCGAGACTCCCTTAACGGGCAAAGTTGCCAGCGCGGATGCTCCGCCGGAGAGCAAGATCAGATAAAAGTCTTCGGGCGCAGAGCCGCATAGGAACTCGAAAATTTGCCTGCCAGCCTGCACACTGCGTTCATCCGGGATGGGATGACCGGATTCCAGGCAGGTGATCTTCGGTGGAAGGGGCTGGTTCGAACGGGAACCGCTTCTGATGATGATCAGTCCCTCGTGGTAAAACTCGCCGAGGATGTCCGCAGCCGCCAGCGCCATGGGTTCGGCGGCTTTGCCCACGGAGAGCAGGCGCACCCGCCGAAACGCAGAGAGATTCCAGCGTTTTTCTTTGAGAAACAGGATATTCCCTTCCCGTCGCAGGAAGCGGTGCACTGCCTGTGCGGGATCCACAGCGCTTAGGGCGGCGTTGAGAATGCTCTGGATGGCGTCCGAGTAAGGAGATCGGGAAAGGGTTTCTGTTGAAAAGTTGAACGGGTTTGCCGGAAATGAACTCATTGCCGCTTAATTGTAAAACATCCAGCGGGTACGAGAAAGGATCGTTCTTTGTTCTCTGGAGGATTATTTCGGGTCGGCAGAGATCTTCTTTCGAGCCGAAGAGGTACGAAAGGATTGTGGAAGGTGTTGTTTCAATCGGTGGATGCGTTCATGGGTTTTCAAATGAGTGCTTCCCAACGGTTGGGTAATTTCTTGTGGGGCAAAGTTCAACACCATAAATTCATAAATGGCATGGTTTTCCGAACTTTCCAGTTTTTGGGCGATCCGGTATGCATCCTCCAGATTCTCGATGGATTCCCCAGTCAAAGCCAGCGTTTCTTCCAGACACTTCTTGACCCGGTTAAAAATCCCCGGATCTGCGTTTTGTTCCAGCCTTTCTCGAGGAAGCCGGTTGCGGATGGCTTCAAGGAAGAGCGTAGCGGCATGATCTTCTTCGGCAAATTGGTTCCAGAATTCGGAAATCTCGGAGGAATGATAGGTAAACAAAGCCGTCAATCGGGCATAAAAGGCTTCCGATGCTCTCTGCACCGCTATGGCTTGGTCAAACAAATGGGAAATGGTAGGGAATTCGATGTTCATGGACAGGACTCCACAGAAATTGCCGATATCTGTCTATTGAATATCTAAAATATCGCATATCTCAGCAAGACATTAAAAACAATATCTTACCGATCTATAATTATCGTAACAGACAATAACCGTTTTGAGGATTGAAATTGAGTTGCAAATGCGCCTGAAAGCACAACCTCACCAGTTCGGTGAGGTTGTGAAAGCGTTCTCAAAAGATCATGACTTTTGTGCCAGAGGTTGAATCAATCCCATGGCTTCCAGCATCTCCAGATTGTGCTCGAACTTGAAATCTTCCACCCCCAGTTCCTGAGCACGTCGGTGTTCCGCTTCCTCCAACCGCTTCAGGTTGGGAAGGGTGACTACCGGATGAGGGAGGCTTAATATCCGCTTACGGAGGGCTTCCAGATCGCGAGGGGCGGGGAAGGGCAACGTGTTCAGGTATTGTAACACTGCCCGCGCGGCGTTGATGCCGTCTTTTCGGGCAATGCCCACCAGCCCGGTGCTGGCTTTTCGCGCCCAGCCTGCCACAAATACCCCTTCCACCGGGCTTTGCGTGGCAGGATCATAGGCTTCATAACTGATGCCCTCTACCGGGAAGCGGGGCTGTGGATTCTTGACAAATTCATTTCCCTCCACCGGAAGCCCCAGAGAAGGATCTACGCGGTCGCCAATTGCAAAGATGACCGTATCCACATCCAGAGTGGTGTACTTGCCCATGCCCCGGGCAACCACTTCGCCGTTTTCCTGGCGGTAGAGCATGGTTTGTTCCACCTCTAATCCGCATGCCCGACCGTTTTCATCTCCAAGAATCCGCACGGGGGAGGCAAGGAATTGCAAACGGAAGGATGCGCCTCCACAGCCCTCTTCCACATGATCTTTTTCCAGCAAGGCGCGAATCAGGCTGCGCATTTGATTGGGATCCTGACCAAGGCTGACCATTTGCGGGGTGACGCGGTTCAGTTCCATTTCCACCGCGTTCACATCCAGGCAGTTAATCACGTGCTCCAGTTCCTTGGGATCAAATTTGACCTCAGCCGGTCCCCGGCGGGCGACGGCGATCACCTCATCCACGTGACACACACGCAACAGCCACTGGGTGATGTCCAGCATGACATTTCCCACGCCAATCACCGCAACGCGTTTCCCAATTTCAAAGGTCATTTCGCTGTAGGGAGGCAGGCGATTGTAGTGATAGACAATGTCCTTGGCATGGTACACTCCGCGCAGGTCTTCTCCGGGAATTCCCAGGCGTTTGGTGCCCTGTGCGCCCACGGCTACCAGCAGGGCGCTGAACCCCATCTCTTTCAATTGCTCCAGGGTGAAATCGCCCTGTTTTCCGATGAGCACATTGCCGTAATACTCAATGCCATCCCGTTCCAGAATTTGCTTGAACTGGGTGCGCAGTCCGGTTTTCATGCGCAGTTTGGTGGGATAAATGCCGTATTCAGCCAGCCCACCGGGTTTGATGTCTCGGTTGAACAGAAAGACCCTGACCCCATTCTCTGCCAGTTCGCGGGATGCAAACAACCCTGCCGGACCAGCGCCAATCACGGCTACCAGATGTGTTGTGAGCGGTTGTATCTTTTCCACTAGGCAAACCCTCCCTGTGACATTGAGCACATATTGGATGTATTATACCCCGATTGGTTAATCAAGTCGTTTTCAAAAGTCATGCTATAAATTAACTATGAACAGCACACAACCTCTTCCAGAAAATTCTCCAAAACCCGCCTTTTCCCTTTCCTCGCTCAAAATCGCTCCGGCATTCTGGACGATTGCCAGCATCCTCTCGCTGGTGGTTAACCTGATTTTGATTGTAGTTTTACTGGCGCTGGCAACCCAGTTGTTCACCCTCAAGCGGGTGGTGCAGGATCAGGTGCTGGGCGGGCTGTACCGCAACTTTATTCTGATGGATCAGGCGCACATTCGTACCACCATCCCTGTCAGCACCGAGGTTCCCGCGCGCTTTACCCTGCCCCTGGAGACCGAAACCGAAGTGGTCTTGACCGAAGACACCTTTCTGCAGGGCGCCACGGTGCGTGAATTGTCCACTGGCGGGCTGACCATTCGCAATGCTCCGGCGGATATTGTCCTGCCTGCCGGAACCCGCCTGCCCGTAGCCCTCAATCTGGATGTGCCGGTGGATCAGATGATTCCGGTCAACCTCAACGTGCAGGTGGACATTCCGCTCAATCAGACCGAACTGCATCAGCCCTTTGTGGGCTTGCAGGAAGTGGTGCGCCCCTACTATAAGATGCTGGACGACCTGCCGGATTCGTGGGGCGAATTGTTGTGCCGGTCAGCGGCAGGTTCATTGTGCGATTCAATCTTTCGATGACGATCCCTCAAAAAGGTCACATGGACTCGCCTGCCTTCCTGACGAAACTCTCCAACGGCTTAACCGTTCATCTGAAAGAGATTCACACTGCCCCGTTGATCAGCCATTGGGTCTGGTATCGTGTTGGATCCAGAAACGAGGCGCCGGGCAAGACGGGCTTATCCCATTGGGTGGAGCATTTGCAGTTTAAGGGTACCCCGCGCTTCCCGCCCTCTGTCCTCGATAAAGCCATTTCGCGGGAGGGTGGCGTCTGGAATGCCTTTACCTACATGGATTGGACCACCTACTACGAAACCCTTCCCGCTGACCGCATTGGACTGGCGCTGGAACTGGAAGCCGACCGGATGGTAAACAGTGTGTTTGATCCCGCAATGGTGGAGGCGGAACGCACCGTGATCCTCTCGGAACTGGAGGGCAATGAAAACGAACCGCTTTTCCAGTTAGGGCGGGCGGTGCAACAAGCCAGTTTCCAGCAGCATCCTTACCGGAACGAGGTGATTGGAAATCGTGAGGATTTGCTCCAGATCACTCGCGAAGATTTATATCAACATTACCGGCAGTATTATGTGCCCAACAATGCGCTGGTCGCCATTGCGGGCGATTTTCACATCGAGGAAATGCTTCAGCGTGTGCGTGAGGTGTATGAGAATATTCCGGCGGGAGAGGTTCCTCCACGCAATGTTCCCGTTGAACCACCCCCTGGAGGGGAGCGCCGTCTGGAGGTTCGTGGTCCGGGAGAAACCGCCTATATTCAAATCGCCTACCGTGCACTTCCGGCGGCGCATCCCGATTTTGCCGTGTTGATGGTGATAGATAGTTTGCTCTCCGGTCCTGCCAGTTTAAACATGTTTGGTGGTGGGGGAATTTCCAACAAAACCAGCCGCCTGTATCGGGCGCTGGTGGAGAAAGAACTGGCGGTGGGCGTCGGCGGTGGGGTGCAAGCCACCATCGATCCTTTCCTCTTCGAGATCACCGTCACGCTTCCACCGGTGTATCGCCTTGAAGACACGCTGAAAGCCTTTGACGAGCAAATCGCAAGGATCATGGAGACGCCGGTAACCTCCAAGGAAATTCAGCGCGCCATCAAACAAGCCCGCGCTCTCTTTGCTTACGGGAGCGAGAACATCACCAATCAAGCCTTCTGGCTTGGGTACGCCGAAATGTTTGACCATTACGACTGGTTTGTGGATTATCTGGAGCGTCTGAGCCGCGTCACCCCCATGGATGTGCAGCGAGTGGCGCAACAGGTGCTTCACCCTCAGGGAAGGGTGGTGGGATTTTACATTCCGGACGACAATCCACCGGGAGGTGTTTCATGAGGCGGGTACGCCCCGAGATTCTCCAAACGCTACCGGGTCCGGAAGACATCCTCCGTGAGGAACTGCCCAACGGCATTGTGGTGCTGGTGCGCAGCAATTTCGAGAGCGCATCGGTCACTCTCAGCGGCTACCTTCCGGCGGGTGGGCTGTTCGACCCGCCCGAAAAACTCGGACTGGCGCACTTTACCGCCCTGGGGCTGATGCGTGGGACCGAGCGTCATCATTTTCAGCAAATTTTCAACCGACTTGAGACGGCTGGCGCCTCTTTGGGGTTTGGCGCCAGTGTGTACAACATCAACTTTGGGGGGCGCGCGCTGGCAGAAGACTTACCACTCCTGTTGAGCCTTCTGGCTGAGTGCCTGCGCACCCCGCGCTTTCCGGTGAAGCAGGTTGAACGTCTGCGCCGGCAACTCCTCACCGGGCTTGCCATTCGCGATCAAGACCCCGCCGACCGCGCGGAGATGATGTTCGATGAGATTCTCTTCCCCCATCATCCCTTTGGCAAGCCCACCGATGGGACGCGTGAAACCATTGCTTCCATTACCCGCGAGGATCTTCTTGCTTTCCACCGTCATACCTTTGGACCGCGCGGTATGACGGTAGTGATTGTGGGTGCGGTTCCTGCCAGACAGGCAGTCGAAGAAGTGCAACGTTGCCTGGGGGATTGGGTCAATCCCCTTCAGCCTTCTTTTCCTGAAATTCCCGCCATCCAGCCACTGGAGCAAACCGTGCGCCGACATATTTCCCTGCCGGGTAAGGTGCAAACCGAACTGGTGATGGGGACGTTGGGACCTTCCCGCCTTTCCCCCGATTTCATGCCCGCCTCACTGGGAAACAACATTTTGGGGCAGTTTGGACTGATGGGGCGCATTGGCAATGTGGTCCGGGAGCAGGAGGGTCTGGCTTACGAAGCCAGCACCAGTTTGAATGCCTGGAAGGATGCCGGCACATGGGAGGTGACTGCGGGGGTTAATCCAGCCAACCTGCAACGGGCAATTGAACTCATCCTGGCGGAGATTCGACGCTTCATTTCTGAGCCGGTCAGTTGGGAGGAACTGCGGGACAGCCAGTCGCATTATCTGGGGCGATTGCCGCTCTCGCTGGAATCCAATGCGGGGGTTGCCCATGCCATTTTGAACCTCGAACGCTTCAATCTGGGGTTGGACTATTACAAACGCTATCCGGCGCTGGTAGAAAGCGTCACTCCGGAACAGATTCTGGAAGTTGCCCGCCGCTGGCTGGATCCGGAACGGTTCGCCATTGTCAGCGCCGGTCCTCCAATGGAGTGACATGATTTTACGAACCGGTGTGGATATTGTGGAAATTCAACGTCTCGAGCAGGTCAACCCTGCCATTCGAGAGCGCTTCATTCGGCGGGTGTTCACTCCGCTGGAGATTGAACTGGCACGCGGATCGTATGCCAGCCTTGCCGGGCGTTTTGCTGCCAAAGAGGCGGTCTCCAAAGCCCTGGGGACGGGGATTGGACCGGTCTCATGGCAGGAAATCGAGATCCGCCGCGATTCCAGTGGTGCTCCCGTTCTGCACCTACACGGCAAAGCCGCCGAGATTGCTCAATGGTTGGGATTGACGGTCTGGTCGGTGAGCATTAGCCATGGGCGAACCCATGCGGTGGCAATGGCGGTGGCGTTAGGGGAGGGCAAAGAATAATCTCTTATTCGGTCCAACTTCCCATCAGCAAACGTTCGTTGTAAATTCGCCGAATCGTTTCTTCCAGAGAGGGTCGCCTGACCTCGATATCGGCGATGGCATAATGCTCGAACAAATAGCGGATTAACTCCGTCTGTGCCACCTGCCGATAATCGAAGCGGTAAATCGCTCGATTTCCTTCTCGTTGAAAGATTTCGGCTCCAGGCAGCGAAACATCCGGGTATTCTATCTGAAAATTCACCCGCAATGTCCAGTGCCCTTCAAAGCGGGCATTAAGGACATCCAGCGAGCCGTCAAAGAGCAGTTTGCCCTGATCCAGAATCATCACTCTTTCGCATAGCCTCTCGACATCCGAGAGGTCGTGGGTGGTGAGCAGTACCGTCACTCCACGCTGTTGGCGAATGTGCAGGATGGTTTGGCGGATGTGCTCTTTTGCGACTACATCCAGCCCTACGGTAGGTTCATCAAGGAAAAGAATACGCGGGTCGTGAATCAGCGCGGCGCATAAATCAGCGCGCATGCGTTCTCCCAGAGAGAGGGAACGCACGGGAGTGGTCAGAAAAGGTTCCAAACCAAGAATGGCGGAGTACTCCTTCAGGTTCGAGAGGAAGCGCTGATGGGGAATGCGATACATGGGTTCAAGCAGTTCCAGAGAGTCGATGACCGGAAGATCCCACCAGAGCGAGGGACGGTTGCCGAATACGACTCCTATTTCGCGCACGTAACGCGTGCGTTCTTTCCAGGGGATATATCCATTCACCAGCGCTTCGCCAGAAGTGGGAACCAGCAAACCGGTAAGCATTTTGATCGTGGTAGATTTCCCGGCTCCATTGGGACCCAGATAACCGACGATTTCTCCGGCTTCGAGTGTAAAGGAGACCTGTTCAACGGCTGGAATGATGCGGTATTGGGGAAACAGTAAATTGGTGAGCGCTCCGAATAGACCAGGGCGTCGTTTGAGTTGGGTATAGTGCTTGGTGAGATTTTTGACCACGAGAATAGGGGGCATGTCTTAAGTTCCTGTGCTCTGATAGTGACGCAAACCAAATTGCCAGAAAGCGTAGGCGCTTGCCGCCATCAGCCCGGCGGCAAAGGGGGCGAGAAATGGAGGTAATACCGGCAGTCCCAGAGGGTCGGGCTTATCCAGAAAATACAGGGCGGGGTAGTAGTTCAAGAAGGCAAAGGGAATGACCCAGGTAATGAACCGACGCAAGAGAGAAGGATAAATGGTGATAGGGTAATTCATCATCTCTACACCGCCGTACGTCAGGACATTGACGGCTTCCACCCGTTCCTGCGTCCAGAAGGTAATGGTCGAACCTACCAGAAACAGGGCGCCCATGAAGATCACCTGACTGAACATCACGATAGGGATGTATGCTACCTTCAAGGCAGTCCAGTGGACTTGGGTGGCTTGAATGGCAAACCACAGAACGATCATTCCCTGGGTAATTCTTCCCAGCCGCCGCAGGACAAACCGACTTCCTGCCAGGTGCAGAATAAGCCCAACCGGGCGAAGCAGAAATTGATCCAGTCGTCCCTGTCTGATGTTGGGAGCAAAGTAATCCGGGTCTAAGCCACTGAAGATCATGTCCATCAATCCAAAGGAGGCTTCGCTCATTCCATACAGAAAAGCGATTTCCGGCAGTGTCCACCCTCCAATGGTGGGAATGCGCTCCATCACCAGTGCAATGGAAATGATGCTGGTGCCGTTGACGAGCAAGGTGGAAAAAAAGTCGATCCAGAACGATACGCGGTGCTGTGCCTGGGCGCGGATCTGCAGGGCAATCATGCGGAAATAGAGACGCAGGGCGTGGCTCATCTCATCCCCCCTGAATGGTCAAATGGCGGATGCCCCATCTCATCACACTCCACGAGAGTGCCCCCAGCACCGCAATCCACAGGATTTGCTGAGTCAGAGCAAACCAGAAGTCCGCTCCGTGCAGTTTTCCCAGGAAGATCTCCATGGGGGTATTGAAACTGGAGGGGAAAGGCGTCCAGGCGACGAGGTTTTGAAACCAGTCCGGGTACATTTTCAAGGGCAGTAAAAAGCCACAAAACAATTGAGAGAGGGCAAATGCTCCACGCGCAATGCCGCGCGCATCGGGAGTAAAGAAACCGGTTAAGTTCACCAGAAAACGGAAGAAAAAATTCACCAGCCATGCCAGGGAAAGCGAAGTCAGTACGCTTCCCCAGTGCGTGATTGAAGCAGGGATCTTGAAAGGATATAACCAGTAAAATGCCAGCGCCATGGGCAGGGCGCGGAAGGCAAAGTTGACGATGGAATATCCCATTTCTTGAGCAATCCAGTACAGCGGCAGGCTGATGGGACGTAACAGCAATACCCCGATGTTTCCTTCGATGACGCTTTGTATGAGCCGGGTGTCACCAAAGAGGATCAGTGTGCTGATCATGGCTTGCCCAAAGATGACAAAGGTGAGTCCATCTTTAAGAGTGAGTCCATTGACCTCATCGTGGTAGGTAAACAGAGCGACGATGAGAGCGGCGCGCAAAACTCCAAAGGCAATGTTGGTCACCAGTCCAGCCAGGATTGCCAGCCGGTAGGTCAATTGCTCGCGGATAGAGGCGAATAGAAGATGGAAAAACAAACGCACTTTTGCCCCCTCTTTCTACAAATAGGGTGAATAATTGTACCCCTAAAAAAGAACATGCCCCTCGAGGGGGGCACGTTCTTTTCACGAGACAAGGAGGAGGAACTACACGACGATTTCATCTGCCGCCGCGGGCAATTGATAGCCCAGACTGCGCAGGGTCTTCTTCATGTCAATAAGAGATTTGCGTCCAAAGCCTTCGATGTTGAGCAGAGCCGCTTCGCCCTGTTCCAGCAGGGCAATCACCTGTCCGACGGTGGTGATGCCGGCTTTTGCCAGCGCTTCGGTGGGGCGGGTGCCCAGATTGAGCGAAGCAATGGGGCGCTCCAGCGAGGTGCGGGCTTCTTCGCGGGCTTTCTGCTGTTCCACGAAGGACTGACGCGCCTGCAGTTTGCGGTAGAAGCGATCCACCTGACCTTCGGTGTCCACGATGCGCGTCTGCTCACCGGTGTAGAAGGGGTGGCACTTGGAGCAAATTTCCGTGCGGATGACTTTCTTGGTCGAACCGGTCGTCCAGGTGTTGCCGCAGGCGCAGATCACCTGAGCGTCGGGGTAGTACGTGGGATGAATATCTTTCTTCATGCTCTTTTCCTTTCGACCGGCAATCCGTTTTTCACTCACAGGAACCAGACGGTGCCGGATGCGAGGTAATCAGTTACTCAGCCACAGGGGCTTGCGGTTCGGGGATGACCGAAACCACTTTGCGCCCGTTGGGGAGGGTCTGGTACACCACGACACCATCCGCCACAGCGAAGAGGGTATCGTCTTTTCCGACCTTCACGTTCAGCCCGGGTTTGATGCGGGTGCCGCGCTGACGGACCAAAATGTTGCCCGAGAGCACTTTCTGCCCCGCATAGCGTTTCACGCCGAGGCGTTGGGAATTACTGTCACGTCCATTGCGGCTTGAGCCGCCACCTTTCTTGTGCGCCATATCTCTTACTCCGCTTCAATCGAATTTACCAGCAAACGGGTATACGTTTGGCGGTGACCCGTCTTGACGCGAATGCGCTTCTTGGGGCGATAATGGAAGTTGATCAGTTTGGGTCCCTTGAAGTGCTCGACCACGGTTGCGTTCACCGCTGCGCCTTTCACCACCGGCGCACCCACCGACACCTGCTCGCCATCCACGAGCAACAGGACACGATCCAGTTTGACCGACTGCCCCGGTTCTACCTTAAGCAGGTCCACCTCAATCGTGTCGCCTTCGACGGCTTTGTACTGTTTGCCGCCCGATTCAACAATTGCGTACTTCATACACACTCCTCAATCTTCACTTCGCCTTGGTATCCGCGATTTTTCTTTCCCGCCGACCCAAGGGGAAGTTGGGGAAACAGATTTTTACCCCAGCCAGTGACCTGCCCGGGGCGAAGGGAAATTATACTGATGAATGGGGAGTCTGTCAAGCGCCGTTTTGTGCCGCGTGGCGGACAATTTGACTGGCGGCGCGGTACAGCCGGTCCCGGATTGCCAGCCCTAATCCGGCGGTGCCGAAATCCCGCACCAGAATCACGTCCACACCCGCTTCGTCCATGGCGCGCATTCCGGCATACAGGTTGCGTGCTACGGTTCCCAGATCACTCAGAGAGCCCAGTGCCAGCCGAGCCAGGGTGGGGAAGCGGGTTTCCAGCCACGGCAGGTCCTCATCGGCGATCAGCGCTCCCACCCGTGCGCCCGTTTGTTCTGCCTGGGAGACAAGATGAGTAAAGGCTTCCTGCAATGCCTGGTCCTGAGGTATTTCCAGCAGGATTAACCGGGCGTGATGAGGGGCGTAGTGCTTATCGAGCAAACCCGGCGATGCCTGCGCTTCCTCTTGAGAGGTTTTGCGTTCGAGCAGGGCCACCCGTCCCAGGACTGCCTCGAGGGCTTCGCGGGAAACGCCTCCCGGGCGCAGGATGCGCGGCACGGAGGAGGTAATATCCAGCACGGTTGATTCCACGCCGATGGGAGTGGCGCCGCCATCCAGGACCATGTCAATGCGTCCTTCTAAATCCCGCAAGACATGCCCGGCGGTGGTAGGGCTTACGCCGCCAAAGCGGTTGGCGGATGGCGCGGCAATGGCTAATCCGCTGACCCGTAACAGCGCCTGCGCTACCGGGTGAGAGGGTACTCTCACTGCCACGGTGTCCAGACCAGCAGTCACCGAGAAGGGTACTTTTTCTCCACGGGGCAGGATGAGCGTCAGGGGACCGGGCCAGAAGTGCTCTGCCAGGGTAAATACAATTGCAGGGATGGAGCGCACCACCATGGGGAGCGCCTCTGCCGCTGGCAGGTGAACGATGAGCGGATCGGTTGCCGGGCGCCCTTTGGCTTCGAAGATGCGTTGAACGGCTCTGCCATCCAGGGCGTTGCCGCCCAGCCCATAGACGGTTTCGGTGGGAAAAGCCACCAGCCCGCCGCTTTTCAGGCAGTCCGCGGCTTCCTGCAGGGCATCGAGCGCTGGAGCGTGTGGGTCAACGGGTATGTATCGTGTCACGTGCCCAATCATACCAGCCAGGACGAATTTTCGCAAACCGCATCAGCGCAGTTTGCGGAAATCACCCTCTCGAACGGTGATGCCGATGGCGTCCAGATGTTCCAGAAAGCCCAAAGCGTATTTGCGGGTGGTATTCAGAGCATCGCGAAACTCAATCACGGTCAGGGTGGGAGAGTGCTGAAAATGGCGTTTGACCCAATCCAGCATGGCGTCGTAGTCCTCTTTGCGGAAGACCACGTCGGGAGAGACCTGCACCAGTCTGCCGCTTTCCACCAGCGCCTGATAGATTTCTTCGCCCACCTCTGCCTGGGCTTCCTTGACTGAAGGCGGGGTGAAGGGAGCAGAGGCAAACCGATTCATCAGGCGGGCGATGAGCGTTTGTTGGGGAGGGGTGAAGCGTACCTGAAACTCTGGCAAAGCCAGAAAGGATGCGTCCTCGCGGAGAAGTTCTTCCTGGAACCAGCGTTTCAGGCAGGCATTGAACACCCGCGCCGACATTTTCAGGCGGCTTTTCAGTTCCTCGCGGGGAATGCCGCGTCTTAACGGGAAGCGCGCATGGAACGCCTGCATTTCCTTGCGCAGGCGGGAACATTCATTTTGCCAGTGTTGCTGGGTGGTTGCCAGCAAGTCGCATTCCGGGGAGAAGGCGCCTTCTTCCAGCGCAATCAACGCCTTTTGTTCGAACAGGTCTTGTAAAGCAGGCGCCAGACGATCAGCGCTCATACGGGTTCGGGTAAGGGCTTCGCGAACCGGCGCAATGCCCGCACGTTGAAAGGCTTCCAGAATGATTTCGGCAGGGTTGCCTTCTCGCAGGGCTTGGAGGCGCTGAAGAACTGTCTCGTCAAACCGCCGGTACAGTTTTGCCGGGTGCGGATCCAGAACTTCGCCACCGCCGAGGGTTTCGGCAGGGGAGGGGCGGCGCAGAATGTAACGGTCGCCGCGCACGGCGATCACCGGTTCGCGCAACACCAGTTGCAGCCAGCCCTCTTCGCCGGGGGTCAGCACATCGGTGCCCAGCAGGCGCACCCGAGCGATGACTTCGGAACTGCCGAGGAACAGTTTGACCTCGCTGGAATGGCGCAGAGGCAGGTCAAGATCGGGAAGCAGGCGAAAATGGACATCCAGCACCTGCGTGGGCTGGTACGTTCCAGGGTGAGTGACTACCTGCCCGCGGTGGAGGTCTTCCACATTCACTCCGCTGATGTTGATGGCAGTGCGGCTTCCCGGAACGGCGATTTGCTCTTTCGTTTTATGGGTTTGCAGTCCGCGGATGCGCCCGTGCAGTCCACCCGGCAGGATTTCCACCTCATCGCCTACCCGAAAACTTCCATCCAGCAGAGTTCCGGTGACAATGGTGCCGAACCCGGAAATGGTAAAGACGCGGTCAATGGGCAGACGGGGACGTTTGAGGTCAGGGCGGGGCGGTTGTTGCGCCAGACAGGCTTCCAGAGCGGTAATGAGATGGGGCAGTCCCTCTCCTGTGCGGGCGGAAACCGGAACGATGGGAGCGTTTTCCAGCACGGTACCGCGCACTGCGTTTTGCACATCTGTCCGCACCCACTCCAGCCATTCGGCATCGGGGGCGAGGTCGGCTTTTGTCAGAGCAATGACTCCGGCGGGGATTTGAAGCAAATCCAGAATGGCAAGGTGTTCGCGGGTTTGCGGCATGATGCCTTCATCTACCGCCACGACGAACAACGCCGCATCAATCCCACCCACTCCTGCCAGCATATTTTCAATGAAGTCGCGGTGACCCGGGACATCCACAATTCCTACGGCTTCACCTGAGGGCAGGGTCATCCAGGCAAAGCCCAGGTCAATGGTCATCTCCCGCTCCTGCTCTTCCTTCAACCGGTCGGGGTGAATGCCGGTCAGGGCGGCAACCAGCGTGGATTTACCGTGATCAACGTGCCCAGCGGTACCAATGACGCGCATGTTTCTCTGGAACGGCTAACCGCTACGCCCAAAGGTGCGGTCGTATTCTTCCATCCACTGGTGGGTGAGCGCCAGCAGGGTTTGCAGGCGTTTCTGCGTTTCCAGCGTGATGTTGTGCAGGGTATCGTTGATGTCCTGCAGGGCATCCTGTAAAGCCGTCAACTGATCCTGAATGCGTTCGTTCTGACGGGCGTTTTCGCGCAGTTGCTCTTCCTGCACCAGCGTGTAATTCGTCCAGCGCTTCTGGTCGTCGGCGCGGAAGGTCATCCATTCCTGACGGAAGCGCTCTTCGGTCAGGCGCTGCATTTCGGTAATTTCGTTGATGCGGCGCTCAAACTTTTGGGTGATTTCCTCGAAGGCTTCCTGAGCGCGTTTGACCGCGCGGTGGGTCGTGTCCAGCGCCTGTGCCTGCGAATCCAGCCCTTGAGCCAGCCGCTCGATGGCTTCAAAGCGCGACTGCCAGTCTTTCCAGATGCGTTCACGCTCAACCTGCATCATGTTCACTTTATCGATAAAGGCAGTCTGCGCCTGGCGTCGCTCCACCTCGGCGGTTTGGATTTCAGTCAGGCGGGTTTCCAGTTTGCGACTGCCATCGGCGAGCAGTTCTACCTTGCCGCGCAGTTCTTCCAGCCGTTTCCGAATGGCAGAAACCTCTCCCTGCAAATCGGTCATGCGTTTGGTTTCCTGCCGTTGGGCTTCCTCGATGAGTTTCTGCGCCCGGCGGTATTCTTCTTCGGAGCGTCGGGACTCGACCAGTTTGACTTCCAGCCCTTCGATCAGGCGGGAGAGGCGGAAATCTTCCTCCACCCGTGCCTGCAGGTTTTTGCGCAGTTCGGGCAGAATTTCGATGTTCTTGCGCAGTTCGCCAATGGCGCGGTTGAAGGTATCCAGATCGTCCTGGCGTACTTTTTCCATGTCGCGGTTGTATTCGGCGCGCAGTCGTTCGATGTTCTCAATGGTACGGGTAAATTCACTGCGCATCTGCAGGATGGCGGCATCCAGTTGATCAAAACGGCTCCCAAGCGTGCTCAGCCGGGCAAGTTCGCCCTCCAGTTCTTTGACCTTGCCCTGTACGTCGGGCAAACCGGCTTCCAGATTTGCCAGCCGTTGTTCCAGGGTGTCAATAATGGCTTTGTCTTTGCGGCGCTCGCCTTCCAACCATTCGATTCGTTTCTGCAGTTGTTCAAGATCCATGGGGGTGTTTTCCTGTCGGGGGTACACTAGTTGATTTCCAAATCATCGGTCAGGGAAAATTATACCTTATTCGTGGGGGGCGTGTTCAGGGTATATCAAATTGCCTGTGCTACAATTCTCTTACTGCCAAACGATTCTAGGAGGTGTGGTTTGATGGAATATCGTTTGCTTGGAAAGACGGGCGTGCGGGTCAGCCAGTTGTGTTTTGGCACGATGACCTTTGGTGGAGATGCGGATGAAGAGACCTCTGCGGCGTTGTACCGCCGTTGCCGGGATGCGGGCATTAATTTTTTTGACTGCGCCAATGTGTACAACGGTGGAAAATCCGAAGAACTGCTGGGGCGCTTCACACGGGGGCATCGCCATGAGGTCATTTTGACCAGCAAGGTGTATTTCCCGCCCAATCAGGATGTGAATGCCCGTGGGGCAACCCGTCGGAACATCATGCTGAATATCGAGCAGAGCCTGCGTCGGCTGGGCACCGATTATCTGGATGTGTATTTCATTCACCGCTTCGATGAACTGACGCCGCTGGAAGAAACGCTCCGGGCGCTGGATGATCTGGTACAGGCAGGCAAGGTGCTCTATCTGGGCGCCAGCAATTTCGCCGCCTGGCAAATTACCAAGGCGTTAGGCATCTCAGCGCGGTACGGATGGGCGCCGTTTGCGGTCATCCAGCCCATGTACAATCTGGTCAAACGCCAGGCAGAGGTGGAAATTCTCCCCATGGCGCTTTCTGAAGGGTTAGGGGTGATTCCCTACAGCCCGCTGGGAGCCGGTTTACTGACGGGAAAGTACGGCGCCACCACTCGCCCTGAACAGGGCAGGCTGGTCGATCATCCCATCTACCGGGTGCGGTACAGCGATGAGTGGATGTATGAGGTTGCCGAGCGTTTTGTGCGCTTTGCGCGGGAACGAGGCTTTTCTCCGGCGGCGCTGGCGGTGGCGTGGGTGGGCAGTCATCCGGCGGTGACGGCTCCCATCATCGGCGCCCGCAATCTGCCTCAACTGGAGGATTCCCTGCAATCCCTGAACATTCAGATGACGCCTGAACTGCGGGCGGAAATTTCCGCGCTTTCTCCCGAGCCGCCGCCTGCCACGGATCGCACGGAAGAAGCCCGTGGGAAGGGCATGTAAGCGGTATATCAGAAATTTGTTAAAGAAGAGATACCCTGCTTGACGATGCCCATTGAGCATGGTATGATTGTTTTCGATAATTTAGCACTCTACCCGCTAGAGTGCTAAATTTAGAGAGCCATGAACCGGGAACCGACCGAACGACAAAAATTCTTGCTGGCGCTGGTGGTGCATGAATATGTGCGCACAGCCCTGCCGGTGAGTTCGCTTACCCTGGTGGAGCAGTACAAACTGGATATGTCCTCTGCCACGGTGCGCAACGAACTGGCGGCGCTGACCGAGATGGGCTATCTGCGTCAGCCGCACACTTCGGCAGGACGGGTGCCTACCGAAGAGGGCTATCGCTTTTTCGTGGGTCGGTTGATGCAGGAAACTGCCCTGCCCGATTCCATGCGCCACACCATCACCCATCAGTTCTATCAGATGGGCACGGATGTGGAGCAGTGGATGCGCCTTGCCGCCAGCGTGCTGGCGCATCAGTCCCGCGCCGCATCTCTGGTGACCGCACCTCATCCAGAGCGAGCCCGCCTCAAGCATCTGGAATTGATCTCCACCCGCGGGCGTCAGGTGCTGATGGTGCTGGTCATCGTCGGCGGTGAAATCCGTCAGCGCATCCTCACCCTCTCCGAGCCGGTGCCGCAGGAAAAACTTTCTGAGGTGGCGGATCGAATTTCCCGCCAACTGCAAGACCGCGATGCCGACAGCATTCGCGCCCTGCGCAGTCACTTTGATGGGCTGGCTTACGACATTTTGGGCTACGTCATTGAGGATCTGGACAAGACCGAGCGCACCATTGCGGGAGAAATCTTCACCGATGGCTTGACCAATGTGCTGGCGGAGCCGGAATTTTCCAACTCGGAAGAAGCCCGTCGGGCGCTGCGCCTGCTGGAAGAGCGCACCCTGTTGCAGGAATTGCTGTCTCGCACGGTATTTGCAACCAATTCGGTGGGCGGCGTTCAGGTCTTGATCGGCGGTGAAGGCACGTGGGAGGATCTCCGGCAGAGTTCGCTTTTATTGACCCGTTACGGGGTGCCGGGGCAGGCGACGGGTACGCTGGGGGTGCTGGGACCGATGCGGATGGCGTATGGACGGACCATTTCCACCCTTCGTTTTCTGGCTGGATTGCTCAGCGATCTGGTCGCTGAAACGCTGGTGGAAGATGAAACTCATACCAACTAACACATTGCGTGGGTGACACCATGAGCAAACGGAGTAAAACAGTGAAACAGGAAGAAATGAAGCAAGAAGCGGAAGGCGTTGTGCCGGAAGCCCAACCAGCCGCTTCGCCGGACGCAGAACAGGGCGCTCAACCCGCCGAGACAGCAGAAAAGAACGCTTTGCAAGAGGAAGTCGAAGCCCTGCGTGAGCGCGTCAAAGCGCTGGAGGAATACGTCCGCGAACTGGAAGGAAAGCAAAAGGAGTATTTCGAAGGCTGGGCGCGTGAACGGGCAGATTTTTCCAATTACAAACGGCGCATTGAGCGGGAACAAGCCAGTTTAACCCAGAACATTACCGGCGAAATCCTGAAGAAGTACCTGCTCATTCTGGATGATCTCAGCCGTGCGATGAAAATGCGCCCCAAAGATGGCGAAGCCGCGTCCTGGGCAGATGGGATTGAACTGATCTACCGCAAACTGCAAAGTATTCTGGATGCCGAAGGAATTCAGCGCATCCCTGCCGAACAGGAGAAGTTCGACCCTAATCGGCATGAAGCCATTACGGTTGAAGACAGCCCGGATCACGAAAGCGGGCAGATTATCGAGGTGTTACAGGATGGGTACACCCTCGGAGACCGTGTTTTACGACCCGCAAGGGTGCGAGTTGCGCGATAGGAGGCATAATTTACCATGGGAAAGATCATTGGAATCGATTTGGGAACTACCAACTCTGTGGCTGCCGTCATGATGGGCGGTGAGCCGGTCGTCATTCCTTCGGCTGAAGGGGAGCGTCTGGTACCTTCGGTGGTGGCGTACAACAAGAACCACGAGCGTCTGGTTGGACGTCCCGCACGCAATCAGGCAATCATCAATCCGGAGAACACCATTTTCTCCATCAAGCGCTTTATGGGGCGCAAGTATGATGACCCGGAAGTCCAGCGCACCATCAGCCGCGTTCCCTACAAAGTGACCAAGGCTCCCAATGGGGATGTGCGCGTCGTTTTGGATGGGCGCGAGTACTCGCCTCCGGAAATCTCCGCCATGATCCTGGCGAAGATCAAAGCCGATGCCGAAGCCTATCTGGGCGAGCCGGTGACTCAGGCGGTGATTACCGTTCCGGCGTACTTCAACGATGCCCAGCGCAATGCCACCAAAGACGCCGGAAAGATTGCCGGTCTGGAAGTCCTGCGCATCATCAACGAGCCCACTGCCTCTTCTCTGGCTTATGGGTTGGATAAGAAAAAGAACGAGGTCATTGCGGTGTACGACCTGGGCGGCGGCACCTTTGATATCTCCGTCCTGGATGTCGGCGATGGCGTCTTCCAGGTGCGCTCCACCAGTGGAGATACCTTCCTGGGTGGCGACGATTTCGACCAGCGCATCATGGACTACCTCATTAACGAATTCAAGAACGAGACGGGCATTGATTTGCGCAATGACCGGCAGGCGCTTCAGCGCCTTAAGGAAGCCTCTGAGAAGGCGAAAATCGAACTCTCCAGCATGCTTCAGACCGAGATTAACCTGCCTTACATCACTGCCGATGCCACCGGACCGAAGCATCTGGTCATGACCCTCACCCGCGCCAAACTGGAGCAACTCACCGGCGATTTGATCGAGCGCACGCTCGAACCGGTTCGCCGTGCTCTGGCAGATGCCGGTTTACAACCCGGCGATGTGCATGAGGTGGTGCTGGTGGGCGGGATGACCCGCATGCCCGCGGTTCAGGAAGCCGTGCGCCGCATGTTCGGCAAAGAGCCCCACAAGGGCGTCAACCCCGATGAGGTGGTGGCTGTGGGTGCGGCAATTCAGGCAGGCGTGCTGGGTGGCGAGGTGAAGGACATCCTCTTGCTGGACGTTACCCCGCTGACCCTCTCCGTGGAGACGCTGGGAGGTGTGGCTACGCCGTTGATTGAACGCAATACCACCATTCCCACCCGCAAGAGTCAGATTTTCTCCACCGCTTCGGATGGGCAAACTCAGGTGGAAATCCATGTGGTGCAGGGCGAGCGTCCCATGGCGGCGGACAACAAATCGCTGGGTCGCTTCATTCTGGATGGCATTCCGCCTGCCCCGCGCGGCGTCCCGCAAATCGAGGTCACGTTTGACATTGATGCCAACGGCATCCTCAAGGTGACCGCAATGGACAAGGCAACCGGTCGCAGTCAGCATATCACCATCACGGCATCTTCGGGCTTGTCCGAAGCCGAGATCGAGCGCATGCGCAAGGAAGCCGAAGCCCATGCGGAAGAAGACCGCCGCCGCAAGGAGTTGATCGAGACCCGCAATCAGGCGGATAATGTAATCTACACCGCTGAAAAACTGCTCCGCGAACAGGGCGATAAGATCCCTGAAGACTTGAAGAAGCAGTTGAACGAGCAAATCGTTCAGGTGCGCAATGTCATGAATGGTGACAACATTGCCGAGATCCGCTCCAAATCGGATGCATTGATGCAACTGGTGCAGAAAGTGGGCGCCAGCATGTATCAGGGCGGTACGCCTGCGGGTGGGGATGGCTCCGGCGGGACCACCGGAGAGACCCAGCCCGGCGACAACGTTGTGGACGGCGAGTTTAAAAATCTGTAAACCATGAGATGGGATTCCTCTCGGGGTTATCTTGCCCTGAGGGGAATCTCACCAATCATGATACAATTCAACGAGTGGTCTGATCTTAAGGACCACTCGTTTAGTGATGACTATGACACAGAGAGATTACTACGAAGTTTTGGGTGTTTCGCGAACCGCAACCCCGGAGGAGATTAAATCTGCCTTCCGGAATCTGGCGCGTCAGTATCATCCGGATGTGAATAAGAGTCCGGATGCGGAAGAGAAATTTAAAGAGATCAACGAAGCCTATGCGGTGCTTTCGGATGCTGAAAAACGCGCCGCCTATGACCGCTATGGACATGCCGGGTTGAACGGCATGGGCGGAATGCCCGACTTTTCCACCATCGATCTGAGCGACATCTTCGAAGAACTGTTCGGTTTCGGTATGGGCATGGGAAGCCGGCGGTCCAGCCGCAATGCTCCCCGCCGCGGCGCCGATCTGAACGCCACCCTCACCCTTACTTTTGAAGAAGCCATCTTCGGCTGTGAAAAAGAGGTGGAGTTTACCCGCGATGAAATTTGCTCCTCCTGTCGAGGAAGCGGCGCCGAACCCGGAACGCGTCCCCAGCGCTGTGTCACCTGTGGTGGGCGCGGGGAAGTCCGTCAGGTGCGTCAGACCATTCTGGGCTCCATGGTTCAGGTGATTACCTGCCCGACCTGCAACGGCACAGGAGAGGTCATTGATACCCCCTGCCGAACCTGTCGGGGGCGCGGTCTCGAGCGCAAGACGGTCCGGAAAATTGTGGCGGTGCCGGCAGGAATTGATAGCGGACAGCAAATCCGCCTTGCAGGCGAAGGGCAACCCGGCGTTAACGGCGGTCCCAACGGCAATCTGTACATTGAAATTCAGGTCAAACCGCATCCCTTCTTCCGCCGTAAACAGGATGACATTCTGCTGAACCTGAATATCAATGTGGCTCAGGCAACGCTGGGGGCTGAGGTGGAGATCCCCACAATCGATGGGAAAACCACCTTGAGCATCCCACCGGGCACCCAACCCGGAAAAGTCTTCACCCTGAAAGGCAAAGGCGTTCCTCACCTGCGCTCCAACGGGCGCGGCGATCAACTGGTCATTGTCAATGTGGAAGTGCCCACCCGTCTTACCCCGGAACAGCGCCGTCTGTTTGAGCAATTAGCCCAAACGCTGGGCAGTGAGGTCAAGCCGCAGGAAAAGAGTTTCTTTGAGCGCTTGCGAGATTTCTTCTAAAATCAACCATCACAGGGCGCTGGCGAAGCGCCCTTTAACTTTTCTCTGGAGAGGTGCTTATGTCCAATACTCCCCACTGGCTGGAAGTGTCCATCACCGTAGATCCTGAACTGGGTGAAGCCGTTTCGGAAGTGCTGAGTCGTTTTGTCTCCGGCGGTGTGGTGGTGGAAAGCGCCGTTCGGTACAACGATGCGGAAGATGAAGGCACGCCGTATGGTCCGGTCAAGGTGTACGGTTACCTGCCCATTGATGAGCATATTGAAGAAACCCGTCAGAAGGTGACCGAAGCCCTGTGGCACCTTGGACAGATTCAACCCCTTCCGGAGCCGTCCTTCCGCACCATTCAGGATGAAGACTGGATGGCGGCGTGGAAACAGCACTACCGTCCCATTCCGGTGGGAGAGCGCTTGCTGATTTTACCCGCCTGGATTGATCCCGAACGCGGCGAGACCCGCATCCCGGTCAAGATTGACCCGAGCATGGCGTTTGGTACCGGTACGCACCCCACCACGCAGTTATGTATGGCGCTTCTAGAGGATACCGTCATCCCCGGTCAGCCGGTGATTGATGTGGGCTGTGGTTCGGGAATTTTATCCATTGGCGCGCTCAAACTGGGTGCCAGCCATGCCCTTGGGGTGGATATTGATCAGGCGGCGGTGATTTCTACCCGCGAAAATGCGCAAGCCAATGGGGTGCTGGATCGAATGGAAATCGGGCAGGGGTCGGTCAGTGAAGTTCTGGCTGGAAACTTCAGCCTGAAGCAAGCCCCGCTGGTGCTGGCAAACATTCTGGCGCCGGTCATCATTCGTTTGTTTGATGTTGGTCTGGCAGATCTGGTCAGCCCGGGCGGGACGCTGGTGCTCAGCGGCATTCTGGATACGCAGGCGCCGGATGTTCTGCTCGCCGCCGCTCAAAAGGGTTTGAAGTTCGTCGAACAGCGTCAAATCAACGACTGGGTGGCGCTGCGCCTGATCAAACCGGTATAACCCACCAGTGTTGGAATGAAAAAATCCCTCTCTCCGGTCCTCTGGAGAGAGGGATAGATGTTTAACCACAGGGCTTACTCAGGGAAATTGCCTAATATATTTTCGATGCGCTCCAGCAAATCGTCATCGAGTTTTTCGGCAATTTCGGCGGCGCCCAGATTTTCATCCATCTGCTCCAGACTGGACGCTCCCGTGATGACCGCGCTGACCTCTTTTCGGCGCAGGATCCAGGCAATGGCAAGTTGAGCGGTCGTGGCGTCCAGTTCATTGGCAAGGTCGGTGAGTTGCCGCACGATGGCGATGCGCTCCGGGGTGATTAAGTCCCTCAGCCATGCCATGCTTTCCATGGATGCGCGACTGCCAGCCGGGATGCCCTCGTTGTATTTCCCGCTGAGAATGCCAAAATACAGCGGGCTGAAGGTCGTCAGACCGATGCCGTAATCCCGGCAAACCGGCGCAAGGAAGTTCTCCACCCGCTTGCGGTGGAACATGTTGTATTGGGGCTGTTCCACGCTGGGACCGATCAGGTTCAGTGCGCGGGCAACCCCAACGGCTTCCATGATCTGGTGCGGTTCCCATTCCGAAGTGCCCCAGTAGAGGATTTTGCCCTGACGGATCAGGTCGTTCATCACCCACACCACTTCTTCCACCGGCGTATCCGGGTCGTAGCGGTGGCAGAAGTACAGGTCAAAATACTCCACCTGCATGCGTTTCAGCGAGGCGTGGATGGATTCCATGACGTGTTTGCGGGAAAGCCCGCGCCCATTGGGACCGGGCATGGTGGGCCAGAAGACCTTGCTGGAAAGCACCAGCGCTTCCCGCGGCAACCCACGGATGGCGCGCCCCATGAGCACCTCGGCTTCCCCACCGGCGTACACGTCGGCGTTGTCAAAGAAGTTGATGCCCTGATCGTAGGCGGCATGGATGAGATCGGTGGCAGTTTTTTCGTCAACTTGACTGCCAAAGGTCACCCAGGCGCCCAGGCTGATTTCACTGAGTTTGAGACCGGAACGTCCCATTCTACGGTAGTGCATATGATCCTCCTTATGCAGGTGGAAAAAGGCAGGCTACATTTCTTCGCCGCTGCCAATTCCCAGGGGTTTCCATTTTTCCGAATCCGCCCGCAGGCGGTGCAGACCGCCGCCGCGGTTGTGCAGTTCGTCGAAGTGTTCGGGCTTGATGAACATGGCATCGCCATCCAGCAAGCCGGTAATGCCCGTCTGTCCGGGTTCAGGGCGCTTGTTCTGACAGTATGGGCAGGTTTTGGGGTCGTGGGGTTGGTAGGTGATGGGTTCCTCGTAGGTCGTGATGTAGCCCTCGTAGTTGCGCAGGATGATTTTGTGATCGGACATGCTGATGAGGTAATTGGGCATCACGGGGATCTTTCCACCACCGCCGGGAGCGTCCACGACGTAAGTGGGAACGGCGTACCCTGAGGTGTGTCCGCGCAGACCTTCGATGATTTCAATGCCCTTGGCAACCGGGGTGCGGAAATGTCCGGCGCCTTCCACGAGGTCACATTGATACAGGTAGTACGGGCGCACGCGGATGCGTACCAGATCCTGCACCAGTTTGCGCTGGATATGCACGCAATCGTTAACGCCTGCCAGCAAGACGCTCTGATTGCCCAGCGGCACGCCTGCCCGGGTCAGGCGGTCACAGGCGTCTGCCAGTTCCTGAGTAATTTCGTTGGGGTGGTTGACGTGAATGTTCATCCAGACAGGATGATACTTTGCCAGCATGTCGCAAAATTCCTGAGTAATGCGCTGTGGCAGGAAGACCGGCACCCGGCTGCCAATGCGAATGATCTCGATGTGCTCAATTTCCCGCAGGCGCTGGAGCAGTTCTTCCAGCAGTTTGGGCGCCAGCGTCAGTGGGTCGCCGCCGGAGAGCAGGACATCGCGCACCTGAGGGGTGCGTTTGAGGTATTCAATCTGCATCTCAAATTCGGCGCGGGAGAAGGTGGCGCTGGGGTCGCCCACAATGCGCGAGCGGGTGCAGTACCGGCAGTACGAAGCGCACTGGGTGGTCACCAGCATCAATACGCGGTCGGGGTAGCGGTGCACCAGTCCGGGCACCGGCGAATGGCGGTCTTCTGCCAGCGAGTCTTCCATCATGCCGGTGAACGGCACAATCTCTTCCGCGCGGGGGATGACCTGCTTGCGGATGGGGTCATCGGGGTCATCCGGGTTGATGAGGGAGACAAAATAGGGGGTAATATCCACACGGAATAGTCCCTGAGTGTTCAGGGCTTTACGCTCGCTGTCGGTCAGGCGCAACACCTGTTCAAAATCCTCTGCACTGTTCAGGCGGTGGCTTAACTGCCAGCGCCAGTCATTCCATTTTTCATCGGGAATATCACGGTAAATTGGAGCCCGTTGATTGGCAGGAAATGCTACCGGGGACATGTTTTACACTCCTTTGGCACAGAAATAAAAAGAACCATTCACGACATGAATCCGCTTCACGAAAGGCGCCTCCCCGGTGGCGGGTCGTGATCGGGACGGAAGAATCCTAGCGGTAAAGCGGTCAGGTACCACGCTCTCACGTTTTCATTGTACAAAATCTCACCTATCAGGTCAAATTGTTGTGAGGGGAATACGGATACCGTTTTTGTACATATTCTTAAAAACCGCCTCGCTAGTCGGTATAATGGAAGTTAGGGATATTTCTCCATGAGTGACAAAACCCAGTCACAAGCATTCGTGAATGACGCACTGCCTGAGTTGTTTCATCGCAACCCGGATATCTTCGTGCGTTTGCTGGAGCGCGATGGCACACGCCTGTTGCGCTTTTACTGGGATGAGGCTGGAAAGCGGGTCGGGTCGGCAGGGTTGCGCGATGCGTTTGGCTTGAACTACCTGACCTATCAGCCCAACCGCCGCACGACGATTTATCTTATCACCCTGCCGGAGCCAAAGTCCTTTGGCGAAGCATATTTTGTCGCGCTGGTGTATCGTCCTTACCGCGTGCTGATTCTTTCCTCGGATGTTTCGGGGGTATACTCGCTCGAACGCATTCCGTCGGAGAAAGGCGGAGAAGATACCCTGCTGGTGGAGTGGACGAAACGTCTGCACCGCATCGAGATTCGCAAAGGCATCCCTCCAGAGAAGGGGGCGTTTATTCAAGCGGTGTGGAATGAATTGGGAGAATGAGCGATGGAGAAAAGCGCCTTTTTAACTGCCGTGGACAGGGAATATCAAGCCCTGCAAGATTTGATTTCCCGTTTTTCGGATGAGGAAATGGAAGTGCCCGAGAGGATCGGGAAATGGTCGCTCAAGGACATGCTGGCGCACATCCTCTGGCATGAACGTGAGATGATTGGATTGCTGACTCAGCGTGCTCTGGTTGGGTCTCCATGGTGGGATCTGCCCACGGATGAGCGCAACGAGCGTATTGATCAGGAATTTCGAGAGTGGGGTCTCGCGCAGGTTCGGGAGGAAGCCCACCGAGTCCATCATGACCTGCGGGCGTTGCTGGCGGCGCTGGATGATCAAGACCTGAATGATCCTGCCCGTTTTGCCGGTTTCCCGCCTGACTGGAGTCCGGGGATGATTCTGGCGCAAAATACGTTTGAGCATTACGCCGAACATGCCCGTGACCTGATGCGTCTGCTGGCGTAAAAAAAGCCCCTCCCCCGCAAGTCTGTTGGGGGAGGGGGCGTATCAGTTGAGTTTGACGGCGCGGGTGGCAAAGTAGAATGGCATATATTCGCTCAAGAGATCCTCTCCGGGAGGATTGCGGTCTTCGTAGAAGCCCGTAAGGACAAAACCCGCTTCCAGTTGACCGCCGATCAGATCGTTGTAGGTGTGGCTGAACTCCAGAGGAATTCCCTTTTCGCGGTATTTCTGTTGTTCTTCTTCGCTCAGCCCGTGCAAATCGTCGTATGGGATTGTCCAGCGCACTTCCAGACGGTGCTGTTCCCACAGTGCGGTCATGTCAAACAGATAAATTGCCGGGTTGTTGAACCCCGACAGCAGACTGCCACCGCGCCGCAGGACGCGGTACGCCTCGCGCCACACTGGACGTACCTCCGGACAGAAGCAGTTGGAGACGGGGTGGACAATGGCATCGAAGGATTCGTCACCAAATGCCGATAGATCCCGCATATCCCCCTGCACCAGCCGGATGTTCAACCCTTCCCGTTCGGCGACTTCGCGATCACGATTCAACTGCGCGTCCGAGAGGTCGAACACCGTGACGCGGTAGCCCGCCGCGGCAAGCAGAGGACCCTGCTGTCCACCGCCCGAGGCAAGGCAGAGAATCTCCGCGCCTGCGGGAGGAAACCACTCGCGGGGGACGGGAATGAGTGGGGTCAGGAAAATCTCCCACTCCCCACGGCGGGCGGCTTCCACCTGTTCATGGGTCACGGGAATGGTCCAGCGGTTTCCCTGCTCCACCTGACGATTCCACGCCCAGCGGTTGTATGCCAGCACTTCGCGGTCGTTCACGCTAACTCCGAATTTTTGCGCCCAGTTCCTGCTCCAACCGACGGATGATGCGCTGGCGTATCGAAGCGGCATCCTTGTCGGTCAGGGTGCGGTCGAGGGCTTGATAGGTCAGACGGTATGCCAGACTCTTCTTCCCGGCGCCGATTTGCCCACCGCGGTAGATGTCGAACAGGCGCACTGCGGTGAGCAGTTTGCCGCCACCCTGCCGCAAGACTTCTTCGACCCGCGCGGCGGGGATGGATTCATCCACCACGACTGCCAGATCTTCCAGCACCGGTGGGAAGGCAGGCACGGCGCCGACCTCGTAAGCCACCGGCATGCTCTCCAGCAGGGCTTTCAACGAGAGATCCCCTGCCAGCACCGGTGCAGGTCCGAAGTCGAAATGCTCCTTAACTTTGGGGTGTAGTTCACCAAACACTCCCAGCACCCGCTCACCCGAAAGCACTTCGGCGCACTTGCCGGGGTGGAAGGTGCTGGTTTGCGCGGGACGGAAGGTCACATCCGGGATGTGCAGGGCTTCCAGCAGACCCTCGAGAATGCCCTTCAGGTCGTAGAAATCCATGGGAGTGGCTTCTTTGCGATCCCACGCCGGGGGCTGCCGGGTGCCGGTTAACACCAGCGCAACCCGCCAGTCTTCTTCCGGGCGGGTTTGCCCTTCTACAGGAAGGAAGACCGGACCAATTTCAAACAAAGCCAGCCGTTCGCGCAGACGGCTATTGCGCTCGGCAATTTCCATCACCGAAGCCAGCAAACTGCGCCGCATGACACTGCGATCCAGCGAGATGGGGTTTGCCAGTGTCAGGTAAGGCGCGGTGCGTTCTGGGGCATCGTCCAGTACCAGCCGATGCTCGCGCTCTGGGGTGGTCATGCGGTAGGTGATGACTTCCTGCAAGCCAAGGCGGACCAGCGCATCCCGCACCTTTTCGGTGGGGGCTAAATTCGGGTCTTCCTGTAAGGAAGGCAGAGGATCTGCCAGCCGGCGTGCCGGGATGCGGTCAAAGCCGTACAGGCGGGCAATTTCCTCAATCAGGTCGGCTTTGCCCACCAGCCCTTCGCCAATGTCCAGCCGGTGAGGCGGGGTCTGCACGTGAAGCACATCCCCTTCAATCTGGCAGGCGAAGCCCAGTCGGGTGAGCAGGTTTTCAGCCTCAGCAAGGCTGAGCGGGATTCCCAAAGCGCGGCGAATCTCCGCCGCGGTGAGGTCAACCTGCGGGTCCTTGTGGGGCACGGGGTAGGCGTCAATCAGGTCGGCGGCGATTTCTCCACCGCTCCACAGTGCCATGCGTTCCAGCCCCAGTTTCACGCCTTCGGGCGCCAGCGCCGGATGGACGCCGCGCGAGAAGCGGTAGGCGGCTTCGGAATTGAGTTTCTGCGCCGCAACCGTCTTGCGGATGTTAATGAAGTTCCAGGAAGCGCCTTCGAGCAATACGTCGGTGGTCTGGTCGGTGACCTCGGTTTCGGCGCCGCCCATTACACCCGCGATGGAGAGGGCGCCAGCCGTATCACACACCAGCACGGTGAAGTCGTCCAGTTTCCGCTCCACACCGTCCAGTGTGGTCAGGGTTTCGCCGGGTTTGGCGCGGCGGGTGATGATGGTGGGCGGGTTGCCTTGAGCGCGCCGCACCAGCGCCTGATAGTCAAAGGCGTGCAGGGGCTCGCCAATTTCCAGCATGACGTAGTTGGTGGCGTCCACGATGTTGTTGATGGGACGCATGCCCGCCAGACGCAGGCGCAGTTGCACCCTGTACGGGCTGGGCTGGATGCGTACATTGCGAATCAATCCCAGCACAAAGCGCGGGTTGTATTCGGGTTCGGTAATCTGAATGGCGGCTTTGCCCAGGATGCTTTCGCCCGTTGCCGGTAGCGTGGTGCGGGGCAGGCGCAGAGGCTTGCCGGTTAACGCCGCAACTTCGCGGGCAACGCCGAGAATCGAAGCGCACCGCGCCATGCTCGGCAGGATGGAAATGTCCAGCACGGCATCGCCCATGTAGTCCACCAGCGGCATTCCTGTGGGGGCATCCGGGTCGAGAAGGATGATGCCTTCATGTTCCTCAGAAATCCCCAGTTCTTTTTCGGAACACACCATGGAATAGGATTCCACGCCGCGTATCTTGGCGCGCTTTAAGGTGGTCAGCACCTGCCCGGGTTGGTGTCCATCGTAGATCCGGGCGCCTTCTTTCGCATAGGCGACCTTCAGCGGTTGGGGCAAAGGTCCTTTACCCTTATACTCGAACAGGTTGGGCGCGCCGGTTAACACGATGTGTTCCTGCTGACCGTCGTGCAGACGGCACAGGACCAGACGGTCGGCGTTGGGGTGGGGCATCACCTCGTCAATCTGGGCGACGACGATTTTATCGGGTTCCCACGTCAGCCCGCTGTAGTGAAATTCGTGGCGCTCAGCAGGGGGCATGGGCAGTCCAACCAGCTGGATTTCCTCCACCTCCAGCCCTGCCATGGTCAGCGTGCGCGCCAGTTCCTCAAGGTTGAGGTCAATATCCACAAATTCTTTCAGCCAGGAAAGGACGACTTTCATAGTTAGAACTGCTCCAGAAATCTGACATCATTTTCGTAAAGGGAACGAATATCCTGAATGGCGTGGCGCAACATGGCAATGCGCCCTGGACCCATACCGGCGGCAAAGCCGGTGAACTTTGCCGGGTCGTAGCCGCCATGTTGCAGGACGACCGGATGCACCATCCCGCATCCCATGATCTCCAGCCATCCGGAACCTTTGCACACACTGCATCCCTTCCCGTGGCAGATGACGCATTCCACGTCCATCTCTGCGCTGGGTTCGGTGAAGGGGAAGTAGGATGGGCGCAGGCGGGTGCGCAGGCGCTCGCCGAAAATGCGATCGGCAAAATCCTGCAGGGTGCCTTTCAGATCCGCAAAGGTGATATCATATCCCACGGCGAGCAATTCCACCTGGGTAAATTGAATATCTTTGCGGGCACCAGCCTGTTCGTAGCGGTAGCACATGCCCGGCAACACCACCCGCACCGGCTCTGGAGCAAACTGACGCATGGCGTGAATCTGTCCCGGCGAAGTGTGGGTGCGCAGGAGTAAGCCCGGCGTGGTCAGGTAGAAGGTATCCCACATATCCCGCGCGGGGTGATGTGGGGGGATGTTCAGGTAGGTAAAGTTGTACTCATCCGTTTCAATGTCGGGGGAACTGTACACCTGAAAGCCCATTGAGGTGAAGATGCGCAAAATTTCCCGCATTGTCTGGGTTTCAATGTGATGGCGACCTAAAAACGGACGCCGACCGGGCAGGGTCACATCCAGTTTCTGGCGGGTCAGTTCCTCTTCCAGCGCAGCCCGGCGCACGGCTTCCAGTTTTTCCTGATATGCCGCTTCCAGTGCCTGTTTGACCGCATTGGCGCTTTGACCAATTTGCGGGCGCAGTTCTTTGGGCGCCTGTCCCAGGCGGCTAAAGACCTGCATGACCGGGGCATTGCGTCCCAGGTAGGCAACCCGCCAGGCTTCCAGGCTGGCGGCGTCGTTTGCCTCAACCAGCCGTTCCAGCCCCTCTTGACGGATGCGTTCCAGTTCTTGCAATTCGTCCATTCTTCCTCCCATTCCGATGAAGGGTTGTTGATGAAAAAATTCCCGCCCCTGCATGGGACGGGAATGGTTTCCCGCGGTACCACCCATCTTGGTCAGAATTGCTCTGACCCACTTTCCCAACAGCCCATCTGGGCGATTGGTAACCCGTTAACGCCGGGTGTGCGGTCCGAACTACTCGCGCTGAGGGATCTCAGGGCTTTCCCCCGGACGGCTCGGGAGGGAACTTCGCGCGGGCTTCTTCCGAGCGGGGTTCCAGCCTGTGCCCCTGCCTCTCTGGCGGCGCCCACCCGCCTACTTTCCTCCGTCTCAGCCTTTTCGCAAAAGGTGTCAGATTGTTGAGGTTTATTATCTGCGAAAGCGGGGGAATGTCAAGGGGAGAATCTGCAATCGGGGTATCCTTTGAAAGAAAAGAGGTTTGCATTTCCACTGTCGGTGTGAGAAAATTGAAGTTGCAGGATATGTAAAATTCTTAACTTACTTACCTTGTGTTTTGTAAGTATTTGATGTATGATGAAGATCATCCCTCAGTGTTAACGTTCAAGTCTGTTCCCATTTCATAGAAGGAGTGACCCATGTTAGATATTGAAGCCATCCTCTCTCAAATGACGTTGGAGGAAAAAGCCACATTTTGTACTGGCGCTACGCCATGGAGCACCCTGGCTATTGAGCGCCTCGGCGTTCCCTCGATTGTGATGACCGATGGTCCCCACGGTGTGCGGCGCGCCTCCGACCCCCGCACGCTGTCTGCGAAGAGCCTGCCAGCCACCTGTTTCCCCACGGCGTCCTGTACGGCTTCTACCTGGAATCCTGCGCTTCTTCAGCGCATGGGCGAAGCCATGGCGGAGGAAGCCATTGCCCTGAACGTGGATATCTTGCTGGGTCCCGGTGTGAACATGAAGCGCTCTCCTCTGGGTGGGCGTAATTTTGAGTATTTCTCGGAAGATCCCTATCTTGCAGGGGAGATGGCGGTTGCCCTGATCAACGGCATTCAGAGCAAGGGCGTGGGTACGTCCATCAAGCATTATGCCGCCAACAATCAGGAATTTGAGCGCTTTACCATCAGCGCTGAAGTGGATGAGCGCACCCTGCGGGAAATTTACCTGCCCGCTTTTGAGGCGGCGGTCAAACGCGCCAAGCCCTGGACGGTGATGTGCTCGTACAACAAGATTAACGGCACATTCGGTTCCGAACACCGTCATCTGTTGACGGAAATCCTCAAAGGCGAATGGGGTTTTGAGGGTGTGGTGGTATCGGACTGGGGAGCGGTGCGCGACCGGGTGAAATCTCTCGCGGGCGGGTTGGATCTGGAAATGCCGGGTCCCAAACCTGCCCACGTACGCGCTCTGATTGAGGCGGTGAAATCCGGTCAGGTTTCCGAAGAAGCCCTCAACGAGTCCGTACGCCGCATCCTGCGTCTGGTGGATCAAGCCCTTCGCACGCCGAAAGGCGGCACTTTTGATGTGGATGCTCACCATGCGCTGGCGCGTCAGATTGCCGCCGAGGGCATGGTATTGTTGAAGAACAACGGTATATTACCCTTGAAAGAGGTCAAGAAGGTTGCGGTCATTGGACGTTCTGCCCGGGAACCCTACTTCCAGGGCGGCGGCAGTTCGAATATCAATCCCACCCGGGTGGACGTGCCGCTGGATGAACTGCAGAAGCAGGGCGAGGGGATTCAATGGACCTATGCCGAAGGGTACGCAGTGGACGAGAGTTTGCATCCCGAGATGATTGACGAAGCCGTTCGGATAGCCCGCGAAGCCGATGTGGCGCTCATCTTCGTGGCTCTGCCGCCGTCTAAAGAATCCGAGGGGTATGACCGCCAGGATCTGGACCTCTCCCGACAGCAGATTGCCCTCATTCAGGCGGTGGCGAAGGAACAACCCGGCACGGTGGTGATCCTGAACAATGGCGCGCCGGTGGTGATGAGCGAATGGATTGACGGCGTTGCCGCAGTGCTCGAGGCGTGGATGATGGGACAGGCGGGCGCTGGCGCCATTGCGGATATCCTCTTCGGCAAGGTGAATCCCTCCGGTAAACTGGCTGAAACCTTCCCGGTCCGCCTGGCGGATACTCCCGCTTACCTCAACTGGCCCGGCGAAGCCGGTAAGGTGCGGTATGGGGAAGGTTTGTATATCGGTTACCGCTACTATGACGCCAAAGGTGTGCCGGTACTCTTCCCCTTTGGGTATGGGCTTTCCTACACCACCTTTGCCTACAGCAATCCGCGTGTCTCTGCCACCACTTTCCGCGATGTGGATGGCGTGACCGTGTACGTGGACGTAACCAATACCGGCAAGGTGGCGGGCAAAGAGATTGTTCAGGTGTATGTTCACGATCGTCAGGCTTCCCTGTCTCGCCCCGTCAAGGAATTGAAGGGCTTTGCCAAGGTGGAACTCCAGCCCGGTGAAACCAGGACGGTTGCCATTCCGCTGGACTTCCGCGCCTTTGCCTTCTACCATCCCGAATACAATCAGTGGATTACCGAGAGCGGCGAGTTCGACATCCTGATCGGAGCCTCTTCGGTGGACATCCGCCATACCCTGACGGTGACCCTCGAATCGACGCTGGAACTGCCCTGTATTCTGAACATGGAGTCCACCGTGCGGGAGTGGCTGGCAGATCCGCGCGGCAAGGTCGTCTTTGGTCCCATGTTTGAGCAAATGCGCCGTGAGATGGCACGCACCATGAGCGGCGGGGAAGAATCCAATGAACTGATCGGCATGGACATGATGGGCTTCCTGATGGATATGCCGCTGGTCAGCGTGTTGGGCTTCCAGGAAGCCAACCTGCCCGCTCCCGCCGAGGTGGTGGTTGCCGATATGCTTGCCAAAGTGCACGGCAAAGCGTAATCTTCTTTCGGGTGAAATCAAAAGAGCCTCCCGATTTCCGGTGAGGCTCTTTGTTTTTTTACGCTATTCCAGCACGGGCTTTAAGTCAGAAAGGTGTACTCCATTCAGGTCGGGCAACACCAGATCGGCGTGTCCTACCCGCTCCTGTGGTCCCAGCCCCAGACTGCGCATCCCGGCGGCGCGGGCGGCGTCAATCCCTGCCGCGGCATCCTCAACCACCAGACATTCCTGAGGACTGACTCCCAACCTTTCTGCCGCCAGCAGGAATAAATCGGGTGCGGGTTTACTGCGTGCCGGTGCGTTGCCGTCCACCACGACGTCCATCAGGTGGGCAATCTTCAATCGCTCCAGCACCATGGGAGTATTTTTGCTCGATGAGACGATGGCGGTTTTATAACCGTTCTCGCGCAGTTCCTGAAGCAGGTTAAGCGCCCCCGGCAGGAGATTATCCGGCGTCATCTGAGAGATGTACTCCACATAATACCGGTTCTTCCGCTCCATCCATTCCTGCATCTCTTCTTCGGTGGCAGGGCGACCTTTCAGCAACAGCATCAGCGATTCCCGGCGCGAAACCCCGCGCAGGGCTTCGTTATCCTGACGGTTGAAAGGGATGCCCAGTTCATCCGCCAGCCGCTTCCAGGCAAGGTAGTGGTACTCTGAGGTGTCGGTCAGCACCCCATCCAGATCAAACAGCACGGCGCGAATCATGCTTCCTCCGACGAAAATGGACCTTTGTTGGGCAGGTCAACAACGTAAGACTTCCCGCGGTAGGTGAAGCGGAAGACCAGCCGCTTCCAGTGGTGCGGTAAGTGTGGGGTCACCGTCCATTTGCCGTTGTGGAACTGCAAACCGCCAAAACCAAAGACCACCGCCTGCCAAACCCCGCCAGCAGATGCCCCATGAATGCCGTCGCCAGCGTTGCCGCGCACGTCTCGCAGATCGGCGCGGGCGGCACGGATGAAATGTTCGTATGCGTCTTCCTGTTTGCCCACCCGGCACGCCATGATGGCTTGGATGGACGGTCCCAGGGATGAGCCGTAGGTATGGTCGGTGCGTGGGGTGTAGTAGTCGTAGTTGACCTGCAACGATTTTTGATCGAACAGTTCGGGCAAGAGATATGCCAGCATCAAGACATCGGGCTGTTTGAGTACCTGAGTCTCATTGGTGCCTTCGATGCCAAAAATGACCTGCACCGACTCGGTGCGCGGCTCCATGGCTTGCAGGTCCACATCGCGGCGCTGGAAGTAGCCCTTGAATTGCTCCACGAGTCCGGTCTCCGGATCCACCGCGTAATCGATGCGTTGGGCAACTTCCAGCCACCGTTGCAGTTCCTCGGGGGTGATTTGCAGGTTCTGGATGTACCGTTCTGCAACTTCGGGATGGTTTTGCTTGAGGTAATCGAGCAACCACGCGGCTTTTTCCAGCGTCCAGCGGGCAAAGGCATTGGTGAAGGCGTTGTTATCCACATGATCGTGGTACTCGTCCGGTCCAATGACGTCGTTGAACTCGTACTTCCCGGTGTGTTCGTTCCACTCTGCCCGGCTTGCCCAGAAGCGCGCAACTTCCAGGAAAATCTGCGCACCGCGTTCCAGCATAAAGGCTTCATCGCCGGTGGCTTTCCAGTACTGCCAGATGCCGTAGCATACCATGGACGAGATGTGGATTTCGATGTCTCCCGTCCAGATGCGCACGACCTGAGTCCGGTCGGCAAAATGCGGCACCCAGGTTGGGGTGACTTCTTCGCCCGTGGCGGCGCTTTCCCACGGGAATTGCGCTCCCTGATAGCCACCTGCCTGCGCTTTTTTCCGCGCTCCCTCGAGATTGTGGTAGCGGTACGACAGCAAATTGCGGGCAATGTGTGGGCGGGTGTAGGTGAAGAACGGCAACATGAAAATCTCGGTATCCCAGAAGACATGCCCGCGGTAGCCGTAACCGCTCAGGGTTTTGGCGCCAATGGAGACGCGCTCGTCGTGGCGCGGAGCCGCCGCCAGCAGTTGGAAAAGGCTGAACCGCACGGCAATCTGGGCTTCATCATCGCCTTCGATTTCCACGTCACAGGCTTGCCAGTCCTCTTCCCATGCGCGGGCATGCGGCTCCCACAGGGCATCCCATGCCGGCACGGGCAGGCTGAGCAATTTTTCCTGCGCCGCCTGATAGGGGTTTTCCACATCCCGCGAGGTGAAGTACACTGCCGTTTTTTCAATTGTCACCGGTTTTCCCTGTTCCAGGGTGGTCTTCAGCACCTGCGTGGGGTGATTATGCACATCCCAGGCGGAGATTTCGGCGGGTAAATTGGGCGTCAGCGTCAGGCGGGATGCCGCTCCCAGTTCCACGTGGGTGGCTTGAGTGCGCACATGCAGGGCGCAAATTTCCGGCGTTGCCTGTTGTGCCAGCCATTCCCAGTGTTTGTAATTCAGGTTATCCACATCCCCGCTCCAGCCAGCGCGCACTTCCAGCGTGCCGCTGTAATCTTCCGGGGTGATCTGCACCCGCAGAATCATCACGTGTTCATCGGCAAGCGAGGCAAACCGTTCAAATTCCAGACGGGTGGTTTTCCCCTGTGGACTGCGCCAGCGCACCGTTCGGCTTAGCCGCCCGTTACGCAAGTCCAGCGTTCGGCGGTAGTTCAGAATTTCTCCACGATCCAGACGGAAGAATTCCCCATCCAGAAAGAGGTGCAGTTCCAGCCAGTCGGGAGCATTGACCAGTTCGGTAAAGGTAATGGGAATGTCATCGAAGACGCCGTGCAGGAAGGTGGTGCGGCGCTCGCCGGGATAACCTTCCTCAAAGGCGCCGCGGCTTTCCAGATAGCCGTTCCCAGAGGTGAAGACCGTTTCGCTGTGATGCTGTGCCTTTGGGTTGAACGTCTCTTCGGTAACTGTCCACAGAGGAGATGACATACGGATTCCTTTCTATGGGTAAAGATAGGGATGATCTTGATCCAGAGGGATTTCTTCTCCCGTGGTGGAAGCGCGGATGATCAGTTCAGGTTCTATCAACTCGCAATACGGGGAGGAAATGTCTGGATGGTCTAACAATGTAATGAGGCGGTTGACCAGCCTTTCGCCAACTTCCCAGATGGGCTGGCGAACGGAGGTAAGGGGAGGAATGGTGTAGCGGGCAAGAGGGGTGTCGTCAAAGCCGGTGATGGCAATCTCACTTCCTACCTGGTAGCCCAATTGCTGGGCAGCGCGCACGGCGCCAAGCGCCATTGCGTCATTGAAGGCGACAATTGCCGTTGGGCGCATGGCTTCCGGTAACCGAAGCAGGCGCAGGGTGGCTTGATATCCGAAAGCAGGAACGCCCTCCCCGCGCTCCATCCATTCCGGCACAGGCGGGATTCCGGCTTCGATTAACCCCTGCAGGAATCCGGCAATACGGTTCGCGCCGACCCGCGATTCGGGCGGCCAGGTGAGCGCCGCAATCCGTCGGTGTCCGCGCTCGACCAGATGCCGTACCACTTTCAGCATTCCCAGCCCGCCATCAATATCAATGCTGGGAAACTGATACTCGGGATTGGAGCGTCCAAATGCCACGAAAGGAAAGCGCCGTTCCATCAGGTACAGGACTCGCGGGTCTTCATACTCCACACTGGAGAGGATGAAGCCGTCCACCCTGCCCGAATCGATCAATTCTCGATAGGCTTCGCGCAGACGCTGGGGGTCAGGCTGGTTGGGGAAGCAAAGCAGATAGTACCCCTGTCGTTCTGCCGCCTGCACCATGGATTGGAGCAGTTCGTCCAGAATGGGGTTTGCCTGCCCTGTCGCTGTGGGTGCCCAGCAGTAGGCGATGGTATGACTGCGCCGGGAGCGTAAACTGCGCGCGGTGTGGTTGGGAATGTAATTCAGCGCTTGCACGGCTTCCCAGATGCGGGCTTCGGTTGCTGGCGGTAACTGCACCTGCCCGTTCAGCACTTTGGATACCGTCTGGTAACTCACCCCGGCAAGGCGGGCGACTTCTTTCAGCGTGGCGCGTTTAGGGGGATTCATCTCTGTCGGCTCCCTTCTACAACGTTCGTGCGAACGTTCGCATTAAGTATAGCGCCGCTCTCCACCGGTTGTCAAGAATTTCATGGGTGGTGTCTATGTCGGGTGAGGTTTTAAGGATGGAAGCCTTCCCCAAAGTTCTTAAAAAATGGGCGATTTTGCCTTCCCTTAGGGAAGAATCATGCTTTAATGGGGATGTTATCGTTCATCTTTTTTGTTTCTGAATCAGCCGGAGGAAAAAACTATGGCTTTCTTTGATCTTTCCTTTGAGGAACTGCAAAGGTATCTGCCTGCACGCGGAGAGCCGGAAGATTTCGATGCCTTCTGGCAGTCCACCCTCAATGACGCCCGCCAATTTCCCCTCAATGCCCGCTTTGAGCGGGTGGAAGTCGGGTTGAAAACGCTGGAGGCTTACGATGTCACTTTTTCCGGGTATGGTGGGCAACCCATTAAAGGCTGGCTGTTGTTGCCGCTGAACCGGCAGGGAAAACTGCCCTGCGTGGTGGAGTACATCGGTTATGGCGGTGGTCGCGGCTCGCCTTTCAACTGGCTGTTCTGGCCCTCTTGCGGTTATGCTACATTGGTCATGGATACGCGCGGGCAGGGGAGTACCTGGCAGCCCGGGGATACCCCCGATCCCGAGCCGGAGGGGGCTAACCCACACTATCCGGGTTTCATGACCCGCGGCATCTTGAGCCCTTATACTTATTACTACCGTCGGGTGTTTACGGATGCGGTGCGGGCTGTGGAGGTGGCGCAAGCCTGCCCGGATGTGGATGCCAGCCGGATTGCCGTTACCGGCGGCAGTCAGGGTGGCGGAATCACTCTGGCGGTTGCCGGGCTTTGCCCGGATGTGCGCGTGGCAATGCCGGATGTGCCTTTCCTCTGCCACTTCCGCCGCGCCACTCAACTGGTGGATACGTATCCCTACGCTGAAATTGCGAATTACTGTAAAACCCACCGCGATAAGGTGGAGCGGGTTTTCCAGACGTTGGCGTACTTTGACGGCATGAATTTTGCCGCCCGCGCCAGAGCCGCAGCCCTCTTCTCGGTGGGATTAATGGACACCATTTGCCCGCCTTCGACGGTGTACGCCGCTTACAATCATTATGCCGGATTCAAACAAATACGGGTGTACGAGTTCAACAATCACGAAGGTGGCGGAACGTATCAGAGCGAAGCCAAGTTAGCCTTTTTACACGAGCATTTACCCCTGTAACATGCGGAGGATGGACCATGGCATACTTTTTGGGAATTGATGTCTCTACGACCGGCGTAAAAGCCCTGCTCATGGATGAACAGGGTCAGGTGGTGGGAACGGCAAACACCGAACAACCGCTCTACACCCCCTTCCCCCTGTGGAGTGAGCAGGACCCACAGGACTGGTGGTCGGGTACGGTGAACAGCATCCGGACGGTCCTGAGTCAGTGTGGGGTGGAAGGCAGCGCCGTGCTGGGAATTGGATTGACCGGACAGATGCACGGGCTGACCCTGCTGGACGAAGGCGGAAACGTGCTGCGCCCGGCAATTCTGTGGAACGATCAGCGCACGGCTCAGCAGTGCGATGAGATTCGTGATCGTTTGGGCAAATCCCGCCTGATTCAGGTGACCGGCAATGATGCCCTTACCGGTTTTACTGCGCCCAAAATCCTCTGGGTGCGCGAGAACGAGCCGGACGTCTATGCCCGTGTGCGTCACATTCTTTTACCGAAGGACTATGTGCGTTACCGCCTGACTGGCGAGTTTGCTGTGGATTGCGCTGATGGGGCGGGCACCATCTTGTTCGATTTGCGTCAGCGCACCTGGTCGGACGAGGTGCTCGATGCTTTGGAGATTCCAAAGGAGTGGTTGCCAAAGACTTACGAGGGACCGCAAATTACCGGGCGGTTAACGGATGAGGCTGCGCAAGCCACCGGTCTGAAAGCGGGGACGCCGGTCATGGCGGGTGGGGGCGATCAGGCGGCGCAGGCGGTGGGGGTAGGGGCGGTTCAGCCCGGCATTGTCGCCCTGACTCTGGGGACTTCCGGGGTGGTCTTTGCCACCACCGGCGAGCCGTTCATCGAGCCGGAAGGACGCCTGCATGCTTTCTGCCATTCGGTGCCGGGACGCTGGCACCTGATGGGGGTGATGCTTTCTGCCGCGGGTAGCCTGCGCTGGTTCCGCGATGCGCTGGCGCCGGGGGTCTCCTATGACGATTTACTGGCGCCTGCCGCGGATGTTCCCATGGGGAGTGAGGGCTTGCTTTTCCTGCCTTACCTGACCGGAGAGCGCACGCCTCATCCGGACCCGCTGGCACGCGGTGCGTTCGTCGGCTTGACGGTGCGGCACACCCGCGCCCATATGACCCGTGCCGTGCTGGAAGGTGTGGCTTTTGGCTTGCGAGATGGCTTTGAATTGATGAAATCTTCCGGTTTAACCCATATTGAGCAGGTGCGGGTGTCTGGCGGTGGTGCGCGCAGTCCGTTGTGGCGGCAGATTCTGGCGGATGTGTTTGATGCCAAACTGGTCACGGTCAACACCACCGAAGGCGCCGCTTACGGTGCGGCGCTCCTGGCTGCCGTGGGAGCGGGGATCTGGAACACGGTGGACGATGCCTGTTCTGCCGCCATTCGCATTACCGGTTCCACCGCTCCGCAGGCTGAGGGAGTTGCTTTTTACCAGAAAGCCTATCAGGGGTATCGGGAGTTGTACCCGGCGTTGCGAGACCTCTCGCATACCCTCAGTACGTGGTGAGCCAATCCTGACATGACCAGCGCCCCGAGTTGAACCGGGGCGCTTTGTTCATAGGAGGACAAGATTTTCCTGCCGGAGCGGGTTCGGTCTCATCCTTTCAGACTGTGGTTTTTGGGAAGGCTCATCCTGAAAGAGTGATGTTTCAGGTGAACGCTCTCAGGTTTCCTGATTGGGTAAGGGTTATGTTATGATCAACAGAGGATGGTGGCTGAAGAGGATGGTGGCTGAAAAGGAAATTTTGAGCCTCTCTCAGGAAGTTGGGGATCTGCTACGCCAGCGCGGCTGGTATCTGGTCACGGCAGAGTCCTGTACCGGCGGTCTGATTGGCAACTGGATTACAGACATCTCCGGTTCCTCGGATTATTATCTGGGCGGCGTGGTCGCGTACGCCAACGAGGTCAAGCAAGCCTTGCTTCGGGTTCCCGCAGCCGCTTTGATGCAGTTCGGAGCGGTGAGCGAGGAAGTCGCCTGCGCCATGGCAACCGGCGTCAGACAATTGTTTTCCCATCAGATGGCTCTGGAGAGACTGGTCGGCGTTGGCGTGACGGGCATTGCCGGTCCGGGCGGTGGGACGCCTGAAAAGCCGGTAGGACTGGTGTGGATTGCGGTGGAAACGCCTGCCACCCGGCGGGTGGAGCGTTTTCTCTGGCAGGGAGACCGTCGTCAGAATAAAGCCCTTTCGGCTTACAGTGCATTGCGTTTGTTGAAAGAGGAATTACTGGATCAGGAGGGATTTTCCCATGGGAAACGGTGAGAAAAAACGGGTGTTGATCCTGACTGCCGATGCTGGTTTTGGGCATCGCAGTGCCGCAAATGCGGTAGAAATGGCGTTGAAGCAGAAGTACGGGGATCTGGTAGAGACCCATGTGGTCAATCCTCTGGATGACCGCCGTACGCCATTTTTCCTGCGCGATTCGCAGGCGGATTATGATCGTCTGGTGCGGCGCGTGCCCGAACTGTACAAACTGGGTTACGATGCCAGCGATACCATTATCACCAGCGCAATTGTGGAAAGCGCTTTTACCGTATTGCTCTACGAGGTCATGTTTGATCTGGTGCGCGAGACCGAACCCGACGTCATCATCACTACCTATCCCATGTACCTGAGCCCGCTGGAAGCCATCTTCATCATGTTTGGGCGGGATATTCCTCTGCTTACGGTGGTGACGGATCTGGCAACGGTGCACCGCATGTGGTTCAACAAAGCCGTGGATGCCTGTCTGGTGCCCAACGAAATCGTGCGCGATTTAGCCATTAACTACGGCTTAAGCCCGGAACAGGTGTACATCACCGGCATTCCGGTCAATCCGGCGCTGAACCGCAAGGAGGGGAGAGATAAACTTTCCTTGCGGCGTGCGCTGGGCTGGCACGAAGATTTGACCACTGTTCTGGCGGTGGGCAGCCGTCGGGTGGATCGTCTGCTGGACTCTCTCAACGTGCTGAACCATTTTGGCGCTCCGTTACAGTTAGCCGTGGTGGCTGGTAAGGATGAGAGTCTTTACCGGCAACTTCAGGAAGTCGAATGGCATGTGCCGGTGCACCTGTACGAGTTCGTCACCAACATGCCCGACTTGCTTTTAGCGGCAGATTGTGTGGTGACCAAAGCCGGTGGGCTGATAGTGACCGAATCGCTGGCGGCGGGCTGCCCGATGATGCTGATTGACGTCATTCCCGGGCAGGAAACCGGCAATGCCGAACTGGTTGTGAGGGGAGGGGCAGGCGATTTAGCCCGCAGTGATCTGGAGGTACTGGAGGTCATGGCGCACTGGATGATGGATGACCGGCGTTTGTTGCAGGAACGGGCGCAGAACGCTGCCGCCATGGGGCGCCCTCAGGCGGCGTTTGAGGTAGCCGACCTGGCTTATCAATTTGCCCTGCGGGGTCCGGTGCGTCACCGCCACCTCTTTACCCGCCGCACCTTGATCGACCTTTTCAATCGCAATCAGGTGCGCTGGAGCCGCACAGGTGATTTGAGCGCCCTCTCGAAATCCGAGGATCAATCTTCGTAAAAATTATGGTATAATATCGCCCGCCACACGAAAAAGGCGAGTTGGGAGAGGTAGCGTAGTCTGGCCTAACGCGCGCGCCTGGAGAGCGCGTGTACCGCAAGGTACCGTGGGTTCGAATCCCACCCTCTCCGCCTCTTTTTTTAAATACCCATTACACTGGAAAAGACACTGGGACGATGAAAACCGTTTTGATTACCGGCTCTACGGATGGTATTGGAAAACAAACCGCTCTGGAACTGGCTCGAAGAGGATGGCGCGTGTTTCTCCATGGACGCAATCCACGGCGGGGAGAGGAAGCCAGACGGGAGATTCTTCGCCAGGTGCCGGGGGCAGAAATCACCTATCTGAATGCCGATTTGAGTTCGCTGGAAGAGGTGCGTCAACTGGCGCGGGCGGTGCTTTCTCTCACGCCGCGTCTGGATGCTCTGGTCAACAATGCCGGGGTGTTTCTCCATCAGCGTCAACTCAGCCGCGATGGTTTTGAAATGAATTTCGCCGTCAACCATCTGGCGCACTTTGTGCTGACCAATCTGCTTTCTGGGTTACTGCAATCCAGTGCGCCCGCGCGGGTGGTGACGGTCACTTCGATCATGCACCGCAATGGACGCCTGAATCTGGAAGACCTGCAGATGGAACAGGGCTACAGTGGTTCTCGGGCATACGCCGCCAGCAAACTGATGAACGTACTCTTTGCGGTGGAACTGGCGCGTCGTATGGAGGGTAAAGGGGTGACCTCGAACAGCCTGCATCCCGGCGTGATTGCCACCAAAATGCTTCGCGAGGCGTTTCCTTCCCTGCAGGGGGCTTCTCTTGCGGAGGGTGCGGCGACCAGCGTGTTTCTGGTGACCGCGCCAGAACTGGAAGGGGTGACGGGGAAATACTTTGAGCATGGACAGGTGGCTCCCTGTCATCCACTGGCGGAAGACCGCGAGGTGTGCGCTCGACTGTGGGAGATCAGCGCACGGCTGGCAGGGTTGATCTAGGCTTCGCCGCGGGATTCGCGGGCAAAGCGCTCGAAAAATTCCCGTAGATAGGCGTCCCGTTCCTCAGCCATCTGGCGCGCGCTGGCGGTGAACAGGCGTTCTTTAATTTTCCTCAATTTGAACAGGTATTCATGGTAGGCGCTGTGCGGCTCTCCGGGCTCGAGGGTGCCGGTTTCCAGGAATTGCCGGGAAGGTTCCGCGTAAAACGGCTGTCCATTCAGAGCGGCATAGGCAATCACCCGCGCTACGCCCACCGCGCCCAGCACATCCAGTTTATCGGCGTCGAACAGCACTTTGGCTTCGATGGTTTGAGGAGTTTCTCCGGTTCCGCGATAGCGGTGGGCGCGGATACAGTGCTGAACGGCTTCGATCCGTTCCGTGCTCCATCCTTCGGCGCGCAGGACTTCGGCGGCAAATTCCGCCGAGGCAAGGTGATGTTCTTTGCGGGCTGTTTCTCCCGGTGCGCTTCCCACCGCATCGTGCAAAAGGACAGCCGCATGCAGAATTTCCCAGTCGGCGCCTTCGAGGCTGCCCAGATGTCGGGCGGTTTGATAGACCCGTAGGATGTGGTCAAAATCATGGACGCTATCGGCGTGGACATACCAGCCACGTGCCTGTTCAATGGTGAGCATAAGAGGGACTCCTCGCAGGGATGGTGGATTTCAGGATGGCAAGGATATCACACAATCCATAAAATGTGGGGCTTGAGTTCGGCAGGGTTGAGAGGACGGGGCTCGTTTTCTTCCAGCGTCCACATCTGATCCAGGGCAATCCCGTGATACACCCTGAACAGAGCCAGGTCATGCGGGTTTTCGCTTTGAATCAGGTAGATGTCGCCGATGAGTTCCCGCAGTTCTCCGCGTAGAGAAAGCGGATATGGGCTTTCCAGAGGGATGCTGGAGGCTGGCATGAATAGAAAACTGCGCAGGTTCTGCACCGGTGAGATGGTGCGTAACAGCGGTTCGCTTTTTTGCGCCATCCGTTGCGCGATCAAATCGGCGCGACTGGAAAGGTACTGAAGAAAACTCAACACGGTATTGCCGGGCTGTTCGCGGAGCAGTCCGCTCGAAATGGTATCTCCCAGCAAACGGCTGAGGTGGCTGGCAAGGACTTCGGGTGGCAGATGAGGGTCGCTTAAATCCAGTTCTTCGCCTTCGCTCTCTGAGGATTGCTCCACAGGGATGGAAAAACTGCCCGTTTCCCAATCCACCCGAATCATGCCGGAATGCAGGAACTGTTCGATTTGCGCCGGGAACTCCTCCAGAAAACCCTGTTTGACGGCTTGAAGGCGAACCTGTTCAAAATGCTCATCTATGACCAGTTCCTGAGAGGAGATGCGTTTTTCTTTCTCCAGTTCGCGCTTCAGTCCAGCCAATTCGATGCGGGCAATGTTATAGACGCTGTCGGGGTGGAAAATCAACGCCTGGAGCAGGTTCTGGTAGAAGCCATTCAATTTTTCCAGCAGGGTGGCTATTTTCCCGGCAATTTCCAGAATCGTTCTTACCACCACTTCCCGCTGATGATAGAAGACCTGCCGCTGTTTGAGTTCCAGAAATTGCCGTTCGGCATCCTGCACATGCCCGGGGATCAGTTTGCCGGTGAAGGAACGCCGGCGCGATTCCCACTGCTGTTGCGCTTCGCGAATTTGCTGCCGGAGGGATTCATTTTCCGCGATTTCACCCTGTTTTTCCCAGAGGTTCAAAATGGCTTGTAAATCGGCAACATATCGCCGTGTGGCTTCCAGCAGGCGTTCCAGATAGGGTCCCGGCGTTCCCATTTTGGGATCCGGGGTGGTCAGACGCTCCATCAGGGCGTGCAGGAAAATGTTCCAGTGCGCCTCGCAGAAGGGTTGAAGACTTTCGGGCATCTCTGCTCCGGAAGGCAGGGCATGTTCTGCGCCTTCCGCCTGATACAGGACCATTTTCCAGGCGGTCAATCCGCGGGTGTTTAATCGCTCGCGTTGCGCTTCCCATTGATGGGCGGGAATTTCGGCAACCTGGACGATATCCTGCAAAATGCCCGAGCGATGAAGGTCTTTCAACCATTCATTCAGTTTTCCATAAGGCGAATCCGGGCGAAGTGCCAGCGGTTCAACCAGGCGCATGGGAACGCCGCTGATGGGATCGCATTCTACCGGCAGAAAGGCTTGTAAACAGTCCAGCATCAATTGATAACGGGCTTGATTCAGCAAATGGCGGCTGGGATGGACAATCGAATACACGCCGACCGTATCGAAGCAGGCGTTCCCTCGATAGGGAGAATATTCAGCGGCTTCTTCCAGCACGGCGCTGACCTGAGCATCCAGTTGGTAGAAGAGGATATCGGCGGTGGTGGGGATGGCGTGCGCTTCGGCGGGGAGTTCGCGAGCGTTGCCATCCAGAATCTGAACGCCGTCGAAAGGTCGCTGGTTCAGTCCTGCGGGCAATCCATCCACTGGAGAGGAGGGATAGAGCGGGTAGGGCTTGTTCCACGGGCGTTCTCGTTGCAGGGCTTCCAGTTCTTTGAGCACCACAAAGTGGCGCAGGCGGTGTTCACGCTGGATGGGCAGGCTGGTTTGCAGGGCTTCTGGCGTCAGGAAGATGCCCGTCACCCGGGGTTTCATCCCGCTAGCAAGATGGCGGCACAGGTGCGCCATATCCACAGCCCAGGCGCTTCCCGTCAAGCCGAAAGTGCTGGCAATGATGAACACGTCCAGCCGATTCACTTCATGCTGTTTGAGGATTTCAAGCGCCTCGTTTAGAACACCCAGAATTTGGGAAGCACTACCGCGCTGGAGGTCCTCCACGAACAGGTTTCTTACCGCACTACGGGTTTCCAAATCTCCTTTAGCAGCGTTAAGGTGGGTAAGAAAGGTATGCGTCTGCGGTAGTCTGCCGGTTGTCCCGGTGGGTTGATGCCGATCAAGGGCTAACAGTTGAATCCGCCCTTCCAGAGAAGATGGCTCAAAGGTAAGTTTCTGGCGCAAGCGTGCCACAACGCGCGCGCCGGTTCCGCCCAACCCGATGACTAACGCTCCACGGTTCATTTCACGACCTTCCCACGTTTGATGACCTGTTCAACCAGATTGACCCCGAAGCGATACCCCAGATGACGATAATCGTCCACCGAAAGGATGAGCACATCTGCCTGTTTGCCCACTTCCAGCGAGCCGATGCGGTGTTCCTGCCGGATTGCCGCCGCCGCATTGATGGTTGCCGCGGCAATGGCTTGCGCCGGGGTAAGTTTCAGATACCGGCATGCCAGGGCAATGACAAACTGCATATTGCCGCACCAGGCGGTGCCGGGGTTGAAATCGCTGGCAAGCGCAAGGATGCCGTTGGCTGCCAGAATGGCTCTGGCAGGGGTGTATTCCGGTTCTGCCAGTCCAAACGGGGTGCAGGGCAGGCTTACGGCAACGGTTGGGCTTGTGCCCAGACGCTCGATTTCCTCGGGCGAGGTCTTCACCAGATGATCCACCGAGACTGCTCCCAGTTCCATTGCCATGCCCGCGGCACCCAGATTTTCAAATTCGTCCGCGTGGATTTTCAGCGGGAAGCCCAGCGCGCGGGCGCTCTCCAGAATTTGACGGGATTGCGACAGCGAAAAGGCTCCCCGTTCGCAGAAGACATCCACAAAAGGAAGCGGACGAGCATCGGCGTGATGGATCCACCAGCGGCGCAGTTCCGGCAACATGTCCCGGCAGATTTGCTCGACGTATGCATGGGGCGAGTCGCGGTACTCCTCAGGGATGGCGTGCGCCGCCAGAAAGGTGGGGTGAATTTCCAGTCCGCCCAGCGTGTCCAGACGAATCAGGGCTTCCATTTGACGCAGTTCGGATTGCCATTCCAGCCCGTACCCTGTTTTGGCTTCCGCAGTGGTGGTGCCGTGACGCAACATCACCTCTGCACGCTCGGCGGCGAAAGCAACCAGCGTTTCAACGCTGGCAGAGCGCGTTGCCCGCACGGTGGAGAGAATCCCCCCACCGGCTTGCAGGATTTCCAGATACGTTTTCCCCTGCAGGCGCATCTCGAACTCGACTGCGCGGTCACCGGCGAAAACCAGATGGGTGTGCGGGTCAACGAACCCCGGCATGACCACTTTCCCGCGAGCATCCAGACGGGGTTCGGTGGGGTATTTTGCCAGCAGGTCGGCGCTCGTCCCGATATCCACGATTTGTTCACCCTGAATCAGCAGGGCGCCATCTTCGATGATGCCCAGGTTTCCCAGTGCCTGTCCCCGTTGCGGTCCTCCGGCAAGTGTGAGCAGTTGACGGGCAGAATGAATGAGCATGTTAAGATTATAGACCGAATTCCGGTGAGAAAAAATCAATCCCTCCGGGGAATTCCCGGAGGGATTGAATCCCTAAACTCAAAAGGGAATTACTTCAGAATGACCGGTGCATAGGTGAGATGGTCGAATACCTTTACCACCTCAGCCCGTTTGACCGTAGCATCCTCAGCATTATGGTGGTAGAGCAACAACACGTCGCCCGCATCCCGTCCAGCGGAGTAGTTCACCTGTACGGGAATGTCATCGCCGTAGAACCAGACCGGCAATCCGGTGACGTTGCCGGTGGTGTCCAGCGCCGGGTGTGCCGCATCGTAGGACATAACCCCACTCTCGTCTACCACCCCATCCCATTCACGGGCAAAGGTGACCACGTAGAAGTTGAAATCGGTATCGGCGTTGGTCAGGAAGTCCGCCGTGTACACCGGCAATACCACCACACTGTTGTTAAAGACAACTGTATCCAGACCGGAGGGAGATACGGCATTGACGTAGGATTCTATAAATCCACCGCCCGTGGGCGAGAGGTCGTACAGCACCGTGACGAAAGTATCGGTGGGGTTACCGCCTGTTGCCCCTCCATAGTTCCAGTTGAACAGGACGAAATCGTCTGTGCCGTCCTCATTCACATCAATGTAGATGTCGAATTCCACCTCGTTGAGTGTGGACCACTGCCCGTGGGTGGCAATGCCAAAGTACAGCACTGCATTCGAATTTTCCACGCCATTTGTCGGATAGAGATGGGCATCGGTCATCGCGCCGATGTACTTCAGGTCAGCGCCATCCAGTACTGCCTCCAGCGCCGGTTTTCCGGTGTTCAGATTTTCATTGGGGCTGGTGCCCATCAGTTCGAAGGCGGTGATCAACGCAATTTCCCCAACGGGCGGCGCAGCAATTCCAGAGGTATTGACATTGGTACCCGTGGTGGTGATTACAGCGTGACCCGTGCCGTCCACCGTCACACTGCTGGAAGCAGCCTTAAGGGTGGAAGCCGGGCGTGGCGCGGCGTAGTAAGGCAGACGCAAAGCCGTGCCGCTGGTGGGGGTCAGGACGATGAGGCCACTGGCTTCCGCCATCCAGAATCGAGCAATCGTCTGAGATGCTGCCATGGTGGCATCGCGCGTGTGGGTCATTCCGGCAGGATCGGCGGTCATCTTCAGTTTGAATTCCACACTTCCGCCCGCCGGTACGGTCAGGCTGGTCAGCGGCGCATTACTGCTGTCGAGCAGTTCAAAGGTCACGCCCGGCACCTGGGTGCGCTGGACAATCGAGGGCGTGTACGTCATGGCTACGCCACCTTTGTTCACCACCCGCACCGTCTTGGTCCAGGAAGTCAGGGCGGTCACTTGCGGCGCACCAAACGAGACACTCACGGCGCCGGCATCTTCAGCGTTGTAGAGAATGACCTCGTTGGTCAGGGCGGTGGGGACATCCACCCGACCGGCGCCCACCCGCTGAGGTGCGTACTTGGTGGCTCCGGGGGTGATGTCGTAATTGGCGGTGTTCATGACATTGGCTTTAAGTTCTTCCACCGTCCAGGTGGGTTTCCACTGGCGCATCAGCGCCATGACACCGGTCATGTGCGGCGCTGCCATGGAGGTACCGCTCATGCTGGTGCCGTATTTTCCGGTTCTCACCGCAACGGAGTAGATGGTGTCGCCCGGAGCGCTGATGTCCGGCTTGAGGGCGGAATCCACCCGGCGCGGACCGCGGCTGGTGAAGGAGGAGGGCTGATCAATCAGCGCGTTGTTAGGACCGGCATCGGCCCGGCGGGAATAGCGCCACTGGGCAGAAAGGGTCACATTCACGGTTTCGGAACCCAGGGCGGTAACCAGGGCATTCCCGGCGGCTTGAGTGGTCATCACTGCAGGAATGGTGATGGTCGGATCGCTTCCACCCATGACGAAGGGCTCGCCCGCCAAGTTGTTGAACACAATCACGCCAATTGCACCAGCGTCCTGGGCATTCTTGACCTTGACGACAAAGGCGCAGGTTCCGCGGCTGATCAGGGCGACTTTACCGGTAAAGGTTCCCGGTGTGAAGGCAGCACATCCCAGTGGATTGGTTGAGTCGTATGCCAAGTCGGCGGTAATGTCACCCGTAACTGCCAGGTCGGCTCCGAAGGCGGCTTCAATTGCCGGGTGCAGTCCGGCAAGGGTTCCGCCGTTGACGCGGAACTGGCTGGTGGTGTTGATGTTGCCGGCATCCTGCGACGAAGCCACGCTGATGACGCGAGTCGCCGCACCCGGCGATCCGGTGATATAGTGGGTATCTGAACTGTTGCCCGCCGAAGCCACTACGATCACTCCCACCAGGGCGGCGTTGTTCGACGCCACTGCTGAAGAATCGAACTCAGAACCGTAGGATGACCCCAGCGACATGTTGATGACATCCAGCCGGTCATCGAATTTCCCATCGCCGTTCGGGTCGGTTGCCCACTCAATGGCGGCGTCGGTCAGATTGGTGGAGCCACTGCATCCGAAAACCCGCAGGGCATATAACTTTGCCAGCGGCGCCACGCCCGGACCGATGTCCATGGTAGTGGTAAACGGTGTGCTGGTGTTGTAACCGCCTGTGTAGGTTGTGTTGTCCAGATTAGTACCAAAGCCCGCCACTGTTCCGGCAACGTGTGAACCGTGTCCGTTGCAGTCCATTGGGTCAGGGTCGGGCTGGGGCGAACTGTTGGGATCGTTGGCATCGTAAGCATCGCCTGCAAAGTCGTAGCCACCCACCACCTTGGCGCTGGGGTACCCATCGGCAAAGCCGGGTTCATCCACGGTGAAGTCGTTGGTGGCATACCCTGTGCCGGGACCACCGAAGTCGGTATGCAGGTAGTCAATACCGGTGTCGATGATGCCGACCTTTACACCTTCACCACGGACAAAGTAGTTCTGCCAGACCTGCGGCGCGCCGATCAGCGGCACGCTGTAGTTATTATCCAGTTCCTTGGGCACCAGCGGATACACGCCCTTGACGCCCGGCATTCGGGCAATTTCGCGCACTTTGCTGGCATCCACTTTCATGTAAATTCCGTTGAAGACGCGTTGGGTCTGGAAAAGCACTTTTTGCCCAATGCCCGCCGCGGTCATTCTGGAGAGCAGGCTCGCCTGTGCCGCCTGCAAAGCCTGCAGACGGCTGGCAGCCAAATCGTTGGCGCTTTCCAGACTCATCGTCTCGCGGGCTTTGGCAAAGGTCACCGCGGTGGGTTCGTCTTCCAGTTCAACGACAATATCCACAATACCGCTCTTCTGGCTCAGGCGTTCGACCGGATTAGCGGTAACTTCGCCAGAAAGACGTTCAGCCTTGAACTGCGGTCGTTCCGTCGGACCGCTGGATTGGGCTACGACCGGCGTGGGGGAATTCCATCCAAACACCAGCGCTACAACCATGATGATGGAAAGAACATTCCAAAGAAGTTTTTGGGGTTTCATACGTAAAGGTCTCCTCATTTGGCGAAAAGACTAGAGAATTGGGTTGAAACGAGTGATGATGCGGGCTATCAGGGTTGAAAACTTCGCTGAGCCACCTCCTTTCTTTTGCTTTGACACCACAAAACAAGAAGAGGCAACCTCTTCTTGCCGGGAAAGAAAAGATCTTTGAAACTTGCTTCGTTTCCGAGAAAAATTATCCCCTAACCTTGCAGAAATGAAAGGTTTACTGTATCCATCCTAGCAAGAATTGGATTTCAAGTCAAGTTCCTTAGAGGGTTATTTTCTTCTCACCCTGCGACATACCAGTCACGTCGGCTCAGGGGCAATCTGCTTTCGCCGCGGGCGGTCGGTTTTACCAGCAAACTCTGATACACGTTTAATCGTCCGCTGGCAAAGCCATGGGCTGAACCGGACATGTAAATCCGCCAGACCCGGTAAGTGGGTTCTTCCACAAACTGCAGGGCTTCCGTATGATGTGCCTCCAGACGGCTGACCCAATGCCTGAGGGTCAGCGCGTAGTGTTCGCGCAGGCTTTCCACGTCGCGCACTTCAAAGCCAGCCTCTTCGGCAGTGCGCAGTGTGGTGGAGATGGGCACCAGTTCCCCATCGGGAAAGACATAAGCGTTCGAGAAGGATTGTGGATTCCAGCCCTTTTCGATGGCGCGCCGGGCAATCCCGTGGTTGAGGAAAACCCCACCCGGTTTGAGCAAACGATATGCCCGCTCAAAATAGACCGGTAAAAGTTTCTCGCCCACATGCTCGAACATTCCCACGCTGACCAGCGCGTCGTACTGTTCCCATTCTTCCACTTCCCGGTAATCCTGAACACGCACGCGGGCACGCTCCTGCAAGCCGGCTTCAGCAATGCGTTGCTGTGCCAGGCTGGCTTGCGGTTCACTGAGGGTAATGCCGGTGATGTCCACGCCGTATTTCTCGGCAGCGAACAAAACCAGTCCACCCCAGCCGCATCCCAGATCGAGGACTTTTTGCCCGGGCTTCAGTCTTAATTTGCGGCACAGATAATCCAGTTTGTGTTCCTGCGCGGTGTCTAAATCCCAATCGGGCGATTCGAAGTATGCGCAGGAATACACCATGCGTTTCCCTAAAAAGAGACTGTAGAAATCGTTAGAAACATCGTAGTGGTAGCGTACAGCCTGCCGATCTCGCTCGATGGAATGGGGTTTTCCGGAGAGACGCGCCGCTCCCCGTTTGCTGATGCGCGGATTTTGCTGGTTGGGCAGGCGCATCAGTTCCCGGGCGATGTCCAGTTTCTTCTGCCACTGATGGGTGCGCTCTGCCAGCATTTCCCCCAGCGGGAATACCGCTTCGATGTTCCCTTCAATGTCGAAGTCGTTGTACAGATAGGCTTCTACCAGCCCGACCTCGGTGCCGGGCAGCAACATCGCGCGCAGGGCGCCGGGATGGTTGAGGACGATGGTGGTGCTGTCGGGAAAATCCCCTTGAGGATAGGCCGTGCCATCCCATAATCGAAAACGAACACTGTTTAACTTATTGATTGGGAACAGACGTTCCAGAAGCGCTAGCGTGATATCCCGCGCATGAGCCTCTTCGCGAACGGTTGAAGTGACCATCGTGCACCTCCTGATAGAATCAACCCCCAAGACACCGAATGGCTATGGGAGATTAACGCTGAAACAGGCTGATGCTTTCGATGTGGTAGGTTTGTGGAAAGAGATCGAATGGGGTGACTTGTTCCAGACGGTATCCGCCGCGGATCAGCCGTTTGGCATCCCGCGCGAGGGTGGCAGGATCGCAGGAGACGTAGATGAGTGTGGGGGCGTCCATGCTCAAAATGGCATCCAGCGCTGCCAGTTCCAGCCCTGCGCGGGGTGGATCCACCACAATCACCTCAGGACGAACCTGTAAGGAGGGCAGAATTTCTTCTGCCGTTCCCATGTAGAGCGATACATGCTCAAATTCATCCAGATTGACGGCAAAATCATCGCAGGCGCTGGGCGCCGATTCGATGCCGATGAGGTTGCGGGTGCGCGGTGCCAGAAACGCGCTGAACAGTCCCACCCCGCAGTACACGTCCAGCATCGTCTCCAGCGGTTTCGCAGGGAGCAGAGACAGAACATGCTTGACCATGGCTTCTGCCATCGGGGTATTCACCTGGAAGAACGACCCCGCCGACACGCGGAAGGGGCGTTCCAGCACTTCCATCACCACATGATCATCGCCAGCCAGCACCAGCGTTCCGGCAGGACCCATGTGAACCACAGAAACGGGCAGTTCTTCCACTGAAATGGCAGGCGGGTTTGCCTCCAGGCTTTCCAGAGCCAGCAGAATCTCCCCATCTGCGCCGAGTCGCAAAGAGAGGCGCTCCAGATCCGGCAGAGGCTCAGCCTGGATTTGTTTCCAAATCTCCAGCAGCGCCTCTTCCGGCAAATGACATTCCTGAATGGGGATGACCGTGCGGTCGTCGGTGGCGCGAAAACCCAGTTGCCCCTCCGGGGTGAGGTGAAACTGCACGGTGTTGCGGTAGTTCCAGGCTTGCGGAGAAGGAATCATCAACCGTACAGGGGGATCTGCTATCCCGCCGATGCGTTGCAGTTGTTCTGTCAGGATGGACTGCTTGACCGTTAATTGCAGGGAGTAATCCATGTGCTGGTAGTGGCATCCCCCGCACTGCGCAAAGTGCGGGCAACGGGGACGGATGCGGGCGGGTGAGGGCTGAACCACATCCATCAGGGTGGCGCGGGCAAAGCCGCGCTTTTCTTCGGTTAACTGCACCAGCACCCGCTCACCGGCAAGGGTAAACGGCACAAATACCGCCCGTCCGTCGGGCAGGCGTCCCATGGCTTCGCCGCCATAGGTCATTTGCGTTAAATCCACCAGATGAAATTCACCCACGGTTTCATTTTACCTGTTTTTCAAAAATGAGTCATAATGGTTTCAGGTTCATAAAGGCGGGTTTCTTCACAGCAGGGCGAGAAAACATCATACATCCCAATCACCCATTAATCACCCCTTAATGTTCGATTGTTCGGAGCAAAATTGTTATAATTTTGTGAAGAGAAGAACATTCGATAGACCATTGCCAAGGAGCATCCCATGAAAAGCAAGGGCTTGATGAAGGCAGGTTTGCTGTTTCTGGTCGTCGGAATGGTTGTGCTGGCCGGCTGGATGGAGCAGGTGCAGGCGCGGGCGTTGGAGCAGGATGGAGACGTGACCCGCGGCGCTTTGCTCTACGATAACTGGTATGCGGCATTGGGAGTTCAACCACCACAGGGCAACATGCCCATCTGGGATCGTCAGACGACCAATACCCGCAGTGGAGCCGAAACGTGGCGCTGTGTTTCCTGCCATGGCTGGGATTATCAGGGCAAAGACGGCGCATACCGCGAGGGAAGCGACCGCTATACCGGCTTTCCGGGGGTGTATCAGGCTGCCACACAAAGCACCGAAGAGGACCTGGTAGCCGTTTTGAGTGGAAAGAAAGATCCCCAGCACGATTTTTCTCCCTATCTCTCTGAATCGGATTTGAAAGCCCTGGCGCATTTCCTTAAAACCGCGCTGGTCAATGATAATGAGTACATTGACCCAAAGACCTTCAAGGTCCTTGGGGGAGATCCTGCCAACGGAAAAGCCCTGTATGAAGCCCAATGCGCACGCTGTCACGGACAGGATGGCGCCACCCTGCGCTTCCGTTTTGAGGGGCGGGATGCGACGCTGGGTACCCTGGCGCAACTTGATCCCTGGCGTTTCCTGCGCAAGACTCGTTTTGGTACCCCCGGGACGGAGATGGTGATCGGGTATGAACTGGGCTGGACGGCTCAACAGGGGAGGGACGTCTTGCTCTATGCCCAGAGTTTGCCCTCTGGCATGGAAGTCCAGCAATCCCCCTCTCTGGGGGAAGCCACCCCTGCACCGGTGGCACAGCCGGGGGGTCCTGCTCGAAATGTCCTCACAGGGGTGCTGACCGCCTTTGGAGCCCTGTTCACGGGCTTGGGGTTTGCAATCGTTCTGGGCGTTTTCCTCATTGGTGTGATCTTTGTGATTGTCTGGGCTATTCGGGGAAAGAAACCGTAATTCTCTGCAAGTCGAACCTGAAGAAGAAAGGAGCCTCATTTCATGTCCAAACTCATTCCATGGTACTTGCAGCCGTGGTTTCGCATTACGATAGGCATCGTGGTGCTGATTTTACTGGGGGGCGCTGTCGGCGGCATTTACCTGACGCAACAACCCCCTCCGCAACCCATCCAGTTTCCGCATAACTTCCATGTAGGTGCAGGAATTCCCTGCCTTTACTGCCATCCCGGGGCTCAATGGGGCGAAAATGCGGGTTTGCCTTCTTCCAGTCTGTGCTGGGGATGTCATCAGCAGGTTGCCAAGACCAAAACCTCTCCCGAACTGCAAAAACTGGCGCAGTATGTGGCTAACGGCGAGGAAATTCCCTGGGTACCGGTCTTCATCCAGCCCGATTTCGTCCGCTTCAATCACCGCCCTCACGTGGCGGCTGGTGTGGCTTGCGAAACCTGCCACGGCGATATGAAGAAAGTCACTGTGGCTCAACCCATTCCCCGTCAGAATATGGGCTGGTGTTTGGATTGTCACAGTAAACAACCCAAAGAAAAGTGGGCGCGTCTTTCCGACTGTTCGCTTTGCCATTACTAAAAAGCCGTGAAAGGACAGTTATGAGCGAGAAACTTACCCGCCGTAATTTTCTAAAACTCACCGGATTGGGGATCGCCGCTACAGCGGTGTTGACGGGATGCGGTCCAGCCTCCCGTTACGTTCTGCGGCGCCCTTATACCGAGATGCCGGAATACAGCCAGATCGGTAAAAGCACTTATTACGCTACTGCCTGCCGCGAATGCCCGGCAGGGTGCGGGATGATCATGCGTACCTTCGAGGGACGTGCTATCAAAGCCGAGGGCAATCCGGCGCACCCCGTCAACCGTGGAAAACTTTGCTCGCGAGGGCTCACGGCAGTGCAGGGGCTGTACAACCCGGATCGCTATAAAGCCCCCGTGCGCAGAACCCAACGCGGAGATGCCCGCACTGAAGCCCTTTCCTGGGATGAAGCCATAGACATTGTGCGTTCCGCGTTGAATGGCGATCCTCAGCGGGTAGCCTTTTACCTGGGCTTGAATGCCGATCATGTGTTTGATTTCGTTCAGGAACTCACCCGGACGAGGGGAATGCCTGAGCCTGTACGGTTTGGCGCTTTGGGTATGTTTGAAGCCCGTGCAACGCTGGTGGAAGCCACCCGGCAGATGCTGGGAAAAGCCACTTTACCGTTCTTTGATCTGGCTGGCGCCGATCTGGTGCTTTCCTTCGGCGCTAATTTCCTGGAAACGTGGCTCTCGCCGGTGGCGTACAGTCGTGCATTTGGCGATTTCCGACGCAGGGGTGAGCCTTTGAAAAAGCGTGGTTATCTGGTGGCATTTGAGCCGCGCCTTTCTCTCACCGCTGGAAGCGCAGATGAGTGGTATCCCCTCACCCCCGGCACGGAGGGTGCGGTTGCCATGGCGTTGGGCAAACTGCTTGCGGAAAGCGGCGCTGTGCGCATGCCGGAAACGCTGGTAACCGGTTACCGCGGTGTCAATGTGGAGGCAGTGGTTCAAGCCGCCGGTATTCCGCTGGAAAAACTGGAGCATCTGGCGCAGTTGATTGCCCGTGCGGAACGCCCCCTCTTTTTGCCGGGTGGCGGAGCGCTGGGACATGCCGGTGGGCTGGAAAACGCCCTCCAGATTCTCGCGCTCAATGCGGCGCTGGGGCGGGTTGGACAGCCGGGCGGCGTCTTCCTGATCGCCGGAGAAGAAAAAGCCGATTCCCTTCAATCCGTCCAGGACCTCATTCGGCGCATGCAGGCAGGAGAGGTCGAGACGCTCTTCATCCATGGCGCCAATCCGTTGTTTGAACTTCCCAAATCGTTAGGGTTTGAACAAGCCTTGAGCAAGGTCCGGCAGGTCATTTCTTTTGCCACCTTCCCCGATGAGACATCCCTGCTGGCGGATTACGTCTTCCCCGATCACAGCCCGCTGGAAGGGTTCGGTTATATGCGCGTACTGGCAGGCACTTCGCGGTTTGCCATTTCTGCGGCACAGCCGGTTGTCGTTCCGTTGTACGATACCCGCGCAACCGTGGATGTGCTGATCGCCGCTTCAGGCTTGCCTTATACCGACGAGGTGGACTTCATCCAGCAAAAATTACAGCCGGTCTTCCAGCGCAGTGGCGCTCCAGAACTGGCAACCTTCTGGGCACGTTTCCTCCAACAGGGCGGTTACTGGGAGGATTTGGGAGAATCTCCGGCTACGGCGGATCTCAGCGCCATCCCGGCAAAGGTGCTTTTACCCGAGAGCGTCGGAGAAAAGACCTTCCATCTGGTGGTGTATCCAACCCAGATGGGCGATGGCAGTGGCGCCAACCGTCCCTGGTTGCAGGAAACTCCTGATCCGATGACTACAGTGATGTGGAATACCTGGGTGGAGATCAACCCCAAGACGGCTGAGGAACTGGGAATCCACACCGATGATATCGTCCGGCTGGTGTCCTCTGCCGGGCAAATCGAAGCCGTGGCGTATCTCTACCCCGCCATTCGTCCCGATACGGTTGCCATTCCCTTTGGGCAGGGGCACACAGCCCTCGGGCGTTTTGCCGAAGGGCGTGGGGTGAATCCAGCGGAAGTCATCCAGGGTGTGACCAACGCCGCCGGGGATCTGGCGGTAGGGGATACGAAAGTGCGTATTGAACCGACCGGTAAGCGCCGTCCGCTCGCCCGGCTGGAGTCGAAGAGCGGGGTTTACGGAGAACATTAAAGGTGTCAGCAAGTCATCAGGAGGAGCAATATGGCTGAAGAAAAGCAAACAGGTCGTTGGGGCATGGTGATTGATCTGGATGTATGCACGGGATGCAACGCCTGTGTGACCGCCTGCGCCATGGAAAACAACATCCCCTGGACGGGCGAGGAAGATGCCGGTTATGGGCGCGGGATGCACTGGATCCGTGTTCAACGTTACTGGGAGGGAGAGTATCCGGAGGTTTCTCCCCAATATCAGCCGGTAATGTGCCAGCAGTGCGGACGCGCTCCCTGCGAACCCGTCTGTCCGGTGTTTGCCACTGTGCACAGCGAGGAACAACAAATCAACCTGCAGGTGTACAACCGCTGTATCGGCACCCGTTACTGCGCCAACAACTGTCCCTACATTGCCCGCAGTTTCAACTGGTTCGATTACAGTCAGCAAATCCCCACCCCGATGAATTACTACCTCAATCCAAACGTTACGGTTCGGCGGCGGGGCGTGATGGAAAAATGCACATTCTGCGTTCAGCGCATTTACGAAGGGCAGGAACGCGCCAAAGCCGAAGGGCGCCCTGTTCAGGATGGCGAAATTGTTCCTGCCTGCGCGCAAGCCTGCCCCACCGATGCGATTATTTTTGGCGATTTGAGCGATCCCGAGAGCCGGGTGAGTAAAGCGGCGCGCAATCAGCGGCGCTACACCCTGCTGGAGGAACTGGGCACTGAGCCAAAAGTCACCTATTTGAAGGGAGAGGGAACCTATGGCGGTTGAAGCAAAATCTCTGTCCACCCCTTTGCACGGCGTTGATGAGGAAGAAGCCGAACTCCGCGAGCAATTGATGTTTGATCCTCGCCCTCGCGAGGAACTCAACCGCATGGTGATGGAGTCCATGGTGCACACCACCCCGCGCTATTGGGCTGTGGTGGCATTCCTGGCGGTGGTGGTGCTGGTGTGTCTCTTCGGTGCCTGGGGGTACATGATCGCTACCGGTATTGGACTTGCCGGGGTGCGTAAACCCGTGTACTGGGGGGTGTTCATCGTCACCTTTGTGTTCTGGATTGGCATCAGCCACGCGGGTACGTTTGTCTCTGCCATTTTGCGGGTCTTCAAAGCGGAGTTCCGTCGTCCCTTTACTCGCGCCGCAGAATTAATGACCACCTTTGGCCTGGCGGCAGGCGCGCTGTACCCGCTCATTCACTTAGGGCGGGTGTGGGTGTTCTACTGGATGATTCCCTATCCCAATGCGCGCTGGCTCTGGCCCAATTTCCGCTCTCCGCTGGTCTGGGACTTTCTGGCAATCACCACGTATCTGCTTTCCAGCACCATTTACCTCTATCTGCCGCTCATTCCCGATTTAGCCATGGCGCGCGACCGTACCAAAGGCTGGCGGCATGCGGTGTACAAAACCCTGGCGCTGGGATGGCGCGGGACCGAGGCGGAATGGGCGCGGTTACGCAAAGCCATTACCATCTTCGCTTTTGCCATCATTCCGGTGATGTTCTCGGTGCATACCATTGTTTCGTGGGACTTTGCTGTATCGCAAACAGCGGTATGGAACTCTACCATTTTCGGTCCTTATTTCATCGTGGGCGCCATTCTCTCCGGTGTCTCGGCGGTGGTTACCATTCTGGTCATTCTGCGCGCCACGCTGAAGCACATGGATTACTTCATCCGCATGGAACATCTGGATGCGCTTGGAAAACTACTGCTGGTCTTTTCCATGGCGTGGGCGTACTTCTTCTTCAACGACTATCTGGTTTCCTGGTATGGTGGCTACGAGGCGGTACGGCGTGTGCTCTTCTTCCATTCCAGCGGTCCGGAGGCGTGGATCTGGTGGTCAATGATCGTCTTCAACGTGGTGATTCCGTGGCTGACGTTGTGGAACCGCCGGATTCGCCGTACACCCTGGGCAATGCTCATCATCACCCTGCTGATCAACGTTGGGATGTACTTCGAGCGCTACACCATCGTTCCCATGACGCTTGCCCATCAGCGTTTCCCCTTCGACTGGGGCACGTATGTCCCGCGTATTGAGATCATCATTTCCATCGGCACGCTGGCGCTGTTCATCCTGCTGTACATGCTGGCTTCGCGGTTCATCCCCATGGTGCCGGTCTGGGAAGTGCGGGAAGGGCAGGAAGCCCACATGATTCGCCAGATTGGAAAAGCCAAAGTTCCAACGGTTTCGGAACTGGAGTAAGGAGGAGATATGCCGCGAGATGTTGTTCATCTGGCGTTGTTCAAAGAAGAACAGTTGAACGAAGCCGCAGAAGCCATACAGGTGCTGCGGGAGATGGGAATCTCCGACCGCGAAATTTCGGTCATCTCCGGAGCGCCTCTTCAGGAAAAAATGCTTGGACGTCCCATGACCTGGACGCGCATTCCTCTGATCGGCATTTCCGGAGCGCTGGTGGGATTCCTCACCGCATTGTTCTTCAACTTTGGCACGCCTTTGCTGTATCCCATTCGGGTCGGCGGTATGGCGTTCCAGACCATCCCGACCTCGTTTGTGACCATCTTTGAACTGACCATGCTGGGCTTGCTCATCAGCACCTTCATCGGTGTGTTCGTGGAGACGATTTCCCCCTCTTATGGACCGCAGGGATACGATGAGCGCATCAGCGATGGATATATCGGGGTGCTGTTTTCTGCTCCGGAAGAACTGGATGCCAGAATGCACGAAGCCCTGACCGGCTTGGGCGCTGAGATTGTTCATCGAGCGGAGGCAAAGAAATTATGGCTGTTCTGAAACGTTTGCTGATCGTTTTAGGGCTTGCTGTCACCCCTTTGCTAGTGGGGTTGCTGTTCACGTATGACATCATCAAAATTGAGTGGGTCAGTTTCATGGAAATTCAGCCCTCTTTCGGGACTCAAGAAGATCCTCTGCCGTTGCCAGCCCGCTCGATACCGATTCAAGGCGCGGCGTATATCCCCGAACTAGGCGCGCCGACCAATCCCGTCCCTGCCGATGAAGCCTCTCTCCAGCGGGGGAAAACCCAGTACGAAATCAACTGCCAGATTTGCCATGGAGCCACCGGAAAGGGGAATGGACCCTTTGCGGCATTCCTCCAGCCCCGTAAGCCCGTCAGTTTACTGGAAGGCAGACCGTTAACCCTCTCCGATGGGGAACTGTTTATGACGATCACCAATGGGGTGGAAGGGGCAATGCCCTCCCTCATTCAGAATCTACCGGAACCCCAGATGCGTTGGGATGTGGTGAATTACGTGCGTTCCCTCCAGAAACAAGCCAATCCCTGAGGTGCAAGTCCCCACTCTCATTGCCCCGCCGTAAATTGCTGCGGCGGGGCTTTTTTGTGAAAAATATCACAAATAAGATTGTGTGGGTACAAAAAATCAGATTTATATATAATCAAAGTTAACCTTTTGGAGTGGAGGGAACCATGTTTACCCGAGTGAAGGACATCTTGCGGGAAAAGGGGAATCAGGTCTGGGCGGTTTCCCCTGACGACACATTGCTGACCACCATGCTGCGGCTGGCGGAGAAGAATGTGGGGGCGTTGCTGGTTTTGGAGGGGGAGCGCATTGCGGGCATCGTATCCGAGCGCGATATTGTCCGGGAAATTGCCCAGCATCGTGCCTGTGTGCTGGATGCGCCCATCAAAGCCTTTATGACCGAAGAGGTCATTACGGTTACTCCTGAAACGACGGTAGAAGAATGCATGCAGTTGATGACCCGCGCTCACATCCGCCACCTGCCTGTGGTTCAGGAAGGGAAACTGGTGGGGCTGATCTCCATTGGGGATGTAGTGAGGAAGGTCATCGAAGGACAGGCGACGATGATTGACGATCTGGAGGGGTACATCACCGGCGATAAGTTCGGGCGTTAAGCCGGTTTTTGCCCCCAGTGGATGGCGACGGTTCCAAAATTGATCCGGTGAAATCCGGTGTTCGTTAATCCTGCCTGCTCGAAACGCGCCTGCAATGCCTCTGCGCTGAGAAAAGCCGCGCTGGTTTCGGGCAGGTAGGTGTAAGCATCGGGTGCCATGGCAATCAATCTGCCCAACAGGGGGATGATTCGTTTCATGTAGAACCGTACAAAAGGAGAGAGCAGGTTTTCCTGCGGTCGGGTGGTATCCAGCGCCACCACCCATCCCTGCGGACGGAGCACCCGAACCTGCTCTTTTAGCGCAGCATCCAGGTCAATCACGTTTCTTAACAGGAATCCGGAGACAACTGCATCAAAGGTCTGATCTGGAAACGGGAGGTACAGGGCATCTGCGCCGCACCATTGCTGGGGCTGGGAATTGCGCTGTTGACCCACCCGCATCATTTCCAGCGTGAAATCGGCAGCCACAACCCGGCAGGCAGGTTCCTGCCGCAGGGCTTCGCGCGCCAGGTCGCCCGTTCCGGCTCCCAGATCCAGCAGATGGCTGTGAGGGCGCAAATGGGCACGGCGAATCACTTCTTTCCGCCAGCGCAAATCCATGCCCGCCGTCATCAGCCGATTCATGAGGTCGTATTGGCGGGCAATGCGGGTGAACATGCCGCGGACGGCTTGAGCGCGTTCTGGACCTTGAAGATGCTGTGCCATTTATCGGTTAGGTACCCAGACGAGGATGGTTGTGCCGTTTCCGGGTTCGGAGGAAAACTCAATTTCACCGCCCGCCTGATGGGCGCGGGTCTGCATGTTGGCTAACCCATGTCCAATGACCTGGCGGGTTTTGCTCACGTCAAAGCCTACGCCATCGTCGTTAATTTCAAGCAGGGTGCGTTGATTGCTGGTCCACAGGGTAATGTTGACGTGGCGGGCATGGGCATGTTTGGCAATATTTGCCAGTGCTTCCTGACAGATGTGAAAGAGCGCCAGCGCCGCGGTTTGGGGGAGATTGATGCTTTCGTTGGGGATGGCTTGTAACTGCACTTCCACCTGCGTGTTGGCGCGAAATTCCGCCACCAGCCGCCTCAGTCCGTCCATCAGATTCTCTTCATGCAGTTTTCGCGGGCGCAGGTCGAGGATATAGGCACGGATATCGCGAATGGTGTTGTTCAGGTCATTGATCGCCTGATCAATGCGTTGTTTGGCGGCTTCGGGATCGTCGTTCATTAGCAGGCGGGCATGTTCCAGTGTCAGCCCGACGGCGTAAATGTCCTGAATGATGCCGTCGTGCAGGTCCATGCCAATGCGTTCGCGCTCTTCCAGCACTGCCAGGCGGCGCTGTTGTAAGTTGAGGTAGGTGTTTTCCAGCGCGGTGCTGACCCAGAAACTGATGGCGGAGAGGAATTGGGTTTCCAGTTCATCGAAGGGGAGGGTGTGATTGATCCCCGCGCAAAGCACGCCCAGCGTTCCGGTGCGTCCCTGCAGGGGGAAACATGCCAGATAACGGACATCGCTTTCCAGCAGTGCCGGGTGGAAGGAGTCTTTCTCATCCGGATTTTCTAACCCGGCAAGGTCAATGATGCGGGGTGCCTGCGCAAAGGCGATATTTCCAACGATCCCTTCGCCTAAACGGAATGAAGGACTCAGCCATAATTGCGGGATCGATTCTCCTTGATGGACACAAAGGTTTAAGAAGGCGCTGTCATCCTCGCGCAGATAAATTTCTCCAACCTCTAAATCCAGATAGTCCATCAATTGCTCCAGCGCTTTGCCTAAAATCTGCCGCACATCGCTGGAGGTTGCCAGAGTGCTTGCCATCTCGTTGAGGAGCGCCAGATTTTCATTGCGCCGGGTCAGTTCGGCTTCGCGTTGGGTGATTTTCTGCAAAAGGCGCGCATTGGCAAGGGCTACTCCGGCGTAGGCTGCCAGCATTTCGATGACTGCCTGATCGTCGGCGGTAAATTCCGGCGCATCGATTTTGTCTGTCAGGTAAATCTGCCCGAGGTTCTGATCGGCATGCCGGATGGGCACACCGAGGAAAGATTCCATGGGAGGGTGGTGAGGCGGAAAACCAACGCTGTGCGGGTGGTCGGAGATACGCGCCAGTCGAATGCTCTGGGAGCCGCGCATCAGTTCGCCAATCAATCCCAGACCTTTTGGCGGATGCGCCATGCGGGCAACCTCTTCATCGCTCATGCCAACCGGGATGAAGCGGGCAAGGTTGCCGTTCTCATCCAGAATGCCGACAGCGGCATACCGGGCGCCCACCTGTTCGCGAGCCAAGTGTGCAATTCGCTCAATTAAGGAGTCAATGCTGATATCGCTTACCAGTTCAAGGCTGGCGCGGTGTAATGCCGCCAGACGATCTAATAACTGTTCACGGGTAAGCAGGCTGGTTTCCATAAAGGTTTCATTTATTTTACCTGATATTGTCCAGATTGTTAATACACAATTGTTCAACATTTCACAATGTGGTGTACAGACTTTCTGCTGGAATTTCTGGAAATGGAGTGAAAGACTCCGGTATAATCAGCGATGGAGGTTGACGATGTTTGATCACATCCTGAAGCGAAAACAAGAAGAAGAAGCCATGCGCGCAGCCGGGCGTTTACCCCCCGGACAGGCGCTGACCCAGAAGTTTCCCGTACTGCATTACGGACCGGTGCCGACGTTCAATCCTGCCACCTGGGATTTTCGGGTGTGGGGCGAGGTTGAACAGCCCTTGCGATTAACCTGGGAGGAATTTAATCAGTTGCCCCGCACTCAGGTGAAGATGGATTTGCACTGTGTGACCAAGTGGAGCAAATTCGACACCGTTTGGGAAGGGGTCTCGGTACGCACCCTGATTGATTTGGGGCTGGTGCGGTTGAAGCCGACCGCGCGGTTCGTCATGCAACACGCCGAATACGGCTTTACGGCAAATTTGCCGCTGGAGGTGGTTTTGCAGGACAATTTCCTGCTGGCAACCCACTATGATGGCAAGCCGCTCGATCCGGAACATGGCTACCCTCTGCGGGGGGTGATCGGTTTTATCCCCGACCGTCCTGACCTGAAGACCCCCTACCTGTGGAAGGGGGCAAAATGGCTGAGAGGACTGGAGTTTATGGCGCAGGACCGTCCTGGCTTCTGGGAGATGGCGGGCTACCACAACGATGCGGATGTCTGGAAAGAAGAGCGTTACGGTTAACCCCCGAAGAGGGTCTTAAAAATATTCACCGCGCGGCAACTCCGCGCGGTTTTTCATGGGTAGTTTGTTATAATTGCAGTGCCGAAGGTGGGAATCGAACCCACATTCCTTTCGGAACGCGATTTTGAGTCGCGCGCGTCTGCCTGTTCCGCCACTTCGGCTCGATCTGTACTGAGTATAAACAAAATTTGCAGAAGGGTCAAGGTTCTGAATTTATGAAATTAGGCATCATTGGCTTACCTCAATCGGGAAAAACTACCCTTTTCAATGCGTTAACGCGGGGAAATCAGCCTACGGGGATGGCGTCGGGTAAACTGGAGGTGCATACCGCCGTGGTAGATGTGCCGGATCCCCGGGTGGACCGTCTCGCGGAGATGTTTAAGCCCAAAAAGACCATCTACGCCAAAGTGACCTATGCGGATATTGCCGGGTTGGAGGGAAGCGCGGCAAAAACGGGCATCTCCGGGGCATTGCTGAATCAGTTGACACAGATGGACGGGTTCATTCAGGTGGTGCGCTGTTTTGAGGATGAAAATGTCCCGCATCCCGCCGGAAGCGTTGACCCTTTACGTGATCTGGCAAGCATGGAGAGCGAACTCATCCTCAACGATTTGATCTCGGTGGAGCGCAAACTCGAACGCCTGACCGATGAGCGCAAGAAGGGGGGAGGGCGCGACAAAGCCACCATTGACCGCGAGATTGCCCTGTTTGAGCGTTTCCACGAAGCCCTGGTGGCAGAAAAGCCCTTGCGCGATGTGGATGTGGATCCGGAAGAAGAAAAAATGCTCTCCAGTTTTGGCTTCCTGAGCCGCAAACCCATGCTGGTGGTTCTCAATATCTCCGAGGGACAGCAACCTCCAGTGGTGGACTATCCTCATCGCCACAGCAAGGTGGTGGCTTTACAGTGCCGTCTGGAAATGGAGATCGCCCAGTTGCCGCCGGAGGAAGCCGCGGCTTTTCTTCAGGAATACGGCATTGATGAGCCCAGTTTGAACAAGATGATTCGCCTGTCCTATGACCTGTTAGGGTTGCAGTCGTTCTTCACCGTCGGTCCCGATGAGTGCCGGGCATGGACGGTTCGCAAGGGCGCCACGGCTCCCGAAGCGGCGGGTGTCATTCACAGTGATTTACAGAAGGGCTTCATCCGAGCCGAGGTGATGACCTATGAGGATCTCATGGCGCTGGGCGGGGTGAATGAGGTGAAAGCCCACGGCAAACTGCGTCTGGAAGGCAAAGAGTATATCGTTCAGGACGGCGATATTTTAAACATCCGCTTCAACATTTAGAAAGGAGGAAGGGAGCCGGAGGGAATCCCTTTGCGCTCCCTTTTGTTTTAAGATGGGCGCCTTTGAGGCTGTAATTGGTCTGGAAGTTCACGCAGAACTGCTTACCCGCTCCAAAATGTTCTGTTCCTGCCCGGTAGTGGATTCGACCCAGGCGGAGCCAAACGTGGCGGTTTGTCCGGTCTGCGCCGGAATGCCGGGCACTTTACCGGTGATCAATCGGCAGGCGGTGGAACTTGCCCTGCGGGTGGCGCTGGCGTTGGGGTGCCAGATTCATCCGGTCAGCGTTTTTGCCCGAAAGAACTACTTTTATCCCGATTTGCCCAAAGGGTATCAGATTTCGCAGTACGAGCAGCCTCTGGCGGTAAACGGGGTGTTGCCCATCGAAACCGAATCCGGGTGGCGTGACATTCGAATCCGCCGGGTTCATCTGGAGGAAGATACCGGGAAATTGAGCCACGTCTATGCCGGTGAGGAGGTGTACTCCCTGGTGGATTTGAACCGTGCCGGGGTGCCTCTGCTGGAAATTGTCTCCGAGCCGGATTTGCGTTCAGCGCAGGAAGTTCGCGCCTATGCTCAAACCCTGCGAACCCTGTTACGGACTTTGCAAGCCAGTTCCGGCGATATGGAAAAGGGGGCTTTGCGGATCGAACCCAACATCTCCGTTCGTCCTGCCGGAAGTTCTTCGCTGGGCACACGGGTGGAAATCAAAAACCTCAACAGTTTTCGTTCTCTCGAACGCGCCGTAGCCTATCAAATAGAAATGCAGGTGGGCAAACTCTCCCGAGGTGAGAGGGTGGAGCAGGAAACGGTGGGTTGGGACGAAGTTCAGGAAGTCACGTTTCCTCAGCGAAGCAAGGAAGAAGCCCACGATTACCGCTACTTCCCTGAACCGGATTTACCTCCGCTGGTGGTGACACTGGAATGGGTGGAGTCCGTCCGGGCGTCGTTACCGGAATTGCCGTGGCAACGTCAGCGCCGGTATGTGGAAGCCCTGGGGCTGGCTCCTGCTGAAGCGCGCCTGCTGGTCAGTGACCCTGCGCTGGCAGGTTTCTTTGACCGCGTTGTCCAGACCCTGAAAAAGGCTCCTGCTCGTATGGCGGCGACCTGGGTGACGGGTGAACTGCTGGCGTGGCTGAATGAACGGGGGCAAAATCCGGAGGATCTGCGCCTTCCTGCGGAGAGGTTTGCCGACCTGCTGGATCGCACGGTGGATGGGCAAATCAACCTGAATACTGCCAAAGGGGTTTTGCAGGAGATGTGTGCGTCGGGCAAGCCTGCCGCGCAAATTATCGCCGAACGCAATCTGGAACAGGTTTCTGATCGGGAGTGGATTGCCCGCATCGTGGCGCAGGTGTTGCAGGAAAGCCCTGCAGAACTGGAAAAATACCGTTCGGGGAAATCCACGCTCTTCAACTGGTTTTACGGACAGGTGATGCGTTTGGCGCAGGGAAAAGCCAATCCGCAGGTGGTGCGTGAGGAACTTGCCCGTCAACTGGAGGGGCGAGTTCAGGGAGATGCCTGAAGTTCGGTGAGCAGGTCATCCAGCCGACGGTAGAGAATGAGTCCGTGCTTGGTTGCCCATTCTTCAAATCCCCGCCAGAGAGCATCGGCTTCTTCGAAAATGGCTTGAGCATCGTTCAGATTGCCCTGAAGGATGCGCCGCAGAAAGGCGTCGAATCCTGCGGGATGGTCGGGGAGTTGTAGGGCTTCGTCGTACAGGACGGAACTGCTGGTGTACAGGTGACGGTGCCAGAGTCCAACCACGCACACCGAAAAGCGCGCCGCGTAAAAGGCGTAGGTGGCTACGCTGTGGGGGCTGTCGGTCGCCCGCGCATTGCGCAGTTTCCCGATGATTTCGTATAAATCGCCGATAAGGGCTTCTTCCAGCACCGCGCGGATTTGTCCTTCCTCGTGGTCGAAAACGAGTTCTCGAGAGTGGGCAAACCATTGGGCATCTCCCAGAAGCGGTAAAACATTCGCATAGCCTCCATGGGTGATGGACCAGTCGCTCTCCAGTTCTGCCGCCTGCTCCAGGAAAATCTCCGGGCTGTACAGGTTCACTTCTGCTTTCCATGGTCCTTCTGACCATTCCAGCGTGTGTTCGTGTTCCATTCCTTCAATGAGAACGTGCATCTCAATATCCGAAAAGGGTCCATCGCTCTGGCGTGCCAGTGAGCCGTATAATCCCGCGGCGAGGACGCGCTTTCCAAAGTGCGCCTGTACCTTGCGGGCAATCTCCAGTGCTCGCGCCATGCGAATGTCGTGGGAATAGGGTTGTGGACCGGACATCTTTCGGTGGTATCCTTTCAGGGTCTTTCGATTTTCCTTGCGAAATCACCCGGCAGAGAATGGAAAACCTGCATTTCAAGCCCGATTTCGGCAGAGGCGGGGAGATTTTCTCCGGATTTTGACCTATAATGAAAATTGTAACCGCTTTGTTCAGGAGGGTCAAAATGGAGTATCGCATGCTGGGCAGGACAGGCGTGATGGTTTCGCCGCTTTGTCTGGGAGCCATGAACTTCGGAGGTCCCACGGGAGAGGAAGAATCCATACGCATCATTCACCGGGCGCTGGATGCCGGGATGAACTTCATTGATACTGCGAATGTGTACAATGCCGGGCAGTCTGAAGTGATTGTGGGCAAGGCGCTCAAAGAAAGTGGCAGGCGCGACTCGGTTGTGCTGGCGACCAAAGTGTACGGGAAGATGGGGGAAGGTCCCAATGAAAGCGGCGTCTCCCGGTTGCACATTCTCAAAGCCTGCGAAGATTCCCTGCGCCGTCTGCAGACCGATCATATTGACCTGTATCAACTGCACCGTCCCGGTTTGCACGTTCCTGTAGATGAAACCCTGCGCGCTTTTGACGATCTGGTGCGGTCTGGCAAGGTGCGCTATATCGGTTGCTCCACCCATCCCGCCTGGATGGTGATGGAAGCGCTGGCGGTCAGCGAGAAGTACGGTCTGGCGCGCTATGTCAGCGAGCAGCCTCCCTACAATCTGCTGGACCGACGCATTGAAAATGAACTGGTGCCGCTGGCGCAAAAGTACGGACTGGCGCTTTTGCCCTGGTCACCGCTGGCGGGTGGCATTTTGTCCGGGCGCTACGCCGGTGGAGAAATTCCCGGTGGTTCCCGTGCCGAGCGGATGGGAACCATGTTCCGGGAGCGCATTACCCGCCGGGGGGTGGAGGTTGCCCAAAAGGTGGCGCAGATGGCGCAGGAGCGGGGCATGACGCCGTCTCAACTGGCGCTGTTGTGGTGTAAGGATCAGCCCGGAATCACCTCGCCGATCATCGGTCCCCGCACGTTGGAGCATCTGGAAGAATTACTGCCCGTGTTGGAGATGCGCCTGAATGACGAAGATCGACCGCTCTTTGATGCGCTGGTTCACCCCGGAAATGCGGTTGCCGATTTCCACAACAGCAATGACTGGATGAAAGCCCGGATTACGGATTGAGTCTATGAGCCTCTTGCCTGTAGGTTTACTTTCGATGGTGGAAGACAGCCTTGCATGGGATGGCTTGACCGTGCAGGTGCGCAGTGAACCGCGTTTGCGCCGCACGGTGCACCGGCTGGTGGAAGTTTCTGCTCTGGAAAAAGGGGAACGCGCCGCGTGGGCGCGTTTTCTGGTGCGTGGAGCAGCCCAGGCGCTGGGCATTCTGCCTGCTTCCATCGAGGGACTTTACCGCGCCCGCGCGCGTGGGGAAGTTCCTGCCACATGGACTGCGCCGGCTTTCAATTTACGCGTTTTGCCGTTTGAAGGGGCGAGAGCCGTCTTCCGGGCTGCCCGCCGGTTGGATGCCGGGGTGTTCATCTTTGAAATTGCCCGCGTTGAACTGGACTGGACGGGACAGAGTCTCGCGGAGTATGCCACTGCCGTTCTGGCGGCGGCAATTGCCGAAGGTTACCGCGGAGCCGTCTTCCTGCAGGGCGATCATTTTCAAGCCGCGGCGAACCGTTCGCGCTGGAAGGAAAAGTCTGCCCTGGAGGCGCTCATCCGCGAAGCGGTCCTGGCGGGGTTCTTCAACATTGATCTGGATGCTTCCACCCTGGTCGATCTCCATCATCCTCAAGTGCAGGATCAGCAGTTCGATAACGCCGTGCTGACCGCCAGTCTGGTGGCTTTTGCCCGTTCTCTGCAACCGGAAGGGGTTTCTTTTTCCCTGGGCGGGGAGATTGGCGAGGTGGGCGGACACGTCACCACCGAAGAGGAACTGCACGCCTTCATGCATCTTTTCCAGCGTGCGCTCCATGCGCTTTCCGGCGATACGGCTGGCTTGAGCAAGGTGAGCATTCACACGGGCTCTGCCCACGGTGGAATTGTTCTTCCCGATGGTTCTTTTGCGCCGGTGAACATTGATTTTGAATCCATTCAGCGGCTCGGCAAGGTGGCGCGGCAGGTGTACGGGATGGGCGGGGTGGTTCAGCATGGCGCTTCGACCCTGCCGCTGGATCTTTTCCCGGCGTTTGTGCGTTACGGCACGCTGGAGGTGCATCTGGCGACGGCTTTCATGAACACCTTTTTCGATCATCTGCCGGAGGATCATCTCAAAGCGGTTCAGGCATGGCTGGATGCCCGCTACCACAACGAACGCCGCACCGATCAGAGCGATGCCCAGTTCTATGCCGCGGTGCGCATGCATGCACTGGCGCCTTTTAAGGAGACCTTCCTGCGTCTGCCGGAGGAAATCCGTGAGGCGGTGAGGCAGGATTGGGAAGATCAGTTCGTCCTGTTGATGGAACGTCTGGGTTGTGCGGGCACGAGTTCTCTGGTCCGCTGGTGGGTTGATCCTCGTCCGGTGTCGTTTTATCTGGAAGACTACTGGATGGAATCCGCTCCTTCAGGCGAGTTGTCTGGTCTGGTGGGGTAGGGGGATTTGGTCAGGGTATCCTCCCAGGACCAGGTATTCTTTGTATCTTTTCCCCATTCATCTATTTATGCCTGATGAAATTGCGGTATCAGCCCCTGTTATAAAGGGGTCTTAATACCCTTTCGGGTCTTCTTTGATTCAGACGCATACGTCGAATGGAAGCCTCAACAGGTTTCCAAAGACGGTCTTAATACCCTTTCGGGTCTTCTTTGATTCAGACATTTGATGTATCCATTTATTACTATGGAGGGCTATGTCTTAATACCCTTTCGGGTCTTCTTTGATTCAGACATACAGGATATAGAACCGTTTATTCTATTTACGTTTATAGGTCTTAATACCCTTTCGGGTCTTCTTTGATTCAGACGGGCGGTCTGTTCGTCACAGGTTTGGCAGGGCTGTGGGGGTCTTAATACCCTTTCGGGTCTTCTTTGATTCAGACGTAAGCCTGTACATATTGTACAGGCTGTGGCACTCCATGAGTCTTAATACCCTTTCGGGTCTTCTTTGATTCAGACAAAATCTATTAGCATATGGGATTGACGTCAATTGTCTGTCTTAATACCCTTTCGGGTCTTCTTTGATTCAGACTGATGGAGCTGCTCATAGCGAAAAGCACGGTAAGCCCGAAAGTCTTAATACCCTTTCGGGTCTTCTTTGATTCAGACGGCGCGATGGACAGGAACGCTGGATCTGCTTTGGATCCAGCGTCTTAATACCCTTTCGGGTCTTCTTTGATTCAGACCTTGTCCGCCAAACGCAAGGTCAAGTTCATCGAGAAGTGTCTTAATACCCTTTCGGGTCTTCTTTGATTCAGACGTTCAACCCGGACTGGCGCGTTGAGCAGGACGGGGACATGGTGGTCTTAATACCCTTTCGGGTCTTCTTTGATTCAGACATAGCGTAGTAGGGCGCAAACTCGTGTTTCTGCATTTTGCGAAGTCTTAATACCCTTTCGGGTCTTCTTTGATTCAGACGATCAACCGCGTTGGGTGGCGTGGCATGTTCAAGGTGCAGCTGTCTTAATACCCTTTCGGGTCTTCTTTGATTCAGACTCAAGTTACGATCTTTGCCCGGGCTGGTACGATGTGGTCGTCTTAATACCCTTTCGGGTCTTCTTTGATTCAGACGGATGCTGGAAGAGAAAACATAAAAAAGCGTGCTCTATTTTCGTCTTAATACCCTTTCGGGTCTTCTTTGATTCAGACACATTGCTGAAACTTATCTCTGCGATGGGAACAGGATTGAATGTCTTAATACCCTTTCGGGTCTTCTTTGATTCAGACTGCACTTTTGACCATCCACTATCAGATCATATCGGAGGATGGATTGATCATATTTTACCACTTTTTTCACCATTTCAAGCCTGCAATCCCTTCAATTTTTACTTTAATGTTCTCGCAAGAGGGGGTTCCATCCACAAGCCCGTTTTTTGCGTACCCCCCTCTGAAAATGGCTCTTTTTGGGGCTTAAAGACAGGGGGGGTACGCAAAATGCCTTAAATGACGGTGACTTGAGGCGGTGGGGTGACATGCCCTTTCCCTTCTGTTCGAATGTCCTGCCTGCAGGCAGCACACAGACGGTAAATGCGCAAACTGTCCTCTTCTTTCTTCATGATTTTCCTGCACTTGCGCAAAAGGTGTTCCAGTTCTGTCACGGTCAGGTAGGCTTCAAACACACTACCCTGCACCCGCACCCCCAGCGATTCCATCAACCGCGCCAGTTTCAAGCGGCGGCGGTCATCACTGATGTCGTATGCCAGTACGTAAAAACTGCGCCCTTCGCTCATCAGCGGAACCCCATATCGTCATATCCTGGACGGTCTTCCAGAATGCGGTGAGCAATCTGGCGTGCCTGCTCGATGAGGCACTGGCGCATGGTTAAGGATTGTTTTGCCAGCGGATGGGTAAAACGCGTCTCCATCCGTTCTTCGAAGGCGTAGATGAAGTCGCGTTTACCGGTCTCATCCAGTACAACCGGGCGTTCAGGAGGTCCCGGCGTAAACTGTTCCGGGTGGATCTTTCCCGAGCGGCAAATCCACAATACAACGCCGTCCACCAGTGGACGAAATTCCTCCAACAGGTCTAATCCCAGCGCCGGGCGGTTGTAGGCTACTTCATGAAGGAACCCGGCGTAGGGGTCCAGTCCCACCGCCTGGATGGCTGCGGCGCAGTCCTGTGCCAGCAGGGTATATCCTAACGAGAGCAGGACATTGACCGGGTCAGGCGGTGGGCGTTTCAGGCGGGCTTCAAACTTCCATTCGGGGTCAAAGAGCCGCCGGTAGCCGCTGAAGTATGCCGCCGTTGCCGCTCCTTCCAGCCCTCGCAGACTGGAAAGACTGGTTTTGCGATCTACCTCGTCGATGGCTTGCGCCATGCGCTCTATGACATGAGCAATTTCCGGATCTGACTGCGGTGGACGGTTGTGGCGTTGAAGCAGGGTGCGCTGATGGCGCAACTTGGCACGGACAAACCCCTTTGCCATTTCGAGGATAAACCCCGGCTTTTCTAACGCGCGGTATTGCGCCCGCCGCAAAGGCACGTGCGGGGTAAGGGTTCCGTTCAGGGATCCGCGGTAATCGCCATCGCGAGTCAGAAAAATGACAGGAATGCCTTCGTATAGCAAAGCATCAATGAGCGGAGTGGTCAGCCCAATGTTGCCAAACAAGACAATTTCCGACACCTGACCAATGGGAATCTGTGCCAGCACTTGCGGATCCCCATCGGTATCCTGTTCGACCTGCACGCGTCGATTATTCAGACGTAACTTGCTGTTTTGCTGGACTACGTACAAGGGAGGCATATGGCTCATCCTTCGGGATGAAGGGTTGGTTGTTAAGGTTCAAAAGGTTCTCAGGGTTGCTCCTCTGAGGGCAGCATTCGCGCCTGCCCCAATCCCATCGTGGTGGAGGCGCCCACACCGGCATACAGGGCAAATTGTGCCAGGGTATGGATGATGCTCATCCAGTAGCGATCATACGGACGGGCGGTAAAGGTGACCTGTCCCACCCCTCCAATGCGCAGGGCATCTTCCTGCGTGCGCACTGCCGCGCTATTCAGACGATAGGCTGAAATTTGCAGGCATTCAGCGGCGTAACGGCGCACCTCCTCGGGAAACGCCAGCGGGGCGTAAGCGTTCCAGCGCTGCAGTAAACTGTTGAAAACCAGATCGGGCAAAGGCAGCGGGATCAGACGATCATCCACCCGAAAGGTGGTGGGGCTTGCGAACAGCAAAGAAATGCGTCGCGGAGGGGTGTTCCCCACGAGGGAGTTCCCAGCCAGCGCTTCCCAGGTGCTGTTCCCCGCCCAGGGATGTTCGCCGGGGTGTTTGGCGATGGCTTCAATGCGGAACATCTGATAGTCCAGTTGCACTTCGCGCCCGGGTTGGAGGGATTCCAGCAAAATGTGCGCCAGTTCGGGGATCAGCGCAGTAAAGCGCAGGGTGCAGGTTTGCTGAGGATCGAGTTTCCCCTTGGAGAAATGCCCCATCAACTGGGAGACCGTGAAAGGCTTGAGCGCGCCGTCATCGTGGAGCGATTTTGCCAGCCCGGCATCGGCGCGGCGGACTGTATCCAGCAGCAGGGCATGCGCCGCGCGTCCCCACCAGCGGGGCAACGTTCCCTCAGCGCGGCTGGTGTCCACGGGGCGAAGGGTCAGGACCAGAGAGAGCAGAGGAACATCTACGCTCATGCTCCGTTGCCTCCGGAAGGGTAGCGGTTGGCGCGGGCGCGTTCACGCACCTCGTTCAGGTTCAGGATCTCCGCCACCTCATATTGGGGGGGCAAACTGCCCGCTCTGGGGCGCAGGCGGAGGATGGGTGGAAAGTACCCCATCCGTCCGTGCAGTTCAGCGAGGAGCAAGGCGGTGATGAAGTTGAGCGAGGGAGGGTTGACCAGAATGGGCTCGTTCTGCCATTGCGCTGGGGTGAGCGTAATCTGATCCATCAGTTTCTTCAATTGAGGGAGAAAAGGTGCGTCGTTGTCAAAGTGCACGGCAATATCCAGCACCTTTTCCAGAAGTTGTTGGGTCAGGGCTTCAATCTGCGCCTTTTGTGCAGGAGTAATCGGATGAGAAAAGTTGAGCAAAATCATATGGACCTCTAAAACCGTTTCAGGGATTCGAGCAACTGGTTGATTGCCTTTTGAGCCACATGATCCCCAAACGCCAGCCGGATTTTATCGGCACTGGCGCGCTGTTTCAGTCCTTCGGGGATTTCGCTGGCGGCGCACACAAACACCTTGCCGCAGTAAATGCCAAATTTTTCCCGACTGGAAAGCGCCTCCAGTTCGTACAGATCGTCGTTGGAGAGTTTCCGCCCTGCTTTACAGGAGCACACTCCCAGCAACCCGTTGCGGGTGACCACTACATCCAGTTCGTTGATGACGGCGTCATCCCTTCCGCGGCGGCGGATGTAGAGATTCTTGCGTACATCATCGAACTGTCCCGACTGGATCGCCGCCTGATACACTGCCTCTTCCAGCCAGTCGCCTTCTTTCGGGGGGCGTACAGCATTCGCGGCTGTTTCGGGGTTGAAGTTCTGCACCTCGCTTGATTCGATCCCATGAGCGCGCAGGTA
>FWWL01000256.1_pt1 | contig 153837 bp, 132 predicted proteins | sample 2228331 | NCBI WGS metagenome assembly FWWL01 (sample SAMEA103939775, study PRJEB20133) | metagenome | reverse complement strand
ATTCGTTCGGACTGGATCTGATTCCAGATTCAGTCACATACTTGTTTGGCCTGATTTAATCCTGATAAAAGGTTGGTATTTTCAAGTCAGAAAAAGCTGGCGAACACCGATCAAAAGTGGCGAACCAGGGCGAACAGAAAAATACGGAGACATACGGAGACTTACGGATATATACGGACGTATCCGTACATATACGGAATATTTACGGAAAAATACGGAGTCATACGGAGAGAGCAAAGGCAAAATTTCAGCCCTGGACTTGCCTGTCACCTTTTATTCGCTTTTTATTCGCTCCGCATCAGAATTTTGTGCATTTTGCTGGCTGATTTGGCTTTCCCGTTTTATAATAGAAAGTCTGGGTAAAATTAACACCAACGGAGTCAATCAAATATGTCAAGATACAGAGGCGCTCGTCTCAGAATCGTTCGTCGTCTGGGAGAACTGCCCGGTTTAACTCGTAAAAGTGCCAAGCGTGCTTATCCCCCTGGTCAACATGGCCAAGCGCGTCGCAAACGTTCTGAATATGCGATCCGCTTAGAAGAAAAGCAAAAGCTGCGCTTTAACTATGGCTTAACCGAAAAGCAAATGCTGCGCTATGTGCGGCGGGCGCGTCGGGCTACAGGTTCTACGGGTTTGGTGCTGCTGCAACTGCTGGAAATGCGCTTGGATAACACCGTTTTTCGCCTAGGCATGGCGCCAACAATTCCGGCGGCTCGCCAATTGGTGAGTCACGGCCATATTCTGGTGAATGGTCGGCCAGTAAATATTCCTAGCTATAACTGTCGTCCAGGGGATGTGATTGCGGTTAGAGACCGGGACAAGTCACGAGAAATGGTCAAAGCTAATCTGCAATCTCCCGGTTTGGCTCACTTGCCGAGCCATTTAGAATTGGAAAAAGAAAAATTGATTGGCAAAGTTAACGGACTGGTCGAACGGGAGTGGGTGGCTTTACAAATTAATGAACTGCTAGTGGTTGAATACTACTCGCGTCAAGCCTAAAAGGATGAACGGAGACAGGTTAGAGCTAACTGGGTGTGGGTTAGGTGGCCTGTTCCCGACTCCTTTCTGATCTGCTATCCGCCAATTTGGGACATGGTGCGACTGTAACCGCCAGTCAAGGTACCAGAATCACGTCCTTTGTAGTTGATTTCTGGTTTGATGGCTAGTAAAGTCTGTACTTGTTCTAATAATTTGCTGAATGTGACCCCGTTACGGAGGGCAGTTTTTAAGTCAATTTGGCCGGTTTCATTCAATAAACAAGGACGCAACCAGCCATCCGCACTGAGACGCATTCGGTTACAGCGATCGCAGAAACATTCTGACATTTGGGAAATAAAACCTAAAGTCCCCAAAGCGCCAGGAATTTGAAACACATCCGCCGGGCCATTGCCCCGCACTTGTCCAGCTTCTAACCCCCAGCGATCGCGAATACGTTGTCGCAACTCTTCTGACGGCACCCAACCGCGATCGCTAAATAGCTGGTGATTCCCAATCGGCATAAACTCAATAAATCGGACGTGCCATTTCCGGTCTATGGTTAAACTGGCCAAATCGAGCACTTCATGGTCATTCACCCCAGGAATTACCACCACATTCAACTTCAGCGGATCGAACCCCACTTGATACGCTTGCTGAATTCCCGCCCAAACTAGAGGCCAACGGCTTTGCCCGTTCCGACCCACCAACCAGTCGAAAGTCTCCCCATTTAACGAGTCCAGACTAATATTTAGCCGACGCAAACCCGCTTCATAGAGATCCTGCGCCATTTTTGCCAATAAAAAACCATTGGTGGTCATGGCTAAATCTTCAACTCGATCCAAAGAGGCGATCGCCCTAACCAACTCCACCACCCCCGGACGGATCAGGGGTTCTCCTCCCGTCAGCCGAAACCGGGTAAACCCTGCGGGGATAAACACTTCCCGAATTAGAACTAACAATTCCTCATTCGTCAGTAAATCCTGCTGCAAAATATAGTTGAGTTCTGCCTCTTCCGGCATACAATACTGACAGCGAAAATTACAACGGTCAATCAAACTGATCCGCAGATAATCAACCTGTTTTGATTGATTAACGCTGGTTTCAAAGCCTTGTACCATAAAAGACAATAAGAGTTTCGATAAGATGAATCACTGACGGCTGGGGACTGACGCTAACTAGCTGGCAGTCTCGATCATTTTATCAATCGTAACACTTAGGAAAATTTCATTCGCGCCAAGGGTGACAGAAATTATGACCAATTTGATAATTTTAGCCACGGCAAATTGCCCATCAACGAGCGAAAATCAAGCATCATCAATGGGCAAACAGATTCAATATAATTAAAAAATCTTGTTTGAGAGTATCCTAGAATTAGGATAGTCAGCATTCCGAGCAAATTGATTATCTTTTATTTTTAGTATTTGCTCATGTTTGCTGGCGTCTGCAAAAATTATTTAACAACTTGCCAAAGCGGTGATAAAAGCCTATTTTGTCGGTTGATTTTTGCTTAAGCGATCGCTAGAGAAACCCGGTAATTAGGCACATTTTCACAAACGTGCAAAGCTTTGCACCGAATGGCGTCCACAATTTCTCGGCCACTAAAAACAGAGCGATAAATTTTAAGCAAATTATCCGGCATTGCTTTAAAAAATATCCCTTGCTTAGGCAGCAATTCCACCTCGAACCCTTGAGAATTTTTACTAATTCTTACGATTTGCTTCTCACTACTTTCATTAAAGTAATAGCAGAGAATTTCCAATTGTTGAACAGGGTTGAATCCGATTTCCATAGCTCCATTCACCATTACAAACACTTACCTGAGCCACGACATCCTAGAAAGGATGGCTATAAATGCTAAATATCTGGTGAAATTTTATGTTGACATCAATTAAAAGCCGAATCTATCAGAAATCCAGAATAAGCAGTCAGCCATCAGTGGGCAGGGAAAAGGTGATGGCTGAACCATGACCCCTGGTGTCTGAACCCTGAATGCTTAAACCTAAGAACATCACAAAATTTATACGCTGATTGAATTACGGGCAAAAATATAACGGGAAATTAAAAATAAAAAAAAGGCAAATTTTTATCCTGATGCGCTTTTGCACTCCAGCCTTTTGTCCGGCTGAGGCTTAGTTTACCAGAGTGAGTATCCCTTCCTTTTGTTGTTTTAAGTAAAACATAGAGGCTGTCTCAACAACAGTATCAAAAATTACCGTTAAGGTTGAGTTAAATCAATTTTAAAGTTTCAGATCAATCAATCTAAGTTCAGCAAAAAACTCAATTACCCTGTCCAAGCAACCCCTGGATATTTAGCGCCATAAAGATTAAAAAAACTAAAAAAACTAAAAAAATTCTCAAAATATCAGATAAAATGTTTTATAGGTAAATTTATAGGTAAAATATTGTAATAGTTAACTAAAATGATGACACTATGAAGCGACAAAATACATCTCATTGTTGCAGTTGCACCGGAAATGCCGAATCTAACGCCGCATCTAACCATGAGAATAACTCCCAAAGAGATTGGCAAGAATCTGAGCAAATTGGCAAATTTTACAAAACTCAAGAATTTCTGAAAATCGCTGTGGCGATCGCCTGATTTACTCTGGGGTTAATCGGGCAAAAACTCCTGCAAAATACCCGATTGATTCTACTCGCGATCGCGAATATCAAGAAAGGGCCGGACATGGGGGCGAAGGTCAACGACACCACCGTCCTCGCGGGAAGCGATCATTGATGGCAGCGAGAAAACATCCTGACTCGCAATTTTAAATGCCATAGGAATATTACGCCCATCTGCGGTAGCATAACAAAAGTTAACATTTTGCCCAAACTTGTAATACATCCGTAATAAATCGCAACTATGGCAATCAAAGTTGGAGACAAAGCGCCAGATTTTACCCTAACTTCGGCCACCGGAGAAAAAGTCAGCCTGAAAGACTTCTATGGTAAAAAATCTGTCGTCTTATATTTTTATCCGAAAGATGACACCCCTGGTTGCACCGCTGAATCTTGTGCTTTCCGGGATAGCTACGAATTATTCAAAGAAGCAGGCGCCGAAGTGATCGGGGTGAGTGGGGACTCTCAGCAGTCTCACCAGCAATTTGCCCGCAAATACAACCTGCCATTTATTTTGTTAAGTGATAGTGACAATAAATTGCGGCAACTATACGGAGTTCCGGCCACCTTATTTATTCTTCCTGGTCGGGTGACTTATGTGATTGACAAACAGGGAGTGGTTCGGCATATTTTTGATTCCATGATGAATTTCAAAGGTCATGTAGAAGAGTCCCTGAAAATCCTCAAAGAGATTTAACTGGGGTAGGAAGCGATCACTGACAATATCAAACAGCAGACCAACCACAAACCAAAAAAAGAAGAGAAGGCTGTGCAAGCGTATAGCCTTCTCCTCTTTTTAGTCAGCTTTTTAATCAGCTTTGATCTGGTTGCCCTGAATTTTTCATGTTAGTTAAACCGCTGATAAACCCCGCGGCATTCTTTCCCGAAAATGTTTCCACCGGAGCAGCGTAAAATCAGGCTTTACCATTCACCACAGCACCATTGTCGCGCGGTTGCAGCACACCGTAACCACCGTGATTCCGTTCATAGATCACATTAATTTCGCCCGTTTCAGCGTTACGGAACATATAGAAATCGTGATCCACCAGTTGAAGTTGTTCCAAAGCTTCTTCTACAGTCATCGGGGGCATCATAAAATATTTAGTCCGCACCACTTCTTTCGGTAATTCGGGTTGGCGCGAGCCAATCAAATCTTTAACAACTGGCTGCTCCCCGACCACCTCAATAGTTTTGGCGCGGGCTGTAGTTTTTTGTGCTAAACGTTTTTCTTTATACTTACGCAACTGCCGAGCAATTTTATCCGAAACTAAATCTATACTGGCATACAGATTTTCACTACTTTCTTCGGCACGGATTACGGTTTTATTGGCAAAAATGGTCACTTCAGCCGTTTGTTTTAAATTATTCCGAGGATTTTTGGCCACTGACAAATGCACATCAACCTCTAGGGTCAAGTCCTGAAAATGACTCACGCCCTTTTCTATTTTTTGAGTAACATATTCCCGAATTGAGTCGGTGATTTCAATATTTTTGCCGTGGATAACAAGCTTCATATCAATATGCTCCCGCTGAAGAACCCATATTTATTTACATTTAGAGGAAACGGGGCGGGTATTGCCGCTTCCCGGAACTGAATATCTTTGCTAGTTTTTTTGATAACCGATCTAAAGCCTAGCCGAAATCCTACCTAATTTCCGCTACAAGGCTGGGTGGGTCGCTAGTTTCTGATTGTTGGCTCATGGATATCTTTCCTGAAAAGACAGCAATTTTCTGGTCAATAATTTTGCTTTTCATTGCCTTTATAGCATTTCTAAATCATTGATGCAATGCCTAAATTGTGAACCGGCTAACCCCTAGAGAGGGTGCCTATCTCAATGTCCCAATGATTTAGCTCCTCTGTGATTATCATTATACCAGCAATTTAGCCAATTGTGAAGTCAGAAAATTAATCAGTTTTTAGACATAAAAACTCCCCCATAAATCAGCGCTAATTTTCACTATTGTTCACCCCAATATCCAGATTTTTTCCCAAACCTGTGTTAAAAGTGGTGTCAGCCAAACTACAGGGTGATTTCTGGTAATCTGACAAGGGTTGAATCATCTTTAAGGGTTTAAAGATGATCTAAGTCAGATGAATCCGTGACTGGGAAACAGCGGGAAATTAGCTACCTAAAATTCTACCTAAAATTTAGGAGAATTTTGTCACGATGCTGCTCAAAATCCGTTACGCTCAGAGCAACTCCACTAAGTATATCTGTCAGCAGGAGTCAAATAAATCACCGCCTTTTTTTAGGGGGACTTAGGGGAATGGATGAATTAACTGACAGATCAGTGTAGCGATGGGATGAAGATTTCTCTTCTAAGTCTTGAGTCGCTTGAAGACAAATCACCCACAACTCAAGGGATATCTACCACACAGAGCCAAAAGTGGTTATTTAGCCACCGTGGCCAGAATTTTCCTCAAAGGGTTCTAGGTCAGATGGCTAATATTTGGCGTCACCCTTTCGTAACGAAGGAATCACCATCAGATTTAGTGTGAGATGGCAATGTAGAATTGCTGATCTCTGCTGATCTCTATTATACGCTTAAGGGTATAAACACGATCCTCCGGGGAAAACCTTAGTTATCTTTTCACATTAGCACTTTGTGTTCTATCTTACATTTTCCGGTGATTTCTCTGGAAAATCTGTTGCATTTCCCCGTGTCCCCATGCCCTCTGCCTTTTTTCCGCACCGATTAAACACTGTTTAAACACTATGTTTTCTGACACCACACCCCACCCAACCCGTTTATGTGAGTTCTATAATCTGGGTCTGATGGACTACATCCAAGCTTGGAACTGGCAACGTTCTCTGGTGGAAAGTCGCCGCTCGCATCCTGAGCGGAATGATGTGTTAATTTTTTTAGAACATCCGCCGGTTTATACCCTGGGAACCGGTGCCAGTTTAGAGTTTCTCAAATTTGACCCAGAAACCAGTGAAGTCCCAGTTCATCGGATTGAACGGGGGGGAGAAGTGACTTACCATTGTCCCGGTCAATTGGTGGGCTATCCGATTTTAAATTTACGGCATTACCGTCCTGACCTACATTGGTACTTACGTCAGTTGGAAGAGGTTTTAATTCGGGTGTTAGCGCTGTATGGTTTGGACGGTGGTCGAATTCCCGGACTGACGGGGGTTTGGGTCGAGGGGCGAAAAGTAGCGGCGATCGGGATTAAAGCGAGTCGCTGGATTACGATGCATGGTTTTTCTTTGAATGTTTGTCCCGATCTGCAAGGGTTTCAAAAGATTGTGCCTTGTGGCATTGTCGATCGCCCCGTGGGGAGTTTAGCTGAGTTTATCCCCGATATTCAAATGGATCTAGTTAGAGAACAGGTGGCCATGATTTTTGCGGAAGTTTTTGGGCTTCAGTTGATCGGTGTTGTTAATTGTTAGTTGTTAGTTGTTAGTTGTTAGTTGTTAATTGTTAGTTTTTGGTTGTCGGTTGTCGGTTGTCGGTTGTCGGTTAGTGACTTGATGCCAATCACGAGTAAGGCATAACGACTAACAAATAACAAATAACCAACAACAAATATTTTGGCTGGCTCCTAGAAAGGAATTTCGTCATTCGCTGCCGATGAGGAGTCAGAAATTGAGGACGTTGATGGGGGACGAGAGGGGATGTCTGGGGCATAAGTCTGAGATGTTGTCGCCGAACTAGGGACACCGGCTAAAGGTTGAGGCACCGGGGGGGCAGGGAAAACGGGAGTTTGGTTTGCGAGACTATTTGCCGGTTGCCGACGAGATTCAATTGAGACAACATTTGGCGTAGGGGTGGTCGGGGTGACAAATGTTTGTGGGGGAGGGGACTGGTAAGTAGTTGCGGGAGTAGCACCTAAAGCATGAACCCGTGAGACAACCAGTTCCGCCCGTTTTTCTTTAAATCCTTCGGGGCGATCAATATTTTTCATGGTGAGTCTTCCTTCCAAGACCACCCGATCGCCCACTTTGTAATGGTTATATATTTCCTGCGCCCGATTGCCCCAGGCGATCGCCTTTAAAGTAGCCGGTGGATCGTCAGGGCGGGTACTGTCAAACTGAACCACCATTTCCGTAATAGCGGTTTGGTTATCGGCGGTGTAGCGTAGTTGCGGTTCTTGAATAATCTCCGCCATTAAAATACAACTATTCATCTTTCTCTTAAGGTATTCGTGGACATGGACTGATTCCGGGGAAATATCCAGGGAAATCAATCATTGAAGCATTGAAGATTGCTTCTACAATAGATCGCTGCGGGCTGAAATTGTCTGAACAATTTAGGGAGTGACCGATCCCTTATTGTTCTTGGGCGACAAACTTTTGCACTTGACTGCGGTAATTCCACAACGCTTGATCGACCCATTCGCGCTCGGGGCTGTTGGCGAAAATATGAACTAACGGTTCTCCCGCGTCGGGCAAAATTAGGACCCAATCATCCCTATGGGGAGATGGGAAAATTTTTACCCCATCGATCAATTCTAAATTTTCTGTGGGATGAGTTTCCACCAGATAACGCATTAAGGCACCTTTGACCCGCCAAGGACAACGCACGGTATAGCTTTTATGGCTGACACGAGGTAAATCAGTCCGAATTTGCATCAGCGATCGCTCTTGTAAGGTCATCATTTCAATCACTTTAGCAACACAGAACATAGCATCAAACCCCGGATGTAGTTGGGGAAAAATAAACCCCATTTCGCCACTACCACCCAAGACCACATTAGGATTGGTGTGACAAGCTTCCATCAAAGCGGTGGGATTGGCTTTAGTCCGAATCACTCGACCATCATGGCGGCGAGCGATTTCTTCAATCGCCGAACTGGCATGAACGGGCACCACCACCGTCCCACGGGGGAAAGAAGTCAACACCAAACTAACCATTAAAGCGGTTAACATTTCCCCGCGAATAGGGGTGGCAGACTCGTCCACTAAAATAAGCTGTTCGCCATTGGCGGAAACCTGTACCCCAAAACTGGCTTTGACGGCTTCGACCACGCGACCGAGTTGAATTAATAAATCTTCTCTTTCCGCTGAACTGGGTGCAGTTTGACTCAGGCTGGCATTGAGCACCACCGCATCCACCCCAAACTTAGCCAACAGCAACGGCAGCACGGCACCGTAGACCGCATACATATAATCAATTACCACCTTGGCTCGGCTATGGCGAATGGCCTCTACATTGAGATACCGCTCAAATCCCACGCTATAAAGTTCGATCACTCGGCTGGGATAAGACATATTGCCAATTTCGTTAATCTGCGCTCGCCGGAAATCCTCCTTGAAATAAGCCCCCTCAATTTTCTTCTCCCGGGCTTTAGAAATATTGATCCCGTGCTCATCAAAAAATTCAATTAACAAAGAATCAGGGCGATCTGGGTGAACCCGCACATGAATGCCTCCAGCCACCGAAAGCGTCGAGATAATGGAACGGGCTAAAGGGATCGCCGTCGCCTCCAAGTTTTGGATATTTGTCCCCACAGACATCAATCCGGCAATTAAAGACCGGGAAACCATCCGAGAAATCCCCCGTTGGTCGCGAGAAACGCTTACTTGTGCCCCTGGTTTCAAGGTAGAACCATAAGCGGCTCCCAATTTCACCGCAAACTCTGGGGTAATATCAATATTGGCCAAACCGGAAACTCCTCGTTGGCCGAATAGATTGCGCTGTGCGGTATTGCCCCAAATTAAATTAATATTTAATGTGGCGCCAGACTCAATCTTTTTGCTCGGCCACACCCGCACGGAAGTATTAATCAGCGCCTCTTCCCCGACATTAGAAAGAGAACCCACCACCGCCCCTTCTAAAATATGCGCGCGGCGATCGACTCTCACCCCCCGGGCGGTGACACAAGCACTTAAATTCGCCTCTTCGCCGATGATTACCCCATTCCAAATAATCGGACGCTTTAATTCCGCATCCGCACCAATCGTCACATTATCCCCGATCGCGGTTCCGGCTTCCATTGTCACCCGCGGCCCAATCCGGCAATTATCACCAATTAACACGGGAGTTTCAATTTTCACCGTCGAATCAATATATGTATTCTGACCCACCCAGAGACCGGGAGACTTTTGCTGATAGGCGAATTCCAGCTTGACTTTGCCGTACAAAGCGTCATATTGAGCTTCCCGGTAAGTATCTAAATGCCCCACATCACACCAATATCCTTGCCCAATATAGCCATACATGGGCACCCCTTCTGCCAACAACAGGGGAAACAAATCTTGGGAAAAGTCACATTCTTGGTTGGCGGGCAAATAGTCCAAAACTTCCGGTTCCAAGATATAAGTGCCGGTGTTGACCGTATCGGAAAAAATTTCACTGGTAGATGGCTTTTCCAGAAACCGGCGAATTGCCCCATTTTTGTCGGTAATCACGACCCCGAATTCAATGGGGTTAGGAACATGGGCTAACACCAGGGTGGCTTTTGATCCCTTTTCTTTGTGAAATTTAATCGCTTCCGTCAGATTAAAGTCCGTAATACTATCGCCGCTAATGACTAAAAAGGTATCATCGAGCAGTTCGGCAATATTTTTGACGCACCCTGCTGTCCCAAGTGGCTGATCTTCTTCGACGGCATAAGTCATTTGCACCCCAAAATCGCTCCCGTCTTGGAAATAGTCCCGCATGACGTCCGGGAGATAGTGCAATGTGGCAATCACTTCGGTGATGTGATGTCGCTTGAGGAGATTAATAATATGTTCGGCGATCGGTCGGTTGAGCACTGGAACCATTGGTTTAGGGAGATCGCAGGTTAAAGGTCTCAACCTGGTGCCTGAACCTCCTGCCATTAACACTGCTCGCATAGTTCCTCCTATCTTTACCTGTGCGGTCAAAGCAGCAGATGTGATGATTCCGCTTCTTTGATCCTAATTGCTTTAACTCATATCATCTCACGGAGGCAGAATAAGTGGCGAGCGCGACAGCATTTTCACTCTCACCCTAACTCTGAAGCATAAGGCTTAAACTAGAAAAAGAATCTCTGCCCGGATCTCCAGTCGGACTGGTGACAGGCAAGTTGATTTCACTGCTGGTCATTTCGTTTGATTAAATAAGGGATAAATTCAATGGAATTACTGGGTTTAGCATTATTAGTGGTCTATGTGGGTGGTGCCTGGAAATTCTGGAAAGGCTTTCGCTATACGAACTTTAGTGAAGGAAAAATCCCTTTAACCTTGATGTGGCCATTGTTACTGGCGACAAGTAAACCTTATCGCCAGAATTTTAACAAAGCTCTCAAAGGTCGATAACAACAACTTAACCAGATTTACAGGTTTTTGGTAATTTATCGCACACCTTCACTCAATATATCAATATAGACGTAATGTGTCAGTTCTGATGGGATAGAAAAATAGCCAGAAAAAATTGGGACGAAAAAATATCGTCCCAATTTGGCTCAAAATTAGAGCCAACTAATTTATAGCTCCCCCACCCTCCAACCTCAAATCAGTTTGGGTTATCCCGGAGGCATCTGCGCCAGAAAATCATAGGCAAAAAAACTGCTCTTTGCCAGCAGCATGAATAGGGCTAATTAGCCAAAGTCTAATCCCTAGATTGACTGACGAAATCAGAAACAGAATTATATATGGAGAGCCGCCAAATTATTCAGGAAAATTTATTCAGTAAAATTATTTGGTGAATGACTTTGTTTACAGTTTTTTAACTTATTTCACTAATAACTTGAGCAGTAAAATCATGGCAAAAAACCGAATTAAGTCATTCTTAATCTACCGATAACTTTTAGCGGATATACTCCTTAAGAATGCTGTTGCGATTAGGATGGCGCAGCTTTCTTAAGGCTTTGGCTTCTATTTGACGAATCCGTTCCCGGGTGACGTTGAAGATTTGGCCAATTTCTTCTAAGGTTTTCATTCTGCCATCATCTAAGCCATAGCGAAGCCGTAAAACATCCCGTTCGCGAGGGCTCAAAGTATCCAGAACACTTTCGAGGTCTTCCCGCAATAAGCTCTTAGAAACTTGATCTTCTGGGGTTTCGCCGTCAGATTCGATGAAATCTCCCAGACGAGAATCTTCTTCTTTGCCAATCGGCGTTTCTAGAGAAATGGGTAGCTGGGCGGATTTGGCAATAAATCGTAATTTTTCGATGGTCATTTCCATCCGAGTGGCGATTTCTTCTTCCGTGGGCTTGCGTCCCATTTCTTGAGAGAGTAGTTTGGTGGTTTTCTTGATCCGGGAGATGGTTTCATACAAGTGAACCGGCAGACGAATTGTGCGGGATTGGTCGGCGATCGCTCGGGTAATTGCTTGGCGGATCCACCAAGTTGCATAGGTAGAAAACTTATAGCCTTTTTCGTGGTCAAACTTTTCCGCTGCCCGAATCAAACCTAGAGATCCTTCTTGAATCAGGTCTTGGAAAGATAATCCTCGGTTCATATATTTCTTGGCGATCGAAACCACCAATCGCAAGTTAGATTGAACCATTTTTTCTTTCGCCCGTCGGCCCATGTGCAGGCGCTTGCGAAATTCAGGGACACCCATCCGAACGGCGCTCGACCACTCCAGCAAGTTGGGTTCCCGATCTAACTGATCCATCAGTTCTTCCCGGACTCGCTCTAACTCGAGCAAGTCGGCAATTTTCCGCGCCAGTTCAATTTCCTCATCCGCTCGGAGGAGGCGAATTCGGCCAATTTCTTGTAAATATAGACGAATAGAATCTTCAGTGTACTGCTTTTTCTTGGCTTGAGTTTTCCGACTTCGAGAGCGAAGTTTGCCAGACTTCTCGTCTTCATCGTCATCAGAATGAGCGTCTAAATATATATCTTCATCATATGAGGTGCCGAGTGGCAAATCATCTGCATCATCTAGCAGTAGACCTAACTCATGCTCAGAAGAATTCATCGTTTTCTTTAGATTAGACCGCTCAATGGGGGCCAGTACGTTATTAGCCTGGGTCATGCCGCGTTCCTCATGCTCCTTAATGAAAAAATCAACACTTCACCGCTGGCGCAATGGCATTAATTTCGGTGAAAATCTAGGCATTAAGAAGGTTCTACCACCGCCGCTTTTGGTGAAGTCTCTGGTTTAAGCCTAGTAAAGTGAAATTGCCTTTACCTGAATACCGGTCAGTGTAGTCACTTGACAACAGGTCAGCACAATATTTCCGCAAAAATGTGAAGGTGCGATTAGCACGCTGGCGCTAATGCTGAACCCTTTTAACAGGGCAATTTGATAGACCTGCGACTTTGGTTGAGGGATAAAAATCAACCGAGTCTGATTCTATCAGATTTATGCAAATCCTTTTTGATTGTCACCGGTTTCACAAAAATTGCCCGCTGTTTAGTGAACTAATTTTTGCATGCCCGGTCTTTTTGATTCTGAATGATGTTGTCTCATTTCAGTAAACCAGCTTAACGGCTCATTATAGATACTAGATTTCTGGAGGTTAGTACATCTTGATTTACTCTAAGAGTCAAAGCCAGTCAGATCATCTCCTGATTGATTTCGCTACAAAAGGTGAATAATTCTTTGAGGCGATCGCTTGACGACAGTTACCGCGAATTGCGGAAAACTGCCGATTTCTTTTTTTGGCTTGTGTTTTTTAGTTTGCTCGATCGTTGCACCCATATTAAATAGTAGTTTTTCACCCATAATAGCGAAGGAAACGAAAATTTTACAGCTTTTCGGGCTATTTTGCACCGCCAGCCCTTTCACTTCCTCCGGAAAGACCATGTTTGCTCCGGCGATCGCATGGTTTCTGCGATCGGTTTAACTGGTTCCGACAGAGAATCGGTCTGAATTTTACTGTTGCTGATTTTGGCTCAAGCTATGGATAGCAACATGATTCAGATGGGGTTGTCCAGGGTCAGCCTTACCAGAACCCTCAATGGTTTTACTTCTTTGGGTTTGGTGGACTTTTACTCTGTATTTTCATCGGTTTTAACCTAGTTAATTGGCGGAAATTTTTCACCAAAACCCCTCTATCCATCCTCTGACAAACTCTTCGAGGGAAAAAATTATTGCCTGGTCATATTACCCAGATTTGGCTCAGAGGGAGATTGGGTGGGGACAAACATTTGACTCCTCTATTAAAGAGGGGACTAATGCTTTTTGGTTTACCAATTAGTCAACGGTGCTGAATCATCCCGTTCAGCCACATTAACCTCCTCTATTATAAATAAATCTCCGAGAGATAGTGTTTTGGATTTGATCCTCTTTTACAAGAGATATGTTAACGAATTTAGATTTCACTGACTGAACGGACTGATTTTTTGGACGAATCACCATATTCCGTTAATTGGTATGACTTGGTTGACCGTTTAGTTAATCGTAGAAATTTCTACCCTATCAGCATCTGTAAATCATCCAGATGAATTGTGCCTAAATTTGAACAGTTCGACCAACTAGAGTTTTTTTCGGATGTGAAATCAAAATGTTTCCGTATATTTACAGAATCTAGTCTCGTTGGCCATCGATCTAATAAAAAATTAATTAAATGGGAGAATCCGTAATTTCTTGGATCGGGAGCGGACCCGATCGACCCCAGGCATAAAATAACACAGAGGGATTGGAGCCGCGACCAACATAGAAATGCAGCTTAGGTCTTACAGACGATTAAATGATCTGTAAAATTCTCCCTCCCGTGATGGGATTTTATTGCTTGAATGGTCCTTATCTATCATTATATGTCATTTTACCCAATGGGGTATTTATTGTTATTTTATTTAATGGATCCACGATTGACAATGACTATCGATCGTAAATTAACATTTTAGCCGTTTTTCCCTTGGGTGATTGGTATGGACTCCGGCGATAGTCTCTATTGTAGTTAAATTAATCAGCAAAAGCCATGTTCCGATCTCATGCCGATTGAATTTGAAGGGGTTGTGCGGAATTGAGATCCGTTACCCCAATATCCCATATATTTAGTGTCTGCTTGGTCAGTTGACTCTCCTATTAGTGTATATCGGCGATCGCATCCGGGTTGAGATTCGGGCTTAGTCTATGTCAGGGGATGACATGGGTTGGGCGATGCGATCGATTGTCACTAGCTGATAACCTTGCTGGATCAGTTGCGGCAACAACAAATCAGTGGTTTGGGCCACGTCTTGTCCGCCATAAAAACCATCATGCAAAACAACGATCGATCCATTTTGAACTTGTTTCAGGACACGGGAAACCACCACAGCGGATCCAGGTCGTTGCCAGTCTTCGGGCACCACACTCCACATCACAGGTTGATAAGACCATTGGTTTAAGTTTTGTAACGTTTTCGGGGTAAATACTCCATTGGGAGGTCGAACATTTCGGCAATATTTTTGCACAAAATCGAGGTTTAAGTGACAAGCGGCAGCGATCGCCTCTTGGGTTTTGGCTAAACTCTGTTGGAACTCCGCCTCAGATAGCAAGGGAAAACAACGATGGTCATAACCATGTAAACCAATGCCATGACCTCGTTCATACACGGATTTTGCTATATCAGGGCAGCGCTGCACGCAACTTCCTAGCCAAAAAAAACTAGCGCGGATCTCATAGCGATCTAAAACTTCTAGGAGTTGAGGTGTCCACTGCTCATGGGGACCGTCATCAAAAGTCAGGGCAATTTGCGGAACACTTGTATCCCCTGACCAGAGGCAGTTCGGAAAGATGGGTTTAAGAATTGAATAAATAATAGGATAGAGGGGTGCAAATTGCATAAAAATCCTGGGCAACTTCTGTAAATTTTTTTGAATTTTTGTAGGTATTTGATGAAGAAAAACGATGGCGGGCTGCCCCTAGCCCTTCCGAAACCCTTAAGCAATTTGACTATTGGCGATGCGCCAAAGCGGATTCGTTTGGGCGATGCCGCAAAAAAACCACTGAAAGCAATCATCTCCATGAGTTCTTTCTTGGCGGTGAATACATTATTACTATTCACCCTCACAGGTTGCAACAATATTGTCACCGCTCGCTATGAAGCCACCGCCTTAGTCACCTATACTTGGCAAGTCCCCTACACCAACAAGCGGGAAAAATTCCCGCGAAAGGAAATTTTTGGGACGAGTTCTTTGCTGAATCAGAATGGGCAAAAACCAGACGGTGCGGTGACTGGACCCGATGACCAAGGTCTCTGGTGGCCAGCTTTGCCACCCCGTCCCACCGTTGATGATATTGAAGCAAGGCAACAACCTAATGAAACTCCTGGGGCGCCTGAACTGTTGAAGCAAGTAGAATATAACGTGACTTACCAGCTAGGAACCGAGACGGTTAAGCTGCCAACGAACCATCAAGTTTACCGTGAAGTGGCCAAAGCTTATCCTTCCCGTTTGCCTTTGAAGTTTACTCTGGGGGTGGGTAATGCCTCGGTGGATCGAGCCAGCCCAAAATAGCGTCCCCAAAGCGTCCCCAAAGCGTCCCCAAAGCGTCCCCAAGATAGCCTCAGATGTTTCAGCCAGAAGGGTTGGGGTGGATGGGAGCATGACGACTCCCATCTAGCAATGGAACTGGAGGCGGTTAACGGAACATTTCATCAATGAGTTGGCGATAGCGATCGCTGACCACGGAACGTTTAATTTTCAGGGTTTGGGTCATTAGCCCGTTTTCCAGGGAAAATGGCTCAGTAATTAAGCGGAAAACCCCGATCCGGTCATCAGGACGATATCCGGGTCGATTTTTCACTTCCCGATTAATTTCTTGGCGGAATAATTCCTGCACCACTGGGTTATCTAAGGTGATTTCTGGATCGGGGTTGCTGGGTGCTTTCGGTGAGGAGGTTTTCACCGTTGACGGCAGACGCAATTTTAAGTTTTGGCTGGCAGCCCATTGTTCTAAGGCATCAAAGTTGGGGACAATTAAGGCGCCGAGATATTTTTGGTCTTGTCCGACTAGCATCATTTGATCGATATAAGGGCTGCGGATACAAGCGTCTTCAATGGGTTGGGGTTCAATGTTTTCCCCGTTGGTCAGCACAATGGTATCTTTTGCCCGTCCGGTGAGAACGAGATGACCTTCGGTAGTGATTAAGCCCAAGTCCCCAGTGTCAAACCAGCCTTCGGCGTCAATGGCTTTGCTGGTGGCTTCGGGATTGTTAAAATAGCCTTGCATGACTTGGGGGCCACGGGCCAGGACTAAGCCGCGATCGCCTACAGGTAGCCCCTGTCTGGTTTCAGGATCGACGATTTTGATTTCTGTTTCAGGAAGGGGCAAACCGGCGGAACCCCGTAAGTTGCGCCAAGCACGACGGGCGGTGAGTACCGGAGATGTTTCCGTTAAACCATAGCCCACGAGCACTTCTAAGCCGACAATTTCAAAAAAGGTTTCTAAGTGCATGGCGAGGGAACCGCCCCCACTGATGACATATTTAAGCTGACCCCCGGTAGCTTCCCGGACTTTTTCATAAACCAGTTTGGTGGCAAGTTTATGGAGCGGCCAACAGAGAACCATAAGCAGGGCAGCAAGCGATCGCTCCATTGATGAAGGGTTGTGGGTGTCTAAACGTAAACCTTCCCAGGTGCGACGGGCTAAAATATAGCGTTCGGAAATACTCAAGAAAGTGTTAACTAATTTTTGTTTATTTTCCGGCTGTTCCCGGAATTGTTTTTGTACTGCTTCATAAATTGATTCCCATAACCGGGGAACGGCAATCACAAATTTAGGTTGATATTTGGCAAAATCGCGCTTGATGTGGCGAATGTTGGTGTAAATAATGGTGCAACCTTGGGAGAGGACAAAATATTCCGCCACCCGTCCCAGGGAATGCCAAGTGGGTAATATTCCCAAAATGCGATCGCCCGGTTGTGGCTGAATAATGCTGACTATCGTGTTGATTTGATGCAGCAGGTTGCCATGAGTCAGCATGACTCCCTTGGGTTTGCCCGTGGTGCCGGAAGTATAAAGTAAAGTGGCCAACATATCCCGTTTGAGGAGCGCGGGTTCTAGGGGGCGGTTTTTGCCTTTGGCCATCACTTCATCGTAAGAATAGACGATTAAGGATTCTGGTTGATCGCTAATCGCTGTCGGTGGATCCTCATCGGACAGCAATACGATCCACTGCAAGGGCAGATCGTCTAAGCCAGAGGCCAATTTTTCCAATAAATCCAGATTTTCGACTACCAGACCATGACTGCCGCTGTTTTGCAGGATATAAAGCAATTCTTCCCGGTCAGCGTCACTGCCGCGCACCACATCAGCAGCCCCGGCATAGATTAACCCTTGGTCGGCGACGAACCATCGGGGGCTGTCGTTGGCAAATAAAGCCACTCGCGGCGGGATCTTGTTGCTAATTGGTGGCAGTCCTAGGGCTTGAATTCCCGCTGCAAATTGTTGGATTTGTCCGACCAGTTCGCTGTAGGTGACTTGCACCGGGGGGGTGGCGTGGGGATCCCAAAGGGCTAAAGTATTGCCAAAGCGCGATCGCGCCTTTTCCCACACTTCGGGCAGGGATTGAACATTGGCATAATCGCTGGCTGCTTGCATTAATGCTTGGTCGCGCTGGCGGAGTTGTGAAGAAAAAGAAGCATTCATGGACATTTATTTGATCGTAGATATCTCATAGAGGCTATCTTAGGCGATCTGAATTAGGACTTACTGAAGCAATGGGAGGGGGAGCCAAATTTTGGTGGCCTCAAATGTTGGCTGCCAAAGGTGCGATCGCCTTCTTTTCAATTGCTTAAGCCAGTTGATCCGGGTCAATGCCCAGTGCTTGTAGGCAAGCGCGTAATTTTTGTTTTTGTTCGCGTTCTGCGGCTAAAGCGGCTTCAGCGCGATCGGCTCGTTCTTTTTCTTGTTGAGCAATTTCTCGCTCTTGTTGAGCAATTTCTCGCTCTTGTTGCGCTAACTCAAAGGATAATTTAACTAAATTTCCCGCTGCGTCATAAAAGCGCAACCAAGTCGCCGTCTCCCGTAAGATGGTGCCGGACCAATGTCCCAACCATAGTCCTAAACTAGAACACCACAGCCAGCCGCGCTCGTCAGGGGCGATCGCTTCATAACGGAAATTTTCGCCTAGTTTCCAACCCTGTAAAGATTCGGGAGCAAATGGGTCATAGACAAAATAATGCCCCGTTTTAAAAGTTTGCTCGTAGAGCTTTTTCTTATTGCCCAAATCCTCAGCCGCAGTAGAAGGGGACATCAACTCGATAATCACATCGGGATAGCGTCCTTCTTCTTCCCAAACCACCCAACCTTGACGTTCTTTTGTCCCATCCACATTCAAGGTAATAAACACATCAGGGCCTTTAAAATCTCGATTTCGGGCTTGTTTGCTGCTGTAATAAATAAACATATTTCCACCAGCAAAATAATCTTCTCGTCCTTCATAAGCTAAGGTGACAGCTTCAATGAGGGCATTTATGGCGATGCGATGGCGATTACTTTCCAAGGGTTCTCCGTCGTCAAATATTAGATCGGTAGGGGGAGGTGTTGGAGTCCACTCTTCGGATGCCGCATTGTGGACTTCCGCATTGTGGACTGCGGCAGTTTGGACTGCGGCAGTTTGGACAGTTTGAAATTCTTGTTGTTCCAGAGTCAGTTCCACAGGCATGAGTTTAATCTCCAATTTATTAAACTATTTTAGCTTGAACCCTTGTATTGGCGAAGCATTGCGGCCAATAAGTTATTGAGAAAAAACCAAATTTATTACCGAAAAGATACCGCCGATTTCGTAGGTTTGGTTGAGGTTGTCACCGGTTACCCAACGGACAACCCACCCGACAATTTTATCTGACGGAATGCTTACACCATAATTCGGATATTCAGGTTTTGGCTAAAATAAATCAAATCAATTAAATTAATCAAATCAATCAAATAAATCAGATAAATTAGGTCAAAATTCGGGATTTTGTTGTCGCCACCAACCACGAACAAGGCGAATTTCATCATAGGAGTAACTTTCCCCTAAATAATCCCGTACTGGGGTTAAAGAGCGAGTACCTACGACTTGGAATGCTTGGCAAATGGCGGCTTGTCGTTCCGGGGGAACAAGTTGATTAATATCAATGGGTTGATTCAATTCAATTAAATCAGCTAAATGACTGGCAACGGTGCTGGTTTTAATATTTCTAATTGCGGCAATTTCGGCGATAGTTAACCCATTTTGATATAATTGTAATGTGTGAATTTGGGTGGCGGTGGGTGTACCCGATGCCGTAGTTATTGGGGATTTTGCTGCTGGATTTTGGGTGTTAATTTTGGTTTGAATATATGATATAATCACGGAGATAAAGCGCTCGCCATATTGGGCTACTTTATACTCGACCACTCCGGGAATATCTTTTAAATCGGCTAAGGTTTGGGGCCGCAGTTGTGCCATTAAACGCAAAGTGGAATCCGCAAATACCATATAAGGGGCGATCGCTTGTTCGTCAGCCACTTGTTTGCGTAAACTGCGTAACATTTCAAATAAGGTTTCAAATTCAACTTTTTTATTAGAAGCAGAGGTCAGAACATTGACAGATTTTTTCGGGATGACGATGTGAACGGAACGCTGTTTTCGCAAAACTTCCCAACTGGCAGCATTTAATTTTAAGACCGCATAGCCATCGGTAGTTTCTGTCAATAACCCTTGGTGAATGAGCGAGCGCCCTAATAGCTTCCATTCTTCCGCTGTTTTATCCATGCCAATGCCATAAGTGGATAAGCGATCGTGTCGGTTTTGGAGAATTCTTTTTTGTTGGGAACCCCGCAAAATATCAATAATATAACTCATGCCAAAGCGTTCTTGGCACCGCGCTACACAAGAGAGAAACTTTTGGGCTTCAATTGTCCAATCTTCCGTCGGTTGAGGATGGCAGCAATTATCACAATTTCGACAATTACCCGGATATTTTTCGCCAAAATATCCTTGCAAAATTGTCCGCCGACAGTCGGTACCCTCGGCATAGTTAATAATTTGGCGAAGCTGTTGTCTAGCGATTTTTTTTTCTTGGGGAGCGGATTTTCGTTCGATAATAAAATCGATAGTTTTTAAATCGCTATAACTAAAAAATAAGATACATTTAGCCTCTTCTCCATCGCGGCCAGCCCGGCCAGATTCTTGATAGTAGCCCTCGATATTTTTAGGTAGGTCATAATGCACCACTAAGCGCACATCTGGCTTGTTGATTCCCATGCCAAAAGCAATGGTGGCGACAATTACTTGCACGTCATCGCGAATAAACCGGGTTTGATTGTTGGTGCGGTCTTCATCGCGCATTCCGGCATGATAGGGTAAAGCGGCAATCCCATCTTGTTGGAGTCTAGACGCTAGTTCATCAACTTTTTTGCGACTCAGACAATAGACAATCGAAGACCCTTTACTTTGGCTAATTAGTTGCAGGAGTTCCCCATAGGAATTGTGGTTTTTTTGTCGGACTTCATAGTAAAGGTTAGGTCGGTTAAAACTCGCTAGATGAACCAGGGGTTGTTTGAGGGCAAGTTGTTGGATAATATCTTGTCTTACCCGGTCGGTAGCGGTGGCAGTGAGTGCCATCATGGGAATATCGGGATAGCGAGCGCGCAATATTTTTAACTGGCGATATTCCGGGCGAAAATCATGCCCCCATTCTGATACACAATGCGCTTCATCAATGGCAAAAGCGTGAATGCCGATTTGATAGTGGAGTAAGTCTAAAAAAGGTAAAAAGCGATCGGATAATAACCGTTCTGGGGCGACATAGAGCAGCTTTACCCTGCCATTGATAATCGCCATTTCCCGCAAGCGCATCTCTTGGGGCGATAAAGTGCTGTTGAGAAAAGTCGCCCCAATGCCATTATTCCGCAATGCTTCTACCTGGTCTTGCATCAAAGCAATTAAGGGTGAAACCACCACCGTTACCCCGCGTTTCAACAATGCAGGCAGTTGAAAACAAAGGGATTTTCCGCCCCCGGTGGGCATCACAATTAACAAATCCCGATTTTGTAGCGCCGCTTCAATGATTTGCTGCTGTCCGGGGCGAAAAGTATCATAGCCAAAAAAATGTTTTAAGGCTTTGTTCAGTTGCGCTTGGACGGTTGTGGGTAGAGGACTACTCCCTAGCATTGTTTGCTTTTGTGGGGTAAACATCTCTCGTTATTTTATGTTGTTAGTCAATTCTTAAGGATCTTATTTGACCAAATCCATATAAAACTTCATAATTTTTTTTGTTGTTGGTTGTTAGTTATTGGTTGTTAGTTATTTGTTATTTATTTTTGTCATTAGATTACCAATAAGTAATGAGTAACAGACGACAAATAACCAACAACAATTATTGTCAGCCAAAAACACGATAAACTAAATAAACTAAAAAAATACTTACTGATGGAGTCTCTGATGCCAAAAGCAATTTGGAATGGTGCGGTATTACTTCACAGCGATCGCTGTGAAGTGGTAGAAGGCAATCAATACTTTCCCCCTGATTCGATTAATCAGGAATATTTTAAACCCAGTAATACTCATACCACTTGTGGTTGGAAAGGAGTAGCCAGTTACTACACCATTGAAGTCGATGGTCAACAAAATAAGGATGCGGCTTGGTATTATCCCAACCCCAAAGAAGCCGCCAAAAATATTGCTGGATATGTAGCATTTTGGCGGGGGGTAAAAGTAGAGATTTAATCACGATTTGATCTTTTTTTTTTGCGCTAGATCAATTGTGAGAAAAACCTCAGACATAAACCCTCTCCCTTTCTGGGAGAGGGAGACAAGAAGTATGACCAAGAATGTGAGGGTTTTTGCCTAGATTGCTGAATTTTTGCAGTCTTCAATTTGAAAGATTTCCAATTTGGCAGTTGAGCGAGCGGTATTTTAGCAGGCTACCTATTGTCGTTGCTTTTAATAACTTTTAGAATAAAGATAGAATAGAGACAAGTATAAGGATCAACCGATGAAAGCCAGTAGAGGGGATGACGGCGCCAGTTTGAGGCGGTTCGCTTCCGCGATCCGCGCTTTGCGGAATCCCATCGACCGGAGTGAGCCAACGGAATCCTTGATTAATTTGCGGATTCAATTACTATGGTAAGTGCGCCAGTAGTTTACGCCGAGCGATCGCCTACTTCGAGGGGCATTTTCTAAAATAATGTAGGAGAATCGATTGAAGCAATTACAAGCCATTGGGAGCATCGACTTTTGTAGGTGGTTGTTGCACAACCGTGGAGTTTAATGGTGAAGTTTAATGTACTGCGTTAATCCAGCTTGTCCTAATCCGAACAATCCTGACAGAACTCGCCGCTGCCAAAGTTGCGGGGCAAACCTTCTACTACGCGATCGCTACCAGGCGATCAAAGCGTTGGGTCAAGGTGGCTTTGGCGCCACATTTATCGCCAGAGATCGTTCCTTACCCGGTGCTCCGGTCTGCGTGATTAAGCAACTGCGTCCGGCTTCTGATTCCCCCCGTGTTCTAGAAATGGCGCGGCAGCTTTTTGCGCGAGAGGCCAAAACCCTGGGTCGGGTTGGGGATCATCCCCAAGTTCCCCGACTCCTGGACTATTTTGCCGTGAAAGATCCAGCCATTGGCCAAGAATTTTTCTATTTGGTTCAGGAATATATCGCCGGCAAAAACCTGAAACAAGAAGTGAAGGCTTCGGGGCTGTTCAGTGAGGAGAGGGCTAAAGAGTTTCTCCGGCAAATTTTGCCTTTGATTAAATACCTGCACGAGAATGAGGTGATTCACCGCGATATTAAACCGGCGAATATTATCCGTCGTGATATCGATCAACAGTTGGTTTTGATTGATTTTGGGGCGGTGAAAGATCAGGTGAATCAAACCATTATGAGCAACAATACCGGGGAAACCGCTTTTACTTCATTCGCCATTGGTACACCGGGTTTTGCTCCCCAAGAACAGATGGCTTTGCGTCCGGTTTATGCCAGCGATATCTATGCGCTCGGGGCAACTTGTCTTTATTTATTGACCGGCCAATCGCCGAAAAATTTTGGCTACGATCCCCTAACTGGCGAGATTATTTGGCGACCATTCGTGCAAGTTAGTGATGGCTTTGCCGCCATTCTGACGAAAATGCTGGCGGCAGGAGTGCGCGATCGCTATCATAGCGCCGATGAAGTCCTCCGAGCTTTGGATCTGGAATCCCATAGCCAGGATTTGGCCCAAAGTATGGTGACTCGTCCTCTGACTCCGATTCCCGCACCAGAAGAAACAACCCAAATCGATACAGAAGACTCTAAATGGTTGCCAGAACATATTCGTCAAGCCCGGGCAATTCGCGATCGCAAAGCCAAAAAAGAAAAAACCATGCTCAAGCAAGGTTTAACCATGAATAACGGCATGGATCCCAGAACCATTGCCCAATCTGGTAGATCTGGTGGTTCTCGCGGTCGGACTCAAGCGAAAATGCCCCCAGATTCAGAAGCCCTGGATGCCAATGGGGTCAGATTAGCTTATGCCAAAGGTAAACGAGATTTTATTGAATGCGATTTAGTGGGATTAAACCTGCAAAACAGTGTCTTACAAAAAGCTAATTTTTATCACTCCAAATTAGATCAAATCAATCTTGAAGGCTCGGACTTATTTAATGTTAGTTTTGACCGCTCCAGCTTAATTCAAGCCAATTTGCGGAACACAAATCTCAGCAAAGCTTCTTTCCTTTATGCCAACTTAAGCGGCGCTGATTTGCGCGGTGCGGACTTAAGTTATGCCTCTTTTACTTATGCGAACTTGCGGGGAGTTAATCTCTGTGGGGCAAATTTGACTGGGGCAATGATTACCGATCAACAATTATCTTGTGCTCGCACCAATTGGATGACCATTAAACCCAATGGCAAACGCAGCTTTTTTGGCTAAGTTGCAGATTTGTGGCAGCGGATATGGCAGCGGATGGGGCAGCGGATGGGCAGCGGATGGGGCAGCGGATGGGCAACGGATGGGATAACGGATGGGATAACGGATGGGATAACGGATGGGATAACGGATGGGTTGGCGGACAAAAAACTGGCAAAAAACTGGCAAAAAACTGGCAAAAAACTGGCAAAAACTGGCAAAATAGAGGATATTCAAAAACTAATTAATCTTTGTGTCCGTGACCCAAACTCAACCGTTCAAAACCATCGAAACTGCGAATCCTTTTTTAACCCTGAACTATGAACCTGCCCTGGAAAATTTGGGGGATGACTACTACGATCCAGTTTCAGCCGCAGAATTTCCCACAACTATTCTGCGTTTTCGCAATGACGAATTACTACCTACTTTGGGACTCGACCCAAAAGAAGTCACCGATCAAGATTTTATCGAAGCGTTCGGTTATTTTCTGGGCGTCCGACCTTTTTTAGCCCTGCGTTACCACGGCTATCAGTTTGGTGAATATAACCCTAATTTAGGCGATGGACGGGGTTTTCTTTATGGACAGGTGCGCGGAGTAGATGGCGAACTCTACGACCTGGGCACCAAAGGCAGCGGTAAAACCCCTTATTCTCGTACCGCTGATGGTCGCTTAACTCTGAAAGGGGGAGTGCGCGAAGTGCTGGCCGCTGAAGCCTTACAACGCATGGGGGTGCGGACTTCTCGGTGTTTGAGTCTGATTGAAACTGGGGAACAACTCTGGCGTGGGGACGAACCTTCTCCCACCCGGTCTTCGGTGATGGTTCGTTTCAGCAAGTCTCATATCCGGTTTGGTACTTTTGAACGATTGCATTATATCAACCGCCCAGATTTAATTGTCAAGCTATTAAATCATGTGATTTCACAATATTATCCCGCTGTGAGTGGGCGAGGAATTCCGACACCAATCGCCCCTGATTTTGCCCCTGATTTGATTCAGAATGGCCTGGAGGAATATAGTCAAGAGCATTATGTCCGTTTTTATGCGGAATTAGTGCAAAGAGTGGCGGAATTAGTGGCGCAATGGATGGCCGCCGGGTTTTGTCATGCGGTTTTAAATACGGATAATATGTCGATTACCGGGGAAAGTTTTGACTATGGCCCTTATGCTTTTATTCCCACCTATAATCCCCAGTTTACAGCGGCTTATTTTGACTATTATGGTCGCTACAGTTACGGCAATCAACCGACAATTTGTTACTGGAATTTACAAAAGTTGCAAGTTCCCTTAAAAGCCGCGATCGCTCCCAATGAAATGGAGGCAGCTTTAGCTCGGTTTTATGAGTATTATGAAGCCGCCTATCGAGAACTAATGCTGAAAAAATTGGGTTTTGAGAACTTACCCACAGAAGAAGGTCGGGAATTAGTCAAGTTAACCCTGCAAGTTTTAAGCGAATATGAAGTGGGTTATCACGAGTTTTTCTGGCAATTAACTCAACAGTTTTCCCCCGAATGGCGTGAAGATTCTCATCTGATTTTTCCAGATGTAGAAACCTCCGATGCTTTGCAACCTTGGCGGCAGTTATATCATCATCTGTTGCAGTTTTTATCCGGGGATGAACTGGCAAAAATCGGCGATCGGTTACGGCGATTTAATCCCCAAACGGTTCTATTACGACCAGAAATTGAGGCGATTTGGGAGGCGATCGCGGTTGAGGATAATTGGCAACCATTCTATGAGTTATTGCAGCGGATTAAAGCTTAGAATTTCCCCGACTATTGGCGCTGGCAAATCCGGTTAATCAATGGTAATTACGGGTCAAGGTTGACCTCTAATTACCAAAAAATTCCCCAAAAAATCTGATTTAAACCAATTTGTAATCGATTATAAACCGCGATCGCGCTCTAAGTCAGCAATCACTTTTTCCCAGTACCATTCTTCTGAATTACCCGGATATTTGTCTTTAGCTTGATCGATTAAATGTTCGGCAATTTCCCAATAGCCACCGACTAATAAAAGTAGTCGTTGTTTTTGTTGATTTTTTAAAATATTCGGTTTTTTTTCCGGGGGATTTGCTCCTTGAATTTTTTTCAAGCTATCTAGGGTTTTTTGATAATTGTCCCAGTCTTCTTTTTCGCAAAAAAGTTGGGCGGCAGTTTGATAATCTAGGATAGCTGCGGAGATTTCTTCTAAGCGACTGTGGACGATCGCCCGATTATAATAAGCGTCCCCTTCTTGGGAGTTAATTTTGATGGCTTGGTTATAGTCTTGCATGGCTTCAGCATACTTGCTAGTTTCCCGATAAGCATTGCCTCTGGCAATATAGGCTAAGGTGTCTTGGGGTTCTTTTTCCAGGACTTTATTATAGTCCGCGATCGCCCCTTGAACGTCACCAAATGCGGCTCTAGCTTTGCCACGATTGCGGTAAATAATGATATCTTCTGGGGCGAATTTTAACGCTTGATTGAAATCCGCGATCGCCTCTCAATAATTTTGCATTTTACCGCGCACAATTCCTCGACAGAGATAAGCTGCGGCATCGGTACTATCGACTTCAATTGCCCAATTTAACCCCGCTAATGCCCCTGGCAAATCGCCATTTTCAGCTTTTTCTAATAATTGAGCATAAAACTGTTTTTCCGATAGCATTTCTGGCAACATTACCGGCTTTTTCTGGGGAAACACCGGGGCAGGTCGTTGGGCTTGTAGGTTTTTAATTTGCTCGAGACATTGGCGAGCATTTGCCGCTTCTTTCTGCTGAATATAAAGTTCTGCCGCTTGTTTAAAATTGGCGATCGCTGCATCGATATTACCCATTTTTCGGTAGACCGTTCCCCGCAATTTATAGGCTTTAGCATAATTAGAATTAATCCCAATTGCCCGGTCTATATCCGCCAAGGCTTGCGGCAAATCTCCTGAAGCAATGTGTCCTAAACACCGGGCAAAATAAGCCTCAATATATTCAGAATTGAAGTTTAAGGCTTGAGTATAATCGGCGATCGCCCCTTGCGGATCTCCTGAGTCAAACTTAGCCAACCCGCGATGATAGTAACCTTGAGCAAAATCTGGATTACTGCCTAATGCTTGGTCAAAACAGGCGATCGCCCCTAGATAGTCTTTATTGCCAGCTTTGCCTAATCCTTGGTTAAAAAAATCTTGATCCATTGTCACTTTGCTATCCCCAAAAAACCGCTGCTGAATCCTATTGTAGTATATCTTTGGAGAATTTGACTAAATGGCTAATACCAAATTATCCTCCCAGAATTTTCTAAATATCCAGGCATAATTCAGGCAAAGATGATTCGGTCATCTTCTGCCCAACATTACTCTATTCCTCTGCCAAGGTTCCCTCAAATTCTGTCAGGGAATCTTCTTCACTTTCTATCTCATCCACCGCATCATCAGTTAACCCCAGTTCTTTCTTAGCAAATACACGCCTTGCGCGGCGATCGAGAATCTTAATAATATTAGTGCGATCGGCTTTAATCGCCTCAATATCCTCTTTTTGAATTAACACCATATAATAACGAGATATTTCCATCATCCGATAAGCATACTGGAAAGCATCTCTGGTAAACTCACCCGTGGTGACAATCATTACCACATCAGCCCCAGTGACAAAAGTCATCCCGACTTCTTTCGCTAACACTTCAACATCAACTCGTTTCGTGTTTTTGCACTGAATTTGCCAGCGGTGGTAGACAAAGCGATCGGATGCTGCTAAAACATCGACTTCCCCTTGTCCAGTTTCATAGTCCCGTTTCCGCCATTTTGTGAAGCGAAGACTGGTCAAACGAATCATCCAAATTGCTAACAATTCCAGGGCTTTGCCTTTAATATGTTTATCGGGATGATCTAAATCATTCACCACATCTTCAAAACTTCGATTTAGCTCAGTTTGGGAGATTTCTGTCAGTGCGGCGATCGCCTCTAAGAGTTGAGACAATAATTCACGTTGCGCTTTTTCCGTCAGTTTAACCAGATTAGGTTTAGCCCCACGTCCTCCGGTAGTTTTTTCCGTTGAAATCAACCCAAATTCTACTAATGGTTGAATAATATCCTTAACAAATGACTTAGAGGGAAATCTGACTTTATAAACACTCACCGCATAGTTAGCAATGTCATTCCATTTAGTGAGTTCTGTAATGCTCATCTGGAGCATGGCTAAAAGAAAATACTTTTGCTCTGAGGTCAGAGTATAAATCTCGTCAATATAATCTTTATCAAGTTCTAAAATATCATAGACTCGATCCCAGTTAATCTCGTAGGTTTTCTCAAATACTCCTGCCTTTTCTAGCCATTGTCCCATGGTGCTCACATAAATAGCGTTGGGGGAGAGAGAATACCCCATTTCTTGCAGTTCATAACCAATTAAATCTAATTTCGGTCGATCGCCTCTACTATTAATCGCTTCCACCGCTTTGAGTAAAGACATTCCGGTTAAGTTAGTTAAAATGTGACGGGCAAAAATTGTCGCTACTTCATCAGCATCACTTTGATGTTCTAGGATTTGTGTCCATGATTTTTCCTGATAATTAGGAGCTAAATCCAGCGCTTTTTGTTTAATATATTTTCGGTCTTTTAATGGAGTAACTACTAGAGGCGCATCGGCTTCAAACCTAAATTGTGATGCTTTAATATAATTTTCATCTAATTCAAAGGCTAACCAACGGCGATCGAGGGTTTCGGCGACTCTTCCGGTCATATTTGAACCGGCAAACGGATCGAGGACTAAATCGCCGGGTTCCGTACAAAGTGCGATCGCAAATTCCGGTAATGCTTGGGGAAATCTCGCCGGATGAGGTTTAATTCCGGCTTCCTTGCAGCGTCGTTGATAGTAGTCATTAGATGCGGTGTTAGAAGCGGCAATCACATTCACCGGCTGGGCTAAATCATGGTCTAAAATCCAATTAAATTCCCCCAATACTGGTTGACCAATAAATGTGCCGGCACTAGACTCAGTATCGGCGATAATATTGGGAGGAATCGCCCCACCGCGATCGGTCTGAAACTTAGTAGAAATATCATGTCCAGAGGGGCGTAGTTTAGCTTCATAACCATTTTTAAGCAGGTTTTTCATCGCCTCACTGTAAGGGCGTAAAACTCGCTTATTATTGGCTTTAGGGTGGGGATCTTTTGATAACCACCAAACCGTATTTACAGCATCTTTCACCCGCTCTCTTCGCACTGTCACCCATTCTGCTGGGGTCGGAAGTTTGGCGGGATTATACCAGAAAATTTCTTGAGCCAGGAAAAACCCTAAACCGCCTTTTGATTTAGGTTGACAAAGCTCGATGACTAACTCAAAATGATAGAGCGATCGCACCGGAAAACCTTTCAGCCAAGTGCCGCCAATATCAATAAATAGCGACCCTTGAGGCTTAAGAATCCGATAGAATTCACGGGCAAATGTCTTGAACCATTCAACATATTGATGAGCATCTACATTGCCATATTCTTTCTTTCTTACCAGGGCGAAAGGTGGGGAAGTGCAAATTAAATCGACACTTTCATCGGGCAATTCTGCCATCAGTTCTAAACTATTGCCCAAGTAGGCTGAACCTAGCTGAGTGCTGTAGTAGGGCTCACGGCTAATTTTGTTGGCGATATCAAATTGAGACACAATGGACACGATTTTGCTTTCCTCTTTGCTTTATAATACCGATTTAATCTTTATTTTTTTTAGGCTGCTGATATTTACAGATTGAAAAACTTAAGGTGACTTGCGCTTAAATCTTTCTGAAATCGCCGCATTTTCTATTTGGTTCTTAAACAAATCCAGCAGATTGATAATTTCTTGGTGTAACTTTATATACTCATTTCTATCAACCCCCGAATACTCCCCGTGAGCAATTTCGTTTCTAGTTTTTAACAGCTTTTCATCGATTAACTTTGATTTCGTCAAGTAAGGGGAAAAGTCTATCCCCAGAATATCCGCGATCATTTTAAATATTTTATAGTTTAAATTAAATTTATTAAATATTTTTTAAGCATGAAAAACACTTACTTTGAATGGAATCTTTCAAATAGTTCATACTTTCCCTGACTATCGTTGATTTGTGCTATAATCACAACGTTGATTTTAGTTCGTTTAATCAATAGCCGCTGACTTTGAGTTAAAGAATTTTCTGTGTCCTGGGTATCGTTCCACTTTTTGCCTTTTAATGAAGGTAAATAGTTCGTGGCTTCTAAATCAAAAAAATATGGAGGTCTATCGGGTTTATTTTTTGGCAAAATGCCGACAAATTCATAAATTGTCGAGAGTCTTTGTACCCCGTCAACTACATCCCAAATCCCATCATCTCTTTGACTGACAAAAATTGGGGGAATTGGGATGCCTAAAAGGATTGATTCGATAAAAGTTGATTTTTGATGATTTGACCAACGGAAAAACCTTTGAAAATCTGGGTGAATATCGATTTCACCGTCTTTATAAAGGCTGATCAACTCGCCAATAGACATTGAGTAACTATCTGTCTTAATTTCTTGTCTGATTTTGTCAATTTCTTCTTGTAGTGACATAATTGCAAATTTCCTAAGTGTTATCGTGTAACGTTTTCTGGGCAGAAGGCTAACCTTTAAATAGGATATCACGAATTGTCAGTGTGGCAATAGCCAGGGAGTCGAAAGCGTTTCTTTCTGCGTTTCTTTCTGGGCGATCGCCCCTTGTTAATTCAGCGGATGAAATAAATTAAGCGGCTTTTTAGATGGAAAACCACAAAGACACAGAGAACACAAAAAGAACACAAAGATAGAAAAGCTTTGAGTTCTCTTTGTGTGAAATTGGTTAATTTTTTTAGATTTAAAACTGGGAAAGCGATCGCTTATAGTTGTCCCTATCGTTGTAGTTTTGCCCAAACAAAACCCGACCCTAATCCTTACAATCGGGTTATCTTAATCTATAGGAGGGTCATGTGTTTTGGTAGCAAACAGCAATCGCTCGCTTTCTAAGGCTTTTCTGACTGGGATTGTCAGCCAGATTGTCAGCAAAGCTTAACTGAAGCGACCCATTGGCGGAGGGGAGGTGAGGTTAGCGACCGGCAAAAACCATCTTTAACCCTCGGTGGTCAGTGCAGGCGATCGCGACCAACGGAACCTCAGCGAGGAATCGATCGGAATTATGAAAAAAATTAACCCGTAGAAGATATAATCATGAATTGACCGATTTGCCAAAAGCTTCATCTTATGCTTAAAGAAATATTTAACACCCATATTGAAAGTTCGCGAGTCTTACTAACTCCTCAAGAGATCAAAGAAAAGTTACCGTTAACCGATACCGCTGAAAAAACGGTTCTTACCTATCGCTCAGAATTGAAAAAAATTATTGCGGGGCAGGATTCCCGCAAATTTGTTGTGGTTGGTCCTTGTTCAATTCACGATATCGACGCCGCAGAAGTTTATGCCCAAAAACTAAAACCTTTAGCCGATTACGTGCGGGATAAGATGCTGCTAATTATGCGGGTTTACTTTGAAAAACCCCGGACAACGGTGGGCTGGAAAGGCTTAATTAATGACCCAGATATGGATGATTCTTTCCATATTGATAAAGGTTTGATTTTAGCGCGGACTTTGTTACTGAAAATTGCTGAGTTAGGCTTACCTGCTGGGACAGAAGCCCTCGATCCGATTGTGCCTCAGTATATTGGTGAACTGATTTCTTGGGCTGCTATTGGTGCGCGGACGATTGAATCACAAACTCACCGGGAAATGGCCAGCGGACTTTCCATGCCAGTTGGCTTAAAAAATAGCACCGATGGCAGTATTGAAGTGGCGATTAATGCGATGCAATCCGCTAGAGAACCTCACAGTTTTTTAGGAATTAATCAACAAGGACAGGTTAGTTTGTTTAAAACTAAGGGTAATCCTTACTGTCATATTATTTTACGCGGCGGCGGTGGCAAGCCAAATTATGATGCGGCTTGGGTCAAGTTTGCGGAAGAACGCTTAAAAGCAGCGAATTTACCCCAAAGAATTGTGATTGATTGCAGTCACGGCAATTCTAATAAAGACCACCGCAAACAAACTGCGGTATTTGAGAATGTGCTCCAGCAAATTTTGGCTGGCCATGATTCAATTGTGGGTATGATGTTAGAATCTAATTTGTTTGAAGGCAATCAAAGTATTCCCAAGGATTTGAAGGATTTAAAATATGGGGTGTCGGTGACAGATAAATGTATTAGCTGGGAGGAAACAGAAGAAGTTATTCTGGCTGCTTATGACAAACTAGACAAACTAAAGTAATAAACGAAATCATATTTAAGATTTTATGGGTGAGGGATTTAATAGCAACCGGCCACAAACACCAGAAACTCAGCAACAGCTGAGTTCAACTTCTTGGTCAGCCAGCGAATTCGCTGCTGGCAAAGCCGTGGGTATTTTGTTCAAGGGAACAAAACAAAGAAGTTTCATCCCCACCTGGGTGATCGCACTGGTGGTATTGGGTGCGATCGCCACTGGCGGTTTCTCTCTTTATATTCTGATCAATTCCCGGTCAACTCTGGGGGTAAATTTCTTTTCCACCCCAGAAACTTTACCCCCTTTATCACCAAAAAAAGCAATCTCCGGTTTAGGTCGGATTTCTCCGAAAGAAGAAACGATCAAATTGTCAGCCAGAGGAGGTCAAAGCCCCGGCCAACCTTCAGATAAGTTACAAGAGTTATTTGTGGAAGTGGGCGATCGCGTCCGAGAAGGGCAAGTAATTGCGATTTTGGATAGTCGCGATCGCCTTTTACAAGCTTTGGAAGTAGCCAGACAGCAAGTAAGAATTGCCCAAGCAAATTTAGACAAAGTGAAAGCGGGGACAAGAACTGGTGATATTGATGCCCAAAAAGCAGAAATTGCCCGATTGAAAGCCCAAATTCCCAGGGAGTTGGAAGCGCAACAAGCGGCGATCGCTCGTCTCGAAGCCCAACAACGGGGGGAGACTCTCACCCAGGAAGCGGCGATCGCTCGCTTAGAAGCCCAACTCAGGGGGGATATCGCCGCCCAGGAAGCGACAATTCAACGCTTAGAAGCAGAACTAGAGGGAAATATTCAAGCCCAACAAGCGACCATCGATCGCTTATATGCTGAATTAGACAATGCTCAAACCGAATATTGGCGTTATGAACAACTGTATCGAGAAGGGGCGATTAGTCAGTCATTATTTGATGCGAAACGATTAGCAGTTCAAACGGGTCAGCAAAGATTAAAAGAAGCTGATGCCGTACTCCAGGAAATGCTCATAACGGGTCGGGAAAAAATTAATGAAGCACAAGTAACTTTAACCCGGATTATGCAAACGGGGAATAAACAAATCGCAGAAGCTAAAGCTAATTTAGAACGAATTAAAACCACCTCGAACGCCGAAATCGCTCAAGCCCAAACTAACTTTAAACGAATTTTAGAAACCGGCAATGAGCAAGTTAATCAGGCTATTTCGATTTTAAATAGTCTAATGGAAGTTCGCCCCGTGGATGTCGCCGTAGCCCAAGCGGAAGTGGAGCGAGCGATCGCCGCTGTTTCCCAAGCGCAAGTTGACCTGGATCAAGCCTATATTAGATCCCCGATTGATGGTAGAATTTTGGATATTTTTACTCGTCCTGGTGAGTTAATTAGTAATGATGGCATTGTTGAGATTGGTCAAACCGATCAAATGTATGTAGTGGCAGAGATTTATGAGACAGATATTTCCCAAGTCCGTCTGGGTCAACGGGCTTTAATTAGAAGTGATGCAAGCGCTTCTGAATTGGCGGGAACTGTAGATGAAATTGGTTGGAAAATTGGCAAACGAGATATTTTAGATACAGACCCAGCCGCTGATGTAGATGTGCGCGTGGTCGAGGTAAAAATAAGATTAGATCCAAAGGATAGTGAAAAGGTTTCTAGGTTAACTAATTCACGAGTGGAAGTGAAAATTGGTATTTAAATTCCTACCCCAAAAACCGCATTTCGGCGATAATTTTTGCCCCGTTTTCCATCCAATTTTTGTAGGGGCGAAGCATGACCGCAATAAATTCCGGGTTTCCCGCAATCAGCGATCGGCGGTCATGCTTCGCCCTTGATTTAGGGAAATATCCCGCGATCGCCTGCTTTTATGGAAAAATTTATGGAAAAAATTTACGGAAAAATTTGCGGATATGTTTCTGGGTCGATCGCATTGCCATCACAGGCAAATTTTGCTTGATATTTTACCAGTCGAAATTGACCGTCTTTTAGTTGATAGTTGGCGAATGAACCACAATCACCTAATCCTCTAAATTTGGTAAAAATAGTCAGCGATCGCGTGTCGGGATTATAAGTAGGCATTCCCCCTAAAAGTCTGACATTTTCTTCAGTCGGTTCTCCCGGTGAGTTTTCTTTAAATATAGCCAGAGTCATGGGCGTAAATTCACCGCCCGATGCAGTTTTCTGATAGGTCAAAAACTCAAAACTGGCTTGATAAGCGGCTAAACTACATTGTAAATGCACTAAATAAGTTTCTGCTTCCAAAGCAAATACTTGTGACTCGGTTTCAGAGTAGTTTTGATCCAAGAAACCATCGCAGAGATTTAATGCCTGTTGCTGACTATAAAGTTCCGTTAAAATTTGCTGGCGAATTTCCGGGGACACTGCTGCGGATTCCCCGGCAGTTGCCCCGGAAGTTGCCGATCGCTGATTAGCCATATCTGCCGGGGGAGTTGTGGGAACGGGTAATGGGTTGCTCACCGGATTTTCTGCCGGTGGAGGGGGCAAAGTCGATGTATCGGTGCGATCGCCTTCCCCGTAAGCTGAACAGGCAAATAAGCCCAGCATTAAGGGAAAAACAAGCCAAAAAGTTGCGCGGTTTTTCATGGATAAAATTTTTCCTTTTAGGGTTTTATTTGAAATCAACTTATGGACAGAATATTTGACTGACTATTGATTATATCAGGTTGTATCCTAGGGTTTAATCAACTGCAATATATTTTTTTGATAGGTTTTAATTAGGCGCGATCGCTTAATAATGGGAGAAATCATTTTACCCAAACCAACGGCGATGATTATGGCGGGGAATAACATCAGCCACCAGCCCCAGAGGAAGACCATGCCCACGGTTATTCCCAGACCCATAGTTACTAAAGAAAAAGTCACAGCCCAGGAGGGAGTAAAGTCGTCTAGGAGCGAATCACAGACCACTAGCCCCGCGAATACACTCACAAAAACTGCCATAATTAACCACAGTATAGTTACGATATTTACTAGGATGAAATATTTGTCATATTCTTCAGATAAAAACACAGTAATTGCTGCCATTGTACCGGCGATCGCCCCGGCTAGTACCTTAGCGATTTTCGGGGCTGGAGTTTGGTTACACCGCCAACTAACTATTTCTGTAATTGCCCCGGAATTAGCACCCAAATAACCTGCCAACATCATCATTAGCATACCTTGATTAAGGTTACTCAAAGCGAGATTACCTGTCACCAAGGCGATCGCGACGGCCATTACTAATCCGGTCAATGCACCAATTTTTCTCCCCTGTCTTTCTTGACTTAATCTTTGTTCCAGGGTCAGCCATCCTATCATAATGAATACCAATAAAAAGCCAGAAGTACGAAAAATTCCATAAAGTATCATATCACCGAAAACTTCCAATAAACTTCGCCCACACAAAAGAAAACTCAAGCCAAATAATGTGGCGATATGGCCGTAGTTTAGCTGACTTTGTTTGGGCAATGACGCTGTATTCACTCTCAGGGGAATTCGGTATGATTCATTACTAGCATTAGTGATTAATAAAATTTCTCGTTCATAAGTTGAATCTGCTTGTAATTTTTGCGTAGCTATGGTAATATTACACTGAACTTGATTCTGTTTAAAATGACGAGGACTGATGTGAATCCAAGCATGACCGGGGGGTTTGACTTTTGGGTCGTTAGGATGGGGCGCGATCGCTAATCGACCCGTGAGCATTGTCCCCCGAATCGGATTTGAAATTACGATCTGAGCGGTGAGTTGCTCTGAAAATTCACGCGCGGTGACTTCCACAATTTGAGCGCTACAATTAACTTTTGGCGTTGGTCGAACTTCCAGGGGCTTCAGGGCTTCTAAGGCACTATTAGCATCAGGAAAACGCTCTTTCGGTTTCGGCTCCACCATTTTTTCTAGCCAGTTAATAAAATCTGGATTAATCCGCCGAATTTTAGCTTGAATTTTAGATTTAAAATTAATCCGATAGTAAGCATCAATTAAATTGCCAATATCCACGGATTTGGTCTGAGTCAACAAACAAATCAGGGTTGCCCCGACTCCATAAAGGTCTGACCCCAGGGTCAATTCTTGGTTAAATAACTGTTCCGGTGGCATAAAGCCCAAGGTGCCCTTAACCATGCTACTCATGGCTACTTCTCCCTGACCAATATGGGCAAAACCAAAGTCAACTAAATAAACATTCAGTTCCCCATCCACTAGGATATTTTCTGGCTTGATATCCCGATGAAATACCGGAGGTATTCTATTTTGCAAATAGACTAATATTTCTAAGAGCGCGATCGCAATTTTTTTAATATCTTTGGCGACCCAAGCATTCTCAACCGATAAAGGTTGGGCATTCTTATATTCTTGCACCAAACAAAAACCCTGGGCGGTTTCAAAAGAGTCTAAATACCTAGGAATCCCCGGATGATTTAATCCCTGCAATACTTCGATTTCTCTTTGGTAAGCGTCATAGTCAGCCCAAGAATTTCCGGCATTTTTCGCAAATTGAAACTCTTTGATGACGACTTTTGCTTCAGGATGATTTGATGCTAAAGTTGATGCTAAATAAGTGACTCGACCACCGGCATAATTATGGCCTAGTTCTGCGATAACTTGATAGCCTTTTGGGGAAAAATCAGGGAAGTTCATTATGAATAGCTTGAATAGCTTGTATATTCTTGTATATTTGGGTTATGTTTTATTTGTTATTTGCCAACTTGCACAATAAATGCATATAAATAAGAAATAACAAATAACTAAGACTCAATAACTAAGACTCAATTAGATGTTGCTCCGATTGCCGATATTTGGCAAGGCGTCGCCGATCGCTCGCGGCCAAAATTAGAATTAAAGCGAGTACCGGGGCGGTGGTGGCAAGTGCTAACAGCCAGGGAGAGGCTAATAATTGTAATTTTAAACCCAGACCGAAAGTAATGCCGCAAATTGCGGTGAGCAAACAAAGCGCGATCGCCCACCCAGTACCAAAATTTTTTCGCACTCCCGTGGCAGTTGCCAGCAAGCTTGCCCCTGTTGCCACCGTCACCGCAGCAGCGATCGCCGTTGTCCATAACCCGGTCGCCGTCGCCCCAAGCACAACCCCAATCCCAAATCCGGCAATCCCCGCCACCACCATTGTAGTCAAAAAAGCTACCAGCACTTTCAGCCAATGGTTTCGACTCCCCAAAATCCGCGAAATACCCGCCCAAGTCACAAAACCGGCGATCGCCACCGCCACCAAAGTCATCATGGACTCCAAAGCCACCACAGAACCACCGGCAGCCACCAAAAACAGCAATCCCAAAAACCGATGAGGCAATTTTCGCACCGCGATCGGCACCGGCGCCGTCTGCACCGTCAAGCTGACCGTCTGAGTTTCCGGCACCCCATTCGTATGTAACCACAATTGGCGATCGTAAACCTGACCCGTTCTCAGCTTGCGCGTATTAATCAAAATCTCACAAACCACGCGATTATCGGCAAATTTTGACGGACTAAAACTAATCCAAGAATGACTTAATAAAGGGGGCTGGGGGAGATCATTCTCCCCCTTTAATAAGGGTGGCTGGGGGGGATCATTCGGATGCGGTGCCACCTCCCACCATCCCGTCAGCAACGTTTCTGGCACAGAATTTTTTATTAGCACCTGCACCCGCAACATTTCCCCAACCTTGGACGCGGCTAACTCAATGCGAGACGGACTCAGCTTAACCTCTGGGGTTCGGTTAACATAAATTGGTTGCAATGCCGCCAAAGCTTCCGCCGCATTTCCGTAGCGATTTTTCGGATCTGGCTCGACCATTCTTTCCAGCCAAGAAATCCAACGCCGACTCAATTTAGGCAGCAATTCTCTAAATTCAAAATGATAGTTTTCATTTAATAACTTACCCACCTCCATCGATTTAGTTGCCGTCAGCAAACAAATTAAAGACGCCCCCAAACCATACAGATCCGATGCGGGAGTTAAGGTGCGATTAAACAACTGTTCCGGTGCCATAAAGCCCAGAGTACCTTTCACCATACTACTCATCGCCACTTCGCCCCCGCCCATTTGGGCAAAGCCAAAATCAACCAGATAAACCTTTAATGAACCTGCCGCATCTTCCGCCACTAAAATATTTTCTGGTTTGATATCCCGATGAATCACCAAGGGGTTTAAACTTTGTAAATAAACTAAAATTTCTAACAAATCTAGGGCAATTTGTTTAATCTGTTCTGGCTCAAAACTGCGTAATATCCCCAGAGAATTTGCCTCTTTATATTCCTGCACCATACAAAAACCCGTGGGCGTCTCGAAAGAATCCAAATATTTAGGAATTCCTGGATGATCTAGGCTTTGCAAAACTTTAATTTCTCGTTCATGGGCTTTAAAATCTGACCAATTGGCGCTGGTTGTGGCAAACTGAAATTGCTTAATCACTACCCAGTTTTCTGAATTGTCTTGAATAGTTGATAAATTCTGGGTGAAAATCTGGTTGGCCAAATAGGTAATCCGCCCTCCGGCCACATTCCGACCCAGTTCGCGTTTTATTTGATAGCCGTATTTGCTAAAATCAGGAAATTCTGCCATAATGTTATTGTTGGTTGATTGTTGATTGTTGATTGTTGATTGTTGGTTGTTAGTTGATTATCGGGTTAAATTCACGATTATCTTGCATTTTTTCTAGGCTGGAGCATGGAAACTATCTTCTAATTGTAGCCATAATGTAGCCATAATTGTAGCCATAATTTTGGCTGATTGGTATAGTTATTTTAATTCAAAACTAAGCCAATTATGAGGGGCGATCGCTTGAAAAACCCCTGATTGTCTCGAGCACATATGTTTAGTGGCGTTTCCTGACTGAAGTGAAGTTTCAATGGCTTTGATGTAGTTTGTGAATATCTGGTGGGCGATCGCGTATTTAGTTCTGAATGCTATAATTCTAGCAACTTGCGATTTATTAAAATCTAAAAAAATATTAAGTTTATTTAAATAAAAAAATAAATTCAAAACCTAGAACAAATATGCCGTAAAATTACATGGCCAACAAAATATAGTAATTTCAATTAAGATTAATATAACTATTTAGAGGCGCAATGCTTGCGCCCCTAGCAATGCTTGCGCCCCTGATGTTTTATCGAAATCACAATTTAAATGACTATATATCTCTAGTATATCTATATATTATCTACTACGATCCATAGCCTGTATCCTTTCCTTTGACCCACAACTTCGGGCAGAAAATGGCGAACCTAAACCCCCTTGCCCACAAATTCGGTCAGGCAAATTTTCTGTTAACTTGCCATTTACTTATATATGTAGTATAATCCATAAATGTTGAGCTAAATCATCAAGGCTATGGACTTTCTCTCAGACACCGTAGTGCTTTCGCGGATACAATTCGCACTCACGGCTATCTTTCATATGCTATGGCCTGTATTGACTACAGGTATGGCCATTTATTTGGTAATTGTCGAAGGACTCTGGTTAAAAACTCGGAATCCTGACTACTATCATCATGCCCGTTTTTGGGCAAAACTATATGTGCTCAACTTTGGCATTGGGGTAGCTTCTGGAGTGCCGATGGAATTTCAATTTGGCACGAATTGGGCGCCATTTTCTGAAGCAGTTGGGGACTTTTTTGGCAGTGTTTTAGGCTTTGAAGCTTCTATGGCATTTATGCTAGAAGCGGGCTTTCTAGGCATTATGCTATTTGGCTGGGAAAAAGTCAATCCAGCGATTCATTATTTCGCTACAATTATGGTGGCTTTTGGCGCTAATCTTTCAACATTTTGGATTATTGCGGCGAATTCTTGGCTACAAACTCCCGCTGGGGGCGAACTGGTGAATGGGAAATTTGTGGTCAGCGATTATTTTCAAGCAATTTTTAATCCTTTTATGCTGAATAGCGTCCTCCATATGTTTTTTGCCACTTTGGAGACTTCGTTATTTGTGATTGGCGGAATTAGCGCTTGGTATATTCTCAAAGGTCGCCATCAAGGGTTTTTTAGTAAGTCTTTTAAAATTGTTTTAGCCGCCGCGATCGCTGTTGCCCCATTGCAAATTTATATTGGCCATTTAAGTGCCGAACAAGTCTATCAACATCAACCGGCAAAACTTGCCGCAATGGAAGCCCAATGGGAAACAATTCCCGCTGGGAATTCTGCCTCTTGGAGTTTGGTTTCTTTGCCCAATGAAACCGCTGAAAAAAATGACTGGGAAATTAGCATTCCTAACGCTTTGGGCTATATTTTAGAACTGAAACCAACTCTCTCGGAACCTGTACGCGGTTTGAAAGAATGGCCGCCGGAAGATCGCCCGCACATGGTGGGATTAATCTATTATTCTTTTCGCATTATGGTGGCGATCGGTTTCTTATTAGTTGGCTTAGTGCTTTGGACTGTAGTGCAGTGGGTGCGCGGTCAACTAGCTGAAGATAAGATAGGTAAACAAAGTTGGTTAATGACCGCCTGGATATCTGCCGCCCCTTTAGGATATATTGCCATAGAATCCGGCTGGATTGTTCGCTGTGTAGGACGCCAACCCTGGACACTTTACGAACAAATGCGTACCGTAGATGCGGCCACTAACTTGCCCCCAAGCAATGTTTTAACCTCTTTAACTCTCTTTGCGGTGGTCTATTCGATTTTATTTATTTGTGCCCTATTTTTTGGTAGTCGAATTATTCGTCAAGGGCCAAATTTAGATCGACCAGTTCCCGGAGAAGCAGGGGAAACAAGTTTGAAAACCACTTAATTAGAGCAGTTCGCCGTTGAGATGGAGCTTCCGGAAGCTCCGGAAGTTTTCCTGCTTCCTTCCCTTTCCCTACTATATTTCACAAATTGTTATGGAAACTTTAGCTCAATTTCTGCCACAAGTCTGGTTTTTCATTCTAGCTTTGTTTCTCTTTCTTTATGTCATGCTGGATGGCTTTGATTTAGGAGTGGGAATCTTATCTTTGACTGCTTCTAATGAGGAACGCCGAGGCATTTTGATGACTAGCTTAAGTAATGTTTGGGATGCTAATGAAACCTGGTTAGTGCTGATGGGCGGTGCTCTTTTTGGGGCGTTTCCTTTGGCTTATAGTACAATTCTCAATGCCCTATATATCCCGATTTTTGTGATGATTTTCGGCTTTATTTTTCGGGCTGTGGCCTTTGAATTTCGCGAACATTCTAGCCGAAAATTGTTGTGGAATTTCGCCTTTGGCGCGGGTAGTTTCTTAGCTGCCCTCGGTCAAGGATTTGCCCTGGGCGGTGTTTTAGCAGGTATTAAGGTCGATGAAACCGGGCATTTTGCTGGCAATACTTGGGACTGGCTAAGTTTGCCTTCTTTGTTGGTGGCTTTGACCTTAATTCAAGGTTACGTTTTAATCGGTTCTACTTATCTGATTCTGAAAACTTCCGGGGATTTGCAGAATACTCACTTCCGCACTGCCAAAATCGCTGCTTGGACGACGTTATTGGGCGCGGGATTAATTACGATTACCACGCCGATCTTTTTTGCCCAAATTCGCGCTCGCCTCTTTAATCCGCCCCAAGTGTATATTTTCGCCTTGATTCCTTTGTTAGGCGTTTTGCTAGTTGGTTTACTGATTAATAGCCTGAACAAGCGACAAGAGAGAATCCCGTTTATCTGTACGATTGGCATTTTCTTACTCACGTTTTTTGGGTTAGCGTTGATTGTGTTTCCCTATATTATTCCCACCCAAATTACGATCTACGATGCCGCTGCTGCTACCAGTTCCCTGGTGTTTATGATTGTGTTCATTGGCTTTTTAATCCCGATTATGTTGTTTTACAATATCTATCAATATATTGTTTTCCGGGGTAAAGTTAGTACTGATCGTTACGGTGATTAATTAGCTGTAGAGGGTGTAAGGCGCGATCGCACAGGCTTTTAACTATAACCCTGGGCAAGACGGGTAAAAAAACTCGGCCTTGGCGATCGCTCTGATGACGGTAACTTAATGTAAAGTTATGTGCAATTTCCCTAAGCCATCCCCAGGAATCTATCAATGCTGCTGTTGCAATTTAGTACCTCTCATTACTGTCGCAAAGCCCGACTCGCACTCGGTTACAAAAAAATACCTTATACCGTTAACAATTTAACCCCCGGATTACACGCCCTGAAAATTAAACCTCTGACAGGTTTAACCACTACCCCGGTACTCTTGCCAGAGGTTGACGGGCAACCCAAAGCCATTGGGGACTCGACCCAAATTTTGAAATTTCTCGAAGCTTACTGTCCAGAACCGCCATTATCTCTAGGCAGCACCCTAGACGCCGAAGCCTGGATGTTAGAAGATTGGCTCGATGAAAGTATTGGCACCGCCACTCGGTTTGTTTACTATGACTATCGTGCGGGAGAAGGCAAGGCGATTGACCCTTCCTTTTCCAGCCAGCTGGTAATTACCATCGTCCGGCAACAATATGGCATCAGCCCCGCAGCGGTCGCCCTTGGGTGCGATCGCCTCAAAACCGCCCTTACGGTACTACAAGAACGCTGGCAAACCCGTCCCTACTTAGTAGGCGATCGCCTCTCCGTCGCCGACATTGCTGCCGCAGCCCTCCTCAGTCCCCTTGCCCTCATTCCCGAATATCGGCAAAAATACCCCTGGCTATTTGAACGCATTGCCGAAATCCATCACCATTGCCATGAACCCCTACCCCCTGGTTTGTAATCAAAATGACTTACCCTCGGAAACCACCTAGTCTCATAGCGCCAGGGACACCGCAATGCCTTGTCCCTCCGACTACTGCTCCCCCGCTCCGAAAGCCCCCCGCCCCCCTGCTCCTCTGCCTCTTCCTCCTCCCCACCCCGGCGATTCCCTTCGGGATAGCTTCGCTTCACGCCTTACCACCCCCAGAAGACGTGCCGGAAGAAATTTTACGCACGGATATCATCACCGAAGCGCGATCGCCCACTGACGGTCAACCCATCACCCCTGCGGAATACGCTCAACTCCAGCTACAACAACCGGAACTCTGGACTAACAATCCCAACCTGCCCACGAAAACACCAGCATTCTCTACCACCAGCCACATTATCAACAAATATCCCATCCGCGATTTACTGCGGCAGATGTTTCCTTTATAAAGTTGTTGGTTGTTGGTTGAGGTGTAATTGATAATTGATAATTGATAATTGATAATTTATTTAATTGTCAATTATCAATTGTTAATTATTTTCCCCGGCTCCCCTGCACCCCTGCTCCGAAAGCTCCGAAAGCTCCGAAAGCTCCCCTCACCGACCCCTAGGCACCGGCTTGCCACCGACAGAGGATCGACGGTAGCCATTTTTCTTTATATTATTTAATACTTTTAGTATATTTTGAGAGTATCCATATCATCACCCAGCAACGGTTAATGCCCTTTCTCAGGGGCAAAGCCCTTACCTGTATAGGTTTAGGTTTCCTCCTGTGCCTGATGCTCAACCAGCAAACGTCTCACCATGAGAGCTTGTCTGTGGTTTAGCAACAAAAATCTCACATAAAGTTACAAATTACTCTAGATTTGTGGCGGTAAGTGAGAAAAAATAATTTCTAAAACCCATATAAATTAAAGGCAAACGGGTCAGGAGGTGACTTATAAAACTCACATTAGTAAACTCAAAAATTAGGTAGGTTCATGTCCATAACCATTACTCCCGAACAAGTTAACAGTATTGTATGGAACCAGCATCAAGATCCGTTTCAAATCCTCGGGCCTCATCCGATTTCTGAAAATGGCAAAGCAACAAGCTGGGTGGTGCGAGCTTACCTACCCAACGCCGAAGCCGCCTGGGTCGTGCTCCCAGAAATCAGAAAAGAATATCCCATGCAATCGGTGCATCATGCCCACTTCTTTGAATGCACCATAGAAACAACCGAGCTTTCCAACTATCAGCTACGGGTCAAAGAAGGCGAACACGAACGGGTCATCTACGATCCTTATGCCTTCCGGTCTTCTAAACTCACTGACTTTGACATCCATTTATTTGCCGAAGGCAACCATCATCGGATTTACGAAAAGCTAGGGGCTCATCCCATGGTGGTTGAAGGAGTCAAAGGGGTATATTTTGCCGTTTGGGCTCCCAATGCTCGCAACGTATCAGTTTTGGGAGATTTTAATTCCTGGGACGGTCGCAAACACCAAATGCGGAAAATCGGCAACGGGGTTTGGGAATTATTTATTCCCGAAATTGGGGTTGGGGAAGCCTACAAATATGAAATTAAGAATAGTGAAGGTCACATTTACGAAAAGTCCGATCCCTACGGATTCCAACAAGAACCCCGCCCCAAAACCGCCTCAATCGTCACTGACCTAGACACCTACACCTGGCAAGACGGTGACTGGATGGAGAAACGGCGCCACACCGATCCCTTGACTCAGCCTGTGTGCGTCTATGAATGCCACTTAGGTTCTTGGCTACACGCCTCCTCAGCTGAACCAGCGATTAAACCCGACGGTACCGAAGAACCCGTGGTGGTTGTGTCGGAATTGAAACCCACCGCTCGTTTTCTCACCTATCGGGAACTGGCCGATCGCCTCATTCCCTACGTCAAAGAACTCGGCTACACTCACATCGAACTCCTGCCCATTGCCGAACATCCCTTTGATGGCTCCTGGGGCTACCAAGTGACAGGCTACTTTGCCCCCACTTCGCGCTACGGCAGCCCGCAAGACTTCATGTACTTCGTGGATCGGTGCCACCAAAGCGGCATTGGCGTATTGGTAGACTGGGTGCCCGGTCACTTCCCCAAAGATGGTCACGGTTTAGCCTTCTTTGATGGCACTCACCTGTATGAACACGCCGACCCCCGCAAAGGCGAACATAAAGAATGGGGCACCTTGGTATTCAACTACAGTCGCAATGAAGTGCGAAACTTTCTCTGTGCCAATGCCTTATTCTGGTTTGACAAATACCACATTGACGGAATTCGCGTCGATGCAGTGGCGTCTATGCTTTATCTGGACTATGCCCGGAAACCAGGGGAATGGGTTGCCAACCAATATGGCGGACGGGAAAATATTGAAGCGGCTGATTTCCTGCGGCAAGTTAACCACCTGATTTTCAGTTATTTCCCTGGAATCCTGTCGATCGCGGAAGAGTCCACCGCTTGGCCGATGGTCTCCTGGCCAACTTATGTGGGTGGTTTGGGCTTTAACTTAAAGTGGAATATGGGCTGGATGCACGATATACTGGACTACTTCAGCATGGATCCTTGGTTCCGCCAATTCCATCAAAATAACGTGACTTTCAGTATGTGGTATCACCACAGCGAGAATTTCATGCTGGCCCTGTCTCACGATGAGGTGGTTCACGGTAAGAGCAGTATGATTGGCAAGATGCCCGGCGATCGCTGGCAAAAATTCGCCAACCTGCGCTGTTTGTTTGCCTATATGTATGCCCACCCAGGGAAGAAAACCATGTTTATGGGCATGGAATTTGGCCAGTGGAGTGAGTGGAATGTTTGGGGTGATTTGGAATGGCAACTTCTGCAACATGAACCCCATCAACAAACTAAGCTGTTCTTTTCTAAATTAAACGAGCTTTATCGCAACGAACCCGCCCTCTATACTCTGGATTTTGCCCAGGAAGGGTTTGAGTGGATTGACTGTAGCGATAACCGTCATAGCGTGGTTTCTTTTATTCGCCGCGCCAAAGACTCTGATGAATTTATCGTGGCGGTTTGTAATTTTACGCCCCAACCCCACAGCCATTACCGGGTTGGCGTACCGGAACATGGGTTCTACACCGAAATCTTTAACAGCGATGCTAAAGAATTCGGCGGCAGTAACATGGGCAACCTCGGCGGTAAATGGGCTGATGAATGGTGGATGCACAATCGTCGCTATTCTTTGGATCTTTGCTTGCCTCCTTTGGCGGTGGTGATGTTTAAGCTCGATCGCCAAAAAACCGAAGCAGCCCGTAAAGCTTTGCAAGAGGCAAGCAAGGATTAATCATCTCTAATCATCTTTAATTATCCCTAATTATCTTTAATCATCTTTAATTGGGTTAGGCATAAAGAGACCGGGTTTCTGCCATATCTTCGCCATCCAGAAGATATTTCCGAGAAACTCGGTTTCTTTGTTATACCATTCACCAAATAACATTCAGGCATTGTGGGCTGTTATCGAACCGCTCCTACATCAACCTAGATAAATCTGGGAATTGTAGCAAAAATTCTTATACTTGGTATTAAGAACCCCAGAGGGATCAACAGTATCCTGTTCAGCAGGGGATTTCAGGAGGGGATGAGGATGCTTCATGGGTAAAAATTTGCATCGGGGGATGAGTCAAGAAACATATTCAGTCCCGGAAAGTCTGATAATTATTATTAAGTAAGAGTCAAAGCATCTATGTTTATTGTGCAAATAATCCCCTGGTGACGGCGGTAATTCTGAGAGATAATGACTCGGGTGAGGCATAACCGGATGATGGAACTGCCATCGGCTTTCCGATAATTCCATGATTAAATTGATAAAATTGCTCAAGTGAAACTTATAATTGTGGAAATAATTGTGGGAGATGAAACGGATGCGAAAAAACTGGAAAAGCTTAAGTTTAAGTGCGGTGATGCTGACCCTCCCAGGGGTTTTTTCTGGGTTAGCAATTCCTGGGTTAGCAATTCCTGGGTTAGCGATGGAGCATTCGATCACCCAGGGGACGGCTTTAGAGGATGCGATCGCCTTCGCAGCATCGCCAACCCGAATCGCCCAAGCAAATTCGACTCCAGATGCCCCCACTGCTCCAGAAGAAACCGAAATTTGTCGGCCACCGACCGAAATTAATCGGCCAGAATTACTCCGAGAAGTCGGGGACAATATTTCCGCCTGGAACAGTCAAGGACGGTATCTCTTGAGCATCAAGCAGTATCCTCACGCACTGACGGCTTATGCCAGGGCGATCGCCCTTGACCGGAATAACCTAGAAGCTTGGATGGGCTGTAGCAGTGTTTTGCAAGAGATGCAACAGTATGACCGGGCGATCGCGGCGGTGAATCAAGCTTTGAAAATTAATCCCAATTCCTCTATAATTATATTCACGCGAGGATTCATTCATAAACAAGCGGAAAGATATGAAGAAGCTCTAGCGGATTTCCAGAAAGCATTGGAAATTAATCAAAATTGGGGTCAATTTAATCAAGCCAATGTCGCGATTAACCTTGGTTCAGTGCTGTGGTCTTTGGGCAGGCGGGATGAGGCGATCGCTGCTTTTGAACAAGCCACAAAACTGAACGATCAATTTGCCCTTGCTTGGTTTAATCTGGCCACGGCATTCTTGCAAAAAGGCAATAGTTTATTGCAAGCAGAAAACAGCGAAGAGGCAAAAACTAACTTAGAAAAAGCCGTGGCAGCTTACGATAGCGCCTTAACCAGTCAGGGAGAATGGGGAGTCAACACCGGACCGGCGAGTGCTTGGTATAATCGAGGTGTCGCCCTAGAATTACTGGAAAAATATGAAGAGGCGATGCAATCTTATGATCGCGCTTTAAGAATTACTCCGAATCATACCAAAGCGCGACAAAGACTTGCGGCCTTACGCAATCGTTAAATCCCCTCTTGGTTGAAGGTCGAGCGAACAGCAATTAGCCTTCAACCAACTCAGGAGCAAGAATCGGCAAATAATTCATCTCCTCTGTGCCGAAAGCGTCGCAGGCTTCCCCAATTTTTAGGGCAACCACTGAGGTTTAATCCCGACAAACGGGAGCCTTTGGGGTTCTACTTGCGGGACATTTTCTCTGACTAGGGCATTAATATCTAAAGGGATGAGCCACAAGCGACTATTACTGCCAGTTTGCTCCGCCGATGTGTTAGGCGACCTGCTACTTTGACTTTCTTGATCGAACAACAAACCCAAACCATCTGGAGATAGACTCATTTGAACATTTCGCTGATTGGGCAGCAGCACTAAGGGAGTGAGTTTTTTGGTCTTAATATTTAGTGCAGCGATTAATGGTTCTTCCCGATATTGTTGTTTTTCGTCGTCTTCGATCAGCTTGGTGATCAAGCAGTAGATAATTTGATTGGTGGGGTCAAATTGAGCATCTAAAATAGAGCCTCTGGTGCGTAATACCTCTGTTTCCACCCCTTGATTTGTCACTAAAAATAGCGAGCGCGTCGGGTTTTCTATATCTCGGTTAAAAGTTCCCATGGCCGCCCCGGTGCCATCGCGGGTAAAATCAAACAACATTTCAAATTTGGGTATAAAATCTAACGGTTCAGCGTTTGGCTCTAATGGTAAAATAGCCACACCCTGACCTTGCAAAAGTGCCACAGTTTTGCTGTCTGCGGTGAATAAGAAGTTGCCTCCGGGCTGATTGCCTAATGGCTGTGGTTTTCTCCCTTCTCGAACGATCCAAAGACCAGAATCAGATGGATTTTGCAGGTTAACTCGATTGACCAGAATCGTTTTGCCATCTGGTGACAAGTCAAAACTGAGATTTTGGTACTGATCCGTAGGTAAAATTTGTTCCAGTTTTAGAGCAGTGGTGCTTGAATCCGTTTGACCCGAACAATTTCGGGAAATCCCGGTACTCACCTGATACAGACTAGGATTAAGTCGGGCTTTGCCGTTGTCAGATCGCGGTACGGCGGAAAATAAAATGCGATCGCCCTGGGGATAGATTTTGTAATCCATCACTACCAGGTCTTTGGGAGTTAAAATTCTCGCTCTGGTTCTGGTCAGGTTATAAAGAACCAATTGTCCTCGATCTTCGGGACTTGCCCCCAAATAGACAAAAGCGCGATCGCGGCTACAAAAATTACCAATAAACGGCTCACTTAAAGACTTAATTTCCCCTGGTTTGGCAAATAAATCCCTCGCTCCTTGGAGTTGTAATTCAAAGTTTTGACCATAAGGAATTGGTTGGTCTAAAGTATAAGCCATTCTTCTCCCAGCCCAGCTAATTTTTCCGGGTAAAGAAGGGTCAATGCGTAAATTTTCTGCAACGCTGCGATGATTCATCGGACGGCTAAATGTCAGAATAAATGCTCGGTCATCGCTGCCAACTTGTTGGTGTTGCCAGCTAAAATTTCTGATTCGGGGAGCCGTCTGGTTGCCAGGGATCAGTAGAGCAACCAGCAAGATCGTTAAAATACCGATCAATCCCAATGCTACGCGATCGAGCGGTTCGCGAAATTTTTGGTAGAGCCAATTTAAACTTGAGTTAGAACTTGACATTTACACCAAAGCCTAGTTATCCTAAAAAGCTCATTCTCTATGACAGCATAGCATCAATCGAAGAAACATGATTAGCAGCCGCGTCTTAGTTCAAATAAATTCTGCTTCTAAAGATAATTTTCAACAGAACTTTACAAATATTTTTAGCCGAGGGCGAAGGACATAGTAACTGATTTAGTGAAAAAATAAATCAAAAAATTATCGATTTTTTGGAAAAATTTTGACAAAATGAAAAATATTAATTTAGTGATTAATTTAGTGCAACTGGTTAAATCGATGCCGACGTTGAGTCCCGGAAACTTTCTAAGCAAGCGCTCATCAAGCAATTTTCAACTACCCCCCCAATTAACTGCGATCGTTGCCTTGATTTGCGTTTTGCCATTCTTGCTGAATCTATTGGGAGTAGATTTTGCCTCATCTCAATATGCCTTAGATTTTGCGGCAGCAGCTAATCTCGACCCGCTTATTCTTGAGGATCGACTCCACCATACTTTAGCCGGAAGTTTTACCCATACTATTTTAGAGTGGAGTGCATTTTGTGCAGCGATATTTACCACAATTTTAGCATTTGCCCACTTTACGATTAAGCGCGAAACAACCACTCTGGTCATTGGTATAGCCCTATTATGTGCCGGAATCATGGATGCGTTTCATACATTAGCGGCAGATCGGTTAATTGATGCGGCTGCGGATCATCATAACCTAATTCCCTTTACTTGGGCGATTTGCCGAATGTTCAACGCTTTACTCACTATAATTGGGGTGAGTATTTTTCTGTTCCTAAAATCAGAAAAGTGGCAGGGTAATATCACCATAGTCATTATCACTAGCTTAATTTTTGGTTTCATCGCTTATCAGATGATTAAAATTAGTGCTACCAGTCATACTCTGCCGGAAACGATCTTTCCTGACTCTTTGATTACTCGACCTTGGGATGTGGCTCCTTTAATCATATTTATTTTAGCCGGTTTACTGGTTTACCCAAAGTTTTACCAAAGGTATCCCAGTGTTTTTGCTCATTCTTTGATCGTCAGTACCATTCCTAATGCCGCCACTCAACTACACATGGCTTTTGGTTCAAAAGCTTTGTTTGATAATGATTTCAATATTGGTCACTTTTTAAAGATTATTGCTTACCTAGTTCCCTTAGCCGGATTAATCATCGATTATATAAAAACCCATCATCAATTAAAGAAAACCAATCAAAAAATCTTGAAGGAAATTGATGAACGGAAAAGAGTCGAAGGAAATCTTCGCCGCTCTGAAGAAATGTTAAAAATCAAAAATGAAGAGTTAAACCAAGCTTTTAGTGAATTAAAATTGGCACAAATCAAGTTAATTCAAAAAGAAAAAATGGCCAGTTTAGGTAATTTAGTTGGCGGCATTGCCCATGAAATTAACAATCCGATTAATTTTATTCAGGGAAATTTATTCCATACGGAATCATATACCAAGCTTTTGCTCGATTTAATTCATTTATATCAAGAAGAGTATCCTACAGTAACTCCAAATATTGCTGCCAGATTAGAGCAAATTGAACTAGATTTTATTGAAGAAGACTTACCGCAGCTAATCACTTCTATGAAACATGGCAGCGCTCGCATTCGCGAGTTGGTCATTTCTTTGCGGAACTTTTCTCGGCTGGATGAAGCTGAATTAAAAACAGTGGATTTACACGAGGGTATTGAAAGCACTCTCTTGATTTTGAAAAATCGACTGGATAATAAAATCACTGTGATTAAAGAATATGCTGAATTGACGCCAGTCGAATGTTACCCCGCCCAACTCAACCAAGTGTGGTTTAATTTGCTCAATAATGCGATTGATGCCTTAAAATCCAATCACAATTTAGCATCTAAAGAAATTACCATTCGTACCGAAATGAGTTCAGCAAACTTAGTGACCGTAAGAGTTAAAAATAATGGGCCGGTGATTCCCATAGAAATTCAACAGCAGATATTTGATCCTTTTTTCACCACCAAGCCAGTGGGTTCGGGAACTGGCTTAGGATTGGCGATCGCTTATCAAGTGATGCAACAGCATCATGGTCAGATTTATTGTCAGTCTGGTCCGGATATTGGCACAGAATTTATCACCACTTTTCCGGTACGTCAATCCCAGGCTCATCACGGCGGCGATCGCCTTTAAATTGATTCAAAAAAATGTGCTAACCATTCTACTAGATTTTCTGCTCACAAAATCAAACCCTGCCCGCCAAAATTTTTCAGACTTATCTTGACACTTCTGACAGTCTTAAGCCGCGAATATTTTCACAGGAAAAAGTTTCCTGCCCATTGCCCTGGCGAGCGATTAGCTCAACAATCTGACCCGCCCAATTTCTCACAAACCACTGGCATAAAGATCCATCATTTTGTGGGTGGGTTGATAAAGGAATAAAGCCCTTATTGCGCCATTTTTCCACGGCTTGCTCCATATCATCCACCCGAATGGCCACATGAGGCACTCCATTGACGCCCCTTTCTTTCAGAAACTGCTGATTTTGATCCTGCGGTGAATTCGGGCTTAGTAAGACGATAATGCCGCCAGAGGGAAAGACCGCCGAGAGAAAATACATGGCTAACTCAGGAGGAAAAGGTTCGGCATCGGCACAAAAATCATCCGGCCATCTTCCCGGTCCCTCGGTGATTTTTGCTCCCAAATCCACTAAAGCATTGCCATAGTTTTTCAGAGAGTTTGAGTCGGGAAACATGAGGACGAAATGGTCTACAATGACGCGCTCGCCAAACAGGTCGATTTTAAAATGGGACTGGGCAAAAAATTCTGGTGATTTACATTCAGTTCGATAGGTTAAAAGCCCATTTTCTTCAATGAAAGGAGAAATGCTAATATCTCTCTCTGCCTGTCCAGATAGCTTTAATTGATTTAATGTTTCTGGACTTGTTTTTGACTGAATATATGGGGTATTCATGGCTCTATCTAAGTTTAATTTACTATTTAGTTGACTGCAAATCAGCTTGAATTTCAGGCAGCAGAAATCAAAAAAATTAGCTGGCTGATAATTACCAAGATAATCAGCTTGATATCTTAAGATGTTTAGGTGAAAATTTGAGCGCTAATCATACCCATCGGTAAATAATATGTTAATTTTTGTAAAGTATATTATTTTATAGGCTAACTTAAGATCGTAAATTTTGTCAACTTACTCATTCGCAAGCGATGTCTATTCAACCCGGACTGCCCCAACCGCCCACGTTTGAGCGTCTTGAAGATTGCCGCTTACATCGGAAGCAACGTTTAGCCGCAGCCCTGCGCCTGTTTGCTTATTATGGATTTGATGAAGGAGTCGCCGGACACATTACAGCCCGTGACCCGGAATTAACCGATCATTTTTGGGTCAACCCTTTTGGAATGTATTTTGGTCATATTCGCGTTTCTGACTTATTGCTAGTCAATCACAAAGGTGAGGTGGTTCATGGTAATAAGTTGGTGAATGCGGCGGCATTTGCGATTCACTCGCAAATTCACCAAGCCCGTCCTGATGTAGTTGCCGCTGCACATTCCCATTCCCTCTATGGCAAAACTTGGTCAACCTTGGGACGTTTACTCGATCCCCTGACTCAAGATGCTTGTGCTTTCTATCAAGATCATGCCTTATTTGATGACTATACTGGGGTGGTTCTCGATCTGAAAGAAGGTCAACGTCTGGCAAAAACTCTAGGGGAAAAAAAAGCAATTATTTTAAGAAATCATGGCTTACTCACCGTGGGTCATTCTGTGGATGAAGCGGCTTGGTGGTTTATGACGATGGAGCGTTCTTGTCATGCTCAGTTAATGGCCGAGGCAGTGGGCAAACCTGTGCTGATTTCTCCAGAAGTGGCTCGCTTAACTTTTAGTCAAGTGGGCACTCATTATATGGGCTGGTTTGGCTTTCAGTCCCTCTACGAAAAAATTGTGCGGGAACAACCAGATTTACTGGATTGATATTTTTTGTTGGTTGTTGGGGTGTAACTGATAATTGATAGTTGATAATTGTTAATTAATATTAGTAGTTGGTAACTGATAATTAACCTATTTAATTGTCAATTGTCAATTATCAATTGTCAATTGTTTTCCCCTGCCCCCCTGCCCCCCTGCTCCGAAAGCCCCCCTGCCGACGGCGGGCACCCCTGCTCCTCATGTTTCTTGGCGTTTTAAAAATTCTCGCAGTCTAACTAAAGTTAGAGTTTGCCCTAAGTTGAGGGGGAGTAGAGAGATTCCTTCTAGGTTGGATTGTACCCAGCCATCCCCCCAGTACCACTGGTGAAAGCCGTCAATTCCCTGACTGAGGATTAAGCGGAGACAATTAGGTTGGACGATTTCGACTTGGTGTTGAACGGTGACGGGCCCGATCGCCGTGGTAAAGGAGAGTCCGGGGTGCAACTGTTCGGGAATGCCGGGGGAAAGCTGTTGTGGCCAAAGCCACTGTCGCAAACGATCCGATCGCAATAAGCTATCGCGAATGGCGGTGGCTGAGGCATCAATTTCGATGCGGAGATTACTCTGTTGAAAATTTCCTAGCATTTTTCTCTGGGGTTGAATCACTGCGGGTGGACGTTTCCCCGATTGTAAAACATCTCAGGAGGATTTGTTTTAGGCTACAGGGGAACAGGGGTGAAGCGAAACAGCGCAACAGCAAATTCCAAGATCGACGCGCTACCAATTTTTCTGTGGAAGTAATTTTTCTAATTTCTAGCGGTTCGCAAGCGTCGCAACGTAAAATAATCTAATGAGGTGTTAAGAAATGTCAGGTTTATTATGGCGGATCAGTTAATTCGTGCCACCGCTGCGGATGGTGGCATTCGTGCCGTGGGGGTGATTACCACCCGATTGACTGAAGAAGCGCGAAAACGTCACCAGTTGTCTTATGTAGCCACTGCCGCCCTGGGTCGGAGTATGTCGGCGGGACTGCTGTTGGTTTCAAGCATGAAGCGTTCAGAATCGCGGGTCAATATTCGGATCAAAGGGGATGGACCCCTGGGTGGCCTGTTAGTCGATGCCGGTTTAGATGGCACGGTGCGGGGTTATGTGGACAACCCACAGGTGGAACTGCCGCCAAATGCCAAGGGGAAGTTGGATGTCGGTGGGGCAGTGGGTCAGGGTTATCTTTATGTGGTGCGAGATGTCGGCTATGGCTATCCCTATTCCAGTACCGTAGAATTGGTGTCCGGGGAAATTGGCGAAGATATTACTCATTATCTCGTCACCTCAGAACAAACTCCCTCGGCGTTGATGTTAGGGGTGTTTGTGGGCGCTGAAGGTGTTACCGCCTCTGGGGGTTTACTGTTACAGATTATGCCCAAAGCCGCTACCGATGAAACTCTGGTGGAAACTTTAGCGTCGCGGGTTGAAGCCCTCCAAGGTTTTACACCGTTGCTGAAAGCGGGAAAAACTTTGCCGGATATTTTTCACCAACTCCTGGGAGATATGGATTTATCAATTCTCCCAGAAAGAAAAATGGTGAGATTTCATTGTGGTTGTTCTTCAGAACGGATGTTAAGGGCATTGAAAATGTTGGGAGCGGCTGAACTCCAAGATATGATTTTAAAAGATAATGGGGCTGAAGCCATTTGCCATTTTTGTAATCAGGTTTACACCGCGAGTGCGGATCAGTTGGCTGAATTAATTGTCGAGTTACGCCGAGAAGGTTAATCTCAAGGGAATTATTCCGGTGTCACCGGTCTGGGAGCGAACTGCCCAAAGGGGCAATGAATCAATTGCCCCTTCTCGCCAGAAATTTATGGCAAATACTTCAGGCAAATACTTCAGTTGTCTGTCGCTCGAACACTAAAAATATTCAATCCGCTACAATACCAGAGCAATCTACCAATCTGGCGATTAGAGCAGATATGAGGGGGAATAGGGGGCTCCAGTCCAGGGTGATGCCAGGCGCACGGAAAATGTCTATAATTTCACCAGTTTCCTTCTGGCAAACTTATATTCATCGGTTTGTCATCGGTCAATAAAAAACAATTTCAGATCAAAAATTGCGGTAAAGTCGTTGAGAACCAGTTTTGCTCAAAGCGACTCCCAGCCAGCTAGAAGACTATTTGTGGGTAGGTATGACTAGAAATCGCGAAATTCCAGATCGTTGGCATCCATCTCAGGGTTCCGACTCAGAGGCTAAAGAGCAGTTGTTGAGCCGTTCTTTGGCGCCATTGCCATCAGCTTTTAGCTCTCCCGTGGGGGCAAACGCTACTGATGGGAGTTTGAAGTTGCCATCGGAATTTAATTCCCACCCACAGGATGACCGCTCGCCAAAATCTGCACTCTGGAATTCTCATTCTCAAGTTGGGGAGCGTCGCGCTCGCCAACATAGGAAATCCTCTCACGATGGGAAGCACTGGGCAATCCGGTTATTGCAGCGCTGGGAACTTTGGGGACTGATTACTTTAACCGTGTCTGGGGGACTTGGTGTTGGCTCTTTGATGATGTTGCTCAAGTTGCCCGATGCACCGACTTGTAATTATCATTTTTTCTGGTTTAAGCCTTCCGCGTCGGAGCAGTTATATTGTGCGGGACAGTTGGCGAATCAAAGAACTATTAATGGGTTATTAGAGGCGATCGCGATCGCTTACGATTTGCCCAAAGATCATCCCCTGCGGAAGCAAATTGACCAAAATATTGAAACTTGGGCTGAGCAATTATTGGATTTGGCCGAAGAAAGTTTTCATACGGGTGACATTACGGAGGCGATCTCCACCGCTAGGCAAATTCCCCGCGATACCTCTGCGGCTAGTTTAGTAGATGAACGGATTAAAAAATGGGAGTCTATTTGGCAAGAAGCCAAAGACTATTACAAAGAAGCGGAAGAGGCGATGGAAAAAGAAATGTGGCGTGATGCTTTTTTTGCCGCCCAAAAGCTGCAATTTGTGGAAAATCGCTACTGGCAAACCAAGCAATTTGATGCCCTATTTACTTTAATTGAAACCACCAGAGAATCGGCAAAAACTTTGGATAAAGCCAGAGATTTAGCCGATACGGGTGAAATTAAAAACCTTTTAGAAGCGGTACGGTTAGTTTCTACTTTTGACGAGAAAAGCAAACTTTATCAAGCGGCGCGTTCGTTGAAAATGAAGTTTGCCGAACAAATGATGGAAATGGCCAAAGCCAGTCTGGAGCGCCAAGATTGGCAAGATGCGATCTATATTGCGCGGCAAATTCCCGCTGATAGTCCTCTGAAAAATGAGGCGGTGGATTTTGTGGATTTGACTAGGGCAAAATCTCTGGCTGACCGAGGCACTTTAAGCTCGATTCAAGAGGCAATTACTAAAGCCCAACAAATTGGGGCTGGTCGGCCTCTGTATGCCGAAGCCCAGCGGCTGATTATGACCTGGCAGCAGGATATTCAGGATTTGGCTTATTTGGAAAAAGCGCGGCAACAGGCACAACTGGGTTCTGCCCAAGATTTACGCATGGCGATTTCCCAAGCCCAATTGGTTGGACGCAGTAACACCTACTGGCAAGAAGCCCAAGATAATATCAACCGCTGGCAAAATTTGATTTCGGTGCAAGAAGATCGTCCGTTGTTAATGCAAGCCCAAGATTTAGCCAAATACGGCGATCGCCTCTCCTTGCAAGCAGCCATTGATACCGCCCAACAAATCCGTCCCGGACGAGAACTTTACCGAGAAGCCCAAGAAAAGATCGATGCCTGGCGCAGCGAAATTCAGCGCCAAGAAGATCAGCCGATATTAGATCGGGCGTGGACTTTGGCCAAAGCTGGCAATTTACAACTGGCGATCGCTCAAGCGGAAAAAATTTCTCCGGGCAGACTCTTATACCAAGAGGCCCAATCGGCGATTTTTGCCTGGAAAACCGAAATCCGCGATCGAGAAAGTCTTCAACAAGCCAGTGCTATGGCCAATGGAACTACCAATCCGGCCACCTTACTTAAAGCCATTGAAACGGTCAATCAAGTGTCAATGGTCAGCCCTTTACGCTCCCAAGCGGATAATTCGATCAATGAATGGAGTACGCAACTTTATAATATGGCCCAAGATGAGGCTCAGTACGATTTGCTTCGCGCCATTGATATTGCCCAAACGATTCCATTTTATGCCGCTAATTATCAAGTAGTGCAGCGTCAAGTTGAAGACTGGAAACGCATTATTGCTCCGCCACCTAGAACCCCTGTTCCCGAAGGGAATAATCAAAATTCTCCGGCCAACAATCAGCCTAATTCGGCGGAAAATATTCCCTCAAACTCTCAGGGAACGAATCAACCTTTGGAGCCATTTATTGAGCCAGTGACTCGATAAAATTGTGGTTTTGCTTCAGTTTTGATGTTGGTCGTTTTTATGCCAGAAACCCTGTTTATGGCTCAATTTTTTTATTTGAAAAATAAGCACTTTCTCTTCTCATATTTCCTCTGACTATTAAATTTTTCCAGCCAATTATTTAACCAATATTATTTAACCAATTATTTAAATCTGTCACGGTCGGAAAGTTGACAGATACAGCGGTTGATTTGTTACTCGATCTTCTGGGCGATCGCCAAGAGACACCTCACACTTCACCCCCTACCTTGCCAGTTCGGGTTACACTGCTACCAGAAAACCGTAGTCAAATCGAGTTTAACTAACGACTTATGACCAATCATCTAGCCCAAGCCGAAAGCCTCTACCTACGCAAACACGCGGAAAATCCGATTGATTGGTGGCCTTGGTGTCCAGAAGCCTTGGAAACTGCTCGCCGGGAGGATAAGCCAATTTTCTTGTCGATCGGCTATTCCAGTTGTCATTGGTGTACGGTCATGGAAGGGGAGGCTTTCTCAAATCAACTTATTGCTGATTATATGAATGCCAATTTTTTGCCGATTAAAGTAGACCGAGAAGAACGGCCAGATATTGATAGCATTTATATGCAAGCGCTGCAAATTATGACGGGTCAAGGAGGTTGGCCGTTAAATATTTTCTTAACCCCCGATCGCCTGATTCCTTTTTTTGGCGGCACTTATTTCTCGGTGGAACCGAAATATGGTCGTCCGGGATTTTTGCAAATTCTCCAAGCCATTCGTCGCTATTACGATACGGACAAAGCCAAGCTGCAAGATGTGACCCAGGAAATTATGCAGCATTTGCAACAATCAGCGGTAATTCCAGGAACGGAAACCATTGCTGATGATTGTCTCAGCACTGGTGTGCAGGTGAGTACGGCCATTATTGGCGATCGCCACGGTCGGCAAAGTTTCCCCATGATTCCCTATAGTCAACTGGTACTTCAGGGTAGTCGCTTTAATCTGGAAGCGAAGTATAATCCCCAAGAAGTGAGTATTCAACGGGGTTATGATTTAGCTTTAGGAGGCATTTACGATCATGTAGCCGGAGGATTTCACCGTTATACCGTTGACCCCACTTGGACTGTGCCCCACTTTGAAAAAATGCTCTATGACAATGGGCAAATTGTGGAATATTTGGCAAATTTATGGAGTTCTGGAGTTCACGAACCGGCTTTTAAACGGGCAGTTTTCCGGACGGTGCAATGGTTGAAGCGAGAAATGACCGCCCCAGAGGGATATTTTTATGCAGCCCAAGATGCGGATAGTTTTACCACTCCCACCGCAGCAGAACCAGAGGAAGGGGCTTTTTATGTGTGGCTTTATTCAGAATTAGAAGCACTGTTAACCCCTGATGAATTGGCGGAATTAAAAGAGCAATTTACTGTTACTCCGAATGGCAATTTTGAAGGGCAAAATGTGTTACAACGTCGGCATTTGGGCGAACTGAGTCATACTCTGGAAGCGGCATTAGCAAAACTCTTTAAGTTGCGTTATGGAGCGCTACCCCAGGAGTTGAAAACTTTTCCCCCCGCCCGGGATAATCAGGAAGCGAAAACCTATCCTTGGCCGGGACGAATTCCCTCGGTGACAGACACGAAAATGATTGTGGCTTGGAATAGTTTAATGATTTCTGGTTTGGCTAAAGCCGCCGCGGTGTTTGATGAACCAGAATTTTTAGACCTAGCTACTAATGCGGCGAATTTTATCTGCGATCGCCAATGGATTTCAGGACGGTTTCATCGCCTCAACTATGAGGGCAAAACTGCGGTATTAGCCCAGGCGGAAGATTATGCTTTATTTATTAAAGCATTAATCGACTTACATCAAGTTAGTTTAGCTTTTGAGTCTGCCCCTGTTGCTCCAGAATTTTGGTTAGAAACAGCCGTAAAAGTCCAGGCAGAATTTGATGAATTTCTCTGGAGTATTGAAATGGGAGGTTATTATAATACCGCCACCGATAGCAGCGATGATTTGATTATCCGGGAACGGAGTTATATAGATAATGCTACTCCTGCCGCTAATGGCATTGCCGCTGCGAATTTAGTCCGGCTGGCTTGCGTAACTGAAGACTTAAACTATCTCGCTCGCGCCGAACAAATCTTACAAGCATTTAGCAGTGTCATGGCTCGGGCTGCCTCCGCTTGTCCCAGTCTTTTTGTGGCCTTAGATTGGTTTAAAAATCACACTTTAGTCCGCAGCAGTGCCTCCGTATTTGCCATGTTAAATCAGCAGTATTTCCCCACAGCGATCTATAAAATAGAGTCGGATATCCCAGCCGGAGCCGTGGGCTTAGTTTGCCAAGGTTTTACTTGCCAAGAACCGGCGAAAACTCAGGAGCAACTATTAGCACAGTTGCAAGCAAGTCAAACCCGATATCATTAGGTGGTCGAGGGTTAACTGTTAGAGGTGCATGGGAGAGAGACGCCTAGAAGAGAGAAGAAAGAAGAGATACGCCTAGACAAGAGACAAGAAAAGAGAGAACCTTTTTCTTTCCTCTATCCTATGCACCTCTATCCTATGCACCTCCGCTCTGTGCGGATTTTTGCCGACCCTACAATATCCTACAATATAAACCGCTTCCTGGTTTTGGGGTTAATTGACCTCGGCAAGCAACAAACCCGATTTCTTGAGGAGGCCGGGTTTCTTATTTATTGATCAGCCGCCGAGCTTTTTGAGCGCTAGTTTGGCTATTTTGTCATCAATTGCGAGACAGTTAAACTATCAATTAAATTATAAATTTAAAATTTATGACTTAAAGCATCTTTTTGATGTTGTTTTTACCTGAATTATATGATAAAAAGTTCCCTGGTATTGGTGAGATTTTGGCTATCCGGTAGTTTGCTCATCATTCTATTAAGCCACCGGCGCTAACCAAACTAAAGTATGAGGTGATTTTAGAGAAACTCCTGACACTTCATACTTGATTGATCGGGTTAATTTTTGCCAGCTAAGGCATGAGCAAAATCGACGGAAGCTCCGGCTAAGTTGTCCAGTCCAGCTTGGTTTAATAAATTGTTCCACTTGGCTTCTAGGGTTGAATCGTTAGGGTTTGTTTCGGCAAATTGAGCTAAAGTTGCTAGGGCATCCTGCCAAAGTTCGGCTTTTGCGTATAAGTTTACGGCAGCCAAGGGGTCACTATTGTTCAAACTGCTGACCTGAGTCAGACTTAATTCAATGCGTTCGATCCAACCATTAACAAAAGTGGTATTAATTCCACTCTGGTTGCTAGACAATGGGCTAAATACCCATTGATATTTTTTGCCCACTTGCAAAGCTTCAGACATCATGGTTTCTGGAAGCTGGATCCGCACAATTCCCGGTTGTTCGGGCAACGCTACAGTGATGCGACCTATGTCATGGTCATTTTCATCTTTGAGGACGAAAATCCCTTCGGAGGCATTAGTGTTGGATATATAAATAAAGACTGTGGGAGCAGCAGCGGCGGTGAAGCTTCTTTGGCTGGGGGGTTGTAATGCAATCAGGGTGGCACTGTCGCCACTGCGAGAAGCGGCGCCAGCGGTTAAGGTTGGGGCGCCCCGGTTTTCTACGTTCAGTTTTGGCCCAGCGGTGGCCGAACCAGAAATACTGATGGTACCAGCGAGCGCGATGGATAGGGCGATCGCAGCTTGAGAAATGTTTGTCGCTAAGTAGTTTCTAGGCATGGGAGTTTTAGATTTGATGGTTTTGAGGTGTTGACTTACGACCTAGATTTAATTATAGCCCCTTTTTCCCAAAAGTTCAGTGAAAATATTGAGGCGAATTTTAAAGATTGTTTAAAGATATCCGTATTTACCCCAAGTCATAAGTTTTTTGCTGAGTCAGGACTATGTAGATTTGCCGGTGCTTCCCGGCGCTATTCCAGACGAAATGGCACTTTGGTGACTTTTTGTCACTCTTTTGTCACTCTTTGTTGTGACTCTTTGTTGTGACTCTTTGTTGTGACTCTTTGTTGTGACTCTTTGTTGTGACTCTTTGTTGTGACTCTTTGTGCCGCACCGACTTAGTTTCTCCGCTCGGGTCAGATCAATCTGAGTTGATTGTAAAGAATTATTACAAGGCACCTTTCCTGGCAATGGGTTTAATTCAGCGGCACCAAGCCAAAATATTTTTAATAATTTAATCGGATTTAGTGGATTTTAAACTTGATAAAATTAAATTGTCGCTTGCTTGATTTGGCTGAAACCATCAAAGCTTTGTCCTTGGTTATAGGAATCTTAGAGAAATAATTTGATGTGGCGGCAGCAAAAAGTTAAAAATAGTAAAAATAATTGGTCAGATAATTGGTCAGGTAATTGGTAAAATAAGGTCAAATAATTGGTGAGATATTGGGTAAAATATTATTGGCTTCATTAAATGCTCACTTAACCCATAAGTGTGTTAATCTTTGTATTGTTCGAGCGCTGGATTTTTCCAAGTTAAAAAACCATGTCGGAACTTCCACCCGAAAAAGAATCTCAGTTAGAGAATAGGGTTGATTTCCCTGAGCCCAAAGCATCTTTTCCCGCTCAGATTAGAAAATTTCAGGGGATGAGAAAATTGGGTGCGATCGCCTTAGTTGTGGTGATTTTGTTAGGTTTTGGTGCAATTGGATTCGGAATCATGGGTCGCCGCAAACCCAAAACCGATTTGATCGCCGAGCTCACAGTCCCCGTAGAATATCAGAATCGCACGGTGAGAATTCGAGCCAGTGGTACGGTGCAACCGATCCAGAGTGTCAACTTGTCCCCCAAAAATGCCGGACGTCTTGAACAGTTACGAGTGGAACAGGGCGATCGCGTCGCAGCCGGTGAAATTATCGCCATCATGGAAAGTAAAGATATAAATGCTCGACTGGCGCAAGCTAGAGCCCGACTCAACCGCGCCGAAGCCCGACTGCGGGAACTGGAAAACGGCAACCGTGGAGAAGACATTGCCCAAGCCAGAGCTCGTTTAGCCCAAGCCGAAGCGAATTTAGCCGAATTGCGGGCTGGTTCCCGTGAGGAAAATATTGCCCAAGCCAGAGCTCGTTTAGCCCAAGCCGAAGCGAATTTAGCCGAATTGCGGGCTGGTTCCCGTGAGGAAAACATTGCCCAAGCCAGAGCTCGTTTAGCCCAAGCCCAAGCCCGTCTGACGAGGGTAAAAGCCGGTAGCCGATTTGAGGAAATTGCCCAAGCGGAAGCAAGGGTGGTGGACGCCCAGGCTAGAGTGGAGTTAACGGAAATACGGCGGCAACGAAATCAGCAATTAGCCGACGAAGGGGCAATTTCTCAAGATAGCTTGGATCAAGCGGTGACGGAAAATCGGCGAGCCCAAGCCAGTTTGCAAGAAGCGCAACGCCAGTTAGAACAACTGCAAAAAAATCGGCGGGAGGAACTGACACAAGCGGAAGCGGAAGTGCAAGAGGCACAACAGGCTTTGGCTTTGCAAGAAAATGGCCCGCGTCCAGAGGAAATTGCCAGGGCTGAAGCCCAGGTGCAAGAGGCACAACAGGCTTTGGCTTTGCAAGAAAATGGCCCGCGTCCCGAAACCATTACTCAAGCAGAAGCGGAGGTGAACGAAGCCCTGGGACAATTGCGCGAGGTGGAAGTTCAGCTAGAAGATACGATTATTCGGGCGCCGTTTTCCGGGCAAATTACCCAAAGATATGCCACCGAGGGCGCGTTTGTGACGCCGACTACTTCCGCTTCTAGTGCGGGTCAAGCTACTTCTACTTCTATTGTGGCTTTGGCTAGAGGATTGGAAGTTTTGGCGAAAGTCCCGGAAGCGGATATTAGTCAAATTCAGCCCGGTCAAGTTGTAGAAATTGTGGCGGATGCTTATCCTGACCAAGTTTTTACCGGCAAAGTGCGTTTGATTGCTCCCGAAGCCATTAAAGAACAAGATGTGACTTTATTTGAAGTTAGGGTAGAAATTAACTCAGGTTTGGAGGAATTGCGATCGGGAATGAATGTGGATGTGACGTTTTTAGGCGATGAATTGAAGAATGTTTTAGTCGTGCCTACGGTGGCAATTGTCACTAATCGCGGTCAAACTGGGGTGTTAGTTCCTAATGATAAAAATCAAGCGGTTTTTCGTCCTGTCACTATTGGCCCCACCATTGGCAATGATATTCAAATTCTCAGTGGTTTGGCGTCAGGCGATCGCGTGTTTATCGGTCTTCCCCCCGGCCAAAGATTAGAAGATATTTTGAAAAATGAAAACAACTAACAACCAACAAATCCCATGAATTTAGTAGAAATTATTGAAATGGCCGCTAATAGTTTAATGTTAAATAAACTCCGCAGCGGTTTAACTATGTTGGGCATTATTATTGGCAATGCCTCGGTGATTGCTACTATTGGCATTGGCGCAGGGGCGCAACAATTTGTCAGCGAACAAGTGCAGGGACTTGGCAATAATTTATTATTTGTGGAACCGGGTAGTCCCAAGGCGCGAAATCGCCCGGTGGAGATGCCCCAAACTTTGGTGCTAGAAGATGCAGAAGCGATCGCTTCTCAAGTGCCATCCGTGTATCAAGTTGCCCCCCAAATTAATGGTATGGAACGAGTCACTTATCGCAGTGAAAATTTTTCTGCCCGCTTAGTGGGAACTACCCCAGAATTTCTCACGGTGCGTAATTTTGAGCTCGCCCAAGGTCGTTTTTTTACTCACCTAGATTTACAGCGGTATCAAGCAGTGGCAGTGCTTGGTTCAGACATAGCCAAGATATTATTTGGGGATATGAATCCCCTGGGTCAAAGTATTAGAATTAAAAACCGTTCTTTTGCGGTAATTGGTGTGATGCAGCCTAAAGGAGCCACTTTTGGCATTAATCAAGATGAAACGGTGTTTTTACCCTTGACCACAATGGCTCAACAAATTTCTGGTAATTCATCAATTTACGGCACTAAAATTAGTTTTATTTCGGTTTCAGTGAACAGTTTAGAAGCAATGAGTCAAGCGCAGTTTCAAATAGAAAATTTGTTGCGGTTGCGCCATAGAATTGTGGATGAAGATGATTTTTTAGTCCGCAATCAGCAAGAGTTGGAAAATATTACGGGGGCGGTGACTGGGGCTTTAACTCTGGTGTTAGGATTGGTGGCCAGTATTTCTCTTTTGGTCGGGGGCATTGGGATTATGAATATTATGCTGGTGGCGGTAAGAGAACGTACTCAGGAAATTGGTCTGCGAAAGGCGATCGGGGCTTCCCAAAAAGATATTTTATTCCAGTTTACTGCTGAAGCGATGATTTTATCTATTGCTGGAGGTTTTATTGGTATTGCGCTCGGAGTAAGCCTGATTTTAATTATTAGTTTATTGTCTCCGTTTGCAGCGGGTTTTTCTTTAATCGCGATTACGGTTTCCACGGGTATTTCTGGGGCGATCGGTTTATTTTTTGGCATTGTTCCTGCCCAGCAAGCGGCTAAATTAGATCCGATTGTAGCTTGGCGGGCAACGGATTAAAAAATATTTAACAATTTTTAATAATTTGATTGGGCTCAAAATACAAGCATTTATAGTTAATTAATCAAACCAAAAAGCCTAATTAATAGTTCATCCATTTAGCCTGCCAGCCAGCCCTAAATCAAATAACTGTAACAAATAACTGTTGGTCTCAATAAGTCTAAAACCACGGGTATTTAATCTGACTAATAATATTAAAAAAAGATTAAATTTAGAAATTTTTCTAAATTTTGATGTACACTAGTAGAAAACCAATCCAAAGCCATGTTATGAACAAGGCGATCTACTGGTTAGTGGGAGAAAAAGCCGGATGCGCCACGATCGCATCGGAGAATCTGGGGACACAGTAGCAGTAGAAACCGCCGCCGCCAGCAGGTCAGGATATCATCAACCAAGACACTAACTAAATCACCAATTAAACCACCAGCTAACTTTCTATGGCTAAAACTAGCGAACCACCTGCTATTCTGTTTGTCCTGCTATTGTTGATTCTCGGCGGCGGGGGATATTGGTACTTTTCCCAGCAAGAAAAGATCCCTCAAACTACAGAAACAACCCCGGAAACTACGCCGCCACCGGCACAAACCGGGGCTACCTTTCCTTTCCCCGCCTCTGTGCCCCCAGGGACAACCGTGCGGATTGATGGTTCTACTAGCATGGTGACGATCAATCAAAATCTGAAACGGGGTTTTGAGCGTCTATTTCCCGGCAGTAGCGTCCTTACTACTGCCAATGGAACCGACCGGGGCATTCAAGCCTTAACCACCAACAGCGCTGACATTGCTGCGATCTCCCGTCCTCTCACCAGTGCTGAACAGAATCAGGGGTTAGTGGCAGTTCCCATAGCCAGAGACCAAATTGCTATTGTGGTGGGCAAAGATAATCCCTACCGTCGGGGTTTAACCAGCGCCCAAGTGATGCAAATATTTCAAGGTCAAATTACTGACTGGTCTCAGGTGGGTAGGAGTCCAGGCGCGATCGCGGTAATTAACCGACCAGCCATCAGCGGTACTCATCAGACATTTAAGGAGATGGTCTTACAAGGAGGAGATTTCGGCACCACAGCCAACATTACGACAATGACGCGAGATGCCACGACTCCCTTACTGCGACAATTAGGCACCAACGGGATCGGTTACGCCACCTATGCTCAAGTTGCCGACCAGCAAACGGTGCGGGTTGTACCTGTGGATGGGCTGACCCCGGAAGCTGAAAGCTACCCCTATCAAAGGCTGCTTTATTACGCCTACAAAAACCCACCCAGCCCCCAAGTGCAGTATTTTCTCGGTTACGCCACTTCCCCCCAAGGACAACAGGCGATGCTGGCAGAAAATTAATTTAAGATTGGCATAGTAAACCTTTTACTGGCATACCGGATCGATCCCCCCAACCCACCTTAAAAAGGGGGGCTTTTTAGAGTTTTGCTAGAAGTCTAATATTTTACCACAGAGGCACAGAGAATCACAGAGAGCAACAGCCCCTAACATTCTTCGGGTGGGCAAGAAGAGAGGAAAGAGAAGAGAGGAAAGAGAAGAGAGAATTTTCCTCTTTCCTCTTTCCTCTTTCCTCCCATAAGTGTGGAATGCAAGCCCACCCTACAATATAAATACTTAAAATGGGATTACAATAGACAAGACAATCACTCTAGAGAATCACTTATGACTGCATTTCGTGTGGGCATCGCCGGCCCCGTAGGTTCAGGAAAAACTGCATTATTAGAAGCGTTATGTAAAACATTGCGCGATCGCTATCAAATTGCTGTGGTGACAAACGATATTTATACCCAAGAAGATGCTCAATTTTTGGTTCGTTCTCAAGCATTACCACCGGAAAGAATCGTGGGGGTAGAAACCGGAGGTTGCCCCCATACAGCGATTAGAGAAGATGCCTCGATGAATTTAGCCGCCGTTGAACAGCTTGAACAACTTTTTGGGGATTTAGACTTAGTGTTTGTGGAAAGTGGAGGCGACAACCTAGCCGCTACTTTTAGTCCAGAATTAGTAGATTTAACCATCTATGTAATTGATGTGGCAGCAGGAGATAAAATTCCTCGCAAGGGCGGGCCGGGAATTACTAAGTCTGACTTATTAGTGATTAATAAGATTGACTTAGCGGCTTTCGTGGGTGCAGATTTAACCGTGATGGAACGAGATGCTAAAAAAATGCGGGGCGATCGCCCTTTCGTCTTTACAAATCTCAAACAACACGAAGGATTAGCCAAAGTGAAAGAATTTATAGAGTTTCATCTCACCTAGACAGACAATTAAGGGGGTAAAAAAGGGGTTAAATCTGCCAAAAAATCCAAATGTATTTTTTGATACATTTTTTTCTAATCCCCGATCTTAATATGGCTGTCTGAATATTTATCTATAAACAACTATAGATAAATATAGATAAATATGATTGAATTTGGTGAGGGTAAGTAAAATAATTATGGCAAAAATTATGACAAAATTAGGGCGACGGAAATTTTTGCTTTACAGTTCGGCAGCCTTGGGAAGCAGTCTGTTACTGAAGTCCTGTTCTAACACCTCAACCACATCAACAACTGCCGGAAATAGCAGCGATCGCATCAAAGTAGGAATTCTCCATTCCCTCAGTGGCACAATGGCTATTAGTGAAACCACGGTTAAAGAAGCCGAACTATTAGCGATCAAAGAGATTAATCAAGCGGGCGGAGTTCTCGGCAAGCAAATTGAACCGATTATTGAAGATGGCGCTTCTGATTGGCCAACCTTTGCCGAAAAAGCCGGAAAGTTGATCGATCGAGACAAAGTAGTTACCGTCTTTGGCTGTTGGACTTCTGCCAGCCGTAAAGCCGTTAAAGATGTCTTTGAAGCCAAAGATCATATGCTTTGGTATCCCGTGCAATATGAAGGCCAAGAATGTTCTAAAAACATTTTCTACACAGGTGCAGCGCCTAACCAACAAATTGAACCAGCGGTTGATTGGCTGCTTCAAAATAAAAGCAAAAAATTCTTTTTAGTTGGGTCTGACTACGTTTTCCCCCGCACCGCCAACACAATTATCAAAGAGCAACTTAAAGTCAAAGGTGGGGAAACCGTTGGGGAAGATTATCTGCCCCTGGGAAATGCCGAAGTCACACCAATTATCACCAAAATTAAGCAAGCTTTACCCGATGGTGGGGTGATTTTTAATAGTCTGAATGGGGATAGTAATGTTGCCTTCTTCAAACAAATGCAAGGGGCGGGATTAACGGCGGATAAATATCCCGTGATGTCCGTGAGTATTGGCGAAGAAGAAGTCCGACAAATTGGTAAAGAATTTCTCGTCGGGCATTATGCTTCTTGGAACTATTTTATGACCGTAGATAGTCCGGCCAATAAAAAATTTGTCGAAGCTTTTAAAGCAGAATACGGACAAGATCGCGTCACCAACGATCCAATGGAAGCCGCCTATATTATGGTTTACCTTTGGAAACAAGCGGTAGAACAAGCGGGAACTGCTGACGATTTAAATAAGGTACGGGCGGCGGCAATTGGTCAAACTTTTGATGCCCCAGAAGGGCAGGTCAAAATGTATCCCAATCATCACATCTCTAAAACCGTGCGAATTGGTCAAGTGAGAAATGATGGTCTATTTGATATTGTTTGGTCAACGGATGCCCCGGTCGATCCAGTTCCCTGGAATCAATATGTCCCGACAACCAAAGGTTATGGCTGTGACTGGACCGATCCCACTAAGGGAGAAAAGTACAAGATTTAAGTATTCAAACATTTTAATCACGGGTTTTCTTACTCTGGAAACTCGTGATTAACCGAAAAATTTTAATGGATAAAAATTATTTTTTATGGGACATTTTTTGTAGCCGCTTGTCGGTTAACGGTTAATGCTTCCCACGCCGATGAAGAAATTTTATCCAATTAGCCGCTTCAGTAAATCTCTAGGATTATGTTTCAACTCTTAGAAGGCTTGTTTAACGGGATTAGTATTGGTTCAGTTCTATTAATTGCCGCGTTAGGATTGGCGATTGTTTTTGGTCTGATGGGCGTGATTAATCTCGCCCACGGAGAGTTAATGATGTTAGGCGCCTATACAACTTTTGTGGTGCAAAATGTCTTTAAATTATTAGGCGAACCCTGGTTTAACCTGTATATTTTGTTTGCTTTGCCGTTATCATTTATCCTGGCTGCTGGGGTGGGATGGCTGTTAGAAAAAGGGGTAATTCGTTATCTCTATGGCCGCCCCCTAGAAACTTTGTTAGCCACTTGGGGAGTTAGCCTGATTTTGCAGCAATTTGTCCGCAGTGTTAGCTGGGGATTTGTGATTGGAATTGTTGAGTTTTGTCTGCTATTTTTTGGGGGAATTTGGTTTTTGAGTCGTCGCCCAAATTGGCAGAAAATTCGCCAATGGGCGATCGCGACTCTGTTGCCGATTTCTTTAGGACTAGCCATTGGTACGGGAAGCCTTTTGGGGAAAATGCCCCAAACCGCAGGATTAATTAAGCCTTGGTTTAGTGCGAGAAATGTGGATGTGACTGCCCCTGCATGGTTAAGAGGTGGCTTGCCTATTGGTAATTTTCAACTGCCCTATAGCCGGATTTTTATTATTGTTTTAACCACGATTTGTTTGGTGGGAATTTATTGGTTTTTAAATCGGTCTAGTTGGGGATTGAGAATTCGGGCTGTGACTCAAAATCGCAGTATGAGTTCCTGTTTAGGCATTCCCACCGCCCAAGTTGATGCCCTGACTTTTGCGATCGGTTCGGGATTAGCGGGAATTGCTGGATGTGCGATTAGTTTACTCGGTTCTGTGGGTCCAAATACGGGACAAAACTACATTATCGATACTTTTATGGTGGTGGTAGTTGGTGGAGTTGGTAATCTTTTGGGGACAATTTTGGCTGCTTTAGCAATTGGAATTCTGAGTTATCTGATTGGTTCAGGAACTTTTGCCTTATTGTTAACTCCCGTGGAGTTTCTCCAGCCTGTCACCGATTTCTTTACCTTCTTTGCTAGTACCAGTATGGCAAAGGTGATGATATTTGCCCTGATTATTGCTTTTTTACAGGTGAAACCTTCGGGAATTTTTGCCCAAAAAGGACGTAATGCTGAAGGATAAATGATTAAATTATGAATGTAGAAATTGCAAGCGAACCGAGAAGTAAACGGAAAAAACAACAGCAAAAACTGTTGATGGAATGGGGAATTATTCTGGCGATCGCGCTACTTTTGGGGGTGATTATGCCCGCCCTGCTGCCGGTGTTTCGTCTCAAGTTGTTAGGCCGATTTTTATCCCTATCTATTGTGGCGATCGGGATTGATTTGATTTGGGGTTATACCGGACTTCTCAGCTTAGGACATGGGATATTTTTTGCCCTCGGTGGTTATGCGTTGGCGATGCATCTCCAGTTACAATTACCGGAAGGAGAATTGCCAGAGTTTTTTACCCTTTATGGAGTGGAAAAGCTGCCTTGGTTTTGGCAACCGTTTTATTCTTTTCCCTTTACCATTGTAGGCATAGTTTTAATTCCAGCGATCGCGGCTGGACTAATCGGATATTTAGTGTTTCGCAACCGGATTAAAGGTGTTTACTTTTCCATTTTAACCCAAGCGGCATTGTTAGTCTTCTTTAACTTTTTTAATGGTCAGCAAAAGCTAATCAACGGCACCAATGGCCTAAAAACCGATACGGAAACTATCTTTGGGATGCTGGCAGGTTCCGACAAAGCCCAATTGCTCTTTTATCAATTCACAATTTTGGCTCTTGCTATCACTTATTTGCTCGGTCGTTGGCTGACCAGCGGACGATTTGGCCGGTTATTAATTGCCATTCGCGATGATGAAACGCGGGTGAGATTTTCCGGTTACGATCCCACCGGATTTAAGGTATTAGTTTTAGCAATTTCTGGGGGAATTGCTGGAGTCGCTGGGGCGCTTTATACGGTACATGGGCGCATTTAGTATGATTTCCTCGGATTCTCAAGCAATGGGACGAGTGGGAGAAACCATTATTAGAACTTGGCAAACCGCCCATAAAATGAAAGTGCAACGGGGCTTTCTTTTCGGCGACTCGGAAAATGATAATTGCCGCGCCAAACGTTATATTGCCAAATACACGATTAATCCGGCAATTACTCACGGAATTGCCAATTATGTTGGTTCCATAGAAGAGGGCAAATTAGCGGATTTATGTTTATGGAAACCGGCATTTTTTGGGGTCAAACCAGAAATTGTCCTCAAAGGAGGTGCGATCGCTTGGTCCCAAATGGGCGATGCCAATGCTAGTATTCCCACCCCGCAACCGCTCCAAATGCGCCCAATGTTTGCCAGTTATGGCGGGGCAATTGCCGCCACTTCATTTACTTTCGTATCCCAAGCGGCTATTGATGCAGAAATTGGGGCAAAAATTGGCTTACAAAAACAGACATTAGCCGTCTCTAATGTCCGTGAATTAAGTAAAGCCGACATGAAACTCAATGATGCCTTACCCAACATAGAAGTCGATCCAGAAACCTATGAAGTCAGGGCTGATGGAGAATTACTAACCTGCGAACCGGCCACGGTTTTACCCTTAGCCCAGCGTTATTTTCTGTTTTAATTTGCTAGGGTGAATTTCATCACAAAGAAACAAAGGACACGGAGAGATAGCCTTGAAATATCATTTCTCTGTGGTTCTCTGTGTCTTGGTGGTAAAAAAATCAAAAAAATGCTATAATCATTTTTATCAATAAATAGATGTTTAATAAATAACCAGAAAATTTAATTAAGTGAATTACCCCAATTTTTTCAGCGGCTCCCTAGTAATTTTTCTCTGTGTTAGTTGTCCGAAACCAATATTAGCCCAGATTATTCCCGATCGCAGCTTACCGAATCAGTCCGTGGTCAATTCTCAAGGATCGGTGCAACAAATTACCGGCGGAACTACCGCAGGTGATAATTTATTCCACAGTTTTGAGCAGTTTAATCTGCTCACCGGAGAAACGGCTTATTTTGACAATGCCCCCACCATTAAAAATATTCTTACGCGGGTGACAGGCGGGCAAATTTCTCTGGTTGACGGGCTGATTCAAGCTAATGGTTCGGCTAATTTATTTCTGATTAATCCCAATGGCATTGTTTTCGGTGCCAATGCCAAGCTGAATTTGGGTGGATCGTTTATTGCCAGTACCGCAGATAGCATCAAACTAGCCGATGGCAGCTTTTTTAGTGCCACGGGAAAAAATGCCCCACAGCTATTAACAATTAATCTACCCATTGGGTTGCAATTCGGGACAAATACTGGGGAAATTATAATCAAAGGAACGGGACATGGTTTGAATGCTAATAATGAATTAGGTCTAGGATTTACCCCGGTGACAGGGTTTCCTGAAAGTCCTCCTGGTTTGCAGATTAAACCGGGCAATACTTTTGCCTTAGTTGGCGGTAATTTAAGACTTAATGGTGGGATTGTCACCGCCCCAGGAGGACATATTAATTTAGGCAGTGTTGGTTCTGGTTTTGTCAGTCTAAATCCCACTGATTACGGTTGGCAACTGGGCTATGCAGATGCAGCAAATTTCGGGTTAATTCAGTTATTATCTGCGGCTTTAGTTGATGCCAGTGGCGATAGTGGCGGGTCAATTTATGTCCAAGGGCAAAGATTAGAAATCCGTGATGGTTCAGGGATACTAATCCAAAATCAGGGCAGCCACGCAGCGGGCAATATTACAGTGAATACCGTTGAGTCTGTGCAGATTGTCGGCGTAAATGCTGCGGGTAATTTTCCCAGTACGATTAAGAATCAAACCGTCGGGGAAGGTGCGGGGGGAGATATTAATATTTCCACTCAGCAGTTGATGGCTGAAAAGGCTAGAGATGCGATCGCGACTTCCACTGCTAGTACCGCCCAGGGTGGTAATATTAATATTGTGGCTACGGATGCCATAAAATTAATCGACGGCAGTGGCATTCATGCAACCAGCCTCAGTGCCGGAAATGGCGGGAATGTCAATTTATCTACGAGATATTTAACGGCAGTAAATGGCAGCTTTGTCTCTTCCCTAGCCGACAGTACGGGACACGCCGGAAATGCGATCGTGAATGCTACTGAATCCATAGAATTAAGTGGTCTCTGGATCAACCCGCTCAGGCCGGACAGAGATATCAGGCCGAGCAGTGTAAGTTCTACATCTTTTGATGCCGGAAATGCGGGAAACTTAATCGTAAATACCGCCCGGTTAGTATTGCGAGACTCTGGCCGAGTTTCTGTTTCTGCTTTTGCTAGTGGCCATGCGGGAAATTTAATCATTAATGCCTCTGAATCCATCGAGGTGACAGGTCAATCACCCAGAAGCCGACCGAGTTTAATTTCTTCCGCAAGTTTTGCCCTTTTAAAAGAAAAGCTGCAAGGTACAACGGTGGCAGGAGATGCAGGAGCGATTACGATTAATACTCCCAAGTTAATTATAAGCGATCGCGGATTGGTCAATGCCACGAATAGTGGCGCAGGAGATCCCGGTCAAATTCAGGTGAATGCCGACCAAATTTTAGTCAGTAACCAAGGGGGAATTACCGCCGTAGCCACATCCGGGTCTGGGGCAAGTATTGCCCTGAATGCGAGGAATGTTCAACTGGATCGAGGCAGCATTAATGCCTCCACTTCTGAGTCTGGAGAAGGGGGAAATATCCGGTTAAATATTGGGGAAAATTTAATTCTGCGAAATAATAGTTTCATTTCCACCCAGTCGGGAACTGAAGCCCCAGGAGGTGGCAATGGCGGAAATATTACCATCCACAGTCAAATGTTAGCCGCCCTAGATAATAGCTATATTAATGCCAATGCGTTCGCGGGGAATGGGGGAAATATCCAAATCACCACTCAGGGTATATTTGTACCGACTAATAGGACAATTACTGCTAGTTCTGAACGAGGAATTGATGGTATCGTAGAAATTAATGCTCCAGAAACTAGCCCCACTTCTGGGTTATTTGCCTTATTTCAAAACTCGGTTAATATTGTCGGTTTAATTCGCAATGGTTGTGCCGATTATCAGGGCAGTTCTTTTGTGATCGCCGGACGGGGTGGTTTACCAGAAGATCCCACCCAAGCTTTAGAAAGCCAGCAATTTTGGCAAGATTTCCGATTTTTGTCTCTTCAAGAGATTTCCGAAATTACCGAAATGAAGCATTCTCGCTTACGGCGAAATTTACCAGTTAGAGAATCAGCATTTCCCAGATTTGTCGAGGCAACAAACTGGCGGATAAATCAAAGCGGCAAGGTTGAATTAGTGACAGAAGTTAATGACTTTAGCCCTCATTTAATGGTACAATATGGTTGTGCTGCCATACAGCACTTTTCAGATTAACCACCCACCAATCAAACCAAAAATTTTCTGAGGGGCGAAGCATTACCGGATTAAATTCTTGCTTTCAACTCGAATGCGGTCATGCTTTGCCAATGCAAAAATAGGATAATCTGATTTACCGACGATTTGATAACCGTAATAAAAATGAAAAAACCAGTCAAAATTTTAATAATTCTGGCAGTTGTTACGTTTTTATTCGTGGTGCAAATATCTCCTGGATTAGCCAAACATCCGGCGGCTCATTTTCGGTTTGAAAGGTGGAATAATGGATCTGGAGATGCACTAATTTATTTATTTAGACTTGAAGGAGAGCCGATCGCCTTCACTGAAACTCCCACAAATCCCACTTCAAAACTAGGCTTATTTGCCGCAGGACAACGTTTATTTGAACAAGGAAAGTTTGCCGCTGCTGCAAATATTTGGCAAGAGGTAGCTGACCAGTCAGAACAGGCAAATAATCAGCCCCAAAAAGCCTTGGCTTTACATTATGTGGCTTTAGCAGAACAACAATTAGAGCATTGGTTGGATGCGAAACGGGCAATTGATGAAAGTTTACAAATTTTAAGCGGTCTAGATTTAAATTCTCAGACAGAAAAAGCGCTGTTTGCCCAAGTTTTGAATACCGCAGGGTTAGTAGAGTTAAAATTAGGTCACACCCAAGCAGCTTTGGAAACTTGGGAAAAAGCGACGCTCGCTTATACAGCAATTGGCGATACTATTGGCAAGCTGGGCAGCCAAATAAATCAGGCGATCGCCCTGCAAACTTTGGGAATGTATCCGCGCTCGCAAACCATCTTTAAACAAGTTTTAGCTGAACTAGAAAGTCAACCCAATTCTTCTCTAAAAATTAACACTTTGCATCAGCTTGGCATCACCCTCCGCTTCACGGGCAATTTAGCGGAATCTCGCCGAGTTTTAGAACAAAGTTTAAGCCTGAGCCAAAACATCAACGATCCTAAAAGTACCAGTGCAATTTTGCTGAGTTTAGGTAATACCTGGAGAGATTTAGGCAACCATATTTTTTCCAGTTCATATTATCAGCAATCGGCTAAAATTGCTCCTAATTTAACCCTAGCATTGCTGGCAAATTTGAATTATTTAAATCAACTGATTACCCTAGAAAAATGGTCAGAAGCTAAAGATGTATATTTAACCATTCAGTCAAGGTTAGATGAATTATCCTTGAGTAACACTTCCGTGAGTATTCGCATCAATTTAGCTGATATTTTACTGAACATCAATTCAGGAAAATGGCAGATCGAACCCTTGGAAATTGCCCAAATCTTAACTCCAGCGATCGCCGCAGCCAGAACTTTAGCTGCACCCAAAGCTGAATCTTACGCTTTAGGCACTTTGGGAAGATTATACGAGCAAAATCAACAGTGGCAAGATGCTCAAAAAATCACTGAACAAGCCTTGCTAATTGCCCAACAAATTCAGGCATTAGATTTAATCGCCCGTTGGCAATGGCAACAGGGAAGATTATTCACCCAACAAGGGCAAATTGCTCAGGCAATTTCGGCTTATCAAGAAGCCGTTAATAGCTTGCAAAGTTTAAGGGCTGACTTGGTGAGTATTCACCGGGATGTGCAATTTTCTTTCAAAGAAACCGTAGAACCTGTGTATCGGGAATTGGTGAGACTTTTGGTACAAGACCCCACAAATCAAGGCAACCTTCAGCAAGCCAGACAAGTGATAGAATCCTTACAAGTGGCAGAATTAGATAACTTTTTTCGCGAAGCTTGCTTGGCAGCCAAGCCAATCAAAATCGAGCAAATCGATCCGACCGCTGCGGTAATTTATCCGATTATTTTAGCCGATCGCTTGGCGGTGATTTTAGCCCTACCTGGAGCAGATTTAAGTTACTATGAAACCAAATTGCCAGAAACAGAAATTCTAGCGCGGCTGGAGCAGTTTCAAATTTACCTGAATCCCGCTTTTTTTGATAGCGATCGCCTAGAAGTTTCTCAAATAATCTATGATTGGCTGATTCGACCCGCTGAACCTCAATTAGCAGCCAGTGGCATTGAAACTTTAGTCTTTGTATTAGATAGCGCTTTGCGGAGTTTGCCCATAGCAGCCCTTTATGATGGGCAAGAATATTTGATTGCTAAATATAGTTTAGCTCTCGCTCCCGGATTACAGTTATTAAATGTAGACTCTGTGCCTAGGGAAAAATTATCCATTTTGATGGGGGGAATCAGCGAAGGGCGAGAGATGTTTTCCCCTTTACCCGGTGTGGAAACAGAACTAACCGAAATTTCTCAGATCGTTAAATCCAATCTGTTATTAAACCAAAATTTTACCAACCCTAATTTAGCCGCAAAAATCAATTCCTTGAATGTTCCCGTGCTTCATATTGCTACCCACGGTCAGTTTAGTTCCCAAGTGGAAGATACATTTATTCTGACTTGGGATGGCAAAATGAACGTGCAAGAGTTTAATAGTATTCTGCGATCGCGGGAGCAAAAATTTAGTCGTCCTTTGGAGTTGCTGGTGCTGAGTGCTTGCCAAACTGCCACAGGTGATCGCCGTGCAGCCTTAGGTTTAACGGGGTTTGCGGTGCGGTCTGGGGCGCGTACTACCTTGGGGACTTTGTGGCAAGTCAGCGATCGTTCTACGGCGGACCTAATGATTCGGTTTTACCAAGAACTAGCGGGGCATCCAGCAACCTCAAAAGCCAAAGCCTTACAAATGGCTCAGTTAGCCTTGCTGAAAAATCCGCAATTCCAACATCCCTTTTACTGGGCTCCCTTTGTTTTATTGGGAAATTGGCTTTAAAAGGGTTTAAAATAAAGTCATCAAGGATTGATGATTTTTACGCCTTATGGCGGATGAAAAAGTTAAGTCGTTCAGAGGATATTTTATATATGTATGGTGCTTTTGTGGCATCGATACGTCTGAGTGGCGGTTGTCTAGGCAAGGGTTGCCCCAAAGCTGGATCGCCGATCCCTTAGTTAATTCTATAATTGATTGATTCACATCAGGATTTAATTTATGTCTTGTTTTACTTCTAAAACTTTCAAAACTGGCCTAGTGTTCCTTTCTTGGGGAATGGTGATGGCATTTTCCTTGCCCTCGTCGGCCCAAACCGGAGCCCAATTTGATTTACCTTCTGATTTACCTTCTGAAAGTGCCTCAAATCACCAACAGCCCCAAGTTATTTTCGAGCCACCCACCGATGAGAAAGCCGGTGATTCCAGAGGCGGTGCCTCTAGAAATGCCACTGGGTGTCGCAACGATCGCATCAGTGAAATTCCCTTAACTGCTTTGATTCCGGGAAATAATCGCGGGCTAACTGTCGCCTCTCATCCCAGCTTTTTTGTATATATCCCGCCGACTTCGGCACGGCAAATTTATTTTAGCTTAAAAGACGAAAATAATGTGGGCATTTACCAGGCGACATTGCCAATTTCTGGGAATCCAGGAGTGGTAAAAATCTCCCTGCCTCAAGACCAAAAGCCTTTAGAAACTGGGAAAAATTATCAGTGGTCGGTAGCGTTAATGTGTCAGCCCGCTCAACCGGATATGCCTTGGGTCACAGGTCAAGTAGAACGGGTTGAACTAGAGGAAAATATCGCCTCTAATTTGCTGTCTAATCCTAGTATTGACCGGGCAGTATTCTATGGTAAAGCAGGAATTTGGTATGATACTTTAAGCATCCTGTTTCAACTGAATCAATCAGCGAGTTTGGGTAATGCTTCCGCCATTGATTCCAATTTTATGAATCAGAATTGGGTCAGTTTATTAAACTCAGTGGGGCTGAATGCGATCGCCCATGAATCCTTGTTAGCCCAGCCGTAAATCATGACCCAGTGATTCCTTGCATCCCCTCAGGAAAAGAGGGGATGCAAAGCATTGTAAAACCAATTATAACCAGTGAATTCATCACCAACAAATAAAGTGAATTGGCTCCTGTCGAAATTCAGCAAAATTCAGCAGCAATGGCGGAATGTTTTTTTAATTGCGCCTACGGTGACTTTTTGTGTCATCGCTCTCAAATATACCGGAGGTTTGCAGCTTTTAGAGTGGGCACTTTTAGATCAATTTTTTAATTGGCGTCCAGCAGAAGAAGTGGAAGAGCGCCTGTTAATTGTCACCGTGGATGAGCAAGATATTGCTAAAGTCGGTCAATGGCCTTTATCTGATGCCCTGGTCGCCGAAATAATTCAGACCATAGATCGACATAACCCAGCGGGAATTGGGTTACTTTTTTATCGAGATTTGCCCGTAGAACCTGGTCATCAAACCCTGCAACAAGTGATGCGATCGACCCCCAATTTAATTGCCGTGGAAAAAGTAATTGGTCAACCCGTTCCCCCTCCGCCAACTTTAGACCGGCTGACCCAAGTGGGCATCGTCGATTTATTATTAGATGCGGATGGTAAAGTGCGGCGGGTGCTTATTTCTTATCAAAATCCTCAAGGTCAATTGCAATACAGCGTTGGGGCTCAATTAGCTTTAAAATATCTGCAAAATCGGGGCATCACTCCACAAGTGATCAAGCCAAGAAATAAAAAAAATCGCGTTCAACTCGGTAAATCGATTTTCAAACCTTTTACTGCCTATGATGGCGGCTATGTGCGGACAAATTCGGCAGGCTATCAAATTTTATTAAACTACCGAGGAGACGAGGAAAAATTTGAAAAAATTTCCCTAACTCAATTGCTGAATCAAAACTTTAATCCCGCGAAAATTTCTGGGCGCATTGTGTTAATTGGTTCCACCGCTACCAGTTTGAATGAGTTATTTTATACTCCCTACAGTAGCCGGTTAACGGAAGCGCCTAAGCCCACTGCTGGTGCGATCATTCATGCTAATGTGATTAGTCATCTTTTGAGTGCCGCTATTGAGGGTCGCCCGACGCTTAAAGTCTGGTCAGAGTTTGGAGAAATTTTGTGGATTATTAGTTGGTCGTTTACCTGGACGATCGCCAGTTCAGCAGCATTAATTCCTGACTCGGCTAAAAACAAACTCATAATTCACCTGGGTCAAATTAGCGTGAATATTGCCTGCGGTAATTTCTTGTTATTTACCAGCAGTTATCTTGCATTTCTCCAAGGATGGTGGCTGCCAGTGATTCCATCGGCGATCGCTTTAACCAGCAGCAGTATTACTTTAAAAATTTATCAGTCATTTCAAGTAGCCAGAGATAGTGAAAAACAGCTAATTCAATCTTTAGAAAATTTACCTTTAGGAGTTTTTTTATATAGTAAAAATCAAGTTATTTATATAAATAAAGCTGGAAGATTATTAGTTAAATATCCGCCAGAAAAACAAATTAAGCCCGAACAAATGGGAGAATTTTATCAACTATATGTAGCGGAAACAGATGAGCTTTACCCTTGGCAAAATCTCCCAGTTATTCGAGCATTCAAAGGCGAAAATATTAAGGTTGAAGATATTGAAATGCGTCAAAATGGCCAAAAAATCCTATTAGAAGCACAAGGTCAGCCAATTTTTGACAACCAAGGCAATATTCTCTATGCTCTGGTGACTTTTCAAGATATTACGCAACGGAAACAAGCCGAAAAACTCTTAGGGGACTATAATCGGAATTTAGAAATTCAAGTGGTGGAAAGAACTGCCGCTTTAAAAGAAAGCGAACAAAGATTTAGACAAGCTTTTGAATATTCCGCGATCGGGGTTTGTCTCGTGTCTCCAACGGGACATTTTTTACAAGTAAATCAAGCTTTATGCCAAATTTTGGGCTACTCCCCTGATGAGTTTCTTCCGCTACATTGTTACGATATCACCCATCCTGACGATATCAAAGACGACTTTACCTCTGTCCAAGGACTCTTATCGGGAAAAGAAGATGCTTTTTACCGAGAAAAGAAGTTTATTCATCGCAATGGTTCCATCGTTTATGGATTAGTCAGCGTGTCTGTGGTGCGAGATAAGCATAACCAACCGCTGTATTTAATTGGTCAAGTGCAAAATATTACGGAACGCAAAAAAGCAGAAATTGCTATTAGACAGCATCAAGCGCAGATGAATGCGATCGTCACCAATACTTCTGATGGGTTGTTAATTTTAAATGACCAAGGCAAAATTTGTTTTGCTAATCCAGCCGCTGGTGAAATATTGAATCAACCTGTAGAGGAATTAGTCGGCTCTCAATTCGGCGTTCCCAAACAGAAAACTGTCGATATTTATTTACTGGGGGAACTGGGCGATCGCGGCCAAAAGAAAACTATCGAGATGAAAACCGGAGCATATCAATCAGAAGGAAAATCAGCTTATATTGTTTCCTTAAGAGATATTACCGAGCATAAGGAGAGCGAACTGGCTTTAAAGCAAGCCAAAGAAGTGGCGGAAGTAGCGAACCGAGCCAAAAGTACATTTTTGGCGAAAATGACCCACGAATTCCGCACGCCTTTACACGCTATTTTGGGCTTTACGAAAATTATTCAGCGAGATGCTTCTTTGACCCCAGAACATCAAGAATATTTAAATATTATTTTGCGGAGTAGCCAGCATTTACTGGAACTGATTAATGATGTCTTGGATATGTCAAAAATTGAAGCCGGTCAAGTGCTATTAAATGAAAATACGGTGAATTTACACCAGCTATTAAGCACTGTCCAAGAGATGATGCATATCAAAGCTAGATCGAAAAATTTACCCCTGATTTTTGAAATTGACGATCGCGTCCCTAATCTCGTGAAAACCGACGAACAAAAATTACGCCAGGTTTTGATTAATCTGGTGGGAAATGCGATTAAATTTACCCAACAAGGGCAAACGATCGTCCGAGTGACAACCGTAGATCCCCAGAATTTGCCGGAAAACTTGAAGCATCAAGCCTCGGCTAATGCGCGACTATGCTTTGAAGTAGAAGATACTGGACCGGGAATTCCCCCGGAAGATTTCGAGTATTTATTTCAGCCATTTGTGCAAACGACAACGGGACGCAATTCTCAAGAAGGCACGGGTTTAGGTTTAGCGATTTGTCAGCAATTTATTGAATTAATGGGTGGTAAAATTACTGCGATCAGTCGCGGGAAAAAGTTTACACCCGGATCGGGAATTGTGGAGGAAAATCACCCCGACCAAAATACTCAGAGACTCGGAACGATTTTTCAGGTGGAATTGCCGGTGATATCCGTAGAATCACAGAGACTTTCCCCCGATCGCCCGGCGATCGCCCCAGCTTCCAACGCACCAAGTCATCGGATCCTGATCGCGGATCCGGTAGCCGAAAATCACCGCATTTTGGCCAATTCCCTGGTATCCCTTAATTTTCAAGTCCAGAAAGTCCACAATGAGAAAGACCTGATTAAACTTTGGTCGAGTTGGCAACCGGATCTGATTTTGATCCACGAGCAAATTGCCCGCATCAATGATTTTCAGGCGATCAGACAGATCCAGCAACGGCAAAGCGATCGGACAGCGACGTTCAACTTCGATCGCCAAACATTTATGATGGTATTAATCACCAGTGAATCTGAAGACGAGCGATCGGCTTTATGTTCTGCTGGTGTGAATTCCTGGATTCACGAGTCCTCTCCCACAGAAATCATTTTGCAGCAAATCGCTAAATCTTTAGGCGTCCACGATCTATATTCCAGCACTCGGTTATGCTTAAATTGTCCAGATTTGGGCAGCGATAAAATAGCTCAGATTTCTGTTGTTTCACCGAGTCTTGCTTTTCCGCAAAAACTTGGTTCGGAGGCCATTTTATCCCATCGCCAGAGTTTTAGTCAGCCAGCACTAAGCAGTGGACGGCAAAATCTTTTTGACCCTGACAGCTTGATGGTGATGCCTAATGAATGGATCGATCGGCTATACCAAGCTGCCAGAAGTGCCGATCAGCAATGGATTTTTGGGTTATTAGAAGAACTTTACCCGATTAATCAGCCTTTGGCAGAGAGGTTAGCGAGTTTAGTCCATGAATTTAAAATAGATCACCTGATTGAAATTATCAAACCCTTAGTTAAATGAATTCCCCAATCCCCCAAGCTTTTAAAGCAGATATTTTGGTAGTTGATGATACCCCAGAAAACTTAAAACTTTTGTCAAAAATTCTGACAGATGCGGGGTATAAAGTTCGCCCAGTCACCAATGGTAAACGGGCTTTAGATGCGATCGAGATCAATCCTCCTGACTTGATTTTGCTAGATATTTTAATGCCGGATATGGATGGATACGAAGTTTGTCGCATCCTGAAAAATTCCGACACCAATCGCGAGATTCCCGTAATTTTTTTAACCGCACTCAACGATGCTGCATCTCAGGTTAAAGGATTTGAAGTCGGTGCATTAGACTATATTACTAAACCTTTTGACGAGCAAACTGTTTTGGCTCGGATTGAGAATCAATTAACAATTAAACGGCAAAAATCAGAACTGCAAGAGGAGATTATTTATCGACAGCAGTTGGAAACCCAGTTGCGTTATGCCAAAGAAATGGCTGAAGAAGCAAACCGAGCCAAAAGTGTGTTTATTGCCAACATGAGCCACGAACTTAGAACGCCAATGAACGCGATTATCGGCTTTGCTGAATTAATGAAAACCGATCCAGCACTGACTTCTGATTATCAAGAATACATGGAAATTATCTATGAAAGCGGTCAATATTTATTATCATTAATTAATGGCATATTGGATTTAGCTAAAATTGAGGCTGAACAAATCGATCTCAACCGGGAAACATTTTCCTTGAATGATATGATTAATCATTTAAACGCAATTTTTGGGTTTAAAGCCAATAAGCAAAATCTTCGGTTTGTGATTAAGCGAGATTCTCATTTGCCGGAAATCATAGAAAGCGATGAAAAAAAACTCCGACAAATTTTAATTAATCTGTTAGGCAATGCTTTTAAATTTACCGATCGCGGTCAAATTACTTTACGCTTAAAAGTGGTTGATTCTGGGGAAAATATGTTAGGGATCCACCGCCGCGATCGGGCAGAACTCCGCGCAACTGTCGCTCAACAAGAATTAATCATGCTTTTTGAAGTGATTGATACAGGGCCAGGAATTGCTCCAGAAAATCTCAGTAAAATTTTTCAGCCCTTTGTCCAAACTGAAGTCGGAAAAAAAGTGCCTGGGGGAACAGGTCTAGGTTTATCCATTAGTCAAAAATTTGCGGAACTCTTGGGCGGTGAAATAACTGTTAACAGTGTTGTCGGTCAAGGGAGTTCTTTTCAATGTTATTTACCCGTGATGGTGCCAAAGACGGATAAATTTTTTGCATTAGTTCAACCAGTAAAGTTGCCGCCCCATCAAGAAAATTATCGGATTTTGGTGGTTGATGATGAGCCAACTAATCGGTTTTTGTTGGTGGAATTTCTCAAAGGATTAGAGGTAGAAGTGCGCTCCGTGGAAAATGGAATGCAGGCGATCGCTGAGTCAATGACTTGGCTACCTCATTTGATTTGGATGGATCTCCGAATGCCCATAATGAATGGATACGAAGCAACCAAAAAAATTCGCGAGGTGCAGACAGATATGCCCCCGAAAATTATTGCCATGACTGCCAACCCCCTGGAACTAGAAGAAAATTCAATTTTTCAGTCAGAGTTTGATGACTTTGTAGGTAAACCGTTTACGCAAAAAACAATTTTTTCTAAAATGTCTGACCACTTAGGCATTACTTATGTGGGTAAGCGTTAATTGCCGAAAATACTGGGATCGTCTCCCCGGTTTTAAATGTTTCAAATAAGATTTAAAGGTTTCAATGGCTGAAAAATAAAAGTTTAAATTGGAAAAAAATACTATGATTTCAGATGCTTTAATCCTGCGTCAAGGCCGATTAATCAATGGTCAACTGGTGGATATTTTAATTGAAAATAGCCGCATTGCTGCCATTGAAAACCACCTGCCCCAACAGGTCAACCAAGAAATTCAATTAAACGGCAATTTAATCAGTCCGCCATTTGTGGAATCTCATATCCATTTAGACTCGGCTTTAACTGCGGGAGAACCGCGCTTTAATCAAAGCGGCACTTTGTTTGAAGGCATTGAAATTTGGGGAGAACGCAAGCAACATTTAACTTTAGCGGATGTGAAAAAACGCGCGATCGCCGCCTTAAAGCAACAAGCAGCCCAAGGGGTCTTATTTGTCCGCAGTCATGCGGATGTTTCCGAACCCAGTTTAACCGCATTACAAGCATTATTAGAAGTTAGAGAAACGGTCAAAGATTGGATGACTTTGCAAGTAGTGGCATTTCCCCAAGATGGGATTTATAGTCAGCCAGAAAACGCCGGTTTATTAGAAAAAGCCCTGGCAATGGGGGCTGATGTAGTCGGGGGAATTCCGCATTATGAATTAACCAGAGAAGATGGGGTAAATTCGATTCAGCGGATTTTTGAATTAGCAGAAAAATATCAGAAACTCATCGATATTCACTGCGATGAAATTGATGATGACCAGTCGCGTTTTTTGGAAGTGGTCAATGCTTGGGCGATTAAGACTGGTTTGGGGGAAAAAGTCACCGCCAGTCATACAACTGCGTTTGGTTCTTATAATAATGCTTATGCCTATAAGCTATTGGGAATGTTGGGGCGATCGCGCCTGAATTTTGTCTCTAATCCTTTAATTAATATTACCCTCCAAGGTCGCACCGATACCTATCCCAAACGGCGAGGAATTACACGGGTAAAAGAACTGTGGCAAGCGGGATTAAATGTTTCCTTGGGACATGATTGTATTCAAGATCCTTGGTATATTTTCGGCACCGGAAATATGCTGGATGTAGCGAATATGGCGATTCATGTTTGCCTGATGACTGGACTGGCAGAAATTGATGCCTGTTATGATATGATTACCGCTCATGGGGCGAAAACTTTGCAAGTAGAAAATCACTATGGCATTGCTGTAGGCAAACCCGCTAATTTAATTGTATTAAATGCCCAAAATCGGTTTCAGGCAATCCGCGATCGGGCCACGGTACTTTATGTTATTTCCCAAGGCAAATTACTCGTGCAAACCCAAGCCCCTGTCACCACTTGGCTTTGATATTTTATAATTCAGTAGATTCGTAGGGTGGGCAGGCATATTTTACCCACCGTACCATATATGATCCTACACTTTTGCCCACCCTACAATATAAGTAATTGGTTAAGTCATCTGACAACCGCTGTAATATAATATCCATAATTATTCAGGCTAGGGGTAAGGTTATGAGTAGCTTAACATTAAATTTAGATACCGTTCACTTCAGTGACGAACAGTTCTATCAGTTATGTCAAAATAACCGCGATTTGAACTTTGAACGTACTGCCAGAGGAGAATTAATTATTATGCCACCAGTAGGAGGCGATAGCGGAAATCTAGAAGCTGAATTAATTGCCGATTTAGCGATTTGGAATCGGCAAACAAACCTGGGTTATACCTTCAGTTCTTCCACTGTATTTAAGTTACCAAATGGAGGCGATCGCTCCCCGGATGCGGCTTGGATTCGCCGGGAAAGATACTCAGCATTAACCCCGGAACAAAGACGCAAATTTCCTCCTATTGCCCCGGATTTTGTGATAGAATTAAGGTTAGCAACCGATAATTTGGAAATGTTGCATGCCAAAATGCAAGAATACATGGATGCCGGGGTGCAATTAGCATGGTTGATTAACCCCCAACAGCAACAAGTAGAAATTTATCGCCCAGGAAAAGATGTAGAATTGCGAAATCTGCCCACCGAATTGTCTGGGGAAAATGTATTGCCCGGATTTAGTTTGAATCTATCTCTTGATTAAAAGGATTTAACCTTCCTCGCTTTGCTCATATATGGCGGCAGATTTATTCAATTTAGGCGTACCAAGTATGCGTTGTGGATCTCCCCCGGACTTTCTGATCTAACCACAGGCCACCATAAATTTAACCAGGGTTTAACCAGGGATTAAATTCGCAGTTAGGCTCTCTCAGGTGCTTAATAAATTTTTACATAATTTTTACCAAGCCCAGTATTAAATTACTATAAAAATTTCTAGAATTTTTTCTCAGTAAGCTACAATATACGAGAGTAAATAGACGAAGTAAACAGGTGTTCCCTGATGGGACTCATCCGCGCACTCCGAGCTATTTTTTATTAGGAGAAAAGTCGGTTATGATTCAGGTACTCGCAACAAAACCCCAGGAAGTCGGTGTTAGTCTGATCAATGAACCCTTAGAACGGAATTTTGAGCAAGAAAGAACCAAAAGACTAGAGGCCAATCTTCAAGCCGCGATCGCCGCAGCCCGGGCAATTAGTCAAGAAAAAGGTGTCACCTCTCGTGAAAGTGCCGTGGCTTGGGATATTGTGGAAGAACTGCAAGCTGCTGCTTGTCACCGTCGTGAGCAGAAGCAAAAAACCCCGTTCGATCGCTATTGCGAAGAAAATCCTAGTGCCATTGAAGCCCTGATCTATGACCTTTAAGCCTACAGCAATTTTCTATTTGCTAAACTACTTTTCCTAAGCTAGGGCTTGCCAGGGTCGAATATCTAGGCTAAAGGCAATAGGCTAAAGGCAAGAAGAGAAGCATGACCGGACATACCTTATCGGTTAAAAGCGTAAATTTACTGCGGTCGTGCTTCGCTCTATTCTATAAGCCCAATCTGCAAAGATTGGGTTTTTTGCGCAAATTTTGAAGAAATGTTATAAATGTTACAAAAACCATCACCGCTGACTCATGGGTGAATTTTGCATAAATGAGATAAATGAGTTTTGAAGGGAATTTAACCAAGTGTCAGCGATCGCGATCGCAAATTTTCTGGCAATAGATCACTAACGACTGCCCCGTGAAATCACCGGAACTTCGCCGATCTTGATTCATACTGGAAATGGTAGAGTTGCGCTCGAAAACCAATGACGGAATATTCTCACAACCAAGCCCTGACCAGTTTAGAGGAAATATTTGGCGAAAGCCTCAGTTCTGGCAATTTGACTCACCGCGATCGCTTTCAGATTCGGAATGCTTTGCTACAAAACTCCTTAAGTGAGGAACATCAGGACATTATTAATCGCTTAATTTATAATGCCAAACGGGGACGCCTGAGTTTATCGGACTAAATAATTATCTTGATTAAATTATCTTTATTATCTTTAAGTCAGCGGTGACTCTACTTCACTCCTAGGGTCTATTTTTCCCTAGAATAATCATAAAGACTTTTTTTATTTTTACCAGATTTTTACCAGATTTTACCAGATTATTTTCCCTGATTAACTAGCCTCATGTTTGCTGGGAAAAACCATAAACAAAAAACTTGCCCTGAACCCAGTCGAAGCCGAAGGGCAACCCACAACCCACAACCCGCAACCCACAACCCACAACCCACAACCCACAACAATCAAAAGTCACTCGATGTTGAAGGATTTCTAAAATTTCATAAATTTCTATGGGGTCGAGGACTTGAGAGAGATTGCTTTCCGTGACCAGACCTAATAACTCGCCCTCTTTTCCCGTGACTACTAATCGTCTGATGCGTAATTCTTCTATTTTTTGATGCCTGCCTATCTTCCGGTTTTAGACAAGATAAGGGAGAACTCATCACCTGTTACTAAGGATAGACCAAGAAACAAGTATAGTAAAAAACACGCTCCCAAATAGAACTTTTGCAAGTCGCTCGCGCCAGGGCTACTGGTCTATGGTGCGATCGCCTGTTTAAGACCCTTGAGTAAATCATCGCGGCGCCCCCATAAATCAGCGAATGCAATTTTTATTAGCTGGATTCGTACAATTAATTTTGATAATCTGAAAAATCCTCCAATTATAGCATATAATACTCAATTATAGCATATAATACTATAATACTATATACTATAATTAATCAATATCTTGGTTCGGTCATCTGAAATTACTTAAATTTATTTGTCAATCAGTCTGAGTGGAAATGGTTTTTCTAATTATTCATCATAAGTATCCTTAATATCCGTAATATCCGCAATACTCGCTCAAACATTGGTGAAAAACCAAAAATTTCACCTCTTCTCTCTAAACATCTCTCTCCTCTAAATATCGTGGAACTTAAACAAGTTATTATTGCCCATAAAGCTGCCGATCCCCTGAGTAAGCGTCGCGCTGAAGAATGCGCTCGACAGCTTGAATCCCTTGGCTGTAAAGTGCTCATGGGACCCAGCGGCCCGAAGGATAATCCCTATCCAGTATTTTTGGCTTCTTCGACCCAAAAAATAGATTTAGCGGTGGTTTTAGGCGGGGATGGCACCGCATTGGCAGCCGCAAGGCAGTTGTCTCACGATGGTATCCCCATTTTAGCGGTGAATGTGGGCGGTCATTTGGGTTTTTTGACGGAACCTACGGAGGCATTTCAAGATACGGAGACGGTTTGGCAACGACTCATCGAGGATCGCTATGCGGTGCAGCAACGGATGATGTTGCAAGCGAGGGTCTTGGATGGGTTGGATCCCAGTTTGAAGCCGGTCAGCGCTACGGACAGTCAGGATCCGCCTTTTTTGGCGTTGAATGAGATGTGCGTTAAACCAGCAGCCAGCGATCGCATTCCCACTTCTACCTTGGAAATGGAAGTAGATGGGGAAATCGTCGATCAATATCAGGGAGACGGTCTGATTGTGGCGACCCCAACCGGATCTACCTGCTACACCGCATCAGCGAATGGCCCGATTATGCATCCGGGAATGGAGGCGATCGCGGTAACACCGATTTGTCCCTTGAGTCTTTCCAGTCGTCCGATTGTATTACCCGCAGGTTCGGTGGTGAAAATTTGGCCATTAGGCGATCGCGACTTAAGCACCAAACTTTGGACGGATGGGGTTCTGGGCACCTCAATTTGGCCGGGACAGCACGTTGAAGTTCGCATCGCCCAATGTCAAGCTCAATTTATTATTCTTCAAGAAAACTATTCTTATTACCGCACTTTGCGAGAAAAGCTTCACTGGGCCGGAGCAAGAATTTACTATAGTAACAATCACCGCAATTAATTGAAACAGGCACAACCTTTTCTTTGGAGTCGAATATCTCGTCGATTATCTCTAGGAGTCATTCATTAATTGCTCCAGAATTGTTTATACCGCTGTTTATATCGCTCGTTTGAGTTTTCTGCCCCTGGAAACTATCCATCGTCCCAGTGTGGATGCGATGTTTAAATCCGCTGCGGAGGTATTTGGCGATCGCGTTTTAGGGGTGGTAATGACGGGAATGGGTTCTGATGGCTACCTGGGGGCGGCTACGATTAAATCCCAAGGAGGTTTAATTTTTTTTTAGCAAATCTCAAACCAACATGAGTCCACTTGTGTGGTTTATGGAATGCCTGCGGTGGTCGAAGAAAATGGCTTGAGTGATTTGATCCTTCCCCTAAACCTGATGGCTACAGCAATTATCAATCAAGTGAATTTGCATCACTAAATCCACTCTCTAAATTAGGCGCTAAATTGTTATTTCCACCAAAGAAACCCGGTTTTTTATGCGGGAATAAAATAGCGATCGCTTTCCTAGAAATAAGATAGCGATTCCCTCCGGGACGCTGCGCGATTCGCGGAAGCGATCCGCTTTGCGGAATCGCTTCTTGCCACAGAAACGGGTACACAGAAACCGGGTTTCTTTGATGCGGGAATAAAATAGCGATCGCTTTTGCTAGAAAAGCGATCGCGTTTTCATTAGATATTTGTGTAACAGGAATTATACCATATCTGATTTTGATGGCATCTGTTCTCCTAATGGATGAGAGTAATTTTGCCGAGATAGTGTGATGACTTTTCTACCACTTTGAGCTTGTCGTTTTCGCCAGTCTGCACAAAGAGCTTTTATATCATAATTCAAGGCTTTAGCGTGTTCTTCCCGAATTTGATAGATTTCTTCGAGAATTTCGTCTTGCCACATTGTTTATCCTCCCATAAATTCATAAGGTGTGCAAATAATTGGTAACTTGTAGCCTAAGTTAGAGCAGATTTCCCCAAGTTTTTTTTGAATTTGAGCATTAGCAATATGTTTACAATTCCAGGTTAATAGATAATCTAGATTGTTAACGGTTGCTACGGCTATGTGAATTGCATCATCCGCAGCTTTTGGAGGGAGACTACTTTTTGCCATAAATTCTGATGCCAAATCATCCACAGCTTCAGTCACCTCAAGGAGAGGATAATCACGGATGACTTCAAGCCGTTGATTCACCATTTCTATATCTCCTCTGGATATTTCATCCACAACGATCTGTGAAATGTACAGGTCGAAATTATTGTGGCAATTCTCCCACCAATCCCTGGTGATCTCTATATTGGCAGCAATAATCAGATTTTTGCTCGATCTAGCAGTTAGATAGCCAATAATGCTGGTTTCGATATAGACAGTTTCTCTCACGACCATTGATCAAAGGTTAGTTGTCTTTAATTATACAGTATTTAAATGAGAGTTGGGATGGAGGGAATCCTGTAGCTTCCTGTAGCAAGTGTTATTTTTTGCAGAAGCGAAGTGCGAGCGATCGCTTTTCTAGAAATAAAATAGCGATTCCCTCCGGGACGCTGCGCGATTCGCGTTCAGGATCCGCTTTGCGGAATCGCCTCTTGCCACAGAAACGATCGCACAGAAACCCGGTTTCTTTTTGTGCTGTCTAGGGGCGATTCGCGAATCGCCCCTACATATTCACAACAGAAACCCGGTTTCTTTATGCGGGAATAAAAAAGCGATCGCCTTTCTAGCAAATAAGAAAGCGATCGCCCCAATAAAAATAAAAAGTAAAACTACTTACATAATTTCTGCTTAAAACTCAACTTTAATTGTTAAAGTAAACTCATGTGTTTCTTGCTGGATACCCTTAATTTTAGCCTGTATATTACTCAAAGAATTGGGAATTGTCAGCCCGGAAACAACGCTTAGTGTTTTTTTAGATTCTTCACTAAGACTCAAGATTAATTCACGAGTTTTAATCGGATTGCTGCCTTTTCTCTGGTCTGTAAGAGACTTCATCGACACATCACTCAGCAATTGATATTGACGAAGATAGGATTCGGCGGCTCTTATATCAGGTTTTCCGCCATCAAATGTACTCTTAATTTTGATATTATTACGCATTTCCTCAAAAGTATTAGATTGTCCTTTAATGTTTCCCTTAATACCCCATGCATCCAACGCACCTTTGAACAACTTCCTACCCTTTGAAGTTTTTATTTCAATCTGTTCTACAATAACTTCTCGCGCACCTAATAAACCACATAGAGTTGTGAAATGAAAATACTTTGCCAAAGCAAAAGTTGACGATGCTCGATCGACCACAGCATAGTCTGATGTGTCATAAGGGTTTTGAATTAGCAAGTTACCTGGTTCTAAAAGTCCACTGCTTTCTAGCCGATCTACTAAAGAACCTTCCAAATCATCTGTCAGACTTAAAATATGAAGTTGATCATTGACAATAAGCTCATTTCCTTTTGGTTCGTACTCTAATCTGGTTAACTGTTCAGGAAGAAGAATTAGAATAGCTTTTCTATTCATAGGTTTGATCTGATCGAGATTCATCTTTTTACCTTCTTTTTCAGAATAAGTTTGCTGAGTTTGTGCTTTTTTTATCTTCTTCTGGTTTTGCTGCGAAAACTCTTGATCAGGGAGAGTATGAGTAACATGACCCAAAGATTGTTCAGTCCGATCAATGTAGTTACTTCTATCGGATTCAGCGTTAAAATACCGTTGGCTTGAAGAAGCCATCCCACTAAGACAGGGACTAAAGAACCAAAAGTTATGCTGATGATTCGCTTTTGGTTGTCCAGTTTGTTTTTTTTTGCTTCCAAAACCTCGTTAAACCATTCATTTACCTTTAGTAATGTATTTTCTTCCAAAGTTCTCTTTAAATTATCGCCAACAACTTCACGAATTGAATCACAACTGGTTTCAACCCATTCGGAGAAATTTTCTTCTTTGGTAAATTCTCCATAAATCACAATAGGAGCCAGACGATTTTCCTCATCTTTTTCAGTCGGGATAACTTCTATAACAAAGTTATAATCGTCATAACGAACCGTGACTTCTGGGGATAACTCTTTTCTTTTTCCTGATAAGGCGTAAATTTCAGAAACGATTTTCTGAGCAGTTGACTGATTATCGATTTTTTCTCGACCTTTAAAAATTAAATCAGGAGATTTATTATCAAGAGGTTGCACCCAAAAAAATAAACTGTTCATTAGTTCACCTGTTCAAAAATTCTCTGAATTAATAAACCCGCATCCTTTTCTGTTGCCAAACTCCCAAGAGCAACCTTTACGGTAGATAATCCACCAGCAAGTTGAATCATTGTTTTGACTACTGGTAATGCTTTAAAGCGATCGTCATAGTCTCCCCTAGTCTCATCAGTGATCTTTTTATATTCAGGGTCATCATTCCAATGATTACCAACGATAAAAAATTGTTTTTGCTTTTGGGATTCTTCTATCCACAATTTTATTTGTTTTAGATCCTTTTCACAGCGTTTTGTGGTATCTGGATCGCTTTTTAACAATTGATTTGTTCGGACTATATATAAGATTATATTAGACTCATCAAACAGTTTTTTCCATTCCGCATAAGCATAGTCACTACCTGAAACATCAGTAGTCTTTTTAAGAATAATATCTAGATCGCCAAGTTTGATCCGTGTTTTTTCTATGGCTTCTGGAGCAAGAGTTTGCTTGTATTGCTCAATCAAAATGCCCTTTTCCATGTATTTTAAAATAGTTGTTTTGCCAACTGCTCTTGCACCCAAAACCGCTATTTTTTTTCCTCTCAAAGCCGATATTATTTGATCCGAGCAGACTGCTGTTACTAATCCGGCTCCAACAATTGCGTATATGATTACCGGAAAAACAAGTAAAGACATAAGCACTTAGATGATTGTAAATAATTTATCTGTAATGTACACTTCTGGAAGATTAGTCGGTAATCAATCACACTTTCAAGTTAACTGATACAGCTTGTTCACCAGTTGCTTAACACATTGCCCTCACCCCCTACCCCAGTATTGTTATTTAAGTAAACTCGATTGCCATACCCGATAAATATGGCAATAATTGTTGCCACTTATAGTCAGTATATGAAGTTATTTCAGATTTGAGCAATCGTAAAAAGTCTATTCTGGTATAGACTTTAACCGACCTTCCTAAACCATGATTGGTTGCAAAAAGTATATTTAAGTAGCAATAGGTAGCAAAAAGTAGCCAAATTCCGTAAAAATAACTAGAAGATGCTTCGATCGCCTTCGGAAGCATCCTCTTTCGCCCCCCGTTGGTACAAAAAAGTAAAGTTTAGTTGCAAAAGGTAGCAAAAGGGTGCAAAAGGTAGTAAAATTGCCTAAAAATTACTAAGATATGTATCGCTGATGGATGTTAATGAAGTCCTCGCATGGGCTGATAAATTAGTATTTGCCAAAACAGGAGCGCACTTAAATAGTCTGCAACAGGCAATTTTAGCAGGGGCTTGGGATAGTCAAAAATACAGAGATATCGCCGAGGATTATCACTGTAGCGAACCAAATGTTAAGCGAGTAGCGGCTAGTTTATGGAAATTAATATCCGATGAGTTAGACGAAAAAATAGATAAGAAAAACTTCCGCGCTACAATGGAACGTTTTTATATCTCTAATTCTAATATTGGAACTTTTTATAAAAGTAATTTTACTCAAGGTAATATTAGCGCTTGTGGAGAAAGTTGGCACTCTGACAACACAGGAAAAACCCGATCGCCCTCTGCCAATTCCTCCACAAATTCCCCTAGCAAACAACCAGAACAACGCCACAATTTAACCGAAGCCCCGGAATGGGAGCATCATAATAACCGCCGTGCAGAAATAACCACCCTAAAAAAGTGGATTTTGGCCGAAAAAATCCGCCTAGTCACTATCTTTGGCTTGCCGGGAATGGGCAAAACCACCCTCGCTAGAGAACTGGTAGAACAAATTAAAGATAACTTTGACTATATTCTTTGGCGCAACTGTAGCGAAACTCTCACCCTAAAATCTTTCCAAACCAATTTAATTGAGTTTTTTTCCCAAAATCAGGAAACCAAATCATCATCCCTCATCGACTATTTGCGTTTAAATCGTTGTCTGATTATTCTCGACGATTTCCAAGAACTGTTTGCCCCTGAAAAATTCGCAGGCACTTATCTCCCAGAAGCCGAAAGTTATGGGAAATTCCTCAAAGAAATGGCGCGATCGCCTCACAAAAGTTGCTTCCTCATCCTGACTTGGGAAAAACCCGCAGAAATTGCCACCTTAGAAGGAGAAAACCGCCATTGTCGCAGCTTACAAATGGGTGGTTTGGGAGAAGCAGCAACCGAAATATTGACCAATAAAGGCTTAAAAGATCAGGATAAATGGGGGGAACTAATCCAAATTTATAGCGGCAACCCGTCCTGGTTAAATATTGTTGCCGCTACCATTGACGACTTATTTAACCGCAGCGTCGATCGCTTCTTATCTTATCCTACCTTATTTCTCGGCGACTTAGAACCCAGATTACAAGAATATTATCAACGGTTATCTGAACCTGAAAAAATAGTCATCCAATGGTTAGTCAACCAAGAAGCCGCCGATATTTTCCAGAAACCCGTAGGGGCGAATGGCCATTCGCCCCTACCGGATGCGGATTTTTTGACCGCGATCCAATCTTTGCGGAAACGGGGTTTAATCGAAAAAGTCAGCGATAATAATGGCGCGTCCCTATTTATCGTGCAAGGCTTATTTAAACAGTATGTGAAAAATCAGTAGATAGACAAAAATTGTAGTAATTGTAGGGTGGGCAAAAGTTCACCATCATATATGGTAGGGTGGGGTGAATATTTTTGCCCACCCGAAGTATTATATTGTAGGGTGGGCAAACGGCCACCATCATATATGGTAGAGTGGGGTGAATATTTTTGCCCACCCGAAGAATTTTGGTAAGTATTATATTGTAGGGTGGGCAAACGTTCACCATCATATATGGTAGAGTGGGGTGAATATTTTTGCCCACCCGAAGAATTTTGGTAAGTGCTATTATTTAGCGGTTTTTGTTTCTCCCTGAGAACGGAGAAATTCCCCGAAAAAGGCGATAGATCCAGAGAAGATAATCAGCATTACACTCAAAGCATTAATATCCGGTTTTACCCCGGTACGAATGCGGCTAAATATTTCCATTGGCAAAGTAACAGCGCCACTGCCTGCGGTAAAACTGGCGATTAAGAAATCATCCAAACTCAGGACAAATGCCAACAGACAACCGGATACAATTCCGGGCATTAACTGCGGTAATAAAACTTTTAGAAAAGCTTGCACTGGGGTGGCGCCTAAATCTAAAGCGGCTTCTTCTAAATGAGGGTCTAAATCCGATAATCTAGTGGAAACTACTAGGGCAATATAAGCGAGACAAAAGACGATATGAGCGGCAATAATTGTCCACAAACTTAGGGTAATTTGGACAGCGGCTAAAAATACCAGGGTAGCCACCGCGATCGCAATATCGGGAATAATTAAAGGCAGGTAAGAAATCCCTTTATATAAAGTTTTGCCGAAAAAATTATACCGAGCTAAACCCACAGCCATCAAAGTTCCTAACACCGCCGAAACCGCGATCGCTGAAAACCCCACCACCAAACTATTGCGGAGTGCCAGCAAAATTGACTCATCTTGAAATAAACTCAGATACCACTTAAAAGTAAAGCCACCCCAAGCCGCACTATAGCGAGATTCATTGAAACTATAAAAAGTCAAAACCAAAATAGGCAAGTACATAAAAAAGAACATTGCCCCGGCAAACATCACCAACCAAGAAATTCGCAATTTTTGCTTACCTTTTAACATATCTACCGGGATGTCCTCCTGTGAAATTTTGGTGTCTATCATTGAAATCTATTCCAATTAATCAATTATTATAGGATTTGTTGTTTGTTGATGGTTGTTTGTTGATGGTTGTTTGTTGATGGTTGTTGGTTGTTTGTTGTTGGTTGGCATTAATTGAAAGTTATCAATTATCAATTATCGATTATCAATTATTTGTTATTGGTTATCAACAATTAACCAACAACCAATAACAAAGAATTATTTTTTCGGGCTGGCATCACCAAAGCGAATCATCAACGCGATCGCAATACTCACCGCCGTAATTAACACCATACTCAGGGCGGAACCAAAGCCCCAATCCCGCGCTGCCCCCAAAAATTGATCGTAAATTAACCGAGATACCGTCATACTGGAAGCCCCGCCGAGAAGTTCGGGATCCACGAAATCCCCCAGACCGCTGATAAACACCAGCAAACAACCCGCTGCAATTCCCGGCAGGGTTTGGGGTACGGTTACTTTCAAAAAGACTTCCACGGGATTCGCCCCTAAATCCGCCGCTGCTTCCAATAAACGGCGATCGAGTTTTTCCAAAGAAGCATAGAGAATCAGTACCATATAAGGCAAAAAGCTGTAACTCATGCCAATCAGTACCGCTGACGTAGAGTGTAACAAATCCGTCGGGGGTAATCCCACGGTGGTGATAATGCTATTCAGTACCCCAGTAGGTCGCAAAATGGTTTTCCAAGCATAAGACCGCAGCAGGGAAGAAGTCCACAAAGGCAAAACAAAACCTAATAACAGTAAATTTTGCCAGCGTTTGGGAGTTTGCAAGGCTAACCAGTAAGCCACAGGAAATCCCAGGAGCAAACAAATGCTGGTGGTGCCAGATGCTAACAGGAGCGATCGGCCAATCACTTGTAAATAAACCGGATCGAAATTAGCCCATTGGCACCGCTCGAATCCCAAGACTCGGCAATAATTATCCAGCCCGGACGGAATCACTTTTTCTCCTGGTTGGATTTCCGGCACCAAACTTAGTTGAAAAATCACCAAGGTGGGCAGCACCAACAATAATACTAACCAAATTCCTGATGGAGCAAGCAATGCCAAAGGGCCAAGCCAATTTGGTTGCCAACGCTGATTTCCGGCTGATTCTGGTTTGGGCTTATTGGTAGGTAAAGTAGAAGGTGGAGTCATAATGACATGAGTAATTTTTCCAGGGTGAATTAATGACTGTATTTTGAGAGGATATTTCTGCCGATATATTTCTGCCGATATATTTCTGCCGATAAATATTCAAAGCAATATTATTCAGATAATCATTCATAAATACTGATATTTCTGTTTATTTTAACCTCGAGAGTTATTGAGATTTATTTAATAATTTTGGTAATTTAATTAATGGTAAATATTAACCCAATTAAGCCAAAATTAACTGCTTTTTAGCTTAATCCAATAGCGGGCATATTTTTTCTCTTTTTCTATACTTAATGGAAGAATTACTTCACATTTTTCGATGACATACTCAGGGGGAAATAAAGTCGGATTTTTTTGCAACTCTTGGGGTAATTGCTTGAATGCTTCCTTGTTGGGTGTGGCAAAATAAAGTCGCTCACAGAGCGCTACAGTTACTTCTGGTTTCAACATGAAGTTTAGCCATTTGTAAGCTCCGGCTACATTCGGTGCTGCGGCGGGAATTACCATTGTATCTGTCCACAAAGAAGAGCCACTTTGAGGCACCAGATATTTTAAATTAGGGTTTTCATTGGCTACATTTAGGGCGTCAAAGGAATAACCCATTGCTATTGTTAAGTCTCCAGATAATATTAAATCTCGCCAACCATCAGTGGTAAATGTGGCCAATGCACCTTTGAGGTCTAGCAATTTTTCATAAGCCGCTCGTATTTCTGCGGGGTTTTCGGAATTGTAGGAGTAACCCAGCGATCGCAGAGAAGCCCCGATCACTTCTCGCGGATCGTTAATCAATGTCACTTGCCGAGATAATTTTTTTTGGTTTTCCCAGAGATAATCCCAGTCGGTGGGAGTGGATGAAAGTTTTTCGGCATTATAAATTAAGCCGGTGGTTCCCCAAGTGAAGGGTAGGCTGTAACGATTTCCCGGATCGTAGTCAGGGTTTTGAAATTCCGCAAACAAATTATCTAACCCATTCAGTCGAGAGTGGTCAAGGGGTTGTAGCAGTCTCAAATCCGCCATCCGTTTGACCCAAGCATCGGAGGGATAAATAATACTGTAGGCTCCACCGCCGCCCGCTTGAACCTTAGCCAACATTGCTTCATTGGAGTCAAAAATATCCACAATGACTCTCATGCCAGTTTCTTGTCTAAAGGCTTCGATTAACTCTGAGTCAGTGTAATCAGCCCAAGTGTAGATATAGAGATCGTTGGCGGAGGTCTGGGTCATCGGCGGTCCTGCGTCATCATCCCCACTGTCATCAAAGGGATTACCCCCTAGAGTCCACCCACAACCAGACAGCGCTAGACCGGAAAGCGCAGCCGCAGAACTTTGTAAAAATTGGCGTCGAGTTTGAGTCATATAGATGCGAGGTGTTCTATGTGATTTCGTCGGAGGTACGTTATGCCGCGCTGGCCGAGGGCGAAACGTCTCTTGGGGGTTACGGGAGGGGAAATTTGATGTCTCCCCGTGATGTCTACCCGTAGAATCTGACCTTGATTGGTTTGAGTCAACATTAGCGTACTGATTGTTCTAATGCTAGTGGTTCAGAAACACCAGTTTGAGCATCAGTATTTTGGCAGGCAAACATCGTTTCTGGAGAAATTTTCTCAAACTCCAGGTGATTGCCCTGGCGTTGAAGTATATATCCCCGTAGTTCTTTGATGGGCAGTTGGGCGATCGGATCGATCTCAGGGGTAAAGGAACGCAATACGAGCGATGCCACAGAATCGCAACCGGAATCAATGCGCCTGAGAAATAATTCTTGGCTGTATGGTTCCTCTCCATATTTGATTTGGTTGCCTTGGCGATACAGGTTAATCACGAAGGGTTGACCATCACTGCCCAAAAAGGTGAGGAGCGCCTGTTTGGGGCAGTGTGATTCCAACTCAGCCAGCAATTGGTTTAAGCCTTTGATTGTCATAGTTGGGTCTTGAAACTTCCGCAAGATTTGCTTTCTGGTATGTTAGGGGCAATTCCCGCGTCGCCTCTACTGAGCGATCGCGATACAGTCCGTTGGCGACCAGTGAACATAAATCTGCGTGTGTAGTTCTGGCAAGCTACCCAGGGTGTTCGGCTGCATAATGGTTAGCCGATCCCCTGAAGTTAATCTCACCACATAATGCACGTGGGTTCCCAGATACATAATATGTTCTAGGCGGGCTTCAAAACAATTAACTTGGTCTTCCGGTTCATACAGACTCAATTGAATCCGTTCCGGTCGCACGCTCACAGCCACCTGAGTTCCCGAATTACTCCAAGGTTCTAAGGTTTGCACCCGAATTTTCAGGTTGCTATTGGTACGGATTTGTAAATTGGTGCGCTCGCGAAGCGGCGCGGGTGCGCTTTCGGCACTTTCGATCCGCCCTTCCAGCAAATTAGTATCGCCGATAAAATCCGCCACAAAAGTTGTCTTGGGTCGTTCATAGATTTCCTGGGGTGAACCAATTTGCTCGATTCGGCCTTGACGCATCACCGCAATGCGATCGGAAAGACTCAGGGCTTCTTGTTGATCGTGCGTCACCATGACAAAAGTTAAGCCCAAATCTTTATGTAAATTGGATAATTCCACCTGCATTTCTTTTCTTAGTTTCAAATCTAAAGCGCCTAGGGGTTCATCCAGTAAAATCACCGCTGGTCGATTTACCAGTGCTCTGGCTAAAGCAACCCGTTGCTGCTGACCTCCTGAGAGTGAATTGGGAACCCGGTTAGCAAATTCTTCCATTTTGACTAATTTCAAGGCTTGCCGAACCCGGTCTTCAATTTCCGCTTTACCTAAGCGTTTAATCCGTAATCCAAAAGCAATATTTTCCGCTACGCTCATGTGATTAAACAGGGCATAGCTTTGAAATACGGTATTCACAGGTCTTTGATAAGGCGGCACTTGGGTCATTGACTTGCCCCGAATCAGTACCTCTCCAGCGGAAGGAGTTTCAAACCCGGCAATTAGACGCAGGGTTGTGGTTTTCCCACAGCCAGAAGACCCCAGAATACTAAAAAACTCCCCTCGACGAATATCCAGGTCTACAGCCCGGACAACGGTATTGCCATCAAACACCTTAAAAACTTTTCGCAATTCCACGTCCAAGGGCGTGTCTTGCTCGGTGATGTCTGATGGTTGTGTAGCAGCAGTTGAGAAACTCATGGCACGTCCGCCCATTGTCACCCCTGTAATGTTTGAGTTAGCCTGATTTATAGCTTATAATTGACTTGATTGTGCGATTCGCGGAGGCGCTCGTTTGCCAGAGAGACCTCCGTCCCCCGCCAAGAAAGCAGGCTCGCGGGGCGATCGCCTCTGGATTTCCGAGTTTTACTCAGGTAAACCAATTTGGTCGGATTCCGCCAGCAAATCTCTTTCTAAAAATTTTAATCTCTGTTTAGATTTTTGCATTGCAGTCTAGTAACAATAGTCACAATAGTTAGTAAATAGTCACGGATGCCTTTAGATATTCAGCCAGCAAGCGCCGATTTTTTCTTGAACTGGAAAGCCCAGGAGCGAATGGAATGATCGCCCAGCTTCAGATCAAGGCGATGAATTTCTCTACCTGTGCAATTCCCGCAACGGGGATTAGTTGCCCGGATCTACCCCTGCCTGGGTTAAGCCATGGCTCACCCAGTTTTGGTCGTCCGCGAAAAGTCACGAGATCAACCCTTCGACTTCTGACTAAAATTAGCTTTCAGCAGCGGTTATTTACCGTAAAGTAAAGAAGGGTATGCAATAATTGCCGCAAATAGCCATAATTATGACCTTGATGCAGTCTTACTCAGATCGTCAGAAATCTAAACTTCGTACCGTCGGACAACATTATCAGTCTTTTGTGATGATGGGACTGGTAAGTTTAATGCTGTTTGGTGGCATTGTCTGGCGTTTAGCCTATCTGCAATTAATCGAAGGCGATCGCTTTCGGGCTGTAGCCGATGAGAACCGAATTCGGCTAATTGCCAAACAACCAGCCAGAGGCAACATCTTTGACCGGAAAGGCAGAATTATGGCCACCTCTCGCCTATCCAAGGCGTTATTTGTTTGGCCGAGATCCCATACTCGTGAAGAATGGCAGCCGATTCTCAAACGCATTTCTCAAATTCTGAATGTCCCTGACACTGAGTTATCCAGATTAATCGAAAGAGCGGAAAGTGGCTATGAGTCTACGCAGCAAATCCGCATCGCCAGGGGTTTGACAGCGGAACAAGCCACCTTAATTGGTGAATTCAGTAATGAATTACCCGGAGTAGAAGTCGAATATGAAGCCCTGCGTTACTATCCCAACGGCACTTTGGCGGCTCATGTTTTAGGTTATACCGGCGAAGTGGATGAAGTATCTTTAGTTCAACTCAAACCCAAAGGATATCGCCTCGGTGATATTATTGGTCAGTTAGGAATTGAAGCCGGTTTAGAGCATAAATTGCGTGGTAAATGGGGCGGTCAGCGGGTAGAAGTGGATAGTACCGGCCAAATTGTGAAGTATTTGGGCGAAGAACCCGCCCAAGCTGGTCAAGATGTAACTTTGACCATTGACCTGGATATTCAAAGAGCCGCCGAAAAAGCTCTGGGCAATACCCAGGGAGCGATTGTGGTCATGGATCCGAACGATGGCGCTATTTTAGCGATGGTTAGCCGTCCGGTCTATGACCCGAATGTGTTTTCTCAGCCCGTGACTGAAGAAATTTGGCAAAAAATCCAAGGATCGGATCACCCATTTGTCAATCGGGCTTTGCGAGGGTTCCCCCCGGCGAGTACCTTTAAAATTATTACCACCGTCGCCGCCCTTAAGTCGGGTAAGTTCACTCCCCATACGATACTACCCACTTATCCGTACATTATCGCTGGCGGCATCCAGTTTTGGGATTGGAACCAAGCCGGATTTGGCCCATTAGGATTTGATGGCGCGATGGCTTGGAGTAGTGATACTTTCTTTTATCAAGTGGGCTTGACCATCGGTGGCCCAACTTTAATTGAATGGACGAGACGGTTTAACTTTGGCTCCAAGACCGGCATTGAGTTGGCGGCTGAAGAAGACCCCGGACTGGTGGCTGATGATGCTTGGAAACGCAAGTACAGAGGGGAAGAGTGGTTTGAGGGAGATACAGTGAATATGTCTATTGGTCAAGGGTTTCTCTTGGCTACCCCTCTGCAAGTAGCCTTGATGAACGCGGTTCCTGCCAATGGTGGCTATCTGGTGCAACCGCACTTGCTCAAGGATAATCCAGAAGCGAAAAAAAATCGGCGCTCGATTGGATTAAGCAAGGAAGCCCTCGATGTTTTGCAGTCTGGTTTAAGACAAGTGGTGACGTCGGGAACAGGTCAGGTGATGAATGTCCCGACGATTCCCCCCAATGCGGGGAAAACTGGTACGGCTGAAGATCCGCCGCGTCTATCCCATGCTTGGTATGGCGGCTATGCTCCCTATAACAAACCAGAAATTGTGGTGGTGGTTTTTGGGGAAAATTCTGGCGGTGGTGGTGGCGGTTTTGCTGCACCAAAGGCACTGCAAGTGATGGAAGATTATTTTAGAATGAAGAAAGGCCAGAAATAATTACTACCGATGGGATTTATGCCATAGATGCGATCGCGGTGGCTGCTCAAAAGCAACATCTGCGCCAGCGCTGGCGTCTAGTTCCTTGTTAGTTGTGCCGGAGTTCTTGGTTTATCCATCCTCTCCCATTCATTGGCAGTTACACCGAGCGCGACGCTCCTAGGCTGTGCCATTGTCCCCTTTCCCTTGCTGCCTGAGTTGGTTGATTTTCTGGATCTCTAGCCTTTGAGCCAAAGGGCGATCGCCCTCTTTCCTTGATAAAAACTAATGCTTGATTAATTTTTGCTTAAATTTTGCTACATGGTCGATTCCCTTGAGGGAAAATTACTTTCAGGCCACAAAAGTGTAATATGATACAAGCTTGACAGGAAACAACTTGTCTATTTTCAGGGGGATATGGTTTGCACGCGAGGGAAATTGAACCGAGACTCAAACAACTGATTACACTAGCCTCGGTCGTCGAGCCAGTTCTTGCTAAACGGCTAGAGGAAATCTGGCGCTGGATTAAAGACATCAAGTCCGGTTCCCTGCTGCAAAAAAAATTTTTAGTGGGATTTCTCCTAGAACTGATTAAAGATGCAGAAATTTGGTTGGAGTTGGCAGTCCTTAACCCCGAGGAAAGACAATATTTTTTAGCTCGGCTTACTCCTACGGTAAGATATTGGTATGAATATTTATTTCCCACCTGGTTTCGCGAGCGCCAGCAAAAATTTTATATTTGGAAACAAAAATTAAGAGCGGGAGAGTTCAATCCCACGGATACTCAATTGATTAAAGCGATCGCCGAGCAAATTCAACAACGTCACGGGAACGTTGTGCATCGTTATATCGCTGATTTTTCTATGGCTACTGATGTGATTGTCAGCAGTGAGAAAGGTCTGCCTCTCTGTGTTCAAATTACCACGGTAGCTGATGAATATTCTCAAATGAAATATGATAAATGGGAATATACTTTAAGGCAGTGGAATATAGAACGCGGGTTATTTATTAGTTTTAATTCCAATCAGGAGGAGTTCATTGTTAAAGTTGTCAATTTGGTTTTATATAATAGTAAAAATTTGCCCAACAAAAATTACTTAAAATTCACTTTTGGCCAGTGAATTGAAATACAAAAAAATCAAAACATTCTCAAACATTCTAACTGTTGAAAAAGCCATCCATGAGCATAAATACTAGCAATCTGAGCAATAAAGACCGGCTTGAAAGAATTTGGCATTTACTAGAAGATGCAGAAAAATTACAGCAAGAAAGAATTAACTCTGGCTTTGATTATGTCAATCTTTATGTTGAAGATGTTGAAAGCGATTGGCTAGAAAATTGGGGGGAGGATTTCACCGAATTGCCCGTCAGACTGCGGCAGTGGTTCCACGATGTATTTGAACCTAATTGGCATTCTATTGAGGATATTTTTCCCCCCACCGGAACTTCAGCAGCAACTCAGATTGCTTTACAAACTGCTGGAGTAAAACGCGCCAAGTTGATTTCTTTAGAATCCCCGGTCGCCCTAATTGTCACCCTGAAAAACGAATCTTCGACAAAAACTAGCATTCTTTTACAAGTTCAGGGGACGGATTTACGTTATCTACCAGAAAATCTGCTGATGACTGTACTTTCTCCCTTGGGGGATGTTCGCGGCTGCGCGACCGCCCATCTGACCAGTGAGGTGATTCAATTAGAGTTTACGGTTGAACGGGGAGAAGAGTTTACCGTGGAATTGACCTCTGGCGACGTGAAGATGACACAAAATTTCTTAATGTAACGTTGTTGTTGTTTGTTGTTTGTTGTTTGTTGTTTGTTGTTTGTTGTTTGTTGTTTGTTGTTTGTTGGGGAACGGGGAACAGTTATCAGGCAACGGGGAACGGAGGAGAGAGAAGAGAGAAGAGAGGACTCTTTCCTCTTTCCTCTTTCCTGTTCCCTGTTCCCTATTCCCTGTTTCCTAACCAACAAAAACCAACCGACAACAATCAACCAACAACAATCAACCACCAACAACCAACCACTAACAAATAACGAATAACCAACAACCAACAATAAATAACGAATATTTCGGAAATCCACTTGGAATCTAAGCATAATAAACTCATTATGTCATTTTGAGTTTATATTTGGAGGATTTGTGGCGCTTGCAGAAACAATTGGACTGGGATTAGGTGCGGCAGCCCTCGTGGTCGGTGTTGCTGGTGTGTCCCTAGAGTTACAATACCGCCGCCGACCGGGGAATGATTTAGAACTGACCACCGGCAAGTGGCAACAAGAAACCTTGTCCCCCCAGCATTGGCAATTAGTGGGGGTAATGGAGTTTCGCAACCTGACGCCCAACTTGGAAATTATGCTGCCCCAAGTGTCTGCGGAGGTGAGGTTACTGTCTGAGGGCAGTCTGGCGCAAATTCAGACTAAGATTAACGTGAAATCGATGCATCCCGATGCCCCAGCCCGGGCTGATGGCTATTGGGATGCTTATATTGTCAAAGTGGGTAAAACCACCCAAATGCAGGTTACGATTGATATTCAAGGGGAAAATCTCAGCGACTTGCAAGCTGCTTGGGTAAAAGTTAATTACCTGACTTATGGCCCCGAAGGACGCATTCCCAAGGTTAAACATGTTATTGTGCCGTTAAAGTTTCCCCTACCGGCAGAAAATCCGGGGTGGCGAGAAGTTCCCGCAGCCAAGGGTCAGGTGTTGCCAGTGAAAACTCATTTGCTGACCAATTCCGACGATCCGGTGGAGGTGGTGAAGCGATATGTCCTGCCTCATGCTAAACCGGGAGATATCGTGGCAATTGGGGAAACTCCCGTGGCGATTATGCAAGGACGGTGGCGCGATCCTAGCTTCGTTAAGCCCGGATTTGTGGCTAAACGATTGTGTTATTTTTTCTTGCCTACTTCCAGTTTAGCCACCGCTTGTGGGTTACAGTCTTTGGTAGATTTGGTCGGCCCAGTGCGAGTATTTTTGGCCTTTGTCGGCGGGGCGATCGCCAGGGTCTTTGGTTATCGCGGCGCTTTTTACCAGTTAGCTGGGGAACAAGCCCGTTTAATCGATGATGTCACCGGCACTTTGCCCCCTTACGATCAATTTATTGTCCTCGGTCCGGAAAATCCCCAACAAGTCGTGGAGCAAATTAAGCGAGAAACTGGCCTTTCAGCGGCGATCGTCGATGTGAACGACTTGAAAGCAGTTAAGATATTAGCAGCAAGCTCTGATATTTCCTCTGATTTTCTAGAAGCTGCTTTAAGAAATAATCCGGCTGGCAATGGTAACGAACAAACTCCCGTTGTGTTAATTCGCCAGATGGCTTAATTAGTCCCAGGATTTCGCTTTCCGTATCACTTCTTGAGTCGTGTCGAGCGGGGTTGGGCATGGTCTAACCCCAGAAAACCTGTAAGGGAAGCCAACATTCTCTCGGCGGGAAAATCAGCCAGCCGCACTCATCCTGTCTCCCATAGGATTCCGTGCGGCGGCGATCGCGCCCTAAAATCTTACCTCGATCATCTTTCTCCCTAAATCAATCTAAATCAATATGAGTATCAGTCTTCACCGAAATCGAAATGTCACCATTCGCCCTTTACAGCAAAGGGATCTCGAAGCGGTAGAGCATTTGCTGAACATCGGCATTGAGTTAGAAACTCCTAGTTGCTCGATTGAAAAATGTTCTCTGGATATTCATCGGCAATTCCGACCGATTCGGACTTGGTATGGGTTACTTAGGTTATTCAGTTTCTTCCCCAATCCTTTGCAGCACCTATTATGTGCGCGGGTGGCTGAACGAGATCATCAAATTTTGGGATTGATTCAGATCGCGCCGTTTAATAGTACCCGCAGCACTTGGCGGGTAGAGCGGGTGGTGGTGGATCCGGGCGCCGACCATTTATTGATTGGTTCGATGCTTTTGCGCCACTGCTTAGAAGCGATTTGGGAAGCCCGGATGTGGCTGTTGGAAGTTAATGTGAATGACAAGGACGCTTTGGCCTTGTATCGTCATAATGGTTTCCAACCTTTAGCCCAGATGACTTATTGGGCGATCGCCCCTGATTTGTTGTCCCAGTTAACCCAACGGGAACCGGACTTACCAAACTTGTTGCCGGTGAGCAATGCGGATGCTCACTTACTCTGCCAACTGGATATCGCGGCGATGCCCCCTCTGGTGCGTCAAGTGTTTGAGCGGCATAAAAGTGACTTTCAAACCAGTTTTTTCCAAGCAATTCTGCAAGGAATTCGCCAATGGCTCGATCACACCGAAGTGGTGAGTGGTTATGTGTTTGAACCTCAGCGGAAAGCGGCGATCGGTCATTTCCAACTCCGCTTATGTAAAGATGGCTCTTTTGTCCACAAAGCTCAATTGACTGTTCATCCCGCTTATACTTGGCTGTATCCGGAAATCCTCTCCCAAATGGCCCGCATTGCCAAAGATTTTCCGCCGCAGTCACTCCAACTGGCTTCGGCAGATTATCAACCGGAACGGGAAGAATACTTAGAACAAATTCGGGCGGAACGCGTTGAACATACGATGTTAATGTCTCGTTCGGTCTGGCATAAACTCCGAGAATCTAAACGGGTTGCTTTGGATGCTTTGCAACTGACAGATATGCTGCCCGGTTTATCTCCGGTGCGCAAACCAATTCCCAGCCGGATGACTTGGTGGGAGTCCAAAATAGAACCCACTGCCCCCAGTCGTCCCCCAGAGTCTTCCCGACCGAATATAGAAGATTCTCGTCCATGTTCTTCCGGTGACGAAGGTCAATTGTCTAGCTAATTGCCCCCTTGGTTCACCGTGTTCCAGGTAAAGGGCAGAGGTGCGGTGTTGACGATGGTACAGAGGTTTACGGTTCATTTTCCAGGTTTTTACAGTTAACGGTGATCAAATAACGGTGAGCAAAAAAATCTCCGCTTTAGGTTTGGATATCGGTAGAAAGCGAATTGGTGTCGCTGGTTGTGATGGCACGGGTTTGATTGCTACAGGGTTGGAGACTATTTACCGCAAATCCTTTGCCCAGGTGGTCGCTAACCTAGAAGCAATTATCCGCGCTCGCGAAGTCCAAGTGCTTGTCGTCGGTTTACCTTATTCGATGGATGGCACCGTTGGCCCGCAAGCTCGACAGACCCTCAAATTTGCTCAAGCGCTCTCTACGGCTTTACAGTTACCTGTGGAGTATGTAGATGAGCGCTTAACTTCTTTTCAGGCGGCAGAAATGCTGAAGGCGGAAAATATTTCCCCTTCTCGAAATAAGGGGCTGATCGATCGCAAAGCCGCCGCTTTGATTTTGCAGCAATGGTTAGATGACCGACGGCAAAAGCCCTCCGCCCTCCGCCCGGGGGAGGAGACAGAAACCCCATTGCCTCAACCACCAACCAACAACAATCAACAACAAATGACAAATAACCAACAACCAACAACAAATAACAAATAATTGTAAATAATTAATTTTTCAGGCTAGGCCAGATTTCCCAAGGGCGTGATATTCTGGATGTGTCTTTAAGTAAGGCCAATAACCCAAAATATTTTAGCCGGGGTTATTCATTGCCAGACTATTGCCAGACCATGGTCTAAAAAGTGACGTATTAATCAGTGCTTTTATTCAGCACTAATTGCTAATATATTCAATTGTTTTATCAGGTTATGACCCCATCAGAATTCCCCCAAGAAAATGGCATTTTCCCCGCAAAATCTGTAACTGTGACTGATGAATTCGGGCGCTCGCTCGCTTGTTATATTGAGCATTCGTTTGAATTAAACCATGAAAATTACGTGCTACTTTTGCCGGTCGATGCCCCGGTAGAAATTTTCGCTTGGGCAGAAGATGACGATGATGAAGAACCCATTGCGATCGAAGACCCTGATGAGATTGATGAAATTTTTGAAACCGCCAAAGCGGTGCTAGAAGAACAAAATCTCACCCTAAAACGGACTGCTGTCACCCTCACCGTGAGTGGCGAACTCCCGGAACTAGAGGATGAACCGGAGTCGCCGGAAGATGAAGCAGAAGAATATGAGGAATTACAACTGTTGGCAAGTTTCTATCATGAAGAACAGGAGTATGCCATTTATACCCCACTCGATCCATTTTTTATTTTGGCTCGATTGGATGAAAATGGCGAACCGCAATTACTCTCTGATGAAGAGTTAGAAAAACTGGAACCGATGTTACCGAGTTTGGAAGGAATGCTCGAAGAACACTTATTCAGTGAAATGAATTAATTTCAATTTCGCTCAAAATCGGGGTCAGAAGTATTCAGTTGATGACAAGTAATTAGGGGGAAAAACAATGCTGAAAAGCCAACCCAAAGTAAAAACCACTAATATCATCACAAGGGTGTTATTTTTCTTCCTGGTTTCTACCGGATTTATCGGCGTGGCGGGATTGCAAGCTTGGGCATGGTGGACGAACGCTAGTGCCCCAACTCTGTCAGTGTTTTCACATCAAGCAGATGAAGGCTCAAAACCCGAACCGATTTATTTAGAAATTGCGCCAGGAACTCCGGGACAGCTAATCGGTCAAATTTTAACCGAAAAAGGGTTGATTCGGTCAAAAACTGCCTGGAAAGTATGGACGCGCTGGCAAACTTTCCGCGAACCTAATGGGGGATTCCAAGCCGGGGCTTATGAATTCTACCCAACGGAAAATTTAGATGCGATCGCTACTAAAATTTGGCGAGGAGAAGTGGCGCAAAAAAGCTACACGATCCGCGAAGGCTGGACTCTGAAAGAGATGGCGGATTATTTCCAGTCAATTGGGTTCTTCAGCGCTGAAGAATTCATGGCTGCCGCCTCAGAAATTCCCAGGAATGACTTTCCCTGGTTACCTAAAGATATCCCTCACTTGGAAGGATTTCTATATCCAGATACTTATCGTGTGAATAAGAATCAAATCAGCCCACAAGCAGTTGTCCGCCAAATGCTGGGGCAGTTTGAACGATTAGCGCTGCCAGTTTATCAAAATGGAAAAGCCCAAACTAATTACAGTTTAAAAGAATGGGTGACTCTGGCTAGTATTGTGGAAAGAGAAGCGGTGCTCCCGGAAGAACGTCCTCTGATTGCTGGGGTATTTGCCCGACGGTTGAAAGAAGGAATGCCTCTGGGTGCAGACCCAACCGTTGAATATGGCTTAGGGGTGACGCAAACTCCCGATCGCCCTTTAACTTGGGAGCAAGTGGAAACGCCTTCTCCTTATAATACTTATCTCAATTTGGGCTTACCTCCAACTCCCATTGGCTCCCCCGGATTGGCGAGTTTAGCAGCGAGTTTAAATCCGCAAAAAACTGAATATTTGTATTTTGTGGCTCGCTATGATGGGACTCATGTATTTAGTCGTACCTTTGAAGAACATCAAAGAGCACAAGAAGAAATTCACGCTGGCCGAGATGCGGCGCGAGAATAGTTATTTTAGTTATTTTTGGCCAACCATTGAGTGTGAAGTTAGAGGAAGTATAGCCAAACTTCACACTTTATTGATGCTTAATTAATTGTTACTATTGTTGCTACTATTTTAGCATAAAATACAGAGTAAAATACTATGTCTTGGGGCAAACTTTTAGAGCCGGATCTGGTTTTGGGCGGTTCAGTTTTGACGCTCACTCCAGAATTAATCCAGCAACATGATCTTAAAGGATTGGTTTTAGATGTTGATGAAACCCTCGTACCTATTAGTCAAGATCATATCTCCGATGAGTTAGAAGAATGGGTGAACGAAATTCGACAAGTGGCTAGTTTATGGTTGGTTAGTAATAATGTGATTTCAGCCCGCATTGCTCGCATTGGGGAGGCGCTGAATTTGCCTTATATTGCTGGGGCAGCTAAACCATCCCGTCGGAAGTTAAAACAAGCGGTGGAGCAAATGCAGTTGCCCGTGGAACAATTAGCGATGGTGGGCGATCGCCTGTTTACCGATGTTCTCGCAGGCAATCGTTTGGGAATGTTTACGATTTTGGTAGAACCTTTAGTCGATCCCGCAGCAGGTTTGAGCATGGCTCGTTTACGCTCTTTTGAAGTTTGGTTTTCCCAAGTTTTGGGGGCTAAATTTACCCATAAGTAGCGCAGATCACATTCTACCCTGGTACTTTTGCCAAATTATAAAGAAATTATTAAGGTATTGGCAATTTTGCGAAAGTTATGCCAACATATAGTTAGTTTAAATGGGGTCAGCCCAGATAAAGACCCTAGCCATCAAAATATATATACCCAGAAAGCCAAACTTTAGTCTGAAGTTTGGCTTTCTATTTGAAATTTCTATTTTAGCTATCAAAAAAATGATGGGTTTTTAGATAGTAATATAGGCTACAATTCCGAGGTTTATTTGGGCGCTTGGACGCCGCGCCCCTACAGCAAATCAAAAGATGAGGATTGCCCTATTTTTTCACCCGCTCGCTTTTTACCCGATCGCTTTTCACCCCATCACAAAGGTTTCGGTCTTTGGCTTCCACCAGAGGATTGTTCTGCAAATAATCCCGTACCCAGTCGCAGGCATAAGCGAGTTTTTTCAGGGTATAAATTTTGGCTAAATCCCAAATAATCACGGTGCGTTCGCGAAGCTCAGGCAAGGGAATCGTCGCTCCCAGAAACCACAAATTCACCTGAGAAACTTACCGTCAATCTGCCAGAAAGCAACTAAGCCAATTCCAGAAGATATTGCCAAAGCAAATGTCACAAACCCTAAGAATAAGCGTTGCAATTTGGCGGTTTTTTGTTCCTGTTTGAGCCTTTTTTGTTCTTCCGCAAGTCGGGCTTCTACTTCTTTGGTTCGGGCTGCTTCTAAGGCGATTTGCACTTCTTGGCGATCTAATTCTTCACTTTTGGCTAAAAATTGATAATCTAAATCGCTTAAACTTTTGCCTTGCGCCCTTGAGCATCTTTGAAGGCTTGACCCTGTAAAAGTCGAGATTGATCTGTTTGTCCAGAAGCGACCCAAGGGTCAAAGGTTTGGGAAGGTTTGGGAATAAGGTCGCAGACTGGAGAGTTTTTTCTACCCATTCTAAGTTAAATACTTCGCCATAAATGCGGTTTTTGATTGGCAAATATACCTGTTTTTTGACAAATATCCTGACAAAATTAATTCAGTTTGTTCTAAGCTATCATCACAGGGAATTCCCTCGGCGTCTTTTTGGGCTAATCGTGGGTTGATGGCATCATAGTTGAGGGCATCATATTGTAATAGCTGCTGATAAATTCCCAGTAATCTACCGGCTCGTTTTTGGTTGCGTAAGAGGCGAGCGCGAATAGTTCTTAAATGTTCCGGTTCATCTTGAGCATCCCAATGGTTAATTACTTTACTTTTGACTCGATAAAAATAAAAATTTTTTCGGCGGCAACATTCGGTAAAATTACGGACTCAAGAAATTGAGTTAATTTTTGGGACAAAGACATCTCTTCAGCTTCTTGCCACCAATTTTTACAGCGCAGCCAACTAAATTAAAAAATCCTTGCCGTAACTCAGTCATCATCCCTTTATACCACTGGACTGGGGTGATATTTTCACTACCAATTTGGGTCAAGTCAATGGTAGTACAGAGATATCCCAGTTCTTCTAAAAGTTTTCTCGTCTGTACCAACAAAGAAGATTTACCCATTTATTTGTCGGGAATTAAACACATAGCAAAATTCCCCATTAATTAAGGCTTCATAAAGTTGGCGAGGCGGAACGTTGCACATAAGTGGGGGCATCACTAGCTAAACTTCCCCCAACTTGGTAAGAGTATTGACTCATAGTCTATTTGGTTTTGGCGGTTTTGGCTATGGAAGAGGAAAGAGGAAATAGGGAATAGGGAACAGGGAATAGGGAACAGGGAACAGGGAATAGGGAACAGGGAACAGGGAATAGTACGGAAAAATATAGAAACGCAATTGTTTGAGGTTTAATTGAAAAAATTAAACAGATTTAAGATAATTTCCGCCAATAATTTGGGCAGATTGTAATGCTTTTTCTGCGCGAAAAATTAAATCATCTACATCGGTAGCGGTCAGGCTCGTTGTGGTTAAGCCTACATTTCGCCCCTTTAATCCGAATCAGCGCACCGGGTTTACTGATTTCTTCGTAGACGAGTTCTTCAACCGGGGGACGGGGAATATAAAATGGAGAGTCCAGGGGAACTGGGTCTGAAGGGTAGTTTGGGGAGTTATTCATACTTGAGAGCGCTTTTAGAAATTTCTCTATTTTTTGCTTTCACGGTCAATCGGCCACTGTTAGCGGTCTACTGACTATTATTCTACTATTATTCTATCTCTAAAACTGTCAAAATTAGTCTAACCATCTGATTTCTTCAACAAATAGGTCATCATTTCTCCTTTGCCTTTAATATGAATTTTTCCCCGTGGCTGGAAAGAATATTTGTGTTTCAGCAGATTGTAGGTAGATTCTGTCACCTGAATTTCTCCGGGAATGCCGTGGGACTCCATACGAGAGGCAGTATTGACCGCATCACCCCATAGGTCATAGATAAATTTTTTGGTGCCAATGACTCCAGCGATCGCTGCCCCGGTATTGATGCCAATTCGCATGGTTAAATTGGATTTATTTTGGGCATTAAAATCAGCGATCGCATCTTGCATATCCAGGGCCATTGCTGCGATCGCTTCGGCGTGATCCGGTCTAGGAACGGGCAAACCACCCACAACCATATACGCATCCCCAATGGTTTTTATTTTTTCTAATTGATGTTTTTCGGTTAAGCGATCGAAGGCGGAAAAAATATGGTTTAATAATTGGACTAAATCAGCCGGGGATATTTGTTGGGAAAGTTGGGTAAAGCCGACAATATCTGCAAATAAAATCGTCACTTCTGCAAATCCCTCGGCAATGTGATTTTCTCCATTTTTTAATTTTTCGGCGATCGCAATGGGTAAAATATTTAAAAGTAAATTTTCCGATTTTTGCTGTTCGCCTCGTAACATTTCTTCCGCTTGTTTGCGTTCGGCAATTTCTTCATGGACTATTTCAAACATTTGCTTAAACGCTTGCATGACTTCTCCTAATTCATCAGTTCTTTGCACGGAACAAGAATAAAAGTCTGGGGCGGGTAAGTCTTTACTCAGGGCTTCTCCTGCCCTTATGATGTCATCGCGCAGTTGCAAGACAGGAAAAATTACCGTTTGTCCCAAGACAAAAGTCGTTGTTAAAGTGACTACGAGAGAAATTAAGACTACTAACCCAGTAATTCGCGCTTTATATGCCCATAATTCTATGCCAATTAAAGATAAGTCATGGCGCAAAATTAATATGTATTTTCCCGGAATATGTTCTAATTTCCAGGCAATATCATATCGGTCTAGATGCGACTCCTTGAGTTTGAGGCGATCGCTCATGACCTGTTCCCAATCAAGGGTGGGAATTTCGCCAAATTGATGGAGAGTATTTCCCTGACTATCATAGAGAATTCCGCCGATAATTTTGCCAAACATTGTTTCAACTTTTAGTCGCCGTAATTGCACGATAAATTCTTGATTATAAATCATCGGGTAGGTTTGAATTAGCCAATTTACTTTGGCTGACGATACTTCGGTTAATTGCTCTAGTAATTATGCTTCGCGTCGTTGCAATGAAGGAATTAAAATTAAAGCTTCAATGGCGATTAAACTGAGAAATACCCAAAAAACTATTCTTTGAGATAATTTAGCTTTTACTAAATAAGATATTGAGAATTTTTTATATAGCATCAGGAAAAGTTATTTAATGAGTCAAAGAATGAACCACAGAAAACCGATAACACCCTAGATCAATTCTAGCAAATTAGCAAATCGAGTTCCCGCTGTGCGCTCGCCAGCGATCGGATCCCCCGTCGGTGCTGGAATATAGGGCGAATAGGGGATATAGGGTGATATATATCCAATAATAGTGATAATAGTGCCAATCAACTAAATTTTTACTAAAGATTAAAAAAAGCTTCAGAATTTTTAATAAAACGGTCGATTAATCAGGTAAGATAATTTTGGTTTAAATTGCTCAATCAAAATGCAATTATCCAATCTAACTTGAGGAAATTTTAAATTATGGTAGAGATATTTCCTGGAGAACTTTTCCTAAATCAGGCTGACTACGATCGCAACATTCGACAACTACTGCCCCGTTATGATGAAATGCTCGATCTAATGGTTGATTGCATTCCTCCGAATACTCGACAGGTATTAGAACTGGGTTGTGGGACTGGTGAACTCACCGGCAAAATCCTCAGTCGGTTTCCCAATATTGAAATTGTCGCCGTGGATTATTCTCCTCGGATGCTAGATTTTGCCAGTGCTAAAATCGCCCAATTTGGCTATGGAGAACAAGTCCATTGGATTAAAGCCGATTTTGGCAATTTAGCGAACCTGAATGCACCTTTGGCGGACAAAAATGGGTTTGATGTTTGCCTGTCATCTTTGGCGATTCATCATTTAACGGATGAGATGAAGGAAAAAGTATTTGAATGGATTCGCGAAAATTTACAGCCAAACGGTTGTTTTTGGAATGGCGATCTGGTGTTGCCCGATTCACCCAACTTGGTGGAAGTTTATCAAAAAACTCGCGAACAATGGGCGGTGAGTCAGGGAACAACTTTGAGCAAACTTCAAGAGCAAATTGCCCCGACAAAACCCGAAGGATATTCCCATGAACAGCAAATGGGAGATTTATTAGATCAGTTGGAAATGCTGAAAAATGTTGGCTTTCTGCCAGTGATGGTGCCTTGGAAATATTATCAATTAGCCGTATTTGGGGGCTATCGATCTCGGGGTTAATCTAGATTCCAATACTAATGGAAATTTAAACCTTATTAACACTTAGACCATCGATCCATAAACTTAGGGTAGGATAAACGCCCACTCTAAGTTTATGGAAGTTTATGGCATCAACCACCATTAACTTTTGGCAGTTTTTTCCCATCGATTCACCTTTGGAGACGACGGGACTCGATTTTCGGGTGGGGATAAAACAGTAAATATTTTAAATATTTTTAGTTGAGATTCAGTTGAGATTCATCCGAAGCCCTAAACTGATCTAAAATTGACCTTGAAACTTGCAAGGATATTGGGGTAGCATGGACACTTTCAAAGCCTCTAAACTGGGGTTAAGCAAAATTCAGCAGGCGCGAAAGGACAGTGGGCGAAAGCGAGATGACAGTGAATGGCTTGTGGCTGCCAGTAAGATTTTGTGTCCCGATTCAGATTGGGCACCTGGTGGGCCTTACGCTGAGGGCTGTTCCGAATCCACCTGGAGACGTTTTTTAACCGGATATTCGGTGGCTATCCCGGCGTTTAAAGCTTTTTGTCAAGTTTTGGGCTTTGACTGGCGGGAAATTGCCGATCGCCCCGACGCCGACCTGGAAGACCTCAGCGACGGTCAATACATTGATTGGGATAGCTGCCCAGAGGTGACTGTTTTTTACGATCGCACCTTAGAATTGACACAAATGAGCGAATGGATCTGCGAAGAAAACTGTCGCTTAATCGCGATTTTGGGCATGGGAGGAATTGGCAAAACCACCCTGGCCATCCAACTAGCCAAACAGCTAAAGTATCGCTTTGAAATCGTCATCTGGCGCAGTCTGCAATATGCCCCGCCTCCAGACAAATTTCTCTCCAATTTGATTAAATCAATTCCAAATTCTCTAGTTGAAAAACAATTATTAAATACATTAGAAAGTAACATCGTCCGATTAATTGAATTGTGCAATTACCACCGCTGTTTAGTTATTATTGATGGCTTAGAATCCCTTTTTAGTAAAAACGACCTGGCGGGAAAATATCGCCCCGGCTATGAAGATTATGCCAAATTATTCTACCAAATTGGCGCATCCATACATAAAAGCTGCTTTGTCATCACCAGTCACGAAAAACCCCGTGAAATTGTTAAGCTAGAAGGTCATAAGCGCCCGGTGCGTTGCTTAAAAATATCGGGACTGCAAAAAAGGGCAGCCCGACAACTTTTGCAAGAACAAGGATTAGTCGAAGAACCGGAATGGGAGCTCCTGATTCAACGCTATCGCGGCAACCCTTTGGCGTTAAAAATTGTCTCTGATACTATTTTAGAATTATTTAATGGAAAAAGTTCAGAATTTCTCCAACAAAATACTATATTTGTGGGACAATTGAGTGAGTTTTTAGACATGCAGTTTGAGCGAATTTCTGAGCTTGAAAAGAAGTTACTTTACCGCATTGCTACCGCTGAATCACCTGTAACTATTTCCCAAATGCGGGAGAAAATTTCCCCAGCGGTTTCTCACTCGCAAATTCTCGAAGTTTTGGAGTCTCTAGCAAGGCGATCGCTGATTGAAAAAATTACGGAAAAAAACAGCGACTCCGCTCCAGTGATGTTTACCCTTCAACCCGTGGTAATGAAGTATATTGTTAACCAATTTAAGCACATATTCCAGTGAATTGCCTATGTTATCTACCGGAATGCTGGTGCAAAATCGCTATAGAATTGTAGAAAAGCTTGGGTCAGGAGGCTTTGGCGAAGTTTTTGCTGTCCGGGATGAAAAGTATTGCCATAAAGTTAAAGTGATTAAAGTTCTCAAAGTTCTCAATTTAGACAACTTTACCCCATCAGAAAAAGATAAGGCGATCGCGCTTTTTCAAAGAGAAGCAAAAGTTTTAAGCCACCTGAATCATCCCGGCATTCCCAAAGTCGAAACCGACGGATATTTTACCATTGAACATGACCGGGAAACTATTCATTGTTTGGTGATGGAAAAAATTATCGGGGAAAATTTATTAACCTGGTTACAGCAAAGAGATCGTCAACCGATTTCCTCATCATTGGCAATTGACTGGTTAAAACAACTGCTGGAAATATTGCAAGAACTGCACCAAAATCATTACTTTCACCGAGATATTAAGCCAGAAAATATCATGCTGCAACCGAACGGCAAGCTGGTTTTAATTGACTTTGGGGGTGTCAGGCAAATTAACAATACTTATCTGGTAAAGTTAGGAGAAGATCGGGAACATACGAGATTAATGTCTCCAGAAGGTTATACCCCAATTGAGCAAATTAATGGCAAAGCGGTGCCTCAATCAGATTTCTTTGCCCTCGGTCGGACAATGGTGCATTTGCTGACGGGAATTGTGCCGATTAATTTACCAGAAAATGAAACTAACGGGGATTTAATTTGGCGCGATCGCGCACCGGAAATTCCCGATAAATTGGCAGATTTACTGGATGAGATGATGGCCTTGTTTCCCAGGGAACGTCCCTCCAGTGCCGCAGTTATTTTATCCCGGCTAAATGATTTAGAATCAGCAGGTTTAGAAGCAGGTTTAGAATGTTTTAAATCTGGCGATACCGCTGGCAAAGTTATCACATTTAAGTCTATAATAATAGAAAAAATTCTTAAAGCCAGGAAAGCGATCGCTTCTGTAATATCGTTACTAACGGCATTGGCGATCGGCTGGTATGCGTCAAATAATCTGGCTGTTGAGATGAATAAACTGGGAATTTTATATCACAAAAATCAGCAGTTTAACCTGGCTAAAATTTGCTATAAAATAGCGATATTACTAAAGTCTGATTACGACCAAGCTTATTATAATCTTGGCTCCCTTTATGAAGACCAAAACGATATTGCTTCAGCGATTCGGGAATACGAGCGAGGGATTAAATATAAAAACCCCTCAGCCTATAATAACCGGGGACGCCTCTATCTGCTAGAGCAAGGAGAGGAAAATTGTCATAGGGCAGCTTCCCTATTTTTAGAGGGTTTAAAAATCGCTACAAAATATGCAGGAAAATATGCACTGCTGACCAACCTGGGTAGAGCACAACTCTGTCTGCAAAAATACGAAAAGGCAAAAGAATCACTGGAAGAAGCGATCGCAATTAACGGCGATCGGCCAGAAGCTTTTTGTATTCTCGCACCAGTAATGGAACGTTTGAAAGACGCTTCTGGGACAAAAGACGCTTTAGCAAAATGCCCCATAGATTCTATCAGCTTACCAGAATTAGACAATTGGTTAAAAGAAAAAGGACGCCAAGCCTACCAGGATTAATTATTCAGATATTTTTGGTATAACTAGCAAAAACACCAAAAACACGGCAATGCCGTGTCCTTATTGATCCGCCAGGATGCCAAGATTTCCAGCAGATAACGCCGTAAAGGATTGGCTTCTGGCAAAGCTACCAACTCATCGCTCGCCGCTTTTTGGACTTCGCCCCGACCCAAAACCCGCAACCAGAGAGTTTCTGGGGTCACGGGTAGCTGATGAATTGCCACCAGTGCCGTATAAAAAAATTTTGGCAGAAAATAGACTCCCGGTGGCCATTCCGCGCTCGGGATAATTAAATCAACTTTATAGTTGCTTAAATTAAAGTTAATATAAGTAGGGGCGATTCTTGGCGACGCCCCTACAGCATTGTATCAATCTTGATTATTACCAATCTTGATTATATTTTGTCACAATCTACTTCCTCTGGGTCGCATTGATTCGACTCTGAAGCGCGATCGCTCCCTTGGTTGGCGATGATAATTTCCGAGTCAGTCAAGGTCATAGCAGCTTTTTGGCTTAACTGGGAATTGGCTGCCAAAGAAACTGTGGAAATGGACTCGACCAGTAGTATAATTACCACGAGGATTGGGGAAGTAAAAATGGTTTTCATAGTTTCTGCTTCTATGTCTGAAATGAACAGAGGAGAAGCAAGTTGGCCAACTACGCTTTTCACATTTCCAATCTCTCTTAATTGGCAGTCAGAATAAAAGGCTCAAAGCTCAAGATTAGTCAGAAGGTTGAAGAATTATTTGAAATGTGCTTGTTGTATAGCTTCAGCCCGACTACAACCTGTATTTGCCAACAGATATGCCGATTAAAAAAGTCAGAAAAAGTCAGGTTTTCTCAGAAAAAGTCTGAGTATCAGAAATTCTCGGTTGGACAACGAGTATGAAACTACGGGAAAACCAACCATTAATATCCACCCTACTGAGGGAAAAAATCAATTTATTCAAAAGTTAAATGGATGGCTGAATTCTGGACATGAAGACTGGCTAAAAATCCGGGATGAATTAAATCGCAATTTAATGGGTACGAATGAAGTTAGGGTGATTATTCAAACGAAAAACCCGCAACTTCGTATCCTACCTTGGCACGTTTGGAGATTTTTTGCCGATGCTTCGGTTCCCGTAGAAATTGCCCTGAGTACCCCAGAGTTTACCCCACCTCCCCGGAGAGAAAAAGCCAAACATGACCGAGTGAGAACTTTGGTGGTGGTGGGCGATCGCACCGGGTTAGAAAAATCCCCTGACGGCAATAGTTCCCCTGACTTAGATTTAATTAAACTCCATTTAAACGATGCCGAAATTGTGTCGTTAATCGAACCAACACCGGAAACATTCCGGGATATGCTTTGGCAACCACAAGGCTGGGATATTTTATTTTTTGATGGCCATAGCAACAGCAATTTCGCTCGAGCAACTGGTTGGATTAAGCTTAATGCCCAAGATAATCTGACGATTCCCGAATTTAAAAATGCCCTCAAAACTGCGATTCAAAATGGCTTAAAAATTGCCTTTTTTAACTCTTGCAACGGTTTGGGGTTAGCCAACCAACTGGAAGAATTACAGTTTCCCCAAATGATTGTCATGCGCGATCGCATACCAGACCAAGTAGCCCAGCATTTTTTACGGTATTTCCTCACTGCTTTTGCCAGCAACCAATCTTTTTATACCTCAGTATTATTAGCCAGAAAAAAACTCGAAGATGCCTGGGATAAAAGATATCCGGGGGTGAGTTGGTTGCCGGTAATTTGCCAAAATCCCGCCGTTAAACCCCCAAGCTGGAAAGACTTTTTACCGCCGCCTTCCTGGAAACTCAAACATATTTTAACTGGACATACGCAACCGATTATTTGCGTAGCCATGAGTCCTGATGGCAAAACCATCGCCAGTGGCAGTCAAGATAATACAATTAAACTATGGAATGCGGCAACCGGAGAACTCCTAGAAACCCTCACCGGACATCATAGCGCGATTATTGCGCTGGCGTTTAGTCCCGATGGGAAAATATTAGCTAGTTCCAGCAATCACGAATTTAATGATGGCACAATTAAGCTGTGGGATTTAACTACGAGAAAGCTGCAAAAATCCCTGGGCGCTTCATTAGTCAATCTGCGGGTAGGGAGTTTGGCATTTAGTCGTGACCAACAATATCTTGCCAGTGGACATATTGGTTTTACCGCTGTGGATACGGCGATTAGAATTTGGCAAATAGATCGGGGCAAAGTTGCATATACTTTAAAAGGACATGGCTGGGAAGTTACCGCGATCGCCTTTAGTTCTGATGGTCGAATTTTGGTCAGTGGAGGGGCAGATAGTGCGATTATGATTTGGAATTGGCGGGCAGAAAAAAGACTGCGAACATTAAATCGTCCCGATGATTTTTTTGGGTCATTAGCCTCTTGGTTCGATCAGTCTAAAGGCATTATTTGGGCGATCGCGATTAGTCCCGATGACAAAATCATTGCCAGCGGTGGTTCTGACCAACCAATTTATTTATGGAACCTAGAAACCGGCAAACTAGAAAAAAGCCTCACTGACCATGAAGGTTATGTATCTTGTTTAGCCTTCAGTCCCGATCGCCAAACTCTCGCCAGTGGGGGCAAAGATCACACCATTAGAATCTGGAATTATCACACCGGAGAACTACGACAAACTCTCAACCATCAAGGAACTGTCAAGTCTTTAGCCTTTAGTCCTGATGGTCAAACTTTGGTCAGTGGCAGTTGGGACAGAACGGTCAAAATTTGGCATTTTGCCTAGAAACTGGGTTTCTGTTTGTGGGTGACGGGGGAAAGGATTAATCAGACATAAAATAAAGCATAAAATCAGAGATAAAACTGAGGGCAAGCCGATCTGATTTGCCCCCAGTTTTACCAAGTAAATTCAGGTCAAACATCTTCAATTTTTGGTTTCAGACAATCGATGCATAATCGTGTCATGGTCTAGACCTTCTGTGACCCAACCTTCCACTGGTTCCAAACGGTCGGGCAAACCCAAAATAAACCGATTACAATCAGCCCCAAGGGATTCACAAGTGGTTTGCACGCAGGTAAGTTCTCGTCCGGTGAGTTGACTAAAATAGCTAGTTAAAACCCCCGCTTCTAAAAAACAAGCAGGACCAGACCAGTTTTTGGTTTTCTTGGCAAAAGAAGAATTAGTAATTTTAAAGACCAAAAATCCTTGTTGATAATAAGTTTGGTCAAATTCAAATAATCCCCAGCCATGAGTTTTCCAAAACTGTTGTAAACATTGGACAAAGGAAATCATGTCCATTTCCGCAATTGATTTGTTATAGTAATCCTGGATTTCTTCGCAGAAACGGACATATAAATTCTTACCCCACCATTTACCACAATTAAACAGCACTAAACGGGTGGCGGATCCGGTTTCTTTTTCTAAGCCGCTGTAAATGGCATCAATCAGGGTATCCGGTAAAGCCAAGAGGCGATCGCCCCGACGATTTTCTAATAATCCTAACTCTAAATCTCCCTTCACATAAACATCCCAGGAAAAGTAATTCCCTGAAAGTTTACCGTTATCTTCCAACAAATTGGCAATTGAAATCATTTTGCTTCCTCTTCCACATATTTAATTAACTGAAACTGAATCAAATTTTCTGCTTAATTTATCAGGAATTGCTGCTCAGGAGTTGCTGGTTGGGTTAGACATAATTAACTCCTTAGCTTTTTGGAGAACCGGAGCTAATAACCGCACATCGTCTTGAGATAGGTAATTTTTTAATTCCTGCATCAGTAACTCATAAACATGCACATCAATTTGATAGGTTTCATAAGTTTCTAGGAAACCTTTAACCCAATCCTGCAAACGGTTTTGTAGATAAGAAAGATCGTTGAGCAGCATCGCTGTGGCACTATAGCGCACAATTAACAGCCAATATTTCAAACACCGTTCTAAATTTTCCTGGCTTTCATTCGGTAATGCCTTTACCAGTCTATCGGCGATCGCTTGAAAAATGTTTGTTTCTTGTTCTCGCAGCATTTCATAGGTTTGTAAGCGTCGAGTTAAAGAGGCTGCATGGCGACGATAAAGTTCAATCTCTTTCGGTTCTAGGTAACGCTGTTCAGCCGTTTCTAGTAGGCTCAAAAGCTCTGGGTGCATGGCGTTAATTATTCTTAGGTAGATGTGGATAAATAATATCAATATAATATCAATATCTCAGCAGTATCTCAGCTATCTGTAGCTATCTGTAGGGTGGGCAAGGTATTGCCCATCCTACTCTCCAGTCAAACATACTAAAAAGAGTCGAGGAGATCCTCAAGGGTGACATCCTCAAGCGGATTATTTTCTGGCAAATCAAGACTAGCCGATACTTTGGGCAGAGAACCAACGCTCGGAGTTCCTTCCCAGGGAAGTAAGCGGAAATACTCGCTTACTAATAAACTCAGGCGAATTTCAGGAACTGTTTTTAGCTCGGCATTTTCCAGAATTGCTAGGGGTTGACCAGTCCAGTTGCATTGGCTAAAAAACTGCTCGACTGATAATTTTAATAAAGTCCTTGCATGGTTCATTTTAGTCGCCCCCAGGACTGCATTCGTCGTTGAATATCATTAGCGGTGGCTCCTTCATTTTGCCAAAAAGCTGCCGCATCAATCCGGTCTTTGTTGCCGATGAGAAATTTACAGTAAGTTTCTCCCATTGAGTAGCATTGCAATTCAATGCAGCTTAGGGGTTTTTTCACTAAGCAACTAAAGAAACCGGCAAATAATCCCGCGTAGATATAACAAACGGGTTTGCCCACATCTCCCAGGGTGCGAGCTACGGCAGAATCAAATAAGTTAATGAACATAAATCCATGTTTGTGATCGCTCAAGTCAACTTCCCATTTTCCCCACCCTTGAGAAGTAAAAGGCCACCACCAAGTTTCTAATAGAAACATTAAGTTAGTCTGGCGCACTTCTCGCTCATATTCTTTTTCAAACCATTCTTTAAAAAAAGCAGCATCTTTGTTACCCCATTCTTCGCCAATGGTGTACATAATCACCGAAGAAGCTGGGCCGACTTCTTCTTCTAATCCTTCCACTAACCCAATAATAAAATCTTCACTGGTCAGAATATTCCGGGATTGATTCCAGTCGGTAATGGTGCCTTGGGTAGAATCAAAATGAAAAAAATCCTTAAACCCGTAATGATTATGCTTTTTGGGATGTTTGGCTCGGAGAGAATGGGTGAGTTGGGTAGCTGCTTGTTGCCCCGTGGAGACGACCATAAGGTTTATACTCCTATTTCCAATCGAATATTTCCAATCAAATTTACAATCGCCTGAGAAAGCTTTATTGGTTGACGGTTGACGGTTAACGGTTGACGGTTAACGGTCAACGGCTAACGGTCAAAAGTCAGTTGCCAACTTTAGTGTATTATTTTGCCTTAAAATGTATTATTTTGCCTTAAGTTTTGCCTTAAGTTTTGCCTTAAGTTTTGCCCTAAGTTTTGCCCTAAGTTTTGCCCTAAGTTTTGCCCTAACCTAAGTTTTGCCCTAAGTTTTGCCCTAATACGCTGTCCATGATGCTGTGGATAATTTAGTCCCAATATCCGCTCCCAATATCTTATCCGAATATTTGTCCGAATGTCCGAATGTCCGAATATTTACAGAGAAAAAATGGTTTAGAGAAACTGGGCTATGGGCTGTTAATCTGGGAATTGTCCAGGACATTTTACCGTCGTTTACTGCATCAATGGGATGATTATTCCTCATGGGAGACAACCACCACCGACTAAAGATGACCCTGACTTAATTTAGATGCAATTTATTTTATGGTCAATTGTTCCACATCGGTTGCCATTGATACAAACATTGATACAAATTTTTAACAATCATGCAACGGATTTACCCCGGCTGGACTCAAGCGACCCAGGAGACATCACTGTCACCGTCTCGGCCAGCGCAGCGCTTGATCCCCCGCCAGTTGCCGTGCTACTGCCGCTGCGCCAAAGCGGTTGAGATGACTGGGGTCTTCAAAATAATCATTGCGGCTGAGATTTCCTTGAGAATAGTCCCGCCAGACAAAACCAAGCGATCGCGCCTGATTCTGCATATACTGGCGAAATTGTTGTTGGCGATAACTGCGGGTGCTGTCCAGGTAGTCATTGGTCACGGGCAAGTTGACCACCAACAAGGGAATTTTCCGGGCTTTGGTGAGGGCGACCACCGATCGCAATGCCGCATCTTGACTCCCTCCGAGTTGAAACCGGGCATAGTCCCCATCATAATTTCCCGATACTCGCGGATTTTGTTGATAATAAACCGAGGGATTAAAGCGAGTAGAGACAGCCCTAAAACCATTGGCATCAATGGCTTCAAACAGAGAATTTCCCTGAAGCCCTTGGGCTAAAATTCCCGGAACGATTTCCCCGACTAAGCGATCGACTCTTGGGTCTGAGGCGGCATAATTGGTCACGGGTTGGTAACTATAAAGCTGTTGGTTCTGAAAAGTCCCTTCGCTGATGGCGGTGGCGGGGAATTGCGACCCCAAAGTCGGGCGAGTGCCAGACCTTAAGAGTCGATAGCCCGGAGAATTGAGAATTTCGTTGTAGGTGCGATCGACTCGACCATTGTTAAATGCTCGCAAGCCATCTGCCCAGACAATCATCCGAGGCAGTTGATTGGGGGTTAGCAATTCGCTCAATATAAAATTGACCACTTGAGCCGTCGCACCATTGACGCCAAAGTTAAAAATTCTTAACCCCGGATAACCCTGGGCAGCTAAGGCTTGCTGTAAGGCACTCGGATCTACCCCTTGCAAAGCCCGAGAACTGCCAATTATCGCCACATCGGGAATGCCCACGGCGGCAATATAAGACAAATAAAGTTCCAATTGTCTATCGAGGATCTCGCTGCCAAGGGTGGGATAAGATAGGCCAAAATTTCCCGCTGCCCGTCGTTGGGCAAAGGTGAAATTTTGTAAATATTCCGCGACTTTTTTCTCCGCAAATACCCGTTTAGGACTATTGGGCGGCACACTTTGCATCCAAGCCACTGCCTCGATCCAAGCCATTGCTACCTTGTTCCACTCTGTGGGACTGAAGGCGCTTTGAGCCAGAGTTGCCGCCCTGGTTGCTTGACCGATCGCTTCTCGAAACGGATCTGCCGGTCTGGTGACAGCCAACAGGTTGAGTGGTTTGCTCGATCGCCCATTGTCGTGCGATGCCGCAAAGCGGATCCCTTGCAGGGTCAGGGATACAATCGCAGAGGAAATGGCGATCGCCCCTACCAAGCGATAGAGGTAGCCGTATTTAGACATAAACTAATTTGAATTACTTGGACTTAATGCGATCGATTTGTTGTTGCAACTCCTCAATTTGCCGCCGCAACTTTTCCGCTTCATCCGATGAAGATTCAGACCGCACCGGCACCGAACCTTGTGCCTCTGCCCGAGCATAATTCCCGGCTCTAATTTGTTGATATTCTCGTGAAACAGCCCATTCTCGCAAATAGCTGAGGCGTTCCACGGGAAAAGGATGACTTAACATCATACCTTGTGCTCCGTTGTACAGCAAAAACTTATACAACTGATTCAAATTATCCTCATCAAGTTCCTGATAATGTTCCGACTGTTTAATAAATTCATCTAAGTGACATTCATGGCTAAACTTGCCACTTCCTCCGGCAATTTTCATCATGCTATACATCACTGGATTTAAATCATCCATCACCAAAAGGGAAGCGCGATCAGCCGATAATTCGGCTTTCCTTCGCCATTCATAAAACGCGAAAATCAACCCGCTGCCGATTAAATTGCCTAAGCCCAGCGTCATTTCTCCTATGGTTGTAGCCAAGTTAATCGCCCAAATTGCCATTTGAATTAAAATAGTATGTTCGCATTTAATATGGCCAAGTTCATGGGCAATCACCGAGCGAATTTCTGTTTCATTCAGAATATCCAACAGCCCCGTATTCATCACAATATACGGGTGTTCTTTGCCCAGAGAATAGGCATTCACCACCGGATTTTGGCTGACAAACAGCGTCGGTTCTGGATAAACATCTAAATCCCTGACACATTCCCGAAAAATTCCGTACAAGGTGGGATACTGACGCGGGCCAACTTGGATACTATTGCCCATGTGATAGACAAATTGAGGCCGTTCATAGATAAATTCTACAAATTTGCTGGCTAGGAGTTCAAATCCCGGTAAACTGCGTAAAGCTTCTTCCGCTTCGCGATCAAGGGGATGGCGAAATGCTTCACTCGAAATTCCAGTATAAGTCGGCATAATGACAATCCTTGAGAATCCTTAATGGTTTGGTTTAATGGTTAGGCTTGATGATTCGACGGAATGGTTTGGCCAAGTCAACTTCAATCTATATTATTGACAGAAGCTGCGGAATTTGACACCTCTGACCGTCACCCCAGGCAGACCGGGAATCACCTGCCGATAATTTTTCTGCTTCACCTCTATGCAAATTTCCGCACCTCTGCTATAATCGGTGTATGTGTTCATTGCCGGTGTAGCTCAGAGGCCAGAGCATTCGATTCGTAATCGAATGGCCACGGGTTCGACTCCCGTCATCGGCTTTAATTGAAGCCTTTGTAAACTGAAGGTTTTAGCCATCCGCAAAAGTTGTGTCAGAATTGTCTAATCAGTAATTAAATCAGTAGTTAAACAGCCAAAAATTAGGCAGCCCAATTCCTACGGTGAACAATGCCCACCGTAGGAGTTTGGTTTATTTGGGGTTCTCTGAGTTATTTGGCTGCGTCACCAGGGTTAGTCATCACGATTTAATCCGGTCAGAATTGCCTGTTGACTAATCAGCGGATAAACGCTTTGCAAATACTCAGTCACCACGGGGGATCCAATCGGTCCGAGCACATCTAAAATAGTTTCACTACTTGGGGGTGGGGCAATCACGACTAACCCAGAATCTAACTGTTGATCGTATTGCCAAAAATCTTCGAGATTAAGGGGAGATTTCGCAAATATTACCGGAGTTTTTTCCGATCTATTATCCGGTTCCGCTGTGGTTTCTGCTGTGGTTTCTGATGCTTCGGTTCCGCGAATTTCCCGGAGGTTAGCAATCAGTTCTGCTTGGCTACGACCGCGCAATTGAAATAATAAAAATGGGTCTTCCCTGAAGCGATCGCCCAACAAATAGTACACCGCTGCAATATGTTTACATGGATTAGCCTTATCAGGACAACTACAGCGGGAATGAATTTCTGACAAACTAAAAGGAAAGAGTCTTAAGCCATTCGCTGCAAAAACATCCTCAATGTTGGCGGGCATTTCTCCGGCTAATAACTTGGCGGAAAATATGGCTTTTTCCGATAAACTTTTTACCACATATTGCCAATCTTCAGCAGTAAACTGATCCAGCCATAAAGATAGTTCATAAGGTTCCGCCTCAGTGCCTTGAACTTTGGCGATGATTTTTTGCTCAGAAAACTCAATGGATAGCACATTTCCTTCAAGCGCATAGCGACGCCCTCGTTCTAAGCGCTTTTTAAACCGATAGGAATTTAATAAATCGACCCATTGTTGCGCCCACCATTCGCGATCGCTTTCTGTGTATGAATTGGTCATAGTCTTTCCTGCGGAAGGTTGGAAGGTTGGAAGATTGGAAGGTTGGAAGTTCAATGCCTAATTTTCGCGGCCTAATTTTCGCGACGCTGCCAAATTTTAATTGTGCGATCGGCACTACCACTGACCAACGTCTTACCATCGGGGGTAAAAGCGACTGCTGTCACTGGATTAACATGCCCTCGGAGGGTTTCCAGGACAGCACCGTTAATCGGATTCCAAATTTTCACCACATTGTCTGCACCCCCACTGGCTAAATATTGTCCATCGGGGCTAAATTGCAGGGACATCACCGTAGAAGTATGTCTTGCCAAAGTACTAATCACCTGACCTGTCTGGGGATTCCACAATTTAATCGTGCCATTGCTACTGGCACTAGCCAACATTTGACCATCAGGACTGAAAGCCACACAGAGGACTGGGGACTCATGACCTCTCAGTTCACGTCTCCGAAATCCTCTGCCCAAGTTCCAAATTCTCACGGTTCGATCGTAACTAGCGCTGGCCAAGCTGCGACCATCAGGACTAAATGCCACGTCCCAAACAAAGCTGTTATGGCCTTTAAGCTCGTCTTTTTCTTCCAGAGTGGCAAGGTTCCATAATTTAATCCGCCGATCTGGGCTGGCTGTCGCTAGGATTCGCCCATCGGGAGAGATCGCCACTGCACTCACCCCAAAATCATGGGCTTTTTTGGTGAATTCTAACGAAGCGACGGGAATCTGGGAATTGCTGGCCAGTTGGCTGAGGTTCAGTCGCCAAACTTTAATGGTTTCGTCCGCACTGCCACTCGCCAAGGTTTGCCCATCGGGAGAAATCGCTACGGAGTAAACTTCTTTAGCATCTTGGGACAAGGTGGCGATCAAGGTTCCGGTTTCTAGATTCCAGAGTTTAATGGTTCTATCTCGACTGGCACTAATGAGGACTTTGCCATCGGGGCTAATCACTAGGTCGTTGACTCTAGAGATATGCCCTTGTTCTGAATCGTCCAGAGTTTTGACCAGGGTAAATTTGTCCGTCGGGCTAAAGGTTTCAGGATTAATTGACTGTGCCTGGTAGGATGGCGGATTGCTGGCACTGTTGACCAATAAGGCAGGCTGCGAAAGGCAAACCGCTACGGATAATCCCATGAATCCAAAACTTAATAACCAATGCCAAGAGAATCTCATCGGTTTTTCACTCCCCACTACATTCAGACTTATATTTAGACTGTCCTTATAAAGATATCCCTAGAGAGTTAATTGTTCGGCAGTGGCACTAAAAGTTGGATGCGGTTGCCTGAAATCAGCAGTAGATCGGCGGTAATCCGCCATCTGGTGCATCCCTACCATGATTAAAACCGGGAATGATTTATGCGGCTATTTTTCGTTGAGCTAAATCTCTAATCAGTAATAGTCTAGAGTTCAGATAATTTTGGATGTAATTTGTTTCCTGAGGGTCAAGAGATTGTTCTTGCTGAAGTTGCGAAATCAACCATTGCACCAAACCCTGATCATCCATCGATAATAAGATGCTGCCCTGAGTTTTTTCAATTAAGCGCCAAAGATGGCGTAGGGTGCTGGGACTCATACTTACCTCCTCTAAAAGGCTCCTCATCTTGGCTCAAAGATTTGGAGTATCGGGTTGTTTTGCGATCGCTGGCATATCCCTGCAATACAGAGAGATCCAGCGGAACCATGTTCTTAACTATTTTTTTATAATTACACATTATCTGATCTAACCGCTAAAAAATGCAACATTTTTTACCAAAACATTACTTTTGGTTACATTGTTGGGAGTCTTGGCTCAAGTTTTTGTATAAAATCTTAAAATCAACTTTTATAAAAAAATCTGAGGCAAATTTTTAGAAATTTCAGGGATGACTCAACGAATTGTGTATGGGCAGAAATTTCTTGGAATATAAGCAATGCCTGATTTTTGCTTGTTTCATTGTATATACTTAATTACCTTGCCCGGAATTTCAACTAATTTCAGTTTACTTTCAATACACTCAATACGTATTTATATGAATAAATATGTTAATTAAAATTTTGCCCTATTAAGATTTGCTGTTGGTTGGCATGTTGTTGGTTGGCATGTTGTTGGTTAATTATTAATTATCATCAACCATCGCTAATTGATTATTTATTATTGGTAATTAAATAGGCTCAGGTAGGCTCAGGCTAATCACTAATGATTAATCACTAACTTAAAAATTCAAAAAAATCCCGAAAATTAAGAATTAAAAACTAACAATTAAAAACCAAATTTTTCAATTTGTTGTTGCAGATAACCCTCCGGGTCAGTGGGGTCAAATTGATCGTATTTTAACTGTTCTTTCCGCAGAATAACTGTAGGGGGGTTTTGACCTAATTGTTTCGCGAGATGCCTAGCTAATCCGGTGAGAAATACTTCGTCGGCAATGGCTTCATGGTCTACGTTTGATGGCATTAAGTTCCAGCGTTGCAGTTGGGTGGTGATCCAGTAAGAAAAGCTTTTCCAAGGATAGGGGTCAAAGTCAATGCGATCGCGCATACTGCGAATATTCCTTAGACCATCTTCAAAGGTGCCGGTGAGCACTGCTTGGACTAAAGACTCTGGTTGATTCAAATATTCTGGGGCAGCGATCGCCCGGGCAATTGCGGGGCGATGTTGCGGTTGATTGGCATAATTACAGCCATCAATAATTGCCTTATTTAATGCCCGAAAAGTACTGGGATGTTGGGAAATCCAAGGCTGCCCTGTGGCTAAACAACAACAGGGATGTCCCGGCCAAATTTCTGAGGATCTAATCTGAATAAAACCAAGGTTTTGGTTCACAGCTTTTTGATTAAATGGACTAGCGACCATCATCGCGTCAATTTCCCCATTAGCCATTTGTATTAGCATATCTACTGGGCTTAAAACTACCAGTTTGACATCGCGATCGGGGTTTAACCCAGCACCGGCAAGATAGTAGCGCAGTAAAAGATTTTGCATGGAATAAATAAAAGGAATGGCGATGGTAAATCCTTCTAGGTCTGCGGCACTTTTGACTTTATCCTTATGTTTAAGGGCTACAGTCAGGGCATTGCCGTTGGTATTTTGAACGCAGGCTAATCTTATGGGAAATCTGGGAGAACCTAAGCCTAAGCTGATGGCTAAGGGCAGGGGAGCAAGCATCTGATAAGCATCCAGTTCACCAGCGATCGCCGCATCTCTGACTTCTGTCCACCCGTGCATTTTCACTAACTCTACTTTTAGGCCATATTTCTCATAAAAACCAAAAAGATGGGATGTAATAACTGGGGTGGCACAAGTGACCGGGATAAAGCCGATTTTTAGCTGGTTTTTTTCTAAGTTTTTGCCTAAGCCATCGGCAGAATCGGATGTCAAATCTACGGCGTTATCTTTTTGGCAATTGGTGAGCATAATTAACGCAGCCACCGTGATAACCCTGGCTAAAAATTGCCGCCGATTAAAATTTCCGGTTTTGATGGCATCTTGAAATAGTTCTCCTTGGCGAGCGCCAAAAGCAGCCTCCATAGCTGCCTCCATGCCTCCCGCTGTTTGAATCACTTCTAAACAAAGGCGATCGACCCCATCAAGGGATGAATTGATGGCGAATTCCTTGGCCGAAAAATCGAGGCGATTGCGGAGAAATTGCCTAAAATAAACCTTTAACTGATTTTCCGTCAGAGTTGTGGCTAAATCCAAAACTTCCGAGGAATAAAGCCCCATTTTGATTAAATCCTTGGTCAATTCAATGGGGTCATTGGGCATATCTGCCCAAACTTCATGGCCATGCTCGGCTAATTGACGAGGGTGGAATTGACCGCAATTCGGGCATTTAATTGCTTCGGCACTCAAAAGATGGGCATCAAGAGAATAAACTGAGGATAAAGTAGCCATTTGGGCAATTTGCTGAGAATCTTTCGGGGACATCTAGCTTAAGTTTAAATCATGTTTTTTAGATTTTGGGCAGAATCAGCTAACTGTTGGGTAGCCAGTTTAAGTTGGGTAGTGCCTTCCGCCGTTTCTTTGGCGGCAGTATTCAGATTCTGCATAGCCTGAACAATCTGCTCGATCGCCTGAGTTTGCTGACTGGCAGCTAAGGAAATTTGCTGAGAGTTGAGGGTCATATCATTAATAGAAGTCCGCACTTCCGTAAAAGCTGAGGCGGTATTTTCAGAAATTTGCAAGCTATTGGCTACAATTTTTTGTCCTGCTTGAAAAACGGATACAGTCGCTTGAATTTTGCTCTGAATCTCAGTAATCAATCGTTCGATTTGTTGGCTAGAATCTCGACTTTTATCCGCCAGTTGGCGAATATAATTAGCTACAACCCCAAAGCCTCTCCCTTGTTCCCCTGCCCGCACTGCTTCCACCGATGCGTTCAGGGCTAACATATTAGTTTGACTGGCAAAATCTTTGACTAAACTGGTAATTTGACGAACCTGACTGGCTTGCTGATTTAACTCTTGAATTTGGACAGCGATCGCCTCAACTTTTTGTTGTAATAGACTCATGTCTGCTAAACTTTGCTCAATGGCATGACTTCCTTTATTGGCTAGTTCAAGAATCACACTAGCACTGCGGGCAGAACTTTCAGCCTGTTCTGCCATTTTCCTCGCTGAGGCATTTAACTCATCAATGGTGGTGGTAGTTTCATGGACTGACGACGCTTGAACCGCTGAGGTGCGGGCTTGTTCTTCGATGGTGATGGCGATTTGTTGGGCGGAAGTCGCCACAGCGGTGGCTTCCTGGTTCATTTGCTCGGCGATCGCCCCTGCTAACCTTAAACCCAAGGTGATCGCCAGTACCGCCACCAAAGTAGTAGATCCAAAGACAACCCTAGGAAGAAATTGTAATCTAGCATTCGCCAGATCGCTTTGAGTTTGAATTTCTTTAGCGGTCAAAGACTCAAACTCAGCCAAAAGCTCCTCTAATCGGTGAATAATTTCTTGTCGGTTGCCTTTGTTCCAAGTTGCTATTGCTTTGGCCGAATTTCCCAGTTCAATATAGGAAATTAAGCGGCGATCAAATTCGCCACTCTCAACTCCCAAATCAATAATTTTATTTAATAAATCTTGAGTTTCTTGCTCGAATACCTTATATTTTAAATGCTCAGATTTTTCATAAAAAACCCTGTCCCATTTTTCAAGAATTTTGAGTTCTTCTGGATTTTGACTTATTATATAGGATAAAGCTGCTCGTTGCCTTAAAGTTAAACTATATCCTAGATTTTTTACTTCACTTAGCTTGTGGTAAGATTCTGTGAAAATTTCTTTGGTTTTTTTGATTTCCTCACTATTTAAATAGACTATAAAACTAGCAATAATAAATAAAAAAATTGGTAAGTTATAAACAAGCAAAATTTTATATTTTAGTTTTTTAAATGCCAAAATACCCCAAAGAAAAAAATCAGGATAAGACATAGGACAAATTCCTGTAGAATGTTTGAGTGGCTGAACCAGAGAAGCAAACTCTGCTAAAGTTCAGTTTAAATCTAGTGAATCAGAAATCAACCATGACTTCAGCACTTTCTGAAAAAATTAAGCAATTTTATGACGCCTCCAGCGGTTTGTGGGAAACGATTTGGGGCCAGCACATGCACCACGGCTATTACGGCGCCGACGGTCAGAAACAAGTAGAACGCCGTCAAGCCCAAATTGATCTAATTCACGAATTGCTCAACTGGACATCAGAGAAGCTAGGCAGAGATGTCACCAAAAATCTATCCACATTTATCGATGTGGGCTGTGGCATCGGTGGTAGCACTTTATATTTAGCTCAATATTGTAACGCTAGGGGTACGGGAATTACTCTCAGTCCAGTGCAAGCGACGAGAGCAAGGGAACGAGCGGCTGAAGCGAATATATCCTGTGAATTTCAAGTTGTCGATGCGTTAAATATGCCCTTTGCGGATCGATCCTTTGATTTGGTCTGGTCCCTGGAAAGTGGGGAACATATGCCCGATAAGCAGAAATTTCTCCAAGAATGCTATCGGGTGCTCAAACCGGGGGGGACTTTGATTTTGGCTACTTGGTGTCATCGTCCCACCCATGCCGCTTCTGGAGGGGCATTGACCGCCGACGAAGCAAAACATTTAGCGGATTTGTACCGAGTTTACTATTTGCCTTATGTGATTTCCCTGCCAGAGTATGCGGCGATCGCCCATGATTGTGGTTTCCAAAATATCCATACCGCTGACTGGTCTACTGCTGTTGCCCCCTTCTGGAACGACGTGATCAGTTCTGCCTTTAGCCTGCAAGCGATTTTTGGTTTACTCCGTTCCGGTTGGCAGACCATCCAAGGGGCTCTAGCGTTAGGTTTAATGAGTCGAGGTTATCAACGGGGACTGATTCGTTACGGTGTTCTTTGTGGCACGAAAGAGTAGGGGCAGGTTTCTTGCCTTAGCCCAGGGGCGATCGCCGCTATTATAGAAACATCGTAGGGAGCGCCGTTTGTCGATGAAACCAGAATCAACTCTCAACCAACTGAAAACAAACTTACCTGTTCAACAATTGCCTTCTAGTTACGGAGTTTACCTTAAAAATACTTTGGTGGCGCTGTGCCACGCCCTCGAAGATCACATTTTACAAAGTAGTAGCCCTGAGTTTACCCAAAAGCCTTTAGTATTAGTCACTTTTCAACAGGGAAAATGGTATTTACAAGAAGCCGATCGCTATCAAGAAATTGCCCAAGCATCCAATCATGTGGTAATTTCTGCGGTGGCCGATAGTGGATTTTTGAGCCATAAAACCAGTCAATTAAATAATGTATCCCTGGTTAATCTTGACCCGAATGATAGTTTAGTTCAAGAATGGAATTTAATCATTCTTGCACCTAATTATCAGGCTACTTTGCTATGCCATGAACTGTCAGACGATGAGTATTTGCCCGATGGTAAACCTGAGCTAGATATAGAGCGCAAATTTTATGGGTTATGGACGTTCGCTCGCCAAGTAGTTGCCAAATCTGCGGAAATTTTAATCGAACGATTGCGCCCTTACGAGCCAACATTGGCCGACCAGTTGCGGCAAAAACACCAAGAAATTCTCAGGACAGAAGCGATCGCCCCGGCGGATCTCAGTGGGGTAGTTTCTCGCATTGTTACTTATTTACAAAGTTCTCAGCAACAAATGATTGCGGTGAATCGCCAAACCAGAGAACTTTGGGAATTAGAAGGAAAAGCCCTGCGCTTTAGTCGGAATTTAAATGCCAATAAATTGCAAGCTTTTTTACGCATGGCCCAAAGAGTCGATGAACGAGATCCGACAAATCCCGTAGCCTCTTTACAAGTTGCCGCATTATCAGAAATTTTGGGGCAATTATTAGATTTACCTACTTTAAAATTACGCCGATTAAGATTGGCGGGATTATTATTTAGAGTTGGGTTAGTTTCTGCCCCCAAAGAAGTATTTACCCAGACTGAAAGTGAGTTCGATGATGTGACTCTGGGATTTTGGCGCGAGCGGGCAAAAATTGCCGCCCAATTACTTGCAGCTATGCCCGAATTAGCCCCTGTCACCAATATTGTCGCCCATCAATTAGAATATTGGGATGGTAGCGGTCAACCCGATGGTTTACGCGGCGCAGAAATTCCCATTGAATCGCGGATTTTAGCCCTCGTCGCTTACTTTCAAGACCTAACTCAACCACGGGGCAGTCGCCCGGGGATGAGTAGATCCGCTGCCCTGGAAAAATGCCAAGAATTGAGTGGAACTCGCTTTGATCCGGCTTTAGTTGCATCCCTTTCTCATGTAGTAAGACTCACAGAAATGGGCATGATGCAATTACCCGCTCGCCCTAGTCAACTTCCCCATGTTTGGTTAGATGATTTGTAGAAACATGGTTGATTTTAATTAAAACTACCTACATCTGTCCGCCATCTATAATCTATGAATAAATCTATGAATAATCTATGAGCAAATTCACGTCTTTAAATATCGAAGAAATTCGCGCCGGAAAAATCAAAGAACTCAGTGATGCTCAACTGACCGGCGCCAATTTATCCGGGGCCAAACTCGCTGACGCCGACCTTTCCCAAGCCAACTTAAAAGGCGCGGATTTGAGTGGGGCAGATTTATCCGGCGCCCAACTCCGAGGCAACCTCCGAGGCGCTAATTTAAGCGGCGCTAATTTACAGGGAACCGACTGTCGCAATGCGGATTTAACCGGCGCTAACCTGCAAAATGCGCTCGTCCGGGGCGCCAGTTTTGCTGGGGCATTTATGGCTGGCATCGTTGGTCGGAATTTAGACCTGAGTGGCGTTGATTTGCGTGGGGCTGACCTGCGAGGGGCTAGTTTAGCCAAAGCAAATTTAACTGGGGCAGATTTAAGTAATGCTAATCTTTCCGGCGCCGACTTATTTCAAGCTTCTTTAGAGGAAGCAAATTTAAATGGGGCGATAATGGGCGGCGCAAATCTACAGCAAGCGAACTTACTCTGTGCCCAGATGGAAAAAACTCAGTGGACTGGGGCGTTACTCGATGGCGCCTGTGTGGCAGGAACCCCCCTGATGAACCCGAACAAGGACGCAGGATGAGTTAGGAGTGAGTTTACAAAACTTAACAAAAGGTTATAATAGGACTGGTTGTATGGTGGGGTAATATCCGATTTGCTGGGCAACACAATGTTTCAAGATCAAGGTGGCGATCGCCTCGTAAGTAAAGTGGCTGGTCGTGCGATCGCTGCTTTGTTTAAACGGTCGGAGAACATCGAGGCAAATGTTCGAGTTGAACCTGTGGCCAAGCTGTTACAGGGAAGCATTGATGGCTTTGATTTCATCGGTAAAGGGATGTTGATGTATAACGGCTTGCGAATCAATACAATGGAGTTGTACCTGCAAGCCGTATCCATTGACTTTGGGGCAATTTTTAAGGGTCAGATAAAGTTACGGCGACCAATCGAAGCCAGCATGAGAGTGGTATTAACGGAAGAAGATTTAACTACTTCTTTTAATACCCCGTTTGTGACGGAAAAATTGCAACGACTCCAGTATCAGGAAAAGTCCCTCAAATTTCAGAATACTACAATTACCCTGAATAATGATAAAACTTTGCGGCTAAAATCTCAAATTACGATTGGTAATGGGGCAAAACCAATTACTCTGGATTTTACCACTTCCGTAGCAGTAGAAGACCGCAGAAAAATTCAGTTTGTGGATGTGCAATATAGCGGGCATGAAGCGGAATTAGCCCTCGGACAAGCGGTGATTAATCATGTGAATAATTTGTTAGACCTGGACAAATTTGCCCTGGAAGGAACTCAACTCCGAGTAGACCGGATCCGCATCCAAAATGGCGCGATCGTCTTTTATGGTTCGGCGAGTATTAATCAGTTTCCCACTGGTAAGTAAATGGCTGTTAAAAAACCAGGTTTCTGAGGTTGCCCCTCACAGATAACTGTGACTTTCACAGCAGCAAATCGGTTTCTATTATGGAGGTGTAATTGGGATTTTTTTACCACAGAGACACAAAGGACACAGAGAAAATAAGCAAAGGTAGGGGCGCGGCGTCCAAGCGCCCTAAGATATTCGCGCTTGCCCTTAAATGTCTATCGGTAGTTAACCCATAACTGAGCATTGGTAAACTTTAGTTTGTCTAATCTCAATTAGACCTAACATAGCTTCAACTTTTTCCCGGATTTTTGTGGGTAACTTATAAATAAGTTATAAATTATATTAATAATATAGTAATAATATAGTCATTTCAAGTCATTTCAATTGTGATTTCGCAATTGTGATTTTGCCCAAACATCAGAGGCGCGGCAGAAAAACGTCCAGATTCACTTCGAAATAGTCGCAATAATCTGGGCAATTATTATAATATTAATTAGCTCAAAAAGGCAATTCCTCATCTTCATCAAAATATTCATCAATATTTGCATTAACAGCTTGACGAGCCAAAGATACTGGAGGTTCTAAGGCGGCTTTTGCCTCTTTTATCTTGTCAAACAAAGAATTGGGCGATCGCCGTTGTTTTTCCATTAACTTATCAATCCCGTATTTAACCTTAAGGCGCTGAATAAATTCCTGAGAAACGGGTTCTTGTGGCCATTGAAAATCCGCCGCCGTCACCACGGGCACCCTCGGCCCTAAAGGTTCAATGGGCATTTCAGAAATGCGGACTAAAAAATAAGCACGACGCCGTTTAATCTCCGCTGCCCGCTGGTCAATTTCTTGTAAAACACCTGCCAATTGACTGGGATGATGGGAACAAATTGCCACCCGAACTTCCAAATCATCTAAAGGAATTCCTAACGCTGCCGCTTGACTGAGTAACTCCTGAGGAACATCAGTCATTAAAGGGGGATTAATCGCCGCAGACATCGCGGCTAAAGCTTGTTTTACCGTTTCCATTGTTTCGGCAACGGTTTGGTTTTTTGCCCGGTCTGGTGGCGTACACTGCACTATATTTTCTAAATGGTTAGCCGCTGTTTTTAACAGAGAAATCGCTTGGTTAATTTGTTGGTAATCCATAGTTTTTTTAGCGAAGAATAAATTTGGGTATGGGCGAATAAACCGGGTTTATTTCTGGTTAATAAAACCCGTGGATAAACCCGGTTTATCAAAGGCTATTACCTGACTTCTAAGGTGGTAGAAGCCGAGCGCCCAAATTCTTCGGGGGCATATTGTAATTTCACTTCTGCCCCAGGCCATTCAAAGGTTCCTGGTGTGACCGATCGCACTAAATAATGGAGGCGATACAGTCCAGGACCGAGGCGGTTGGCATAAGCCATCACCCGATCTTTGTAGATGGTTTGATAGCTAATTTCCCAGCTATCCCGTTGGGCTTGAACCGCTTGACTGGCGGTTTGGAAAGTGGTATCAACCGCTTCAAAACCCGCAGGCAATGGGTCGGTAATGACTAGATGATTCACCGGGCGATCGGTGATGATTTCTAAGCCAATATCAAACACCTGACCTGCCGAAACTTGTAAGGGTTTTTTCGGTGTAGATAAGCCAATGGTTTCTAATACCGTATTCTGTCCCGCCGGGCGTATGGTGCGAGTAATTCTTAGACCATTAAATCGTCCTGGTTGGTTGCCTTTTAACCGATAGTTGTATTCTACGAAATAATGCAGATTTCCCTGACCAGATTTGCTTAAAATCAGGTCAGATTTTCCTCGGGGTAATTGATCCATTGCCAGGTTAATAAATTGGCTAGGATTCTGATATCCCTGAAACTGCATTGAGTCGATATTTTGACCGGCTAATTTCACCGTGGCGGTAAAGTTTGGCGGTGTGGGTTGGGTATTGGCATATTCCACTAAAGCGGTTAAGGCTTCCGCATTACTATAGGTGGTTTGCCAAGTACCATTACGCCGCAAGTTTAGCAGTCCTTGTAATAAGCGGCTGCTAATTTCTGGACTACTATTTTGGGCAGTAGTTTGGGCAATAGCTAACCGTAAAGTTTGCGCTTGGGCAACCGTGGGAGAATTTAACCAGCCCCAATCTTCTGGTAAATCTCCCGGTAAATTTACTGTGGCCGATCGCCCGGTTTCATAGACAGTTTCTTGTAACTCATTCCACATAGTTCGGGCTTCATTAACCCAGCCGGGGACTTGCATTAAATAACGGGCTAATTTGATTTGCGCCACTCGATCTAATTCCCCGCGTTGGGCATAGATATCCCCCAGGAAACTATTACGGCGATCGCCTAATTCTGCCAACCCAATTAATACCTCCAGTCGCAAGCGATTTTTACAAGCTTGAGACTGGCAATAGTCATATTTTCCAGGGTCAGCGAGGGTTTGCTGCAAATAAACTTGCAGCCGAGAAATCATTGAATCATCAACAGCAAATCCCGCTGCTTTGGCTTGGGCTAAACTTTCCGCCGCATAAGCACTCATAAACGGATCGGAGTTACCGCTACCAGACCAAGAAGCAAAACCGCCATCAGATAGTTGCAGTTTTGCCAACTGTTCCAGTGCCAGTTTGGCTTGATTTGTGGGATTAAAGGTGGTAAATGTTTGGCTATATTTTTTGCCCAAAATTTGCAAATTAGCGGCGCTCGCCAACTCCGAGGCAGCGGGTTCTAAAAATGGCAAACGATCTTCGGCAAAAATTTGCCGCGCTGGGGCAGTAATTTCGGGAATCAACGTAGAGGCTAAATCAATATTTAAACCGCCTACAGTTCCCTCGACATTTTTATCCACATTTACCGGAATTGTCACCTGATTATTCGTCACCCCAGACTCGACTACGGTTTCACTCACGGGTAATTGGCGCACGGACAACGGCACCTCAAAAGCATCACCTTGCTGCTGATTTAGTTGGGCGGTAAACCGCACTTTTCCTTCACCCAAACTATTAGCGGTCATGGGGAAACGATAAACTTGCGTATCCCAATCCCCTCTAGTCCGCAAGGTTTCATTATGCGTGGATTTTTCCGCAAATAATAAATTATTACTCAGAGAACCATTAATCACTAAATTGCCCACTCTGGCGGTGGTATTAGTGACAGTTAAACCGCCGTCAAAGCGATCGCCTAAACGCACAAACTGCGGCAAAACTGGGTTAGCCATCAAGGGTTTTGTGGTCATAAAAGTATTGTCCCCTTGACCAAATCGCATATCCTCAGTTGTTGCCACTGCCATAACGCGCCAAGTGGTCACGTCATCGGGCAGAGAAAAGCTAACTGTTGCCTGTCCCCGTTGATCGGTGATCACCGATCCGTTGTAATACGCCAGGGGCTTAAATTTTGTGCGTAACCGGGTACTATCGGCCCCGGCGGAAAAGCCACCGCCATAACCCCAACCTTTACTTAGGGGGGAACTCAGGGGCGAAATCACCACATCAAAGCGGTTATCGCTAAACCGAGTGGCGATCGGTTGGTCCGCATACACGGTTTTCACCAAGTCTGGAGGCCGATATCCAGTCAGTTGCAAAATCGCCTCATTCACCACCATCACCGTAAATTGCCCTTTCACCGGCTGACCGGCAGCATCTTTGACTTGCAATTTCACCGTAGTTGCAGTTCCCGGGGCAATTTTTTCCTGATTAGGAGTGACTTGAACTTGCAAATATTTTTCCGCCAAATTGATATTAAATGGGGCAAAACCAATTTTCACTACATCTTCTACGCTGCCCGGTTCTAACTGTTCTAAAGGTTGCCCTTGTCGAATTAAAACTGCTTGAACTGCCGCATTGGGCAACATTTCCGGGGTGACAGTAAATTGAATTTGCGGCGCACCACCTGTCGCCTTGGTTAAGGTTTGATACAAGGGGCGATCGCGCACCACAGCAAAATACAATTCTGCCTCTGGATAAGGGGACTTCACTAACGCCGTCGCCGTTTCCCCAGGCTGATAGGTTTCTTTGTCTAATTTCACTTCCAAGAAATTATCTTGGTCGCTACGACTGCCCCAAAATACTGACCCACTGCCTGTGGCCCAAATTTGTAAGTCTGTCACCGCGTTTTCATTAGTATTATTCCCTAAAAATGCCCGAATTCGATAAGAACCGGATTCTGGGGCGGTGAGGTTAACGGTTTTCGCTTCTTTAGCAGATTTAATGTTTTGCTGATCGACAGTTTGATATTCCACCTGATAACGACTATTTCGGCTACCGGCAACTACCCGGTTGACGCGGCTATAAGTCATTTTTTGTAATTCCAGGCGGATATTTTCTCCAGCGATCGCTTCCCCTTGAGGGTTGGTGACAATAAACTCTACAGAAAACGGTTTACCCGCATCAGCAACCCACTGACTTTTTAAGCCGATTAGCTTATCACTAGGTAAGGCGGTAAAAGTCTGGCTATTGCTGACGGAAAGATTAGCTAAATCCGTTACTTCCGCATCTACCCGATAGGTCATAGCATAGGGTAAATCCCGGTCTATTTGTACCTGGAAATTACCGGAACCGCGCCGGTCTAAAACGGCATTTTGTTCCAGGACATCACTACTAATAGAAGGCTGTTCTTCCGGCCAAAACCATTGGCGACCAAAAGAGTATTTTTCCCAGCCTTTCGGGGTAAAGTCCTGGGCGGGCGATCGCGTTACATAATATTTTACTTGTGCCGATGATACGGGAGAACCAAACAGATAATCACTTTGGACATTGGCGGTAACTATTTCATTAGGTTTAGCAATTTCTTGACTCAGGGTTAGGTCAACCTTAAAATTCGGCGGCTTAAACTCTGCTACCCGAAATTCCCCATAAATTTCTCTCTGGTTTTTCCCTTTCCCCTGAAGGGAATAATAACCCAAAGGCTGATTTTCATCTAGGGTAAATTCCCAGGAAAACGTGCCAAATTCATTGGTTCTTGGAGTGCCTAGTTCTTTTTCTTGGCCTTCTGGGTCGCGCAAAACCAAGGAATAAGCATCATTTTTATCCGCTATTAATTGGCCATTTTCTAAATAATAGGCAACTCCAGTTAAGGCGACTTTTTCCCCGGGTTGATAAAGTTGGCGATCGGAGAAAATCGTGCCCCGCGATACAGGTTTGTCACTATTCCAATCTCCATAAATTCCATAGCCATAAGCTCCACTCCAAGACCAGGTGCGAGCGAAAGCCCAATCATCACCTTCTCGGACAATTACCACAACTTCTGGGGGTTCATCCGCTTTCTTACTACAGCTTTTTACCTGGGCTGAAGTTAACACTAAAGTGCCAGAATTATCCGTAGTACCCGTAGCACAAGGAGTCGGATTACCGCGGGTTTCGCTATCGGTTTGAGACTGATAAACTTGCACATTTGCCCCGGGAACTGCCGCCCCATCAGACAAATGATTCACATGAATCAATCCCATCTCTGGAAACCATTGACTAAATACTCCCAAGTTAGTTAATTGTACCATACCATAAAAGGTAGGCTCGCGCCATTCTTTCTTGCCATTTATCACATAACTATTGGTTTTGGCGCTAATTCCATAAGCTAATAATCCAGTATTTTTCCCCAGCTTTTCCCGTAAAGGCACTGTGATAGTTTGGGTCTGATTTTTGACTCCAGAAATAGGAAAACTTTGCCAATTGGCTTGATTGGGTAATAAATCAGTAGAATTACCTCTGGGATAAGCGCTACTGACATAAACTAAGTCCGTAGGTTGCACCAATTGGTACGTGGCTTTATACCGGGACTCAGGTAGATTAACTGCTGAAATATTCAGTTCTAAATTTTGTTGGGCCGGGAAAATATGTAACCCATTTGGCGCCCAAATACTAGCGGCAATATCCCCGGTATTATATTCTTGGGTCAGAGTTTGTCCCAAGGTTTGGCCAAAGCTATCTTTTAAATTCTTACCAATAGTAATGGTATAATTGGTATTGGGTTCTAGTCCCCAAGGGTTAATGGTGACAGTGGATGATTCATCATCAGCTTGAACCGCGTTAACTCCCTCTTTGGGTGGCGGACTAATGGTAATATTTTCTAATACCGAGTCTAGGTCAAGTTTGTTGTTAAACTTTAATTTTGGAGTTCCATTAATAAACCGGCCATAAGCTTCACCCATACCCGGTTGTCCAATAAACTCCATCCGGTCTAATTTTAACGGTGAATAAGTCTCAACTTCGGAAACAAATTGAGTTTCACTAGGTAAATTGCCGGGAAATGGACGAATTCCCGGAGCAAATTCTAAGCGATATCGAGTGCTTTTTTTTAAACTACGTTTCGGCGTTAACGTATAAGTCCAAGTTCTTAAACCTGGGTTAAAAGTTTCCCCCGGAGTGAGTGAGGTTAAATCATCTTGTTCCTTTACTGTCACAGGAATTCCCGTTTGACTGCCTATGGGAATAAGCTGCACTTTTCTCTCTAATGAATTAACATCTAATTGCACATTAGAAGTAAAAGTCAAGGTGGGTTTTAAATCAATATATTCACGGTCAGTATGTTCGTTTTCCTGAACCTGCGGTAAGTTAGTCAGCTTAATCGGTTCGGTGTTAAATGTCCAAGCTAAATCTTGATTAATCTGATTATTTTTTAAGTCTTTTAATCCTGATTTTAAGGTGACTTTAATTCGGGTGGCTTTGGGTAAAGCTATGTCAGACTGAAATCCTACCATGCGCGGGGTAAGAAACCGAAATTTTCCCGGTATTTTTGGTTCTATTTCAAATAGTTTGAGTTTTTCTTCTTCTGCCGTAGACTCCAGACTTTCTAAGGGAATTAACGGTTCTTTAAACCGAATTTTAATCTGGGCTAGTGGTTCTGCGGTTTCTGTCGGACTAATTTGTTCGATCCAGTCCGGCAGTTGCGGGGTGACGAGAGGCGCCACCTCTGGTAAGGGTTGGTTGAATTGTGAGAAGTTGGCGGATTTCTGTTTTTGGATGTTTCCACAGGCTGATATGCCCCAAAATAGGAATATACCTACCAGAAACCATGACCAAAATCTCTTGAAGATTCTCGACATAAGTTTTTTCAGGAAAAATTTGTGAGTGAAATATGCGATCGCATTTGGGATAAGAAAGCTGAGGACAAGAACCTGAGTTCCCCCCGGCGATCGCCCATACAATCCCTATTTAATCTCAAAGTTTTGGCTTTGTGGGAATTTAGCAAACTTTCTTAATTTTCAACTCAAGAACAAAAATTAATGCCAGTCAGGGTTTGTTGTTACATAAAATTGTTACATAGAATTACAAATTATTGCCAAATATTGCACTTTATAGTAGTTTGCAGTTGAGTTAGTCAAAGGCATCGAAAATGCAAGCAAAAATTAGAGATACCGAAATCTACTTTGACGTGGAAGGGGCAGGATTGGTCGTTGACGGCGATCGCATGAAAGAAAGACCCACGGCGTTTCTAGTTCATGGGGGACCAGGGGGCGATCATACTTCCTACAAAGCAGGACTTTCTGACCTCAGCCAAAAAATGCAATTAGTCTATTTTGACCATCGCGGTCAGGGACGGTCTGCCCGTGGCCCCAAAGAAACCTATACCTTAGAAAATAATGTCGAAGATATGGAAGCCTTGCGCCAATATCTCGGCTTAGATAAAATTATCGTCATCGGTAGTTCTTATGGGGGTATGGTGGCCTTATCTTATGCCATCAAATATCCGCAAAATCTCTCCCATTTAATTGTCATTGCTACCGCACCAGACTATCGTTTTTTAGAAAAAGCGAAAAAGTTTATTGCCGAAAAAGGCACAGATGAACAAAAAAAATATGCAGAACTTCTCTGGGCAGGCAACTTTAAAGATGAAGCGGAGTTAAAAACCTACTTTCAAGTGATGGCGCCCTTATACTCTGTAACTTATAACCCGGAAGCAAAAAACCAATCTGACAACCGAACCATTTATTCAGTGGATGCAATTAATCAGGCATTTGGCGGATTTTTGCGGACTTATAATATCTTAGATCGATTACATAAAATTACTGCCCCCACATTAGTTATTGCTGGTCGCCATGATTGGATTTGTCCCCCGGAATTTTCCGAAGAAATTGCCGCCGCTATCCCCAATTCAGATTTAAGAATCTTTGAAAATAGCGGGCATTTAATCCGCGTGGACGAACCCCAAGCCCTCAAAGATGCGATCACGGGTTTCATTGTATATAAAAAATGAAGTAGGGTGTGTTAGGGGCGGCGCTAATTTAATTACCTAATAATTAGCCGAAAAATCCGCCCCGTAACGCAACATAAAGCACCATAATAAATAGTTAACCAACAGAAAAATAAACCTGTTTTTTGCGATATTTTGGCTTTTATGCTAATATTTATTAAAGAAACACGGTTTCTCCGTCCGGGCTACTCCGTGTCTTTCCCCAGTATCACCAGAAAAAAATACTGCTACTAAACTAATCTTATGACCACATTTCTGACCGATTATGCTGACATTACCAGACTTCATTGCTCTGCTAAACTGAATCAGAAGCAGCGGAGTGAATTGGGGCAATTTTTGACTCCTGCTAACATTGCCCGGTTCATGGCAAGACAGTTTAATAGTCTATCTGGTCATATTAAAATTCTAGATTCAGGAGCCGGAGTTGGCACCTTAACTGCGGCATTTCTCCGTAAATAGCTTTGGGGTAGGGTGTGTTAGGGGCGGCGCTAATTTAATTAGCTAATAATTAACCTAAAAATCCGCCCCGTAACGCACCATTATCAACCAGAAAAAACTTATAATCAGCGGTAAAATGCGTTAGATAGGGCAAGGAAAGATTAAGCAAAAAAAACGGGAATCATAGCCTCCTAAAAGGGCGTTTTTAATCGCACTGGGAACTAGACAAAAATGCAGAAATTCTCAATTTTATAGGATTACGTCCACTGTTCAACCTGAAGACCGGGTACGCGACTAAATTCACGCAGATTATTCGTGGCGATCGCCACATTGAGACTCAAGGCATGACTGGCAATCAATAGATCATTGTTGCCAATCAGCAAACCAACTCGTTTGAGTTCAGTCCGTAATCGCCCGTAACAAAGCCCTGCTGCCGCATCAAATGGCAGAATTTCTAGAGGTAGTAGAAAACGCTCCAATCGGTCAATATTTTCTGCGGGGCGGGTACTATTCTCAACCCCAAAGCGTAATTCAGCATAAGTAACTGCTGATATACCAACTTCACCGATGGAATATGAGCGCAAACGTTCTAAAAGTTTGGGGTTTTTACGATTAATTGTATAGATACAAATATCCGGATCAAGCAAAATTTTCATCCAATTTGCTCTCGTTCCATCGGTAGGGAGCGATCGCGCTCAATTTGCAAATCCTCTGGGAACTCTTGCAGGGCATCAAACATCACCTGCCAGGGGTCTTCCTTGGGCAGTAGAACAACCGCATTACCCAATCGTTTAATCACCACTTCATCCCCAGAAAAGCGGTAACTCTTAGGCAAGCGCACCGCCTGACTATTGCCGCTCATAAATAGCTTTGCCGTTTCCATTGGCTGATCCGTATATACAGAAGGGATATACTATTATTTATAGCAAATATTCTGCTCGTCAAGCAATTCTGTATGGCAATCTATAAAATTAATTCAGATTTCCTATTCCAGGCGATCGCACCCCCGAAAAAAAACCGGGTTTCGGCGATAATTTTGCTTTTATGCTAATATTTATTAAAGAACCCCGGTTTCTCAGATCGGGCGATTAGAATAGAATCATCGTAAATACAGACCTAGGCTAACGACACTTATGCCCGAAATCGTCGAAATTCCCATTGAACTGACACGCTTTCAACTGCCCCCAGCCGTTCAAAATCGGTTGCAATTTCTCTTAGATCGTCAGGATGAGGGCTATCCTTTGTCTCAAGCAGAAAGACAGGAAGCCGAGGGACTGGTGGAACTGGTGGAATTTTTATCTTTACTACAGTTACGTTCAACGCGAGTGAGTCAATAATTATCAATGACCAAAATTCCAGCTACTCTCCGTTGCTTGGTGATTCAGCGAGCCAATAATCGTTGTGAATATTGTGGGATTTCTCAGGTGGGTCAAGTCGCTACATTTCACATCGACCATATTATTCCCGTCGTGGCTGGGGGCGAAACCACGGCAGACAATCGAAAAGAAACCGGATTTCTGCGAAAATGAGACAATGAGTGCCAATAGCCCATCTTTATTCAAGAAACCCGGTTTGACTTGGTAATGATGCTGGATCTATTTTCGGAAATGCTGTTATACTGTAGATACTCTGTATATACTTTTGGTTCAAAAAAGATCAATTATGCAGATATGTTTCCTTAAATAGAGATTCAGACTATGGTTTCGACTGTTGTCAAGTGGGGGAATAGTCTGGCTGTTCGTATTCCCCAAAATGTAGCGAAAGAGATTAATTTAGCTGAAGGTATTGAACTAGATATGACTGTGGTAGAGGGAACTTTAGTCATCAAACCCAAACACCGAAAGCGTTACTCACTGGATGAGCTTATTCAGGGAATTACCCCGGAGAATATTCACGGGGAGATTGATAGTGGAATAGCCGTAGGAAATGAAATTTGGTGACACAAATAAATCTGTATATTCCCAGCCGAGGAGATATCGTTTATTTGGACTTCGATCCAACTAAAGGCCATGAGCAGAGAGGGCATAGACCGGCGTTTGTGGTTTCTCCTCTGAGTTACAACGAAAGAAGCTCTCTAGCCTTATTTATGCCAATCACAAAACCAAAAAAAGGCTATCCTTTTGAAGTAATTTTGCCAGATGGATTAAAGATCCAGGGAGTGATTCTTGCGGATCAGATCAAATGTTTAGACTGGAAAGCCCGGAAGGTTCAATTTATTGAAGTTGCACCCGAATATCTGATTTCAGAAGTCCAAGCAAAAATTGAGCCTTTGTTGCTGTAAATATGATTGATTATTTCATGGTCTTGCCTATTCCAGGGAAGTCAACCCTTGAAAAAAAACTACATTAACAATGAGCGCATTTTAGCCAAGCGTTGGGGTAGGGTGTGTTAGGGGCGGCGCTAATTTAATTACCTAATAATTAACCTAAAAATCCGCCCCGTAACGCACCATAGCCTAAGAAATTAAATTTTTCACATATTGTTTAATCGCCGGTTGTAGAGTAAAACCAGAGGTTTTCTCTACCAAATTTCGTTTTTTTAAAGATTGAATCGCTTTTAAGAAATCGGCATCTGATAAAAGTTCTGGAGGTTTCTGGCTGATTTTGACAGGCTGGTCTTGGGTGGCTAACCACTGAAGCAAGATTTTTTCAGATTCACAAAGGCGTTGATAATGTTGTTTGAGGATGGGTTCTAAGTCTCCTAAAAATAGGGTGGGATAGGAGAGATATTCTTGAACGCTACCGTTAAATAAATCCAGGATAGTGGAGGCGATGATATTCAGCCATAAAGGGTTGGCGCTATAAATTTGGATTAGTTCTGACCATTTTTTCTCATCTTTGAGTTTTCGGGCGCTGAGAATTTCGGTGGCTAGTTTACCTAAGCCGAGAACGGGTAGGGTTTTACAATTTGTTCTACCAGTTGTCTGGCGAGGGCGGTTTTCCCAATTCCCGATAGTCCGGTTAGGGTGATGATGCGGCTATTTTCTTCGAGTATCCATTGTTTGAGGGTAGCCAGTTGTTCGGTGCGGTTGTGGAGGCGGTTGTATTCCGGTGCTTGGCTGAGGTCGTGGCGAGGTTCTGGTTTGTTGCGGGGGGTGAAGGTGGCGGGCGATCTTTTTTTTGATTGATTGTAGAGGTCGTTACAGACATTTATGTTATTACCAATATGGACTGAATCATCGTAATAAGAGAATATTTGATTTTCAATGAGCGATCGCACATTCTTTTTCTTAACATCTTCTCCCAACATATCCGACAGGAGTTTCCATAGTTCCGATGCTGACTTTCTCACATGATCCTTGCTACAGTGGTACTCCTCAGAGATATCCTGATATTCTTTACCGTTCCATACACCCTCCAAAATAGCGCGTTGCAGGGAGTCCAGATGCTTCCCAGTGCTGGCAAAAATCAGATTATCGGTCCATTGCAAGGCTTCTTGTATTTCCATAGCTGCTAAGTTTGGTTGTAGTTTTGTATATTTTTGTGTACTTTAACCCCCCATTATCCCACATTTTCCCCCTTTTGGCCACAAAATCCCACATTTTCTCATTTTTTTGACTTTTAAACCCCTTAGAATTACCCCCCTAAATCCCACTTTGGTGGGGTTGACAAACAGTAGTTTTTTACTTAACAGAAGGAATAAAACAGCAGCCGCAAAAAATACAAAATCAAGAAAACACTGCGAAAATTTATCCTGTAGAACCTGTAAATAGGATATCTACTGTGACAATCACTATTAGTGGAATGAGTAACAATATTATTATCGAAAAAGGAGAATTTGCCCATAACGAAAATCACATTGAAATTTCTGGTATGTCTAACCATAAAACTTTTTATGTCAGTGATAAGCAACAAGTCAGACTTTTTATTTCTGGAATGTCAAATAACATTTATGTGTCAAAATATATAGCAAAAAATGTTGTAATAGTCGAAGAGTCCGGTCAGAGCAATAAACTTATTTATAAATAACTAAATTTTGATAAATAATGAGTATAAATAAATCTTATGACTGACTAGACTTGGAATTTTTGAATTTGACAGATATTTGACATAATCAATTCTTGATTTAATCCAATACCTCAATATTCACCATGACATTTCTTGAACTTGCCGCTTTAATTGGAATTTTGCTTTTTTTGATTATAATACTTGCAACGATTTTAAATAACGCTTCCGATCTTCATGTAAGAACACCTTGGTTTGAAATTACATTATATATTCAATCTCGTTTAAATAAACTCCCTAAACCATTATTTTATCATCGTTTGATAAAATAATCGATAAAAAAGTAGTTTTATTCATTATTTGTTTGTTAATTTCATCGGTACTATAATATCTATTGCTTTTTGTGTTTTTTTGGTGTTTTTATTAGTATTACTAGACTTGAAAACCAATGACACAGAACTTATTTTTGTTTGCTTGCAAATTTGTTCATTATTCTGGTTAATCGGAAAGCAGCACCACAAGCTAGAAGTCTCTCTATTAACTTCCATCTTAACTGTTTATTTTGGTTGGTTGTTTTGGTGGATATTTGTTAATGATTCAGTTCAAAGTTTTGACGAGCTATTTATTCCGACTTTTATATTTATTTTTTATTGTAGTTTATGCAGTTGGATTAGCTACAAACAAAAGGAATAGTCAGCCTAGTAGGTTGGGTTGAGGAACGAAACCCAACACCCACAACCATTTACCATAGAAACTCAACTATTCCCTCCGAGATGTGAAAGCGATCGCTGGCTCTCATTTTGCCTGAAATTGCGCCTAAATGTGCTATACTGAGCTTAAGAAACTGACGAAGCTAAGTTTATGAAAATTAAAGCGATTATTCATCCAGCAGAAGAAGGGGGCTATTGGGCAGAAGTCCCAGCCCTTCCCGGTTGCATTACCGAAGGCGATACCTTGTCAGAGGTAATGCAGAATTTACAAGACGCCGTTGCGGGTTGGCTGAGTGTTGCGAATAATAGCATGAAATAAACAGAGCCAGCAGACAAAGTTGTGGAAAAGAAGGGCAGGGTTTTCCAGAGAATTACAGGAAGCCACTAGATTTACGATAATCCCCAAGAACAAAAAATTATCTCTATTCTTGTCCATAGTAATCAAGACTTAAAAATCGGCACCTTAAAGGCATTGATGAAATTAGCCAATCTCACGGCAGAGGACTTGTGAAAAAAACGCGATCGCCCCTAGACTCAGAAACCTTCTGTGAGAGTTTCTGCCTCCTCACAGAGATTTTGCCATAAACCCGGTTTCTCAGTTCCAATTACCATCAATCAAAACCCTCGTAGGTTGGTATGATAAAATTAATCAGGTCAAGCCATTTTAGGAAAGTTAAAGCTATGACCACTAAACAACCTCGCTACCGTAAAGAGGAATTCGCTCGTCTTGGGGATGAAATTTATGAATTTAAGGTTCGCCCACAAGTAGAGGCAGGTAATGAGGGCAAGATTGTGGCGATTGATTTAGAAACTGGAGATTTTGAAGTCGATGCTAGTGAAATTGCCGCCTGCGATCGCCTTGAAGCCACTCACCCTGATGCTCAAATCTGGATTGTGCGAATCGGTTCCGGCTATGTCCGTCGCTTCGGTGGACTAAGCAAGAGAATTTGATGATTACTGGAATCGTTAATAGAGATTTTGAACCGATTATTCCCCATATTCACACCCTGCCAACTTATCACCAGACTCGGTGAATAGAATAGGCATCAAAAGCCGAATCGCGACTAATCAAAACCAAGCGATGATTCATGGCTTGTGCCACCAAAATCCGATCAAACGGATCGCGATGATGGAGGGGTAAGCTCAGGTAGAACTCGGTATCACCGAATGTAATGGGCAGAACGCCTATTTTTAGTTGTTGTAGCACTTCCTCTAATTCTGAGAATGATTTCTGTAACCTAAGTTTGCCTAAACCCAATTCAATTGAAATTTCCCATAAACTGGCAATACTTACCGAGAGATTGTTATTGGCATCTTCCAGAATTTCGGTGGTTCTATCACTTAAATTTTCACTGTTTTGCAAGTACCACAGTAAAGTATGGGTATCCAGTAGGCAATTCATCTTTACATATAATCTTTTAAATCTTCCAGAGGTTCATCAAAATCATCAGACATCCAGATTTGACCCTGCCAAATACCCAGTCCGCCTCGCTGGGGTGCTTTGGCGGTTTGAACAGCGTCTGCCGCATATCGGTTCACCAAAAATTCTGTATAGTCCAAAACTGACTGCTTGACAGATTCTGGGAGTTTTTCCACATTTTTTAAAATGGCATTTTCTATCATTTTTTTACTTAAAAATATGCCTCTCTATGAATCAATTAACTCTCATATCTGGCTTTCACAAAAGCCGGAATTTGATGGGGGTCAGTCCACCCGGGGGGTTTATGGAAGCCCAACCAGTGGACTATAGCTAGTGATTTTTACTCACTTAATCCTATAGCATTCCTAAATGAATTGTGGAAGACCCTCACCCCCAACCCCTCTCCCAGAACGGGAGAGGGGAGAAGAAAATGTCACAACTGATTTAGGATTGCTATAGTTTTCTTGTTTTCAAGATAACACATCCCGGCCATCAATGCCAGCAACATAGATTTTCGTTTAGTTCAAAATTTGAAGACCTCCGCAAAAAGGAAGCAGAAAGCGGCAGAGAAGTTGTTACTTTGTCGCGCCAACCGGGTTGAAAAACCCGTTAAAGTGGAGGATATTTTGATGGTGAAGTAAAGAAAAACAAGCCCAGTTAGGAGCGATAGTTAGGAGCGATAGTTAGGAGCGATAGTTAGGAGCGATAGTTAGGAGCGATCGCCCCTAGTTACCGATACCATATCCCCTAGACTCAGAAACCTTCTGTCAGATGCAAAAACAGATTGCCCATCCAAAATCGAGCAACTGGTTAGAGCAAATTAGCGGCTCTTTCAAAGATGAACCGGCTTTTGAAGAAATCCTCGCATTAGGGCAAGCCATTCGCCGAGGGAATGAGTCCGTATTAGACCCCTCAGAAATAAAATGAGATATTTATTAGATACAGATCATCTGAGCATTCTGCAACGTCAATCTGGGGCAGATTATCACAATATTTTGGCACGAATGGCTCAATATCCCCTGGATAATTTTGCTATTTCAATAACCAGGTTTCTATGAGGAATTCTGCATCTTTACCAAGATTTCGCTAGAAACCCGGTTTCTTTAGCTTAGTAGGTTGGGTTGAGGAACGAAACCCAAAAACCACAAATATTTACCATAGAAACTCAACGATTAAGAGCGGGATGTGAAAGCGATCGCTGGCTCTCATTTTGCCTGAAATTGCGCCTAAATGTGCTAGACTGAGCTTAAGAAACTGATGAAGCTAAGTTGATGAAAATTAAAGCCATTATTCATCCAGCAGAAGAAGGGGGCTATTGGGCAGAAGTCCCAGCCCTTCCCGGTTGCATTACCGAAGGCGATACCTGGGAAGAGGTTACGCATAATTTACAAGATGCC